>Ga0206963_10049_pt2 | contig 40075 bp, 33 predicted proteins | sample Alteio_BWOrgHeat_28_FD_152958 | JGI IMG/M metagenome (GOLD analysis project Ga0206963, IMG submission 152958) | Enriched cells from forest soil in Barre Woods Harvard Forest LTER site, Petersham, Massachusetts, United States -... | ecosystem: Environmental > Terrestrial > Soil > Temperate forest >... | reverse complement strand
CGCCGGAAAACCTGCTGCCGCAGCCGCAGAACCCGCCGCAGCCGCAGAACCGCCTTCCGGCGCAGCGGCGTGAGAACCATCTGCCGCCGACAATCCCGCCCCGGAAATACCCGTTGCCGCCACCGACACGGAGGTCGAATGCCGGTAAAGGGCGACACCCGTCCCCAGCAGGACCATCCCCGGTACCAGCCACCACCAGATTGCAGCCAGGGCCCTTCTGCGTTGCCGTGGCGCTACCTCCCGCCGAATATTCTCCCAAACGGATTCCGACGGAACGAATTCCAGGTCTTGCATTTTCTGCTGCACCGCTTTTTCAAACTTTGGGTCGTGCATAGCTCGTTTCATTTTTGTTAGCGGCTGAAAATTTGTAGATCCAGTTGATCAGCAGGGACCGCGCCCTTGCATACTGCGAACGGGAAGTACCTTCCTTTATACCCAGTATTTTGCCGATTTCTACATGGCTATATCCTTCAATCGCATGTAAGTTGAAAATAGTTTGATACCCCGGCGGCAATTGCCGGATCAGCTCCGCCAGTTCCTTTGTACTCAACATCACCTCAGGGTTGTCATCCGATACCGGATGCAGAGCCCCCCCATCCGTAAACAACAACTCCGTCTGGTACCGGCTATTCTTTTTAAGGTAATTGATGGCCGTATTTACGATGATGCGCCGGATCCAGCCCCCCAGCTCACCCGAAAAACTAAATTGATGCAGGTTTTTGAACACCATGATAAATCCTTCCTGTAACACGTCTTCCGCGTCGACCATGGATTTGGTATACCGGTAACAAACCCCGAGCATCGCTGCCGCGAACTCCTCATACAGCCTCCTTTGAGAAGCGGCATCTCCCCTTAAACAGTCGTCTACCAGCTGGCGATGATCCATTCTATCCTTATTGTTGATATTGACAAGTAAAGTGGTTCCGGCGTTGCATCCGATCCCGATCTTCCCTGGCTCACGCCCGCAAAACACATCCCCCAAACCTCCGATGTCCTATCTTTACAGGACAATGAGTGCACTAACCGAAAGGGACCACCAGGTGATCTGGCACCCCTACACCCAGCATAAGGATTTGCTGCCGCCGATCCCCGTAATACAGGGTAAAGATAGCTTGTTATTCGATGAGAAAGGGAAGGCCTATATTGACGCCATCAGCAGCTGGTGGGTCAATATTCATGGTCATGGACACCCCTATATAGCAGAAAAAATCTACCGGCAGGCCCTCCGCCTGGAACACGTAATCTTCACCGGGTTCACCCATGAGCCGGCCGTCAGCCTGGCCGAGCGACTCCTCCCCCTGCTACCGGGCGATTTTTCGCGGGTCTTTTATTCCGATAACGGGTCCACCGCCGTGGAAGTCGCCCTAAAAATGGCCATCCAGTATTGGGGTAACGCCACTCCCGCAACACCCACCGCAGTCACAGCCGGAGCCACCCCCCAACGCACCAAAATCCTCGCCTTCCGCCACTCCTATCACGGCGATACGTTTGGCGCGATGAGCGTGAGCGAACGAAGCGTCTTCACCGCACCTTTTCAGGACTATCTTTTCGAAGTGATCTTTATCGATACCCCAACCCGGGAAAATATCGGGGACCTCCGCTCCCGGATCCGTCGCCAGGGCGACGAAATCGCCTGCTTTATCTATGAGCCCCTGCTGCAGGCAGCTGGCGGAATGCGGATCTATGATGCCGGGCTACTGGACGAGTTGCTGGACGAGGCCCGGCAACAGGCCATCCTTTGCATTGCCGATGAAGTGCTGACCGGTTTTGGAAGAACAGGCAAATTGTTCGCAGGAGAATACCTGCGGCAAAAGGCCGATATTATCTGTCTCAGCAAAGGTCTCACCGGCGGAACCATGGCCCTGGGCGTAACCGCCGCCACCGAAAGAATATTTCAGGCCTTTCTCAGCGACGACAAACGGAAAACACTGTTCCACGGTCATTCCTTCACCGCCAACCCCCTCGCCTGCAGCGCTTCGCTGGCCAGCCTGGACCTGCTGCTGGAAGAAGACTGCCTCCATCGGATCCTGCACCTCACCCAACGCCATCAAACCTTTCTGAACACCCTCCGCTCCTTTCCTGTCGTCAAAAACGCCCGCGCCCTGGGCACCATCCTCGCTTTCGAGCTCAACACCGGCAGGGATGAGTATATCAATACCATCGGACCCGCCATCACCCGCGAGGCCCTGGCCGCCGGCATCTACCTCCGCCCGCTGGGCAATACCGTATATGTCATGCCCCCCTATTGCATAACGGAAAAAGAAATGGACCAGGTATATGATTTCCTGGTCCATTGTATCCGGACAATCGGGCTGCACCCGATCTCGGAAAAAATACTTTAGAACTTAACGGACATATCCACCTTGACCTTGTCCCAGGCCAACGTGATATCCTTACTGGAAGCCGTCATGGTCAGCTGCTCCACCGGCGTGCTGAGGTTGATGACCGGAACATCGACCTTCAAAAGGTCTTTGTCCGCGTTTTTGTCATGTTCCGTACCCCATTGTTTCAGATCGGTGTTGAGGATGATCGTCCAGCTGGTTGCATTGGGAACGGAAAACAACGCATAGGTACCGGCCTTTACAGGCTTGCCCACAAAGGTCACGTCCTTGGCAAACGTTATCATCGTAGGCTCATCGGCGCCGCAACGATACGTTTTCCCATAGGGCTCCAGCTTCCCGAAAACCTCTCTTCCCTTCTTGTAAGGGCGACCGTAGGTGATCGTGATATCCTTCGTCCGGATCGTATCATGCGGACTGTGAGGATGATTGGGCTGTGCATAAGAAACAGTCGTCGCAGCCAGAAAAACAGCAATCATTGAAAAAAATGCTTTAACTCGCATATAGGTGTTTTTTAAATGACAAACAATGATGGGTAACCCACAAAAAGAGCACCGCCCGTCCTCAAAGGGGCGCCGTCCATTAAAGTTAACGAGAGTTTTCTACAAACCGTTTCAATCCCTTCAAAGATTCTTCCATCGCCGGCCCCAGCTTCCGGTCATAAACAAAGACTCCCAGCTTCTCCCACGGATACCACCGGAAATGAAGGTCGAACCACCACTGAACAGTAAGACTATCGGGATTCACCGACAGGAATTGAAACCCGCCCGCAAACTTTTTGCCGCCGGTCAGATCCCAGTTCAATAGTATACCATTCGAATCCGCTTCCTTTTCGTCGATCCGGAGCTGATCGGATCGCAGAAAGGCGCCCCGGCCGCCGGAAGGCGAAGAATAACGGACATTCGTCAGCGGCGTTTTTGAAACAAAGTCATTCCACCCTTGCCAGGCACGAAAATCACTCACCGCCGCATAGACCTGCCGCGGGCTGGCCGCCACATTGATCACCCGGCCCACCCGAACATCCGATGGGATCAGGAGCGACAATGCCGTCAGCACCAAAAAAAATGTCACCGCCGCCAGCACGGCGTACCTGATCAATCGCATAAGCTGATTTTAGGGCCTATTCCCATTTGAACACTTTTATCGCGACGGCATAGGTAGCAATCCCCCAAATCGTCAGGATAATCAATTGTTTCCAGCAATCCGTCAGATGCGCACCTTCAAAGGCCACATTGCGCATGGCATCGTTCAGCTGCTTTAGCGGCAAGATCTCACAGATCCGGCGGAGCCAGACCGGAAAAGCTTCCGTGGAAAAAAACGTGCCTCCCAAAAGGAACTGCGGCAACGTAAACAGATTCGCAAAAGGCGGGATGGTACTTTCACTTTTGGCCACGCTGCTGATGATAAAACCAAAACCCATAAAAACGATCAGGCCGAACAGACTCAGGAACAACATTTCCAAAAAAGTGACCCAGCCATTCACCAGCGTGAAATGAAACATGAACTTCCCGATGACGATAATAACCACGGCGGTTATCAGCTGAAACATAACCCTGGCTATCCCTTCCCCCAACACAATATATTTTTTGGAAATTGGTGTGGCGCCATATCTCTTTAATACCAGCTGCTGCCGAAGATTGAAAAAAAGAAAGGCTACGCCAAAAACAGCCGCACTTAATAACGAAAAACCCAACATCCCCGGCAGGATAAAATCGATCTCGGAATATTCCCGCCCGGGGATCATCGGCAATTCATCGACAATGATCGGGCGGTATTCCTTAGCCGCATATTTCTCTACCGCGTACTCGAACGACTGCGCCAAAGCCAGCTTCAGAATAGGATATTTATCCCCGCTGGCGGAAGAAGTCAGCGTATGAACAGTATATTGGGTAAAGCCCGCCGGCGACCGGGCCGAATCCAGGGATAAAATGGCGGCGATCCTGCCCTTGACAAGGTCTTGCCGCACCATAGCCGTATCGGGGTCGCCCGTCAGCCGGATCATCGGGTTCCGTAACAATCCCCTGATAATAGATGCAGCCGTGTCCCGCTGGTTGGCCAGCGCAACAGAAACCGACGGCGGTCCGCCGCCGATAAATCCGAATACCAGGATAAATACAAGAGGAAAGCCAAAGCTAAAGGCAACCGCGGAAGGGTTTCTGATGATCGCCTTGAAACTGCCCTTGGTGATCGCCAGCATCGCCCGCAGCTGGTTATAATTTTGTGACATAAATTTTGTTGGCTACTTTACTCAATGTCCAGGTCGAAAGGCAGCCTGGCTTGCGCGACACCCACCATCGATTTTACTTTCTTTAGCATGGTATAGGTGCGATAACCTTCCTCCCCTATCTCGTCCTTCATGGCTTTCACGCTGACCGACCGCTTGTAGCTGCCAAGAAGCCTGTCCAGGAAGCCCTTGGGCTCGGGGTATTCGAGGAGCCGGTAGTTGCTGGTTTTCCCCATCCGGGCCGCACAGTCGATCGCATCCTGCAGGTTCCCGGTCCGGTCGACCAGCCCGAGCGAAAGACCCAGCGTTCCGCTCCATACCCTCCCCTGCGCAATGCTGTCGACAAAGTCCATCGATTTACCCCTTCCCCTTGCTACCCTGGTCTTGAAATCATTATAGATCGTGTCCACATCGTTTTGGATAAGGACACGCTCCGCCGGGCTCAACGGTCGGGTCACCGTCATCAGGTCCGCCTCCGGAGCCGTCTTTACGCCGTCAAAGGTCACCCCAAGCTTGTTTTTAAAAAAGCCCTGCATATTCGGGATGATGGTGAAAACTCCGATGGAACCGGTAATCGTGCCCGGCAACGCAAAAATGCTGTCGGCATTACAGGAAAGATAATACGCGCCGGAAGCCGCCACATCCCCAAAACTGATCACCACGGGCTTTCCCTCCTTACGGGCCAGTGTAACCTCCCGCCAGATATTCTCACTGGCCAGCGAGCTGCCTCCGCCTGAGTTAACCCGGATCACGATGGCCTTGACATCCTTGTCGAATCGTGCCTTCCGGATCAGCCAGCGGTATGTTTCGGCTCCGATCTCGTCCTTCTCACCTTTGCCATCGACCACATCTCCTTCCGCATAGATCAAACTGATCTTATCCTCGCCCGTCGCCTTGAACTCGACCGCCTTGGCATATTTGCCCACCGGAACGAAATTGAGATAAGCATGTTTGTCCAGCCCCAGCTTTTCCCGCAGCTCGTCCTTCACCTCATCGTCATACTTCAGGCCGTCCACCAGCTTGTAGTCCCAGGCATCGCTGGCATGACGGATCAAATTTTCAACGGCATATTTCCGTAAAGAAGCAGTATCCAAACCCCTGGCCTGGGCAGTGGCCAGTAAAAGACGGTTATAAAAATCGCCGAGCAGCTCCGTTAGCTGGACCCGGTTGGCATCCGTCATATGCGTCTCCCTCAACGGCTCCGTGGCGCTTTTGAATTTGCCGGCATAAAAGATCTGAGGCTGTACCTCCAATTTGTCCAGCGCGTCTTTCAGAAAAAATTCTTCCGTCGCAAAACCCCTCCAATCCAGCCCCCCTTTCGGATTCAGGTAGATCTTGTCCGCAACCCCGGCAACATAATACGCCTTTTGCGGGATCATATCACCGTATGCATAGACGAACTTCCCGCTCTTTTTAAAATCGGCCAGCGCCAGCCGTATCTCTTCATTGGTGGCAAACCCGTTCGGATCGCTGTTGCATTTGAGATAAATCCCATGAATGGCCGAATCCTTCCTGGCGTGGCGGATGATCCGCACCAGGTCGTACAACCCGGGAACATCATACTCGTCATCCGAACCCAGTTCGGAAAGCGGATTGTCCTGCGCCTGTTCCTTGTAGGACTGCCCGAGATCGACCACCAATACGGCCTTGTGACCGACGCTTGGCTTCGCCGGTGACAAAAGACTGCCGACGACAATCAGAAAAATAATAACCATGACCCCGGCAAAAACACACAACGCCAGCAGGGCCGCTAAAAAGGATTTTAAAAAACCTCGCATGTAAAAGTTATTTTTATACCAGTGAGCCTGTGGCTTACCAGGCAATCTCAAAAATAAAGATATTTGAGCCCCCGAAAGTAAAGGAATCTATGAATATCTCCTATTTATTGATAGGTGGCAACGAAGGTGACCGTCTCGCCCAACTGGCGACAGCAAGGGACTTGATAACGGCAGCAGGCGGCCGGATCGTCCTTTCCTCCTCGTTGTATGAAACAGCCGCCTGGGGCAAGACCGACCAGGCCGACTTTCTAAACCAGGCCCTGGAAGTAGCCACCAAACAGACGGCCCCGGCATGGTTGTTGACCCTGCTGGATATTGAGGAAAAAATGGGCCGCAGAAGAGGGGAAAAATATGGGCCCCGGATCATCGATATAGATATACTTTTTTTTAATAATTCGATAATCCGGCAACCACAGCTGACTATCCCGCATCCGGAAATCCAGAACCGGCGATTCGCGCTGGCGCCCCTCGAAGAGATTGCACCTTTGTTGATTCACCCTGTGCTGGAGCGGACGATACGGGAATTGCTGGCCGAATGCACCGATCCGCTGACCGTAAAAAGGATCCGGTAGCACCTCAAAAAACTGATTGGAATGAAGTACCATTTTATCGCGATAGAAGGTAATATCGGGGCAGGAAAAACTACCCTGGCGCATATGCTGGCCAGACATTATAACGCCCGCCTGATCCTCGAACAGTTCGCCGACAATCCCTTCCTGCCGAAATTCTACGAGAACCCGGCCCAATATGCTTTTCCCCTGGAGCTGTTCTTTATGGCCGAACGTTACAAACAGCTAAAGGAACTGGTGTACACCGCGGACCTGTTCCAAACGGTTACCATCGCGGATTATTTGTTTACAAAATGCCTCCTGTTTGCAAAGGTCAACCTGCCGGAACAGGAATTCAGGCTCTATCAGAAACTATTCGACATTCTCGAAAGCCAGCTCGTACAACCCGATATCCTGATCTACCTGCACGCACCCGTCAGCAGATTGCAGACCAATATCCGCAAGCGCAACCGCTCCTACGAACAGAACATTTCCGACGAATACCTGTATGACATCCAGGAAACCTATACCCACTATATCCGCCAAAATAATATCCGGACCCTTTTTGTAGACGTCAGCAACGCCGACTTCCTGGACAACAAGGCGCATCTCCGGGTCATCCTCGACGCTCTCGACAAGGATCCGGAAGACGGACAACATTTTTTTTCTTTACCTTAGTAGTATGCCCGAAGAACCAAGACCTTCCGCACTGGAATTATTACGCATACAGGAATACCGGAACTTCATTATCGCCCGCTTTTTTTATGTCATGGCGCAAGGCATCGTTACCACCGTCATCGGCTGGCGTATTTACGAGATCACCCACAATCCCCTGGCTATCGGCCTTGTCGGCCTGTCAGAATTCATCCCCGCCTTTTCCCTGGCGCTATATGGCGGCCATGTCATCGACAAAAGCGATAAGCGCTCGATCATCCTCCGAACTACGATTTGCTACCTGCTTTGCCTCATCGGATTGCTCGCCCTCGTCTTCGGCCCCTTTATGCGGATCATCCAGATCCACTGGATCCAGTGGCTGACCTATGCGATCATCTTCTGCACCGGCGTCATCCGTGCCTTTGCCAGCCCCGCGCTGACCGCTGTCATCGCGCAGATCGTACCAAAAGAAAAATTACCCGGCGCCGTTACGGTAAATACAAGTGCCTTTTTATTTGCCACCGTCACCGGCCACGCAACCGCCGGCTTTCTCATTGCGCATACCTCCTACCTGGTCACCTTCACCGTCGCCACCGTCTACGTAATCATCGGATGGCTGTATTTCTTCAGCCTCGCACCCAAACAGATCATGGTCACCGACGAAAAGAAAACCTGGGAAAGCATCAAGGAAGGACTCCGTTTCGTGGTACATACCAAAGAATTACTGGGCGCCCTTGCCCTCGATCTCTTTGCCGTCCTCTTTGGCGGAGTCAGGGCACTTATCCCGGTCTACGCGAAGGATATCCTCGAGGTTGGCCCCATCGGCTACGCCTGGCTCAATGCAGCCGAAGACGTCGGCTCCATAATCATGATCCTTTCCCTGACCCTCCGGCCCCTCAAACATAAACAGGGAAGGACCCTGCTTTATGCCGTCGCCGGTTTTGGCGCCTGTATTATCATCTTCGGCCTCTCAAGGATTTACATCCTTTCCTTTTTCGCCCTCCTGTGCAGCGGCATGCTCGACGGCATCAGCGTCGTGATCCGCGGCACCATCGTCCAGGTCAAAACCCCCGATGCCATGCGTGGCCGCGTCTCCGCCGTCAACTCCATGTTCATCGGCTCCAGCAACGAACTGGGCATGTTCGAAAGCGGCTTCATGGCCAAACTGCTCCGCGTCGTCCCCTCCGTCGTCTTCGGCGGCTGCATGACCCTTGGCGTCGTCATCAGCACCTGGTTTAAAGCACCCAGCCTGCGGAAAATGGAATACTAAAGCGGCCGGAGGCCGCTTTGCAAAGCAAAGCTTTGCAGACTTTAGCCCCGTTTAGGCTTTGCTTGCAAAGCCGCAGCGGAGCCGGGGGAAAATCATCTTTTATTCCCGTGTCATCAGCCGTTCCAATACATAGTAAACAATAGGACAAAACGTCGAATTCTTTTGCGTGAGCGTCGCCCTTTTCACCAGCACGTCTTCATCCGTATAGGGGAAGCGTTCACAATCGGAAGGCCGCACATCATAAATGCCGCAAAAGTTATCCGCGCCTAAAAAAGGACAGGGGACCGATTTCACTACATAATCCCCTTCTTCATCGTGTCGCAGATAGCGCTCGATAAAATCGCTCTCCTTCATCTGCAGATGACGGGCGATCCGCTTGATATCCGGCGCCTTGAAGCGTGGGGAATAGTTCTTACAGCAGTTGGCACACTTCAGACAATCGATCCGCTTGAATGCCTCTTCGTGAAGTTCGGGTAACTGATTAAGTATACGGGTCCTTTTCGGCGCCTTGTCCGCCTTTTCCAGGAACTTCCGATAGTCCTTCTGTCGGGCAGCAGACTTTTTCTCCCAATTATGCAACAAATCATTCATATGTATACTCTCTATTAATGCTTGGTTAACAACCACGCCTTTCAAAGATCCGAAAAAACAATTATTTTTAAGCCGTGAAAAACCTCCACGAGCAAATACTCCTGTTGGCCAGTACGCCGCTGTATGTCATTATCATCAGCCTGGAAATCCTGCTGAGCAATTATCGGCACAAGAACCTGTATACATTTAAAGATACACTGAACAATATTTACCTGATGCTGCTCAACAGTTTCATCGATCTGTTGTTCCGGGGTATCTACCTGCTGATCCTGCAGGTTTGTTACAACCATCATTGGATCTCGGTCACCAATGTGTTCTCCTACTGGCTTCTCCTGCTGCTGGCAGAAGACTTCCTTTATTACTGGCTCCATCGCTGGGATCATGAGATCCGGCTGCTATGGGCCGTGCACGTGACCCATCACTCTTCCGAAAAAATGAATTTTACGGTAGGGTTCCGCTCTTCCGTTTTCCAGCCTTTATACCGCTTTGTCTATTTTATCCCCCTGGCATTCGCTGGCTTCAGACCGCTGGATATCGTTTTTATCTATTCCGCCACCCAGATCTGGGGCATCTTTGTACATACGGAACTGATCAATAAAATGGGCTGGCTGGAATATATCCTCGTAACACCTTCCCATCACCGGGTACATCACGCCTCCAATCCAAAATACCTGGATAAGAATATGGGCATGTTCCTCATCATCTGGGATCAGTTATTCGGTACCTTCCAGCCCGAACTGACGGCAGCAGAATACCAGCCCCGAAAATACGGGCTGACAAAAGCAATGGAAAAGACCGGCCCCTTCGATATCGTCTTTCATGAATGGTCGGCCATCGGAAAAGACCTGGTCCGGAAAGATATCGGCTGGAAGGAAAAATGGCAGTATGTGTTCGGCCCTCCCGGCTGGAGTCATGACGGCAGCCGGCTGACCAGCGAGCAGATGAGAGCAGCCGAATCCGATGACGCTGAATCGCTTGAATTTGCCACCGACCCTCAATTTTAATTCTCTTTTAATATATTACCCACGCTTTTTCGACCATCGGCTTCTACCTTTGTGCGCGTATTCATGCCAACGCACGAATAACAGTTTAGCATTCAATTTTTAGGGTTTAGGGGTTTTTAACGAAAAAAGGCGCGTCCCAGCTTGTCAAAGTAGGGACGGCCTTTTTTCTTTTCCCCCTTCGTCGTACCTTTGCACATCTTTTTATTTCCAAAAGGTCAACCTCCAATATGAATCTATTCGAACAACAGGCGAATGAATTTACGGGACGCCATATCGGCCCCGGTGAAAGAGAAACATCCGGCATGCTAAGCACCATCGGCGTCGGGTCTTTGGACGAACTCATCGACCGGACCATCCCGGCTTCGATCCGCAGTAAAAAACCCCTGAATATTCCCGGCCCCTTGAGCGAACATCAATACCTGAATTCCCTTCGCCAGGTCGCGGCGCTGAATAAGGTATATAAATCTTATATCGGACAAGGATACTATGATACCATCGTACCCAGCGTTATCCTGCGCAATGTGTTTGAAAATCCGGGCTGGTATACCCAGTACACGCCCTATCAGGCCGAAATCTCCCAGGGCCGCCTGGAAAGCCTGCTGAATTTCCAGACCATGGTATCCGATCTGACAGGCCTCCCCCTGGCCAACGCCTCCCTGCTGGACGAAGGCACCGCCGCGGCCGAAGCCATGACGATGTTCTTCAACCTTAAGAATAAAGACCATGACCATATTACTACACCCAAATTCTTTGTCGACAGCAATATTTTCGACCAAACCAGGGATCTGCTGCTGACCCGGGCACAACCCATTGGAATTCAGTTGGTGACAGGCGATTTCCGCGAGGTGTCACTGGATGATTCCTATTTCGGCGCGATCGTCCAATACCCCGGCAGCGATGGGGCAATTCATGACTACCGCTCCTTTATCGCACAGGCTCACGGCGCCGGTGCTTATGTCGTCATGGCGACAGACCTGCTCGCACTAACCCTGTTAACGCCTCCGGGTGAATTGGGTGCGGATGTCGCCATCGGTTCCTCTCAGCGTTTTGGCGTGCCGATGGGCTTTGGCGGGCCACATGCCGCCTTCTTCACCGCCAAGGATGATTTTAAACGCTCCATACCCGGTCGCATCATCGGAGTAAGCATCGACGCGCAAGGCAATCGGGCGCTGCGGATGGCCCTCCAGACAAGGGAACAACATATCAAACGGGAAAAAGCAACCTCCAATATCTGCACCGCCCAGGCGCTGCTGGCTAATATGGCAGCCATGTATGCCGTTTATCACGGCCCCGAAGGACTCACGCACATCGCCAAAAGGGTCAGCCTGCTCGCCCGGACCCTCGCCGCCGAGCTGGAACAACTGGGCTATACCAATCTCAACGAATCCTATTTCGATACGATCCGGTTGAAGGTAAAGGACAGCTCCGGCATCCGTGCAGCAGCGACCACTCATGGCATGAACTTCCATTACTCCGGCCCCTATATCGGCATTACTATCGATGAGACAACTTCCCAGGAAGATATCGTCAATATTCTTTTCGTGTTTGGCCAGGCAGCGGGAACCGATCTGGTTACCGCCACCTTTGATGAGGACGATACCCTCAGCAATATCCCCTCGCCCCTCACCCGCACGTCGGAATTCCTGACACATCCCGTGTTTAACACCCATCATAGCGAGACAAAAATGATGCGTTACCTGCGGAGCCTGGAAATAAAAGACCTTTCCCTCAATACGTCCATGATCTCCCTGGGAAGCTGTACGATGAAGCTGAACGCAGCAACAGAACTGATCCCCGTTAGCTGGCCTGAATTCGGTGGCCTCCATCCCTTTGCCCCGGCCGATCAGTGGAAAGGCTACCGACAGATCCTGACGGAGCTGGAAAACTGGCTCAGCGAGATTACAGGATTTGCCGCGACTTCCCTCCAGCCAAACAGCGGCGCCCAGGGCGAATACGCCGGCCTGCTGACGATCCGCGCCTATCACACTGCCCATGGCGACTCCCACCGCGATGTCATGCTGATCCCGATCTCGGCCCACGGCACAAACCCGGCCAGCGCAGTCATGGCTGGGATGAAGGTCGTCGTAGTAAGGAGCGATGAAGACGGACATATCGATACCGACGAACTGAAAGAAAAAGCCGCCCAGTACAAAGATCAGCTCGCCGGTCTCATGGTCACCTACCCTTCTACCCATGGCGTGTTCGAAGAGAGCATCCCGGACATCTGTCGTACCATCCACGAGAACGGCGGACTGGTCTATATGGACGGGGCCAATATGAATGCACAGGTAGGGCTCACCAGCCCCGGATTGATCGGCGCAGACGTCTGTCATCTGAACCTGCACAAAACCTTTGCTATCCCGCACGGCGGCGGTGGGCCCGGCATGGGCCCCATCTGCGTCAATGAAAAGCTCAGGCCATTCCTGCCGTCACACGTCAATATGCCCGGCCTGGAATCCTTTGCCTCCGCCAATGGTCACTCCGCCACTGCCGACCTCAGAGGACATGCGGTCTCCGCGGCTCCTTTCGGCTCCGCCAGCATCCTCCTCATCAGCTACGCCTATATAAAGATGCTGGGAGCAGATGGGGTCACCAGGGCGACCCGCTACGCTATCCTCAACGCCAACTATATGAAGGCAAGGCTCGAAAAACACTTTTCGGTTCTCTACAGCGGTGTCAATGGTACCTGCGCTCACGAATTTATCATCGACCTGCGCCCCTTCAAGGCCAGCGCCGGCATCGAAGCGGAAGATGTAGCCAAGCGATTGATGGATTATGGCTTCCACGCCCCCACCCTTAGCTTTCCTGTACCGGGCACGATCATGATCGAGCCGACTGAGAGCGAAGACAAGGCCGAGCTCGACCGCTTCTGCGATGCCCTCATCAGCATCTACGAAGAGATCCGGGCTATCGGGGAAGGCAGGGCCGATAAGACAGACAACGCATTGAAAAATGCCCCGCACACCCAGCATGTCATTTGCGCCGACGATTGGAAACACGCTTATTCCCGCAACCAGGCAGCCTTCCCCCTGCCCTACGTAAAGGAAAACAAATTCTGGCCCAGCGTTGCCCGCGTCAACAACACCTTCGGCGACCGCAATCTGATCTGCACCTGCGAACCCGTGAGCTCCTATGCAGAAGAACCCGTAGCGAATTGAAGGATAAACTCGCCCCATTCACCGATTTTATCATTTTATTTGCGCGGTAACGAAGTAACTTAACACCAAAAATCCATGCTGCCTGTTCTCATAACGTACCGAAACAGATGGGCCCTTTATTTACTGTCCGGCATCTGTCTGGCCGCCTGCGCGCATAAACTCGCCCCCCAGGGCCACTACCAGAGTACCCCCGTTGTCGCCGACGGCATCCCTGATGAATGGACCCTCCCCCTTCGTTTCAGCAACGCCACCTATACCTTCCAGTACAATATCACCAACGACAGCAAAAATATTTATGTCTGCGTCCTTTCCAGGGATGAAGCAACCATGCTCCGCATGTTACGGGCCGGTATCAGCATTTATTTCGATCCGAAGGGGGATAAGAACGAGGACATCAGCCTGCATTACCCGCTGCGCAAACAACCCGACCCGGCCGGCGCTCACGATCGTAACGGCGAGCCGCTGACCAGCCAGAGCGAAAACGCCTGGAAGGAAGAACTGCTCCGCCAATCGGATTCTTATGGAACGACCGGCTTCCAGGGAATAGAAAACGGCCAGTTCGGTCTGACGGATGCCAAAAGCCCGATCAACGTTGCCCTGAAGCTCAACAATCATGACAGCCTGCTCGTCTATGAAGCCATCATTCCTATCCGGAACGTCCTGGGTACGGGCCTCGGCAGCCGGTCGCCAAAAAAGCGCTTCAGCGTAGGCGTTGTATTGAATACGGCATCGGGGCAGAATGTCGCCGGGACCACCCCGCATTACCATAACGGCGGCGGCGGACGGGGAATGGGAATTGGAACGACGGGCATGCGTCTGGGCGGTGGCGGTGGCGGCGGTCGCCGGTATAACACAGGCGACAACAGCCAACTCCTGAAAGAAGACGCCAACTGGTATCAATTCCGGCTCGTCAGTCAATAAAGATCGTCAGGTTAAAAAGACGCCTGCAGCACATTGATCGACAGATTATTGACAGAAGTGTCCGTTCCGCTTAAAAAAATGGTATAAACACTCCCCGCCGTGAGCGCTATTGAACCGTGCGCGGCCAGCACACTGTCCGTTGTCGGGGACTTCACCTGTAAAGTGTAGACGCCAGGGCTGACCGCCTGAAATTCATCATACGTCAGATTATTCGCATAGTCTGCCGGCGCACGCTGCAGCTGCGCGATCGAACCATTCAAATATAAGTTGGCGGAGGGCACATCCGGGCTCAGGTTAAAAAAGCGATAGTATGCACTGGTATTCGTAACCGATGAAAAATTATCCGCGATCTTTACCGCCTGCACCGCTGAACTGCCGCGAGCGCTATTGTACAGGATCAGCGTATAGAAATTGGTGGTATCGAAAGGGGAGGCAGGGATCTCATATAATACGCTGTCCGTCCCCGTCTTTTTAAAATCGACCGTATACACCCCCGGCTTGACACTTCCATATTGCGTAGAATATTGCCCGGGTGCAATTCCGCCGGAAGGACTGACCAGGGTACCATTCAAATAAATATCCACAGCACCGCTATACGGCGCTTCGTTTATCACCGAAACATAGGTGACGGCGGTGACGGTAAGCGAACTGCCCGTTTTGGAACACCCTGCACCTCCCAACAGAACAAGCAGGATTATTGAACCCCAAAAAAATTGCTGACGATTGTTTCTCATAGTGTCATTCATATTTTATAGCTACAAACCAAAATAGGATCAACTAAATTCCTTTGACAACACTTACGGCTTTTTCGTTGCGCAGGTTGCGTAGCCCCGCCAGTCCACCACAAAAAAACGCCTACCATCCCGGGCACGGGATGCCGGAAAAGTAAGCGTAGAATATGCAGTCACTGCAATTATTTCACGGTGACGGTGATCGTCGCAGCCAACTGACTGCCATACGAACGATGAATCCCATCGGCAAACTGAAGGGTCAGCACATGCTTGCCTGCCGGCAGCGTCACATCGGTGCTGGATTGAGCCTTGCCAAAATGGAGATGGGTAGCATCCTTTGGCACCACCTGACCGGCCGGAATGCTGTCACCCGCATCGATCAGTAAATGGTGATGACCGGTACCCGCAACAATGGCGCCGGCCGTATCGAGCTTTAAGCCATCTACACCCATTTCAACCTTGAAAGGCGATTTAACGGTCTGCCCGTCTTTCAAATTTTTAAAATATACTTTGGCACCGGCCGGAACAGCGGGCAGTGCAGCGACAGCCGCCTTACCGGAATCGGCAGCCATTGCCATGGAGCTATCGTGTCCGGCCGTTGTGCTGCTGTCGGAGGTGGCCGCAGCCTTGTCACCCGCATTGTTACAGGCAATCATTCCGATCAGCAGAGCAGCAGGGAGAAAGTGGATCTTGCGCATGTTATCAGTAATTTATTTTGAGGGATAAAAATAGTACTTTTACTTTAACCTGCTCATTCAATCATCCAATTGCTTTTTTTATGCGTTTGACATTTCTCGCCTTTCTCTTGTTTCTATCCCTTACAGGATTTACCCAGCAATACTATTTATTTATCGGTACCTATACGGAAGGATCCCCGGCAAGCCAGGGTAGTAAAGGTATTTACGTCTACCGGTTCGATGCCGCCACCGGCAACGCAACGCCGGTAAGTACTGCCATGACCGACAATCCTTCTTACCTGACCATCGCACCCGGCGGCCGGTTTGTATACAGCGTCAACGAAACACATGGCGCCGAGCCGGGAGGGGTCAGCGCCTTCAGGTTTGACAAGACGACAGGCAAGCTGACGTTTATAGACAAGCAGACCAGCGGCGGAGCCGATCCCTGCTATATTTCCGTGGATGCTCAGCGTAAGTGGGCGCTGGTCGCCAACTATAACGGCGGTAACCTTTCAGCCCTGCCGATTGGCGCCGACGGCTCGCTGCATCCCCTGACCCAGTTGATACAACACACCGGTACCGGCCCCAATAAAGACAGACAGGAAAAAGCCCATGTCCATTCTACCATCTTTTCGCCCGACGAGAAATACCTCGTGGTAGCCGACCTTGGGATGGACCAGCTATCCGTATTGCATTTTGACCCCGCGGCCGCAAAAACACCGCTAACCCCGGCCGCCGATTCGATCGTGACCATCCAGCCGGGATACGGCCCCCGTCATACAGCCTTCTTTCCCGGCAAACCATATGTATATCTCATAAACGAGCTAAGCGGCATGGTCGATGCCTTCCACTATACCGCCGGGAAATTTAAGCTGCTTCAGGCCATCTCCTCCCACCCCGCAGGATATACCGGCAATATCGGCAGTGCAGATATTCATGTATCTCCAAACGGAAAATATCTCTACGCCTCAAACCGGGGAGACGCCAATAGTATCGCCATCTTTGCTATCGACGGGACAACCGGGAAACTGACCTGGAAAGACGCCGTGCCAACCCAGGGAAAGACACCCCGCAATTTTATGATCGATCCGACAGGCCATTGGCTGCTGGCGGCCAATCAAAACGGATCCAACGTGGTCATTTTCAAAATTGATCCGCAAACCGGCGGGCTGACCACAACGGGCAATCAGTTGTCCATCCCCGCACCGGTATGCCTGAAGATGACGCCGGTGAACTAAACCCCCACCACCAACCACCACCGGCTACCCGCGCACTACTCCGCCCAGGCTTTCCGCAGGAAGCGCAACCAGTTGCCGTGCAGAATATCGCCGACATCCGCCGCCGAATACCCCCTCTTAGCCAACAGGGCCGGCATCTGCTGCAAATCGGCGATCGTCTCCAGGTCATACGGACACTGTTCCTTTCCAAAACCACCGTCCAGGTCGGTACCTATTCCCACATGCCGGGCATTACCGGCGATCTGGCAGATATGGTCCAGGTGATCGATCAGTTTTTCCAGATTGCAGCCCAGCGCCCCGGGATCGGACTTGCCCCTCACCCAGCCCGGCACCATCATCCACGCATCCAGCGCACCGCCGATAACAGCGCCTTTATCGATAAGCGCCTTTATCATCTCATCGCTGAACTGACGGTTATGATCGACCAGGGCCCTGCAATTATTATGGCTGGCCCATACCGGGCCATTGTACAGCGTCATAGCATCCCAAAACGCATCATCGCAGAGATGCGTAGCATCCAGGATGATGTTGAGCCGCTGCATTTCTTTAAGAAGCACCTTGCCCTCACGGCTAAGACCACCGGAACTATCCGTTCCATTGGCATACCGGCCGGGACCATAATGCGCCGGTCCCACCGCACGCAGCCCGTAGTCATATGCCCGTTGCAGATAGTCCGGCCTGACCAGCGAATCGGCCCCCTCCAGGCTGAGGATATACCCGATCGGATGAGCCCCTGCGCCGCTGACACCCATCCCCCCGGCTACCGCTCCGCCGCCTGCATCCATCCCCCCTTCCCCAAGCCAGACCTTCACCTGCCGCTCCAAACCCGCCAGATCCCTGATCATCACCATTTCACCGGCCTCTTCCATCGCCTTATACCAGGCCAGCTGCGCCTGCGTCTGCGCCCAGGCCTGCCAGGAAGAATGCCAGCCCGGCAGCGGGTTATCCGGCCCCACATATCGCGCGATCTGCGTCGCCACCACCACCCCGATACCGCCCCGACGCAGGGCTGGCAGCGACACCGTACCCCGCGCCCGGTCGGGCTTGTCGGTCTGCCCATGCTCCCGCGCCCGGATAACGTCTACGGGTAGTCGTAAATCCCTGTTCCATTCCATGGCATTCATGCTCAGGTCCAGGTGTGCATCGATGATAAACATAAGAACAGGCTGGGGTCTTTTTTACAGCGCCCCAAATATAAGGTTCCTTCTTATATTTGTTCAACAACACCTATCATGCAACGAAATACCTCCCTCCTGCTCCCGATGCTCCTGTCAGGGCTGTCAGCCTTCTGTCAACCGGTGCTCATCCACCTTCAAACAGAAAACCTTTCCAACCCGATTGGCCTGGACAGCAGAAGCCCCCGGTTAAGCTGGCAATTGCAATCACCGGACAGGAACGAGCTGCAGACGGCGTATGAGATCCGGGTTAGTGAACATAGCGACAACAAAGACCCCTTCTGGAATTCCGGGAAAGTGACATCGGGACAATCCGTGCAGGTCGCCTATACCGGACCCGAACTGCAATCCGCAAAAAGATATTACTGGCAGGTCCGCGTCTGGGACAATAAAGGACGCGTCTCGGCCTGGAGCGAAAAGGCGCAATGGCAAATGGGTCTCTTACGGCCCGAAGACTGGAAAGCCCGGTGGATACAACCCGCTGCGGAATCCCCCGACGCTTCACCCGCATCTCCCGGAACCGGCCCACACCCTGATCAACCCTCACCCGCATCCCCTGGCCAGCCCAGGGCCAACCCCCTCCTGCGAACCGGCTTTACCGTCAATCGGTCCATTGCCTCCGCCATAGTCTATATCACCGCACACGGCTTATACGAAGCACAACTGAACGGCCACCGCATCGGCGACGCCTACCTCACCCCCGGATGGACGTCCTACAATAAACGATTGCAATACCAGGCCTACGACGTGACCGGCCTGATCCGCAAGGGCGGAAATGCCATCGGCGTCCTGCTGGGCAACGGCTGGTACCGCGGCACGATCGGCTACGACTGGCAGCAAGACGTATACGGTAAGGACCTCTCACTGCTCCTGCAACTGGTCATTCACTACAAAGACGGCCGTTCGGACACCATCGCCACCGGCCCCGGCTGGCGCTCGGCTACCGGTGAGGTCCGCACCTCCGAAATTTACAACGGCGAACGGATCGACCATCGCCTGGAAAAAGCCGGCTGGACCCTCCCTGACTATAACGACGCAGCCTGGGCCCCCGTACAAACTGCCGTATTTCCATTGAACAACCTGATCGCAACCGGCAATGAACCCGTAAGAAAACAAGAGATCTTCCACCCCGTCAGACTGCTGACGACCCCAAAAGGCGAACAGGTCATCGACTTCGGCCAGAACCTCGTGGGATGGGTCATCGTTAAAATAAAAGGCCGCGCAGGTGACAGCCTGTGCCTTACCCATGCAGAAGTCCTCGATAAATCAGGCAATTTTTATACGGACAATCTCCGAAAAGCAAAAGCAGAAGATGTCTATATCCTGGGCGGCGGCAACGGCCTGACCAGCCCCAGCGCCAACGGCGCCAACCCCGGCAGCGCCACCCCCGAATCCTTCGAACCGCATTTCACCTTCCACGGTTTTCGCTACGTCCGCATCGAAGGCTGGAAAGGCCCCATCGACACAGCCGATTTCACGGCGGTCGCCCTCTATTCGGATATGCCCCGGACAGGCAGCTTCGAATGCTCCAACCCCCTCATCAATCAGCTCCAGCATAATATTCAATGGGGACAACAAGGTAATTTTCTGGACATCCCCACCGATTGCCCCCAACGGGACGAACGGCTCGGCTGGACCGGCGACGCACAGGTATTCTCCCGCACTGCCGCTTTTAACAGAGGCGTTGACAATTTCTTCGCCAAATGGCTGAAAGACGTAGCCGCCGACCAGCTTCCTTCAGGCGCCGTTCCTTTTGTCATCCCAAATGTCACCGGCAAAGGTACCAGCGCCGGCTGGGCGGATGTGGCAACCATCATCCCCTGGAACCTCTACCTCGCCTATGGCGACCGCCGCGTGCTCGAAGACCAATACCCCAGCATGAAAGCCTGGGTGGACTATATCCATGACCAGGCAAAAGACGATCTCTGGAATACCGGCTTCCATTTTGGCGACTGGCTTTTCTACCGGCCCCTCGACGACAACGACGGCCGCTCCGCAGTCACCGACAAATACCTTATCGCCCAATGCTTCTACGCCCATTCCACCCAATTGCTGATCGATGCGGCCGGAGTGCTGGGACGAACAGCCGACTCAATCACCTACACAGGGCTGCTCAAAAAAATAAAAGCAGCCTTCCTCCGCGAATATCTCACTCCGAACGGCAGACTGGTCTCCGGCACGCAGACGGCCTATGTGCTCGCACTGCATTTTGACATGCTGCCGGACCCCCTCCGGAAACAAGCCGCCGAACGCCTGGTGCAAAATATCAAGGACTATGGCTATCACCTGACAACCGGCTTCCTGGGCACCCCCTACCTCTGCCATGTTTTAAGCCGGTTCGGCTATACTCCCGTCGCCTACCGCCTCTTGCTGCAGGATACCTACCCTTCCTGGCTTTACCCGGTAAAAATGGGCGCTACCACCATCTGGGAAAGATGGGACGGCATCCGGCCGGATAGCAGTTTCCAAACACCCGGGATGAACTCCTTCAACCATTATTCCTATGGCGCCATCGGTGACTGGATGTACCGCGTAGTGGCCGGCATCGATACCTATGACGACGATCCCGGCTACCACCACAGCCGGATCGAGCCGCAGCCGGGCGGCGGACTGACCTCCGCCGGCGCCGATCTGCAGACGGGCTATGGCCGGCTGAGCAGCCACTGGGAACTAAACAACGATACCCTTTATATGGAGTTGACTATCCCCGCTAACACCACCGCCAGCGTTCGTATCCCCGCCCCGGATGACGGATTGATCACGGAAAGCGGTCACCCGCTGGCAGAAGTAAAAGAGATCGGCGTGGAATCCGTGGGAAGAGGTTTCCTGGTAGCCAGACTGGGCTCGGGAAATTATCATTTTAAAGTCTCCCGTTAATCAACGAACCTTTTTTATATAAAGATTGTTAAACATAAATATATGGCGCACAAGCTCAATAGAACGAACAACAGATTAATCAACGACAAACAGACAGGCAATGAAACAAATTTTACTCATGGCAGGCATCGCCCTGCTATGTCTTGGCCAAAGCGAAGACGACTGGCTCCATGCACAAACGATCCCGGATAAAAACACCCCCACCGACACACTCCGCTGGCTATTCCGGATCTACGAAGACAACGATTTCTTTAACATCCGGGGAAAAGGTACCGATGACGCCTATACCAATGGCACCCGGCTCGATTATTTCTATCAGCCGCGACATTCCCCGAAAGGATTTATAAATAGGGCCATGCCAAAAGCAGGTGATAGCAGCGTGAATGTCTATGGCTGGGGGCTGATGCAGTTGATGTATACTCCCGATAGCCTTAACGACCCTTCCTACCAGCCAAACGACTATCCCTGGTCGGCCGCGCTGGTAGCCACTCACACGCTGTATTCCTATAACCCGGTGAAAAAATATGATTTCCAGACAGAACTGGAATTGGGGGTGATCGGGCCGGCAGCCCTTGGCCGACAGGCGCAGAGCTCGGTCCACCGGATGATCCACTATATCAAACCCATGGGTTGGAGTCACCAGTTCCGCAACGACATACTGGCCAATATCAATTTCACCTCGGAAAAACAATTCGCCGGTAACGGCTCTTCGGTTGAATTCATCGGCGGCGGCCAGGTGTCCGCAGGGACAATGATGAACAGCCTGACGCTATATCCCATGCTCCGGCTGGGAAAAATGAATCCCTATTTCCAGGGTTTCTTCCGCCAGGTCGCGAGCGCAGGGCGAAACAGCCACAATAAAAAGAACTGGCAGCTTTATTTCGTCGTCCGGCCGGAAGTGCAGTTTATCCTTACAGAAGCCGTGCTGCAGGGCGGCCTGTTCACCAGCAATCCAAACCTGACAGAAAACACGGCTCCCGCTAAACCCCAGCAACAGCCGCCCGCCCGGCCGCAACCCTACCATCCGATCGAAAATGTCGTATGGGTTTCAAACGTTGCCATGGTAGCCAGCATCGGGGATTTCAGCATTTCTTTTAACCAAAATAGCTCTACGGCAATGATGAAAGGTCTGTACTGGCACGAATACGGAAATATATCCCTATATTTTGGCTGGTGACACCCATCATTCCGGTTAGCAAAAAAAACCATGAAACTTTACCTCACCATACTTTCACTGTTACCGCTATTCGCCGGATCCCTGGCGGCGCAAAAGAACTGGGAACTGAAAAAAGACCAGGACGGCATCCGGATTTACAGCAGACCCGGCGACAACAAACGCGTCGATGACATGAAAGTCGAAATGGTCCTGCCCGCCAGGCTATCTTCCCTGGCAGCATTGATCCTCGATATCGGCAACTACCCCAACTGGTCTTTCAGCACGGAGAAATCCTATATCCTGAAAAAGATCGGTCCGTCCGAGCTTTATTACTATACCCTGATCCAATCTCCCTGGCCGGTCAGCAAACGCGACCTGGCCGTCCATCTTCATCTCACCCAGGACAGCGTCACCCGGATTTTATCCATCCATACGGACGAAATTGCCGATCTGATCCCGGAAAAGAAAGGCATCATCCGCGTACCCGTTTCTATTGAAAGATGGACCGTCACCCCGCTGACCGGCGATAAAATAAAGATCAATTATGAATTAAAGCTCGACCCCGGCGCTTCCGTCCCCGCATGGCTTATCAATATGTTCGCCACGAAAGGGCCCTTTGAAACCTTTTCCCATCTCCGGGAACAACTTAAAAAACCTTCGTACCGGGATGCCACCATCCCTTTTATAAAAAATTAATTTTTTTCGTATGACAGAAAACATTTTCACTCTGCATCCGTAGTATATATGACAACAGGAATAAAAAAGGATAGAACAATAGCGCGTATTTATTTCAAACATTAAAACAAAAGAAAATGACAACGAAACGTAAGATTGGCGTAGTAACCGCCCTGTTTGTTAGCTTTGCTTTCACCACCTATGGTCAGGACCAAAGCACTCCCATCGGCTCTTCCAACAGCAATAAGGAATTCAGATTAAGCGTAGGACCCGATTTCGGTCTTCCGATCGGCAGTAATTATCGCAGCGGCTATAACTGGATCTTCGGCGGATCCATACAGGCCGATATCCCCATCGTGAACAACCTTTATGCAGTGGTCAACGCCGGGTATGACAATGCCTTCGTAAAGAACAACAACTCAGAGGCTTTTTCAAACCGGAACCTGCAGCTGATCCCGGCGACAGCAGGTTTGAAGTATTTTTTCTTCAGTGACCTGATCTATGTCCAGGGAACGGCCGGCGCCACCTTCCTGACAAACCATTCCGAAGCCGGCGCTGACAAAACGGCCGGATTCACCTACAGCCCGCAAGTGGGGGTATTAATAAAACTCGCGCCCAAAAACTATATCGACGCGGGGGTTTATTTTCAGCAAACGCAAAGCTTCTGGAACGCAGGCGGAGGAAACATCAGTTCCCTGGGTCTTCGTATAGCCTATTCATTCGGGCTCTGATCGGTAACCTGACCAGCATCTGATCAGCGATCTGACAGTACTGGCACTGGTTGCGGCCGGCGGGGGGCATCTTCAAAAATGCCCCCTGCTTTGTTCTTTTTACCGCCGGTAATAAAAATTTAATTTATGGTAATTTTGAACAGCCTTTGTATTTTTCTTAATTTCATTGTTTAAACACTAAATTAATTCACCATGGCCACGACAAAATGGATCCTCGATCCCGCTCACTCCGAAGTCGAATTTAAAGTAAAGCATATGATGATCTCCACCGTAACCGGCAAGTTTTCGAAATTCGACGCCTCGGTTGAAACGGAGGATGAAAACTTCACGACGGCAAAAGTAACGTTCACCATCGACGTCGACTCCATATCGACGAACAATGAACAGCGCGACGGCCACTTAAAATCGGTCGACTTTTTCGATACTGCCAATTTCCCCAAGATCACCTTTGTCGCCACAAAATATGAGAATGTGGATAACGACGGTTCTTATGAATTGTATGGCGACCTTACCATCCGGGGCATTACCCAAAATGAAAAATTCGATGCTGAATTCGGCGGCGTGATCAAGGACCCCTGGGGAAATACCCGCGCCGGTATCACGATCAGCGGGAAGATCAACCGGAAACAATTCGGCCTGACCTGGAGCGGGGCCACCGAAAGCGGCAGCCTGATCGTCAGCGAAGACGTGCGTATCCACGCGGCCCTCGAATTCGTAAAAGGTTGATAAAAAAATAATATCCCGGCGACAAGCGATGCACAATCAATAATCACCACCGCAGCCGTGCCTCGCTTGTCGCTAATTTGCTGGCGGCAATAAATCCGTATCTTCGCGGCATGCATTATGTTTCTGTTGGCGATTTGAGCAAATCCTATGGCGTAAAGCCGCTTTTTCAAGACATTACCTTTCATATAGAAGAAGGCGACAAGATTGCCCTCGTTGCCCGGAACGGCAGCGGGAAATCCACCCTCCTCCGGATACTCTCCGGTAAGGAAACGGCCGACAGCGGCACCGTCTGGATACACAAAGATGTTACGGTTGCCCTCTTCGAACAGGAGCCCGTCTTTATCGAAGAGAAGTCCATCCTCGATAATATCTTCCATCACAACCATCCCGTCATCAATGCCATCAAAGCCTATGAGGCGGCCAGCGACGCAGAAGATGTCGATAGGCTGACCGACGCCATCGTCCGGCTCGATGAGCTCAATGCCTGGGACTTCGACACCAAGGTCAAACAGATCCTCGGCAAACTGAATATCCACCATCTCCAGCAACTGGCCGGTACCCTGTCGGGCGGCCAGCGGAAAAGAGTCGCCCTTGCCAAAACCCTGATCGATATCGGCTTCGAACACAAGCACGTCCTGCTGATCATGGACGAACCGACCAATCACCTCGACGTAGAAATGGTGGAATGGCTGGAACATTACCTCAACCAGGAAAAAGTAACGCTGCTGCTCGTCACACACGACCGCTATTTCCTCGACGCCGTTTCAGAAGAGATCTGGGAAATGGATGGCAGCACCCTCCACACCTATAAAGGAGATTACGAGAACTACCTGGAGAAAAAAACGGCCCGGATAGAAAATGACACTGCCAGCATCGACAAAGCCCGCAATACCTACCGTAAAGAATTGGAATGGATGCGCAAACAACCCAAGGCCCGGACTACAAAAAGCAAAAGCCGCCAGGATAATTTTTATACCGTAGAAGCAAAAGCCAAACAAAAAATCGAAGACCAGCAGGTCGAATTGCAGATGAAAATGAACCGCCTTGGCGGAAAAATAGCCGAACTGAAAAAAGTGTACAAACGCTTTGGCGACAAAGTGATCCTGAAAGGCTTCGACTATACCTTTAAAAAAGGCGAGCGCGTAGGCGTCATCGGCAAGAACGGCGTCGGAAAGACCACGTTCATCAACATGCTGCAAAACATCGAACAACCCGACAGCGGCAAGATCAATATCGGCGAGACGATCATTTTCGGTAACTACTCCCAGCAAGGGCTGGTCATCAAAGAAGACGTGCGGGTGATCGAATTTGTAAAAAATATCGCCGAACATTTCCCGCTGGCCGCCGGCGGCTCCCTCAGCGCAGCCCAGTTCCTCAACCTTTTCCTCTTCCCGCCCGAACAACAATACACCTATATTTCCAAACTGAGTGGCGGCGAAAAACGACGATTGCACCTGCTGTCCATTCTTTTTCGCAACCCGAACTTCCTCGTACTCGATGAGCCGACGAACGATCTCGACCTGCCGACCCTCGGGATACTGGAGAATTTCCTGAGCGAATACCAGGGCTGCCTCGTCATCGTCTCCCATGACCGCTATTTTATGGACCGGCTGGTGGATCATCTCCTCGTACTCGAAGGCGACGGACTCGTACGGGACTTCCCCGGCAATTACTCCCAATACCGGGACTGGCTGAAAAGCAACGGCGAACAAGCCGCCTTCCCCAATGAACAGCCCGTCGTCAAAACCCCGCCCACCCCATCGGATGCCTCGGCCACCAACGCAACCCCCAAAAAGCAGCTTTCTTATAAAGAAAAAAGAGAATTTGAGGGATTGGAACAGGATATTGCGCGGCTGACACGCGAAAAACAGGAGATCACCGAAAAACTCAATAGCGGCTACACCCCCTTCGACGAACTCCAAAAATTATCGGTCCGCATCGGCGAGATCGGCCAAATGCTCGACCATAAAGAATTGCGCTGGCTGGAGCTCAGCGAGCTCGGAAACTGAGTCACCCGCAAATCCGCCACCCGGTTTCCCCTGCCATTCAACCGCTCATCCAAAATATCCCGGCCGCCGCCCACCGACGGCATGGAGTCCCTATATTTGGCCATGAGAAAATTTTTTTTATTCCTTGCCATATCCGCCACCGGCGCCGGCGCTGCACACGCACAAAAGATCCCCGATCCCCGGCCTTTCGCCAAAACCATCACCGCCGAAGACCTGAAAAAACATCTTTATATCGTGGCCAGCGCCGACTTCGAAGGCCGTGAAACGGCTACCGAAGGTCAACACAAAGCTGCCGCCTACATCGAAAACCACTTCCGCTCGCTGGGCCTCCTCCCCGGCAACGGCGACAATTACCAACTCCCCTATCCGGTATACCAGGATTCGCTGGTTAGCGCCGGGCTCACAGTCGGCGACAACCATTTCACGCTCAACACGGACTTCTATGCGCCCGCCGCCAACAATACCATCGGTATAACAGGTAGCGAGATCATCTTCGCCGGTTACGGCATTACCGACTCCACCCGCGATGACTATAAAGGACTCAATGTCCGCGGCCGCATCGTCGTCGTCCTGGCCGGCAATCCGCCAGGTACCCCCGCTCCCACCGGCCGGCGCCAGCGCGGACCGGCCAGACAGGACATCGCCCAACGCAACGGCGCAGCCGCCGTCCTCATCCTGATGTCATCGGGCAGCCCCATCCCGCCACAAGGGGCATCGCCAAAAGGCAATATGTCCATCACCGAATACAAAAGGACAAATTCGCCCGACTATCTCTATATCACCGACAAGGTGGCGCAAGCCATCTTTGGCGGCGACTTCCCTCAGCTCCAGTCCGGCGCGCCGATGTCCAAAATCTATAACGCCAATATCAGGCTGGACATAACGAAAACGACCAACCACCTCCAGGCCAGCGACGTCCTGGGGTTCCTTCCGGGCACCGACCTGAAAGACCAGATCGTCGTCATCTCCGCCCACATGGACCATCTCGGCAAACGGAACGGTGAAATCTACTATGGCGCCGACGACGACGGTTCAGGCACGGTCAGCATCCTCGAGATCGCCAGCGCATTCGCCAAAGCCAGGGCCGCCGGCAAAGGCCCCCGCCGCTCCATCCTCTTCCTGGCTAATTCCGGCGAAGAAGAAGGCCTCTGGGGGTCGCAATTCTATACCGATCACCCCACCTACCCTCTCGATAAAACCGACGTGGACCTCAATATCGATATGATCGGCCGCATCGACCCGAACCGCAAGATCGGCGATTCCATGAACTATGTCTATGTCGTCGGCAGCGACAAACTCTCCACCGATCTCAAACCGATCAGCGAAGGCAATAACAAAAAATATTCAAAGCTGGAACTGGACTATAAATTCGACGACCCGACCGATCCTGAACGCATCTACTACCGCAGCGACCATTTCAACTTCGCCCGGAAAGGCGTACCCATCATTTTCTATTTCGATGGTATCCACGCCGACTACCACCGGCCGACCGATACGCCGGATAAGATCAACTACGACCTGATGGAAAAAAGAGCCCAATTCGTGTTCTACACCGCCTGGGATATGGCCGACCGGAACGAAATGCTGAAACGCGATATCGCCCTTCCCGCGATGAGCCGCTAGGCTGGCCCCCGACCAAAAGTTCACATTTTGCGAACTACTTGACTATCTTATAACACCAGCGGAACAGCTTTCCCTGGAAATCGAATGGAGTGGTGGCGTTGGTAATATCCTTTACCGACGCCGCCATTATTTTTTCCGTCTCAAGCTGGAACTTTCTATAATTGGTGCTGAAATACAATACCCCACCCGTAGTCATGGCGCGTAGCGTCTTATTGATCAGCTCCGCATGATCCCGCTGAATATCCAGAAAATCCTTCATCCGCTTGCTGTTGCTGAAAGTAGGCGGGTCCATCACCACCAGGTCATAACCGCCCCCTTCGCCGCCATCCCCACTACTACCGGCCGGAACCTCATCCAGCCATTGCTTGACATCCGCATGAATAAACCGCTGCGCACCCGGATCCACCCGAACATTCAAAGCCATATTGGCCTCCGCCCAGTTTAAATAAGTCTTCGAAAGATCCACCGAATCCACCTGCACCGCACCACCCGCCGCAGCATACACCGAAAAAGAACCAGTATAGCAAAACAAATTCAGCACCCGCTTCCCTTTTGCCTCCGCCCGTACCATCGCCCGCGTTATCCGGTGATCCAGGAAGAGACCCGTATCCAGATAGTCCGTGAGGTTGACCCGAAAGGAAAGACCCGCCTCCCGGACCACAAAAAATTCCTGCTCGCTGGCCAGCTTTTCATATTGGTCCAACCGCCCGGCCTTCCGGCGACGCTGACGAAAATAGATCCGCTCATCGGGTACTTCCAGGATCCCGCTGATAACGGGCACACAGGATTCCAGCCAGGCCTCGTGCTCCTCTTCGCTCATCCCATGCCGCCGCTGGTATTCGGCCAGGTAAACCTTGTCTTCATAAAGCTCGATGCAAAAAGGGAACTCCGGCAAATCATGGTCATATACCCGGTAACACGTAATGCCCTGCCGCCTGGCTGATTTGCCGGTATGACGCCACATCTTCAGCAGCCTGTTGCGGAACATGGGTAACTTTTCTTCACTCATAATCGGGAAGGGTGTGACTTTTTCGTAAATACCGGAACGCTATCGCCGCCAGGAAGCACAGGCCGCCAACAACCCACCATAAGACGGTAAAACCAGCCCGCTGCGCGATCTCCGCACCTCCTGCCGGCCCTATCACCTGCGCAGTGGACCAGGCAATGGTATACAGTCCCGCATACTGCCCCCGGTTGGATTTCGACGTGCGCGAAATCCAGAAGGAATTCATAAACGGCATGGCGAGTATCTCCCCGATCGTACTCAGTACCATACAAAAGACAGCCACGTACAACGCCGGGGGAAATATATTCAGACAAATATAAGACAGGCCAAAAGTACAGGCCCCGAAAAAAATGTAGAAAAGGTTTTCCCTTTTCCCCTCCATCTTAAAGACAAGCACCATCTCGAACACCGCGATGATCAGCCCGTTCAACGTCATCAGCAGGCCGATCATATACTCGGGCAATTGCAGCACCCGTTTATAATAAAGTGGCAGCGTGGAAAAGACCTGGAAAAAACAGCTGGCAAACAGGATCGTGCAAACGATAAATTTCAGATAGACTTTGTCCCGGTAGGCCGACAGTACCGGCTTGACGACCGCTCCACCGGTAGGATTGGCGGTCACAACGGTTGCCGGATGCAGGAAATTCCGCAACAGCAGCGCCGCCAGCAGATTGGTAGCGCCATCCACCCAAAACAGCCAGTGATAGCTGATGCTGGCCAGGAAACCGCCAAGCGCCCCACCCACCGCCCAGCCCAGGTTGATGGCCAGCCGGTTGAGCGAATACGACCGGGTCCTGTTCTCCTCTTTGCTGTACGTGGCGATAGCCGTCGAGTTGGCAGGACGGAAAGCATCGTTTACAAGACTTAGCAGAAACGTACAAACGCAGATCCAGGGATAGCTCCTCACCTGCCCCAGGACAAAGAAGAGTATCCCGCCGCCCGCCAGCGCCGTCAGCTGCACCCGGTGAAATCCCCACCTGTCCGTCAGCCGGCCCCCGAGAAAACCACCGCAGATTGCCCCAAGACCGAAAATACCGATGACCAACCCCGCCTGTGCAATGCTGTAGCCCATGGAAGGCCGTGTCAGGTAAATGGTCATAAAAGGAAAGACCATCGTGCCGCTACGGTTTACCAGCATGACGACACACAGCAGCCAGGTAGACCTGGACAAACCACTGTATGCCTGCCGGTATAAAGAAAAAATAGATGAAACCATATTATAAACCGCCGAAAACCTTCTTCAACAACTCATCCGCTTGCCCGGCCGGATTCGCCCGGATACTCTTTTCCTCTACAGCTACATAATAAAAGACGCCGTCCAATGACTTTTGCGTGGCATAGGCCGGCAGATCGGGGTCTACTTTTTTGTGGAAGGGAATTTTGTTATAGGCATCGACAACCGTTTTCCAGGAGGAGCTCGCACCCGTCTTTTGCAGTGAATTGGTGATCACCGGAAGAAAGGCAGCCGTCAGCTGGACAGAAGTCGATTTACGCAGATAGGCTGTGGCAGCCGTATCGGGACCCCTCAGGATGCCAACGCCGTCGGAGACGCTCATCCCTTTTATCGCGTTTAAGAAGATGGGAGCGGCAGACTTCGCAGCATCCTCCGCAGCACGGTTGATATCCATAATTGCCTTATCCACCTGGGGACCAAAGCCGGCGCCCCGCAGCGTCGATTCCATCTTGGCCGCTTCGGGAGGAAAGAGGATTTTTACCGCCGCATCTTTGAAAAAGCCATCGACAGCAGACAGTTTATCGGTGCTTTTTTGAATGCCCTTTGACAAGGCATCCTTGAGACCGGACGCGATATCGTCCGAACTGAGGCCTTTACCCAACAGGTTTCCTTGTGCATTAACCAGGGCAACGGAAAAAAAGGATAAGACAAGGGCGGACAAAACTCGCTTCATACAGGATATTTTTGTTTTAAAATTGAAGGCTAAAAGTAGCGCAAATTCTGCTAAATTTAAAACCCTTATTTTTGCGTTTCAAAATACTATCAATGAACGTCAGTAAAACAATTTCGATCCTTACTTTTTCCCTGCCCATGGCACTATCCGCCCTCGCGCAGACCGCTCCGAAAACCACCAGCCCGGCCCATAAGACCGGGACAACAGCCGCCGCGTCTGCCCCCATCCTGAAAACACAGCTGGATTCGCTAAGCTATTCCATCGGGCTCAGCCTGGCCAATTTCTACAAGCAACAGAACCTTACCAATATCAATACGGCTATTGTCCTCCGGGCTGTTAATGACGTCAAAAACAACAAGCCCCTTCTCAACGAACAGCAGGCCCAAACCTGCGTTATGAATTATATGCAAAAGGCGCAGGCGGAAAAAGCAGTAGGCAATAAGAAACTGGGACAGGAATTCCTGGCCGCCAATGCAAAAAAACCCGGCGTCGTTACAACCGCCAGCGGGCTCCAATACCAGATCGTTAAACAAGGTACCGGCCCAAAACCCGCATTGACAGATCAGGTCCGGGTACACTATCACGGCACCCTGATCGACGGCAAGGTCTTCGACAGCTCTATCGACAGAGGCCAGCCCGTCGAATTAAGCGTCAATGGCGTCATCCCGGGCTGGACCGAAGCCCTCCAACTCATGCCCGTAGGCAGCACCTGGAAGCTGTTTATCCCCTCCGACCTTGCTTATGGTGACCGCGCGGCGGGCCAGTCGATCCCTGCAGGCTCGGTACTGGTCTTCGACGTGCAATTGCTCGACATCATCAAACAGGCCGCCCCCCAAATTGTACCGGATTCCGCTGCCAGGCCCATGCCGGACAGCACCAAAAAACCGCAATAGACTTACGCAGTAGATATAAAGAGCCGGGCCAACGCCCGGCTTTCTTACTATTGCAAAAAATTCTCCCCGCTTTCCAACTTCTCCGCCCTGAAAAGATTATCGGCTGCCTGCAATATCTTCGCCCGCAACTTTGGATTATAATCCGGATGCTGCTTTAAAAAACTCCTTACCACCTCCGCCGCCGTTGCCGTCTGATAGGATCCCAGGCTAACCTGCAACCAACGCTGCGGAAAGAACACATCCCCCGTACGCTGAATATCCTCCAGCCAATCCAAAGAAGCCGGCAGATATTTTTCCGAAGCCGCCGTCCGAAGGGGATGATGCAGATAAGACAAGGCCTCCAACACCCACGCCTCCTTCCTTCTCGCTTCCGCGGAACCCAATGTCCTAAAGAACGAATCCCGCACCGCTACATCATTCGATAAAGACGGCAGCAAATATTGCAGCCGGTCCCGCCGGTCTTTATTCCGGATCCGCCCAAGCTGCTCAGTCAGGATCTCCGGATACCCTGCATAATCCCGGATCGCCAGGGCAATCGCCAAACCCGTATAATCATCTTCCGTGAGTTTTACGCCGGGGGGCGCCTGTTTCGTCTTCCACATGGTATACATTCTACGTTGCGCTACCACAGTCCCCGCTATATTACTAAATGCCCGAAACAATAATTTCTTCTCATTTGGTGCCGTCACCGTGTCCATCCTCCCCCACAGTGCTTCCTCCAGGGCTGGCCCGATGTTATGCCGGTCATAAGGCGAGATAAAATGCCAGAAGATCAAACCGATCTGGTCCAATAAAATATTCATGTTAAGCTCCTCCCTCTCCTCCTTCAACGCCCCAATATCTTGCCAAAGCAATTCCCGCGGCGTCATCACCTTCCCATCCAGCATGTTCTCATAAAGGTTGATATAAGTAGCGGCACGGGTGACGCTCTTCTTGCTCACCCATCCCAACCCATGCGGATCGACAGGAAATATCCCGTATCCAATCCCCGAAGAATTAAACAGCACGCATCGCGGCACGGCCTTACCCACCGCTGCTGCCAGATGAACCGAAGCCGCATTCATATTCACCGTCAATTCCTCCACCCGGCCGGGATAGACCAGGGCTATTTCAAACAGCTGCGGCCACACCCGTTCCTTTCCGTCTTCCCCCTGCTGACGAATCACCAGATCGGTGATCTTCCCGCCTGCCTCATGCAGCCGGTAAGAAAACTGCGGTCTGCCGGCCCCGTTGACCCAAACCTGGCTCCATTCATATACTTTCACTTTCGTATAGGGCTGAATCGAAAATATAAGATCGTCCCAGTCCGCATTGCCGCCGGCATATTTGTGCAGGTAGTCCCGCAGCCCGGATTGAAAAGCTTTCGCACCGATCAATCTTTCCAATTGACGCATCACGATCGGCGCCTTGTCGTAAATGATCGGCCCATATAAAGACCCTGCCTCCTGCAAATTGTCGAGTCGCTGCCGGATGGGATGCGTCCCGGCTGTCCGGTCAACACTATAGGCCGACGGATAATGGGCCGTCAGAAATTTCAGGTCATCCTTATCATCCGGCAGCGTAACACTGCTGATCTTACCCGCCATATAATTGGCAAATACCTCCTTCATCCAGACATCGTTGAACCATTTCATCGTCACCAGATCGCCAAACCACATATGCGCCGTCTCATGCGACAAAAGATTCGACCTTGCGATAAACTGCTCCCGCGTAGCGCCAGAATCCAGGAACAGCGTCCTGGACTGATACTGGATCGCTCCCGCATGCTCCATCCCGCCAAACTGAAAATCGGGTATCGCCACAAAGTCGAATTTCTGAAATGGATAGGCAATACCGGTATATTGTTTCATAAATTGCAAAGCCTGGCCTTCGATCCGGAAGATCGAATCCAGGCTTAACCGCAGCTTGCTGCTGTCGGTCTCCCGATACAGGAAACGCATGGTCCGGCCATCAACTACCCGGTCCGATTCGGAAAACTTCCCCGCCGCAAAAGAGAAAAGATAAGTGCTGATCTTGTCGGAAGGCTTAAAATGCAGCAAGAGACTATCCCCCGCCGAAACCGAATCCAGGAGCGGACCGTTCCCGATGGCTTTCCAACCCGCAGGTATCACCAGCGACAACGAAAAAATGGCTTTGAGGTCCGGCTGGTCGAAGCAGGGGAAGAGTGTCCGCGCCCTGTCAGGCACCAGAAGCGTATACAGGAAATCTCCATTTCGGTTCAGCGCCGCATTACTCGCGGTAAACCGGATCCCGATGGTATTGATCCCGATCCGAAGCCATCGGCGGGCCAGCCACAGATGCTCGTTTTGATACTCTTCCCGGACGCCGTTGTCATTCACGATCAGTTCCGGCACCCCATCCGCTCCCCCCTTAAAATCCAGGAACAGGGAATCATCGTACGGGAGCTCGGCCAGTCTGAAGCGGATGGTCTCATATCCCTGCACCGGCTCTTCCTTGACGGGAGGTATGCGGAAATGGAGGTCGTACTGAATGTCCCGCAGATACGAACCCCGAAAAAGGGCCAGCACCTGTGACACTCCCGTCTGGCCGCCAAATAGACAGACAACAGGTTGTGACGAACCGGTAAACGGCAGGTAAAACAGCGCGAAGACTACCGGCAGGCAACGATCGATACGCATGAAAAAGAATTGAACCCGGAAAATACGTTATTCTCTTAATATATTTGTGACCATGACCAGGCTCCTCTTTTTGCTGACCATTCTTCTGCTGCCCCGGCTCCCCACCCAGGATGTAAAGGTTGCCACCTGGTCCACCGGCTCACCCGATACGGACAATTACGAAAGCCTCGCCTTCTGGATCAAAGACGAAAAACGCGCCTATATCCGCTACAACCACGGCACATCCGCAGACGATATCGAGCTAAACTGGCTGGGGCCCGATTCCCTCAGGGGACGGAGAGGATTCAAAGCAGGTTTCCCGCCACCGGATAACCGCCTCTTCTTTATCGTCCCCGCCAGCGATTCCGTCCTCCTGGTGATCGCCGGTAACCATCCCAGGAAATTCCACTGGGAAAACGAAAACGGAGCCGGCACAGAAGCCGGCGCAGAAGCCGGCGACAGCACCAGCTCCTGCAATATCTGTGCGCACAGCGCCAGCCAGGCCACCGCCTGGCTACACCAGTATTTCTGGAAATAGCGCAGCCCCAAAACCTCCCCGGCTATTCAATTAATATTCAGAGTCTTGTCCTTCGGATATTTTACACTGTAGCTGATCCGGTATTGGCGGCTTTCGCCGGGCGCCAGCTCTACCCGCCACGTGAGAACGCCCGTATCCTTATTGACGATCGCACCGCCGCTCTCCAGCAGCTCATCCTCGATATCCTTGTCGGTGCTGATGGGGTACTGATCCTTCAGGAGCAACTGCACCTTCTCTTTCTTATTGTTCCTGACCGTGATCTCGTAGGTGAACACCTCTTTTTTATTAGCCCCCAGGAATTTCACGCTGCTGAAGTCGTTGACCTTCTCCCGTTTGACCACGATCCGCTTGTCGCGGCCGAGCGTCAGGTTTAGCGTATCCTGCGTGGAACGCGGATCGATAAATGATTTACCGATATACGTCCCTTCCACCATAATGGACGCTTCGCCGGGCAGCAGGTTGAGCTTCTCCCAACCCTGCATCTGCCCCAGCATGTAGGTTTCCTTGTCGGCCACGGGCGCCGCATAATATTGATAGGTACAGGGCAGTTTGTATTCTTTCAGCACCACTCCGTGTTCCTTGCCGTTGCTGGGAATATCATAGGGGATATCGATATCGAAGACCACGTCCAGCTGATTATCGCTGATACCCACATAGTCACCGAGCCCATTTTTCAGGGTTACGATAATAACCCCCGACGCGGCCCTGGACCCGTACAGGTTCGTCGCCTGATCGCCTTTTAATACCTGAATGTCTCCGATCGTGTTGGGGTCAAGCTTTGAATAATCGTCACCGCTCATTTCCGTGCCATCAACGATATACAAGGGCTTCCCAAGGCCGACCGAAGCAAACCCCCGAATCCTGATCTCCGCATCCGCCCGATCCGCCCCCGGTGCGCCGCTGGCCAACCCAACCCCTGCGGCTCTACCCGCCAGCGTATTGGTCAGATCGTTTTTGAAATAATTGTTCAGATAACCCAACGCCTCGGCGAACCGCAGAAATCTCGCCTTCAATACCGGCGCATTCCCGCCCTGCGAAGGCAGTGAAGTAGACAGACTAAGCTTGACATGTTTCCAGTCGATACCCGAACTCTGCACCAGCCGCGCCTTGTACAGCAGTTGCAGCGGATCGTTGCTGCCGGTCACTTTCAGATCATAGGCGGGCTCCCAATGCGCCGCACTCGTCAGATAAGAGACCGTAAAATCATACGTCCCGGCCAATGGACTCAGCAGCTGCACCAGGATCCGCCCCGATGTCTTCGTATTCCTGGCCTCTTCTTCGGCAATCTGGCTTTGCAGATTCTCCCGGATCGATTTGAGCCGGGCCGACTTATCCGCATACCCGCCCAGCTCGGTCCGGATCATAACCTGCTGCTGACGATAATAGTCCATCATTTTTGCCAGCTCGGCGGCGCTGACCCCATTTTGCGACCCCCCGATAGTTTTGTTGCTATTGAGCAATTCAAGCGCCTGCTCATCCGATTCGGTCAGGATATTCAGGCGCCCCTGTTCTTTGGTCAGTACCTCGATGGAGTCCTGCAACTTCTTTATAAAAGGCGAGACGGTCTCCGGCTGGAGATAATCCTTCGAAAAAGTGACGGACATAATTGTCACATTCCCCGTACAGTTGACCCGGATGCTGGCCTGGTCCAGCGTAGTGCTGACATCATCGATAAGGAGCTCGTTGCTCCCCTGCGCCAGCCGCGCCCGGGCGGAATGGACCATTTCCGCCCCGCTGCGGTAGACCATGACCGATTGAAGCGAAGATGGAACAACCACCGGCCCGTCTTTAGCAGCCCCCGAAACCGCCAGACAACAGGCGGCTATAAAAAAGAAAAATCGTTGCATACAAAGAGTTTATCTCAGGATGCAACGGACCGGGTTATTACACAAAAAAAGGAGACCGCGTTCGTTAACAGGAAGTTATTTACAGACCATCATTTGTACAGCAGCTCATAATATTCATGCGCCATCCTGCCCGCATCGAACTGATAGCGGACATCGCGCATGCCGTTCTTGGCAATCTGCCGCCAGGTATCATAGTGGTCGTAATAAAGCGGGAGTATCTCTTTTGTCAGAATTTCATATACCTTATCCAGATCGTAATCGTCCTGCTCCTGGACATGCATATTCGCATAATCCGCCTTGGGAACCACAAAGCCATTATTTCCGTGATTCACGAATTCCGGGATCCACCCATCATCGGTGGAAAAGTTGACCGCCCCGTTCATCGCCGCCGTCATCCCGCTGGTACCTGAAGCCTCCCGCGGGACCCGGGGATTGTTCAGCCAGCAGTCGGCCGCCTGCTTGAGCCGCTTGGATAAGGTCAGCTCATAACCGATCAGCACCGCCACATTTTTGTAGGACTTGCTCAGATGGACGAGATGATTGAACTCGTTGATCGCCGGATAATCCATCGGATAAGGCTTCCCGGCCCAGATGATCTGCACGGGATGTTTCGTATCGCTCAGCAGCTGGTTGAAGCGCTCCATATCGCGCGTCAACAGGTCAGCCCGCTTGTAACCGGCCAGGCGCCGGGCCCAAACGATCGTAAACACATTCGGGTCGAATAATTTACCGGTCTGGTCGGCAACAACCTCAAAGCTCCTTTTCTTCATGTACTTTTTCCGGTCGTCCCACCAGTAGTCATTGCTTTCCTCCATCTTACGGTACAGTTCCTTATCCGCCCAATAACGCCAGTTCTGCGCATTGGTGATGGAAATGATGGGACAGATATTCTTATATTTACCCCACATCGCCCGCGAGACATTCCCATGCAGCTTGGAAACCGCATTGGCCAGATGGGCAAAACGCAGGGCCACCAGCGAGTGATTGAAGGCGTCGTCTTCCAGACCCGTCAGCTTCTTGACCTCATCTACCGTCAGTCCGCAGAAATAGCTCATCTTATGACAGAGATAGATGTCGTGCTTCTCATTGCCGGCTTCTTCGGGAGTATGCGTCGTAAAGACAAGCCTTTTACGCACTTCTTCGATATTTTTATTGTACTTCTGATAAAGCCAGAAGGAGGCGCTGATGCCGTGCGCTTCGTTTAAATGGTAAAGATCGGGCTTGAATCCAAGCTCATCCACCAGCTGAGCTCCTCCTACCCCAAGCAGAATGAACTGCGCCACCTTGGTTGCCACATTGGCATCGTACAGCCGGTGCGTAATGGTCTGCGAAACATAATCGTTCTCGGGAAGATCCGTGCTCAATAAAAATAAGGGCGCACTCTTAAACGTTTCGGGGTTGAGATACCAAACCTTGACCCATACCGGATGATCGTGAATATTGACCTGGTACTTGATCCCGGTGTCCTCCAGGAAACTGTATTGCTTTTCCATCCAGGTCACCTGCAAGGTCTGATCCTGGTTACGGGCCTGGTCATAATAACCATATTTCCACAAAATACCGATATTGATCATATTCTGCTTCAACTCATAGGCGCTCCGCAAATGAGAGCCCGCCAAAAAGCCCAGGCCGCCGCTGTAAATTTTCAAAGGCTGATGCACCGCAAATTCCATTGAGAAATAAGCCACTTTTTTCGAATATTTCTCATCCACAACGTAAGGCACAGCATAATTTCTAAAGCTCATAGCAATTCCTGATTGTTTTCGTGTAAAACTGACGCAATATAACGGATAAACCTGAATAGAATTGTATGCCCGTCATGGACAGATAAACCGGCCTCAGGTCTTTTTTCCCACCGATCTGGGATGAGTATCCCGCCGTCGCTGAAAATAACCTTCAAAAAAACATTTAATATCCCGATGCACGCCGCACCCGCCCAGCTCTTTCATCGATACAGCACCGGCGCCAAACGTAAATTCGACCGCGCAGGGGTCGGAATATGACCGATAGCGGGCAATACCGGGCGAAACAAATTTCGCTTCCCCCTTCAGTTCACCCTTGCACTCCCCGTTGTCTTTCTCAAAATGTACAAAGAAGTAGAACCGCGAAGCATCCCTTCCATCCCGGATGGAAACGATATTCCGTTTGTCCTGCGAATAGTCGCCCGAAAACTTGTGCTTGCGCGGCAGGGTGTCGATAGGATTATAGACGGGCGGGATCTTTGTCCTTGTCTCATTCGATTCCGTAAGAATAAGGCTAAACCCGCTGCCATCGTTGTAGACATAATCATTGGTCGTATGATACAACTGCCCATCCGCCCCCTTCCGGAAACGTGTGACGGAAAGAGTATATTTGTTATCCATGCCAGCCTGACCGGATACGCCGGGAATATTGTCGGAATAAAGCACGGGACGCGCAACCGAAAACCGATCCTTCCGGTCAAAACACAGGACGTACAGGATACGCCGGTCCTTGCTGACGCTCTTGACAAAAAGATAGGTTTCCTCTTTCGGGACCTTGATCTTTCCGATCGCATAGAGATGCGGCTTCCCCTCCTTCCCGAAATAACGCGTCAACAGGCTGTCGGGTAACAGCCGGGTGAACAATTTATAATTGATCGCTTCCGTCTCCGGCTCCGTCCGCCGCAGGATCGTATCCGTCACGACATATGGCAGCGCCAACGGATGAAAATAATCCATAAACTCCGGAACACTCAATTCGCCATCATCGTTGGCAGCCAGGGAAACCTTTTTGCTCTTACACGAAAAAACGAACGCCGACAGCACGATCAGCAGCAGGTATTTGTTCATACTATATGTACAATTGGATTCCGACCCCCGCGGGCCTTGTTCACAACCGGGCTCCGCCCCCTTATTGACGGGCTAAAAATAAACATTCGCAACAAGAAACTTCTTGCCAAAACCATTTTTTAATTTTAGATTTGTCTAAATTTAATTTTAGGCTATTGAAATATGAAAGTATCCGTCAGCAAAGAGAATCATCTGAAAGCCATTTTTCACCTGCAGCAGGAACAAGGCGTGGTCACGACAAACGCACTGGCGGCGGCACTCCGCACCCGGCCGGCCTCCGTAACGGACATGCTGAAAAAACTGAAGGACCAGAAGCTGCTGATCTATGAGCGTTACAAAGGCTTTCGTCTC
>Ga0206963_10054_pt1 | contig 40234 bp, 36 predicted proteins | sample Alteio_BWOrgHeat_28_FD_152958 | JGI IMG/M metagenome (GOLD analysis project Ga0206963, IMG submission 152958) | Enriched cells from forest soil in Barre Woods Harvard Forest LTER site, Petersham, Massachusetts, United States -... | ecosystem: Environmental > Terrestrial > Soil > Temperate forest >... | reverse complement strand
CCCGTTGTACAGACCACCCGGAACGACAGCACCGGCAGCTGGAACTCCGTGATCTCGAATTCTTTGATCGTTATCCGCCGCGGGTCCAGCTTTACTTCCTTACCCTGACGGGCCAGCTCATACACCCTTTTCCCGTCTTTTTTGATCGCCGAATGTATGGGCGGCGTCTGCCAGATCTCACCCAGGAACCGCTCCGTAATAACAGCAGTCACCAGCGCCGGCGTCACGGCCGCATAGTCTTTTATCTGCTCCGGCTTGCTTTCCAGGTCATACGTTGGCGTTACAGCGCCCAGGGTCACCGTACCGGTGTACTCCTTTTCCTGCGCCATATATTCATTGATCTTTTTGGTAAATTTTCCCGTACAAAGGATCAGCAGACCGGTCGCCAGCGGGTCCAGCGTCCCCGCATGCCCCACTTTTCTCGTCCTCACCAGTCCGCGCAGCTTCCGGACGACATCGAATGAAGTCCAGTCATAAGGTTTATCGATCAGCAGCACCTGGCCCTGCTCGAAGATATGCGGTTCGCCGGCAGTACCGCCGGCAGCTCTTTTTTCCATTGGCGCAAAGATAGATCAACGAAGCGAGCTTCCCGCAACCACAGGCCCGACCCAACCGGCGTAGCCCCGCGCACTAAATGGCCAGCCGGGCTTTAATTTCCAGGTATTTATTGACAGTAGCCACCGTCAGGTTTTCCGGGGCGGTGAGAATAGTTGCAATCCCATGCTGGCTGAGCTCCTTCACGATCAATCGCTTCTCATACGCAAATTTTTCGGCAATGGTCTGCGTATAGACCTCTTCGATCGTGTCCGCTTCTTTTTCCCGGATCTGCTGCAACCCGGTGTTTTCAAAAAAGACAACCAGCACAAGATGATTTTTTGCAATAGACCGGATATAAGGCATCTGCCGCTGTAAGCCGGTCAGCGATTCAAAATTGGTAAACAGCACGATCAGGCTTCGCTGCGTAATGCGTGTCCTGACAAGCGCATACAACCTTTCATAGTCCGTTTCCTGGAAGCGCGTCTGCTGGTTGTAAAGGATCTCCAGGATATGACTCATCTGCGTGGACTTGCGCCCCGCCGGAAGAAAAGTGCCGATCTGATCGGCGAATGTGAGCAGCCCGGCCTTGTCTTGTCTCACCAGGGCCACCCGCGACAACACCAGCGTGGCATTGATCGCATAATCCAGCAGGCTCATGCCGTCAAAAGGCATTTTCATCACCCGCCCCTTGTCGATGAGGCAGTAGACCTGCTGACTTTTTTCATCGGTAAACCGGTTGACCATCAGCTGCCCCCCCTTACGGGCCGTCGCCTTCCAGTTTATGCTCCGCAGATCGTCACCGGTGACATACTCCTTGATCTGCTCGAACTCAAGGCTCTGCCCCAGCTTGCGGATCCGCTTGCTGCCACTCTCCGCCAGGTTCTGTGACATGGCCAGCAAATCGAACTGCTTCAACGCCTGGAAAGAAGGCAGTACCCTGACCATGGTTCCGGCCATCACGATCTTGCGCCGGACCACCAGGCGGAACGGGCTCTTGATATAGACATTGATATTATAAAAATGATACTCCCCCCGCTGCCTGGGCCGAAGAACATAATCCAGCTCCCCACCCGCTCCCGCCTTCAGCTCGGCAGTCAGCGAGAAATTCCTTTCCTGGAACTGGTCGGGCAGCTCATCGATGATCCGGATGCTGACCGGAAAAGGATATTTGTTCCTGACCACCAGCTTCACCGCATTGAGGTCCCCGTTGCTAAAGCGATCCGATAGCTCCCTTCGCACCTCCACCGGATCCAGGGTGGCAAACAGCACGATATAGTCGAGCAGCGTCACAACCCCCAGGAATAACAGGAATAGCTGAGCGATCGTAAACAGGAACGGTATCCCGTATGCCAGTACGAATAGCAGGATAACCGCGACAAACAGCTGATACCAGCGCCGGGAAATAAATAGCGATTTATAAAAGCGTTTCAACATACCATTCGTTTTTTGCAACCCCGTGCCAACCGGCGCCCTCCCGCCGTCTATCTCGGCACTTCTATCGACCGTATAATCTCATCGATCACCTCATCGGCGGAAGCGCCTTCCATCTCCTTTTCCGGGGTCAGCACCAACCGGTGACGCAACACCGCCGGGGCGGTATATACAATATCCTCCGGCGTTATAAAATCCCGTCCCCGCATCGCTGCAATAGCCTTGGAGCCATTGAGGATGCCGATGGAGGCCCGCGGCGAAGCCCCCAGGTAAATGGACTTGTGATTCCTCGTAGCCCCGACGATAGCCGTTATAAACAGGATCAGCTTTTCCTCTACATGAATACCCCGCACCTTCTCCCGCAGCTCGCTGATCCGGGCAGCCGAAAGCACAGACGCCACCGTCTCTATCCGGGCATCCCCCCTCAGCTGGTGATGGTTGGACACGATGCGGAACTCCTGCTCCGGGCTTGGGTACAGCACATTGATCTTGAAAAGGAAGCGATCCAATTGCGCTTCCGGCAGATGATAAGTGCCCTCCTGTTCGATCGGGTTTTGCGTAGCCACCACCATAAAAGGAGGATGCAGGGGATAGGTCTGACCATCTACCGTGATCTGCCGCTCCTCCATCACTTCAAAAAGAGCCGACTGCGTCTTGGCAGGCGCCCGGTTGATTTCGTCGATCAACACTATATTGCTGAAAATAGGCCCTGGCTTGAACTGGAAGCTGCTTTCCCTTGGATTGAACACGGACGTTCCGATGACATCGCTGGGCATCAGGTCCGGCGTAAACTGGATGCGCGAGAAGCCGACGGAGATCACCTTGCTGAGCAACTTGGCCGTCAGCGTCTTGGCGACACCAGGTACCCCTTCGATCAGGATATGGCCATCCGCCAGGACACCGGCCAATAACAGCTCTATCATCTGCTCCTGACCGACGATCACCTTACCGATCTCCGTTTTCAGCTCTTCTACCGACTGATGCAGGTCCTCCAGGTCCGTCCGTTGTTCAAATAAATTTTCTTCCATGTTATACTATTTTATAAAATGCTTCCAATTGACTATGAAAATCCATCAGCTCGGCATCCGGGACATAGGCCTTCGAAGGCAGCTCCCGCATATATCCCACCAGCCGCGACAGGCTTTCCCGCTGATACCCGGTCTTGTAAGAAAGACGCGCCACAAAGTCATCATCCAGCGCCGTCGCCACCAGGTTATACCGGGTACGGACCTGGTCCTGGAAATGAGTCACCATCTTGACAGCCAGATTGTGATTGTCCCTGCGCTGGAAATATAACCGCCCGATCGTCCTTACAAAGTCCAGGGAAGTGTTTTGCAGCGCCTGGATCAGCGGGATGGGACGCTGCCTGCGCTTGGACTCGAACAGATAGATAAAGGCGAACAACCCCAGCACCAGCCAGAAAGCCCAGGCCAGGGCTTTGATGCTCAGGATATATCCCAGCGCCGAAAATCCCTTTGGACGGCCGCCATATACGAAATAGCCATCCCATACCACTTCCTGGATCGTCTGCGGCAGATAAGACAACGCATCCTCATAATAAGCCCGGTTGTTTTTATGCAACAGGAAAAAATTGCTAAAGGCCAGCGGCGCAAAATGCAGGTACAGCGAACCCCCGCCTTTATAATTGAACCGGACAAAATCCGGCCGGCCAAAATGATCCCGCCCCAGCACGGTGGTATATTGGGGATCGAAGCTGTTTATCCAGCCGTCATAAGAATCTCCCGGATAGGCAAAGGATAAAGAGTCTCCGGTCACCGGATGATGAATGCTCAGTTGAAGACTATCCGGGTCCCCATATACCGGCAGCCCATGGCTGGCCTTCACGCCAAGCGTGTGCAGCAGCGAATCTCCGAACCGCCTGGCAGAAATGAATACATGATTGCCCTCGCCCACAAAATCAAGGATCGCGTTAATATCCGATGGACTGGGGTCCATGCTGGTGACAATAATGATACAGGCTTTTTTTCCCTCCCCCGATTGCAGACTGGAAGGAGACTTCTCGCTATAGGAAATGGTTGCGTTGGGGAAAAGGTAAGACAGCCCGTCATAGGCGATCATTGTTCCATAGGGGATCTTATCCCTGCGCTTGAGCGTAACACGCCGGTCCAGCACCTTCGACCCGCTGAGATCACAGCCAGCCAGCGACAGCAGCAGCAGGAACAGAGGAAGGGCCCAAATTCTCTTTCTCATGCCGGGACGGTTTTATAAAAATCCTCAAAATACCGATGCAGCCGCTCGAACTGTGAGTCACCCACCGGAAACTCGCCATACCATACTTTTTCATACGCTATCGTCAACTCCCGGAAAGGGCCGCTCTGCGGCTTCCCGTTCAACTGCTGCCAATATTCCCAATTCGTAACCTGCTGATGATTTTGATAGCTGATCAGTCCCCGGTCATTCAAAAGCCGCAGCGATTTCAGATAAAGATACCGCACCGCCTGCCGGTATTCCTTTGTCTGAAGAAAATGCTGCAACCGGCCTTCCAGATCGTCCTCCAGGGGATTCGATTCCACCTCCGGTGCAGCGGAGGGCCGTCGCTTCGGCGACCGGTAAAAGAACTGCAGATTGTTTTCCGCAATGATCCGGATGATGGCATACAACAGGATGGCCCCGAGCAGACACAATAAAAAGATTTGAAACCCCCGGCTTTGAAGTAGCCGTGCCAGCCAGTTCGGTGCAGGAGCCTGATGTTTCCGTCGCCAATACTCAGGGTCATTGGCATAAGCAAACGCCGCCTCCTTTTGCAATGCCTTGATGACGGAATCCGGGATGGTTCGCAGCACCACCGAAGCCGAATCCACTACCGTCTCGGTGCTGTCCTTCGTTATCCGGACGGTGTCGGCCTCCTGGCCCACCCTTTCCGTATCGGCGACCTGGGCCGCTACGGGCAAACAAAAAAGCAGCCCCGACAGCAGCCCGATCATCCCTGCCCATAATCCTACCCTCATAACGATCTCATTTTTTTCTCCAGCTTCACCGGGTAAATAATGAAATACCATATAATAAAAGACAAAGAGGCAATCAGGATAAAAAGACTTAGCCAAACCGGCATGGAAGAATATCGGGTGACAAAGCCTTCCAGAAAGGCCGCAGCAGTAAAGATCGGCACCAGCCCGATCATCAGTTTCAACCCATCCTTCGCGCCGGTCCGGAGCGAATGAAGCCGCCCATGCGTACCGGGGAAAAGAATGCTATTGCCCAGCACCAGGCCGGCCCCCCCGGCAATGATAAAAGAGGAGATTTCCAGAGTCCCGTGGAGCCAGATGACAAGGATGGATTTCCACCCCAGGCCCTTGGAAAAAAAATAATACTGAAAAGAACCTACCATCACCCCGTTCTGAAACAGGAACCAGATCGTGCCGATGGAAACGAGGAAGCCCGAAATAAAGATCATAAAAGCCACCTGCACATTGTTGACGACGATATACAGGAACATGCTCATGGAATTGCCCTGCTTATAAACACCGAATGGATCCCCCTTGGCAATATTGTCTTCCGTCATATCCACATACGAATTGCCGAGAACACCGCGGACAAAACCGTCGTCATGGGCAGCCGAAAAAGCCGCCAGTACGGCAAACAACGTAAAGATGATAAAGGAGTAAAGGATCTCCCGGCGGTAGCGACGGACCACCAGCGGCAGTTCCGTCTTCCAGAACCGGAAAATGCGGGAAGATTCTTCTTTCTTGTTCCGGTAAATCCCCAGGTAGATCCGCGAAGACAGCCCATTCAGATACTGGGTCACCCTGCTGTGCGGATAGAATGTTTTTGCATACCCGAGATCATTGACCAGCTCGGTAAACTGACCGGCCATTTCATCAGGATCGTTAGCAGGCTTATATTGATATTGTTTCCACTTATCAATATTTTTTTTAATAAAGAGACCTTCTCTCACTGGAAAAATTTAGCATTATATTTACCTTCCAAGAGGCTGAAAGCCTCTTGCGGGCGAAGCCCGCAGACTTTAGCCGTTTGCCGGAAACGCGCTAAATTTACAAAAGCGCGTTTCCGGAACATTAAATATAACAAGTAAACCCGAATAAATATAATCCCGAAAATCAAGTTCTCTTCCCATGCTGCAGGTCAAACTGGATACAGGCTTTAATATCGAAGTGGATTTCATGATCGCCCCTTTTATAAAGCGGTTTTTTGCCTGGATAATCGACCTGGTGATCCTCATTGCCTATGTTATCATCATCAACCGTATAGTGAGACTCGGCGAGGGATCGACCTGGGAACTGCCGGAATGGGTCTTTGCCCTTATAGCACTGCCGATGCTTTTGTACTTCCCGCTGAGCGAGATATTCCTGAACGGACAGACCGTCGGCAAAAAAGCAATGAGTATAAAAGTGATCGCCGCCGACGGCGGCCAGCCTTCCGTCAGCCAGTACCTGATCCGCTGGCTATTCCGCATGATCGATTTCCCGATCTGGATCCTGGCGGCTATAGCCGCCGGCGCCCTGCCCTGGTGGTGCGCCATCTTCCTGTTCGGCGGCATCGGCTGCCTGATCGGTACGCCCTATTCGCAGCGGATCGGGGATGTGGTGGCCGGCACGATCCTCATCGACACCCGCAACCGCACTTCCTGGGAAGACACCGTATTTACAGAGCTCACGGACAACTATCAACCCCGCTATCCCCAGGTCATGCAGCTTAGCGATAAAGATATCAATACCCTGAAAGGAATTATCAGCGCCGTAAGGAAAAAAAGCGATTACGACCTTTCTATCCGGATCGCCGCCCGGATCCGGTCAAAACTACAGATCCAGGACGACCAGGATTCCCTCGAATTCCTGCAAACACTGTTAAAGGATTATAATTATTATTCCACGCGATAGCCCTAATACCTGGACGCTGTCATACCGGCGATCAGCGCAACCAGGAAGACCAGCAACAGGATGGACAGGCCGATGATAAGCCCGATACCCAGTATCTTAAAATAAATGTGCAGACTATTGAATCCGGTATTCACCTTCAGCGCATCCGTGCTTTGTACCCCCTCCCCGACCGCCACGGCAAAGCGATACAAAAAGTAATTGATGATACCGCCGATCACGATGGTGATCAGGACGCTGACCAGGGAATTGTTGCTGGATCGGAAATAAGCGCCAAAGCTAAATCCATCCGCCTCCAGCGAAAGATCCTTATGCCCGAAGATGGCCACGATCAGCGAAACGATGTACCCGGCAAAAGCACAGATCGAGCAGATCTTCGACCACAACGCGATCTGCTTTAGCTGCTCCCGCGAATTGGCATCAAAAGAAAGATTGAAAAAATTATCCAGCTCATTGATAATTTCCGGCTAGCGTGACCACCGGACCGTCTGGCGGAGGACATTCCCTCCGTCATAGTCCAGGTGCATTTCCAGCAGTTCAGTGTTGTTTTGTTCCATAATATTTGGTAATTAACCACCTCCTTCCCGCTCATAACTGTCCCCTCCCCCTCAACGCGGCACGAGTAAGGCCGAGACTCCCGCTATAATTAACGCCAGTGCATAAAACGACAGCAAAATGATCGTCATTATTCCGACATACTTGAATAGCGTTTTCTGGCTTTTTAGCGATTGATTCAGCTTTACCTGGTCATTGCTCCTTAATGCCGCCCTGAGCCGGACGGAGAAATTATAAAGGAACAGGCATGGGAAAAAATAGATCACGGCAATAATTAAATAAAGGGCCGTGATAAACGCCCCACCGATTGCGCCTAATCCGCCGGTGTTGCCATAAGCTGAAAAAGCGCTGCTGGCCAGGATCGAGCCTATAAAAAAGGAAACAATAACAATTATACCGCAGGAGACGAACCCCACGATAGCCAGGAACTTGGCCCAACGCGCCGTTTCGCTAAGATGCGAGTGGGACTCGTGATCGATAGACAGCTCGAAAAGGGAGCTTTGGTTGCTTTCTTCCATAATATGGCATTAAATTAGACCTTACATGCTAACCGATTAGACCTCACATACTAACCGACGTGTGCTGGTTGAACAGCTCGTAGGGATGGGTCAGAATAGCCGCGCCGAAAATGAACAGTTCAATCAGCACAATGACCAGAACAATCGCGGAAAGCGATAACCCGACAATAGCGCAGACCCTGCCGCTTTTCAGGTTGCTTAGAGAGCCCGGAGTATACAACGTCGGATCTGCATTGTATAGCTTCAGGTCCTTACTGGCCAGCACCAGCGCGATAATACCGCACACAAGGCCCGGAATACCGTCACAAAAACAGCCGACAATCGAGACAATGCCTAAGACAAGCACCGCAGTGCCATTCGGAAGGGGTCTCTGGGTTTGATTTTCCATTAAACAATTAATTTATGGTTTAGGACTTTGTAAATATAAAATAGTAAAACAATAGTAGCTACCCCTAGATATAAATATTTTATTATCGCCGCCCCATAGCGAAAATCGAACTTTACATGAAGCGCGACAAACCCTAACAGGAATAACAGCGGGATGGTGGCCGGATAGAGTTGAAGACTGGCCCGTAGATCTCCCCTGAAAAGAGTAATGACGCTTCTTTGAAACCCGCAGCCCGGGCATTCCAGGTGAAGATATTTCCTCGACGGACAGGTCAGCATGTTCCTCTCCAGCCAATTCACCAGGCCCTGCCAGGCAGACAAAGACAATACCACTGTCAGGCTCAAGGGGTTCGTCATTGACTCAAAATAAACAAAAGTTCGGAATCGGCAGAAAATATTTATCCGCCTTCCCGCGCAGTCACCGTCGCCGACAATACCGTCGTCAATAGGCCCTGGCAAACAATACCCGCTGCCGGCTGGGCCTGCCCGTGAATATACATTTCCCGTCCTCTTCGACGCTGTCCAGCGGAATACACCGGATGGTCGCTTTTGTCTTTTCCTTTATGGCCTCCTCCGTTTCCGCCGTCCCATCCCAGTGCGCCAGGATAAACCCGCCCTTCTCATCCAGCAGCCGCTCGAATTCCTCCAGGCTGTCGGCCCTGGTAATATGCTGGTCCCGGTAGACAAGCGCCTTGTTATACATGGATTGCTGGATCTCCTCCAATAACTCCCGCACATACTCCACCAACCCGTCCGCCGACCGGTTCTGCTTTTCCTTCGTATCCCGGCGGACGACTTCGACACTGTTATTGTCCAGATCCCGCAGCCCCATGGCAATCCGTACAGGCACCCCTTTTAATTCATATTCGGCAAATTTGAAGCCCGGCCTGTTGTTGTCATTATCGTCAAACTTCACGCTGACACCGGCAGCTTTCAACTGTCCGGCCAGCTCCCTGCCCCTGGCATCCAGCAAATCTTTTCTGTCCTCCCCCTTATAAATAGGAACGATGACTACCTGCAGCGGAGCAATGCGGGGAGGCAGGATCAGACCGTCATCATCGCCATGCGCCATGACAAGACCGCCGATCAGCCGGGTGCTGACACCCCAGCTGGTCGCCCATACATAGTCCAGCTGGTTGTTCTTATCGGAAAACTTTACTTCGAAGGCCTTGGCAAAATTCTGACCGAGAAAATGGGAGGTGCCGGCCTGCAACGCCTTCCCATCCTGCATCAACGCCTCGATGCAATAGGTGTCCACCGCTCCGGCAAAGCGCTCATTTGGGGTCTTCACCCCCCTGATCACCGGCAAAGCCATATATTCTTCGGCAAAACTGGCATAGATATCCAGCATCTGCCTCGTTTCGGCGATCGCTTCCACCGCAGTGGCATGGGCCGTATGCCCTTCCTGCCACAGGAATTCAGTCGTCCGCAAAAAGAGACGCGTACGCATTTCCCAACGGACCACATTGGCCCATTGATTGATCAGCAGGGGCAGGTCCCGGTAGCTCCGGATCCAGTCCCGGTAGGTATTCCAGATGATGGTCTCGCTGGTGGGCCGAACGATCAGCTCTTCCTCCAGCTTGGCGGAAGGGTCCACCACCACCCCATCCCCGTTGGGGTCCTTCATCAGGCGGTAGTGCGTAACGACGGCGCACTCCTTGGCAAAGCCCTCCACATGCGCGGCCTCCCGGCTTAAAAAGCTCTTGGGGATGAACAAAGGGAAATACGCATTTACATGACCGGTGTCCTTGAACATCCTGTCCAGCTGGTCCCGCATTTTCTCCCAAAGCGCAAACCCATACGGCTTGATGACCATACAGCCTTTGACCTCCGAATGGTCCGCCAACCCCCCCTTGATCACCAAATCGTTATACCATTGCGAATAATCCTGGCTCCGGCTCGAAATTTCTTTGCTCATATATTAATCAGCTTTTAACAATAAAAAGTTAACCTTTCCCTAAAAACCCTCGTATTTTATTGTAACTTTACTTTAACAGGCTAAGTCCATGCTTTCTTTAAGGAGCGCAAATTTAGTAACTTCAAATTGAATTATTTACATTGCCATGAAACATCTAAATACCTTTACCTTCCTGGCTGTTGCCGTAGTGTTTGGGCTGAGCAGTTGCTCATCCTCCAAAAACGCACAGAATTCACCGGACATGTATTCTTCCGGCAGCGGCAAAGGCAGTGGCTCCGACTATGTCGCCGCCGCCCCCAACGACCAGTATGTACAGATGAAAGCCCAGAACCTCGAGCGCTGGTCCTATTTTGACGATTACAATGCCTACGACGCCTATTACGCCCCGACCCCCTATTATGGCGCAGGTTTTGGCTACGGCGGCTTTTCACCCTATTACGGAATGGGTTATAGCCCCTTTTTAGGCCCCTCCTTTGGTTTCGGCCTCGGATTTGGCGATCCCTACATGTGCTGGAACAACTATTTTATGTGGAACAGCTGGTATAACCCCTATTTCTACAATCCCTATTATGGCGCCGGCGGCATCTACGCAGGCAAGTCCCCTACCTCCATTTATTCGAACCTGCGGCCCTTCAGAACCACCACTTATTCCAACGGACTGGCCCATGCCGGTGTCACCACCGCCGGCCACAATGTGGTATATCGTCCCGGAATGACCTCCACCACAGCCTATAATTCACACGTAAGCACCACCCGGAGCACAAATGTCTACCGGCCGGCTAACAACAATAACGGCAGTTTCCGGTCCTTCTCCCAACCTACCCGCAGCTACTCTCCCTCCTTTGGCGGCGGCGGCGGCGGCGGTTTCAGGGGCGGTGGCGGAAGACACTAATTACATATATCATCTTCTATAAAAAAAAGACCGGTCGTAAAACCGGTCTTTTTTATTGTAACATTCCCTTCATCACCGGTTCCATCAGCCGGGCCCAGTTACTATATTCTTTTCCCGAAAAATGCAGCCCGTCTGCGGCAACCAGCGTCGGATCCCCGGCCGCCTTCCGGCTTTCCGCCGTCACATCGATATAATTCACCTTATACGCCATGGCCACGCTGTAATTGATCCGGTTGAACGAATCGATCTGCGTCGCAATCAGCGTCGTATCCCGGGTCCTGCCAAAAGGCGTAACAGAATAGTCCGGAATGGATAAGACCAGCACATGAGCAGGGTTATTACCGGCCAGCCAGATGGATTTCTGCAGCAGGAGCGTAAACTGATCCCGATATTCGGTCTGGCTCCGCCCCTGGTACTGGTTGTTCACCCCGATCAGCAGGCTCACCATCCGGTAGGTTGGGGCTGGTTTCACCATCGAGATCGCCTCGAGCAGATTGCCCGTCGTCCACCCCGTAACAGCGATAATATCAGGGTCCCGGAGAAGAAACGGATCTGCTTCGTTTAACATCCCCACGACTTGCTGCGGATACCGGTCGGCAGGCCCTACCGCCTCGCCGATGGTATAGGAGTCCCCCAGCGCAAGATAGGCAGCGCGGACAACGCCAGCCGGCTGCGAGAGGCGAACGGGCGAGAGATGGAACCCCCAGGCCAATAAAATGACCGCTACGATCGGTATGAGCTTAACCAGGGGCATGCCCTATATACGTAGCAAAGGAAAGCGCAGATTCCACTGCCTGGTACATACTCCTTGTCCCTTATTCCTTTCTTCGAAAAATTCACATAAAAAAGGCCCCGCATCCGCGGGGCCCCCTATCTGAAAACAGACCATTAATTAATAATCCATTCCACCCATGCCCGGTGCGCCACCAGGATGTGCATGAGCTTCTTCCTTCTTCGGCTTGTCGGCGATCACACACTCGGTGGTCAGCAACATCCCCGCAATGGAAGCGGCATTCTCAAGGGCGATACGGGTCACCTTCGTAGGATCGATAACCCCGGCCTTCAACAGGTTCTCATACTGATCGGTGCGGGCATTATAACCGAAATCGGCCTTGCCTTCCTTCACCTTCTGTACGACAATGCTGCCTTCAACACCGCTGTTGATCACGATCTGCCGGATGGGTTCTTCCAGGGCTCTCTTGACTATCGCAATACCCGTAGTCTCATCTTCATTGGCGCCTTTCAGCTTGTCCAACGATTCGATAGCACGGATATAAGCGATACCGCCGCCGGGAACGATGCCTTCTTCTACAGCAGCGCGGGTGGCATGCAGTGCGTCATCGACACGATCCTTCTTTTCCTTCATTTCCATTTCGGTGGCAGCGCCAATGTACAGCACAGCTACACCACCGCTCAACTTGGCCAGGCGTTCCTGTAATTTTTCCTTATCGTAGTCGGAAGTCGTCGATTCGATCTGCGCCTTGATCTGGTTGACCCGGGCGGTGATGTCTTCTTTCTTGCCCTTACCGCCAACGACAGTTGTATTGTCCTTGTCGATGGTTACGGAAGCTGCCGTACCCAGATAGCTGAGGTCAGCGCCTTCCAGCTTGTAACCCTGCTCTTCGCTGATCACAATCCCCTTGGTGAGGATAGCGATATCCTGAAGCATTTCCTTCCTCCGGTCACCAAAGCCGGGAGCTTTCACCGCAGCAACCTTGATGGTACCGCGCAGCTTGTTGACGACCAGCGTAGCCAATGCTTCGCCTTCCAGGTCTTCGGCAATGATCAACAGCGGACGACCGCTCTGCGCTACCTTTTCCAGGATTTGCAGGATATCCTTCATGGCAGAGATCTTTTTGTCATAGATCAGGATATACGGATTCTGCAGCTCGGCTTCCATCTTCTCGCTGTTCGTTACGAAATAAGGAGAAATATAGCCGCGGTCAAACTGCATCCCTTCGACCACCTCAACGGTAGTATCTGTACCCTTTGCTTCTTCCACCGTGATAACACCTTCCTTACCGACCTTGCCAAAAGCTTGCGCGATCAGCTTGCCGATATTGTTGTCATTGTTGGCAGAGATAGAAGCTACCTGCTCGATCTTGTTTTTGTCGTTGCCGATCGTCTGTGACTGAGCGCTCAGGCTTGCGACCACCTTTTCGACAGCTTTGTCGATGCCGCGTTTCAGATCCATCGGGTTAGCGCCGGCAGCCACATTCTTCAGCCCTTCGCTGATAATGGACTGGGCCAGTACGGTAGCCGTAGTCGTTCCGTCGCCGGCGATATCGGCCGTCTTCGAAGCCACTTCCTTCACCATCTGTGCGCCCATATTCTCGATGGGGTCTTCCAGCTCGATCTCCTTTGCAACGGTCACACCATCCTTCGTAATGGAAGGAGCGCCAAATTTCTTTTCCAATACCACATTACGTCCTTTTGGACCTAAGGTTACCTTAACGGCATTGGCCAGTATATCTACGCCCTTCTTCATCTTATTACGGGCTTCGATATCAAAAAAGAGTTGTTTTGCCATAATTATTAAAATTTTTGGATTGAATTATACGATTGCTAAAATGTCAGATTCCCGCATGATCAGGAATTCATCTCCTTCGATCTGGATCTCCGTACCGGCGTACTTACCATATAATACGGTATCGCCGACCTTTACCGTCACCGGCTCGTCCTTTTTACCGGGACCGGCAGCTACTACAGTACCGCGCTGCGGCTTTTCCTTTGCCGTATCAGGTATAATAATACCGCCGGCAGTTTTTTCTTCAGCTGGAGCTGGCTTCACAATTACCCTGTCTGCTAAAGGGGTAACGTTTAACTTTTTGCCCATAGTTGTATCGATTTTTGTTTTGATGAAAGAGTTAATCCTGCAGGAAGCAGGTCGGCAAAGGTACTCGAATTTCATACCAAACCGCCGGAAAGGTCATATTTACAGGTTTGCTCCGCACCCTATCGACCCCGCACCCGCCGGCAATGTCAATTTTTCAGCCGGCAACGGGCTGTTTGTCAGGGCCTTGCTCCCCCGGTCCCCGCCGCATAACGATTTTTAGATGCTTTAGGGCTGCACGACCTGACCTTCATACCGGTAAAGCAGGGTGCCGAATTGGCTGATCAACTGATTGGAAAGCCTGTATTGTAAGGCAGACTGCCCCAGGTCATAGGCGAATCTATTAAAAGCGGCATCGGTGACCTTCATGGAAATATTGCCATCGGAGTCCGGATTATGGGCCGCAATTAAATCCGGCCCGGTATAGCGATAGTCTTTGGCGCCCGCCGCCACCGCCAGGAAATTGGCCATATTCACTTTCAGGCTGTCGTATGGGCTTTCATTCCCCGTGCTGTCTTCCCGTAGCACCAGGCTAAAATACGCGTTTATAGAATCATCCGCGGCAATGATCAAAAGCGCGGTATCCACTATCGTCCGGATCGCAAGATAACCCTGTTCGACCGTCTGACCGTAATTGCCCGGATCGGTGACCAGCGTCGTCCCGCCGATCGAATCGTAAAAAGTCGGCCCGATGGCGGATTTATTGCTTTTTTTACAGGAAGAGACCGTCCCGATGACCGCCCCGACAAAAAGGATAAGAACTGCTATAACGGTCTTTGTCTTCCATTTCATAGTCGGTATCTTAAAATAGCTGCTTTAAAAATTGGTATATCTTATTGGTAACCGGAGTGGCCGTCATCGGACACCCCCTTTTCAGCTGCGCCCCCGCCGGCAGATAACGCTCCGCCCTGCTATAGGGCAGGCTGGCTTTAAACGCCCGCACGATCGCGTTGGCATTGGTCATCACCGGCGAAAAAACAAAGACCGCAATAGCCGACTTCGGATTCACCAGAACCCGGTCCACGCCTTTCTGCCGGTACAGCCACGCCGTAATACTGTCCGCATCCGTCTTGCTGATGGACTGATGAAGATCGATACGCGCCATCGCCCGCGTCCGGCCATCCGCACGGGGCCGCGTCACCACATAGATGTGTACCGCCAATAGAAGCGCCAATAAAACAACCACCGCCGATATAGTCGATACCATCCTCATCCCGCCGCCAAAAATAAATAAAAAAAATCTCCCCCACGCGGAGCATCCCCTCAAAAACGTTAAAGTCCGTCAATCTACCGCTGAAAAAAGCCTATATTTGCCCCCGCAAACCAAGTTCTTATAATGATCAGCAGAAGAAATATCCGGATAAAGGTCATGCAGACCCTTTATACGCTCGAGGCACAGGAGCAGACGGTAAAACCGGGTGAACCCGTCAGGATCTTACAGAAACATTTCGATCAGTCCAGACAGTTATTAACCTATCTCATCTATTTCATTACCGAGATCGCCCGGTATGCTGAAACGGATTCCCGGCTCCGCGCCTCCAAACACCTCCCCAGCGAAAACGACCTCCATGTCAATATCAAGCTGGCCGGCAACGAATTGCTGTGGAAGATCCTGGAAGACCCCTCCTGGAAAAAGGCCGTTGAAAACGATAAGCCCCAGCTCCAGGAAAATAAAGACCTGATCCGGCGGACCTATCTCGACCTGGCCGCCACAGCCGAATATAAAAAATATATCGCGCTGGAAGGCCGCGAACGACGCCCCGAAAAAGAGATCCTCGAATTCATTTTTTCCAACCTGATGCTGCCCGGCGAGGCCTTTCTGACCCATATCGAAGAGCTGTTTTCCAATTGGGATGACGACGGCGAAATGATCTGCCAGATCCTGATGGCATATATCGCCAAACCCGGCTCCGTGAATTTTCAGGAGATCATCAGTAAGGATAAAAAAGAATTCGCCACCAGCCTCCTCGAGACGGTGATCGACAAAAAGGAAACGATCCTGGATCTGATCCGGCCCAGGCTGAAGAACTGGGACGCGGAACGTATCGCCACCCTCGACATGATCCTCATGCAAATGGGGATCGCCGAATTCCTGTATTTCGAGACTATCCCGCCAAAAGTCACTATCAACGAATATATCGACCTTGCAAAAGACTACAGCACCCCTCAAAGCGGTCAATTCGTCAATGGGATCCTCGACAATATCCATAAAGACCTGATCCGCGAAGACAAAATGCACAAGATCGATTTCAAGGCAAACTAAAGTGCCCCGGGGCACCAAAAAAACTTGTACGTTTGCAAAAAATTGCCCTCCACATGCGTTTTCTGCCCCGCAATCGGTTCCATCCACTGCCCTGGCGGCTGCTGACAGGCGCCGTCCTGACCGCCACGCTGCTGACCAGCTGTGGCCATGCCAATAACACGGCCGCCCTGCAGGCCGCTATGAAGGATTCCTCCCAATACACGACCATTCAATGGCTGGATTCCACCAAAAATTTCGGCAAGATCCCGGAAGGTCAGAAACTACAGGTATCTTTCCGCTTTAAAAACACGGGCGCCACGCCGCTGGTGATCGCAAGGGTGCAGCCAAGCTGCGGCTGCACGGTGGCCGAACAACCGCAGGAACCCATCGCCCCCGGCGGCGAAGGAAGGATCACGGCAGTCTTCAACAGCGAAGGACACCTGGGTATTAACCAAAAATCCTTACTCGTGACGGCCAATACAAAAGGCAGCCAGAGCTATCCCCTCCGGTTTATCGTGGAAGTAGACAAGAAAGCTTTATAAAACTCAATTCAAACAATAAAACAATGACGCATTCTCTATTATTTGTTCTTTTGCAGGCTGCCGGCGGCGCAGGTTATACACAGCTGCTCCTGATCGGTGGCATGTTCGTGGTTTTCTGGCTTTTCATGATCCGCCCGCAAGCAAAAAAGGCCAAGCTGGCCAAAAAGTTCCAGGAAGACATGCAGAAAGGAGACAAGATCGTAACCATTGCCGGCATTCATGGAACAGTGAATAAAGTTAACGAAGACGGCACGGTCATGTTGGAAACCAGCCCGGGAAGCTATCTGAAAATCGAAAAGAGCGCCATTTCGATAGAATGGAGCCAGAACCTCAATAAGCCGGTGACAGCAGCTGCGGACAAAAAGTAAGCTCTTTGACCAGGAACCCGGCCGGCGCCGGGTTCTGTATTTTTACAATCATGCCCTTCATACTACGAGTCGGATTGACAGGCGGTATCGGCTCCGGCAAAAGCACGATCGCCGGCATCTTTGAAGTGCTCGGGATTCCCATATCCTCCGCCGACGAGGAAGCCAGACGCGTAATGAATGAAGACCCCGGCCTCCGGGAACAGATCATCGCCCATTTTGGACCGGAAGCCTATGCCGGCGGAACGCTCAACCGCCCCTGGATGGCATCGCAGGTCTTTACCGATCCCGCCCGGCTGGAACTCCTGAATTCCCTCGTCCACCCGGCCACCCTGCGCGAAGGCGACCGGTGGATGCAGTCGATGGCCGGCCACGCCCCCTACGCCATCCGCGAGGCAGCCCTGATCTTCGAAAGCCGGGCAGCATCCCGGCTCGACTTTATCATCGGGGTCCATGCACCACTGTCCCTGCGGATCCACCGCAGCATCCAGCGCGACAACAGCAGCCGGGAAGCCGTCCTGCAACGAATGCGCAATCAAATCGACGAAGAAATAAAAATGCGGCTTTGTGACGCCGTCATCCAAAATGACGGCCAGCAGGCAGTCCTGCCACAAGTGCTGGAACTACATGAGCGGCTGCTGCAACGCGCCGGAAGCTAACGTCCGACTCGCCGGACAAGCCGGCTCGCGGCCGGCTGCGCTAATGTCTGTCCTGGCGGACTAGCCGTCTCCGACGGCTATGTCAGCTTCGCCAACGCCTCCCTGATCCTTACCCACGCCCTTTCAATATTCGGCAGACTGTTCGCAAACGAGAACCGCACACAGGCCGGCTCCCCAAAAGCATCCCCCATCACCGAAGAAACATGCGCTGCATTCAGCAGATACATGCTGAAATCCCCGGAATTCCGGATCGTCGTCTCCCCATCGGTCTTGCCAAAATAAGAAGAGACATCCGGGAAGATATAAAAGGCGCCCTGCGGTTCAAAACATTTCAACCCCGGAATCCCCCTAACCAGCTCCATCGTCCGTTGACGGCGAACCGTAAATTCCTTCACCATCCCGAAAGAAGGAGCAAGATCGCTGGTCAGCGCAACGGCAGCCGCCTTTTGGGCAATGGAATTCGTTCCGCTCGTAAACTGCCCCTGCAACTTCTCACAAGCCTTCGCGATCTCCGGATTGGCCGCAATATACCCAAGCCGCCATCCTGTCATGGCAAACCCCTTACTCAGCCCGTTGACGATGACCACCCGGTCCTTCAGATCGGCAAACTGCGCAATACTCTCATTCCTGCCGACAAAATTGATATACTCGTAAATTTCATCCGAAATGATGACGACATCCGGATGCTTCCGGAACACCCCCGCCAGCGCCGCCAGCTCGTCCTTGCTATAGACAGCCCCGGAAGGATTGCAGGGCGAGGAGAAAAGATAGGCCTTCGTTTTCGGGCCGATCGCCGCTTCCAGCTGCGCAGGACTGATCTTGTAGCCGCTTTCCAGCGTGGTATGTACTTCCACCACCGTCCCGCGGGCGATCTTCACCAGCTCGGAATAAGTCACCCAATAAGGCGTGGGAATGACCACTTCGTCGCCTTCATCCACCAACGCCAGGATCACATTCGCCAGGCTCTGCTTGGCGCCCGTAGAGACAACGATATTTTCCGGCTTATAGTCCAGCTGGTTGTCCCGCTTGAACTTGACACAGACCGCTTCGCGGAGATCGGCATAGCCGGCTACCGGAGTGTAATGACTCCAGTTGTCGTCGATCGCTTTTTTGGCGGCCGTCTTAATATGCTCGGGCGTGTCAAAATCAGGCTCGCCGAGGCTCAGATCAATAACATCGATACCTTTAGCCCTTAATTCGCGGCCAAGCTTGGCCATTTTAAGGGTCTCGGGCTCACTGAAGCGGGAAAGAATGGAGGATAATTGCATAGTTATATAAAATTGGGCGGCCAAAGGTAGGAAAAACCTATATTTGCCGTTCCAAAAAAAACAAACGAAACTTCCAATGAGAGCACTGGTAGGTATTTTTGCTGCTTTATTGATCGTCATCTCCCTGTACCAGCTTTCCTTCACCTGGTTCGTCAATAAGCATGAATCTGCAATGGAGGCGAAAGCAAAACAGTACGTTACCCGTACTTATCCCCAAACAGCCCTCCAAAAATATCCCGGCGACAAAGAAGCCCGGGCTGCGTACCAGGACACCCTCGATCAGCTGTTCAACGCCCGGAAAAAAAGATTGCTCGACAGCACAAAAGATACCAAGATCACCTGGTGGGGAACGACCTACCAGAAATCGAAGGAGAGCGAGCTCCTCCTCGGCCTCGACCTCCAGGGCGGCATCAGCGTAACGCTGAACATCGCGCTCGACGGGCTTATCAAGGGCCTTGCCAATAATTCCCGCGATCCTAACCTGATCAAGGCCCTGAACCTGGCCGCTCAGAAAAAGCTGACCAACTCCGGTAACCTGATCGACCTCTTCGCGGAGTCTTATAAAGAGATCAATCCTAACGGTAAGCTCGCACCGCTGTTCTCCAACAGCGCCCGCAATAAGATCACCTACGACGCCAGCGACGCCTCCGTCATCAGCTACCTGCACGACGAAGCCAGCGCCGCCATGAAACAAACTTACCTGGTGCTCGACCAACGTATCAACCAGTTCGGCGTCGCTCAGCCCAGCATCAGCCTCGACGAAAACCGCGCCATCATCAATGTCGAGCTGGCCGGCGCTACTGACCCCGACCGCGTCCGCAAATACCTGCAATCCACCGCCAATCTGCAGTTTTGGGAAGTATACAACCTGGGAGAATTACAGACCTCCCTGACCAACGCCGATAAGGCCCTCCAGAACTACCTTAACGGCGTAAAAGCCGATAGCACCGCCAACGCAGCCGACACTTCCGCTACCGCCAAAGCCGCCAGAGCCAAGGCCGATAGCACGTCAACGGTCATCAATCAAAATCCCCTGTTCCGTGTCATGCAACCGCTGGTGCCCCGCCAGGATAGCAGATCGGGCCAGCAGCAGCAGTTTTATGCCGCTATCGGTATATCAAGGCTGAAAGATACCGGCACCGTCAACAGCTACCTCAACAACCCTATCATCCGCAGCAATTTCCCGCAAGACCTGAAATTCCTCTGGGGCAAACAGGCCACGGACCAGGACGGAAAGCTCGCCGATCAACTCGAACTCTACGCCATCCGGACCATCCCGGGCACCGAAAAGGCAAAGATTGAAGGCGAGGCCATCGAAAACGCTTCGCAGGACTTCGATCCCACTACGAGCGGGGTCATCGTGGAAATGAGTATGAATAAGCAAGGCACGAAGGCCTGGGCCGATATGACCACGAAAAACGTCGGCAAGCCGATCGCCATCGTGCTGGACGATATCGTTTATTCCGCGCCAAACGTTACCGAAGCCATCACCGGCGGGCAATCCCGCATCACCATGGGCCAGGGCAATAATCAACAGACCGTCGAGGAGGCAAAGGACCTTGCCAATATCCTCAAATCCGGTACACTGGTGGCGCCCGCAAGGATCGTCTCAGACCAGGTCGTCGGTCCGACCCTCGGTCGCGCCGCGGTCAACGGCGGGATGATGGCCTTCCTGATCTCCTTCCTCGTCATCTTCAGCCTGATGCTGATTTACTATAATACCGCCGGCTGGGTCGCCAACTGCGCGCTGATCCTCAACCTGCTGTTCACCATCGGGGTGCTGAGCTCCCTCCACGCCACCCTGACGGCCCCCGGTATCGCCGGTCTCGTACTGACTATCGGGATGGCCGTAGACACCAACGTTATTATTTTTGAACGAATAAAGGAAGAGCTGACCCGGGGTAAAAGCTACCCGGTGGCCGTTAAAGATGGCTACCGCCGGTCGCTGCCGCCCGTGCTTGACGCCCACGTCACTACCCTGCTCACCGCCCTTATCCTCTTTTACTTCGGTCTGGGACCCGTCCGGGGCTTCGCTACCACGCAGATCCTGGGTATCCTCCTGTCCCTTTTCTGCGGCATCCTCGTATCCCGGCTGATCACTGATTTTTATACCAACAAAAACCGCCACTTCCAATATTTTACCGCCATTTCCCGCCGGATTTTAAAACATCCCGCTTTTAAATTCATCGAATACCGCCGGATAGCCTATGGCATCTCCGTCGTCGTGCTGATCCTCGGCGTCAGTTCCTTCTTCCACGGCTTCAAAAAAGGCGTGGAATTCCAGGGAGGCCGCAGCTATGTCATCAATTTCCATCGCCCCATCACTTCGGAGTCCGTCCGGACCGCCCTGGAAAAAAACCTCCCGGGTACAACTCCCGAGATCAAGACCTATGGCGGCAACGAACAACTGGAAATCACGACCGACTACCTGATCAAGGCAAGCGGCAATAATACGGATAGCCTCGTCCTCAGCGCCTTGTATGGCGGACTGACCAGCTTCCTGCCACAGGGAACGACCTATGCCGACTTCGTGAGCACCAAATTCCTGGGCGGCACCAAAAAAGTAGAACCCATCATCTCCGAGGAACTGGAAGCGGGCGCCATCAAAGCCACCATCTTCGCACTGATCATCATCTTCCTCTATATTTTCATCCGCTTTCGCGACTGGCGCTATTCCCTTGGTACGATCATCTCCCTGCTGCACGACGTATTCGTGACGCTGGCAGTGTTCTCCTTCCTGGGGAGCATAGTGCCCTTCTCGCTGGAGATCGACCAGCACTTTATCGCGGCCGTACTGACCGTGATCGGCTTCTCCATGAACGATACCGTGATCGTATTCGACCGGATCAGGGAAAATAGCCACCTCATGAAGAATGCCACCAACGGAGAGATCATCAATAAATCGGTGAACGATACCCTGTCCCGTACCATTATGACCTCGCTGACGGTATTCCTCACGCTCCTGATCCTCTTCCTGGTCGGTGGTGAAGTGACCCGCGGGTTTGCTTTTGCCATGCTGATCGGGGTCATCACCGGTACCTACTCGTCCATCTTTGTCGCCGCGCCGTTCCTGGTGGACTTTGCCAAAGGCAAGCCGCTGGGAGACCTGCCCCTGGCTGCCGGTAAACCCGGCGCCGGAGCGGAAAAAGCAGCCAAAGCCGCCGCCATAACCGCCAAATCATAAATCGTTTTTCTCTTATAGCAAAAAAGCCTGTAGCGACGCTACAGGCTTTTTTAGTAATTCTTTTTACGCTTTTAATGGTGTACAGGGTGATGATGAACCGGCTTGTGATGACTATGATGGACCGGGTGATGGGCCGCCCTGTGGTGCACCGGATGGTGATCCTGCGCCATGGTAAAACCGGTCATCGAAAGAAAAACGACCGCAGCCAATAGGAATTTCTTCATTTTGCTTTTTTTAATTAGGAAAAATTAATAACGGGATTTAGCGAAAATTATTAACGGGAAACTTGCAAAAAAAATGCCGGATCGGGCCGCCCGCCCGTCCCCCCGCTGCCCCGACGGGCCATAAATCACTAATCAATTGACAATCAGCGTCGATAAGCCGGGCCAAATCCAACCGGCGCCCCGAAAAAACCAAAAAAAAATCGGACCTTTAAACCATCCCCTTAACCAGCACTTAACCATATTCCTGACGTACAAAGCGTTAAGAGGACCAATTTTGCATCCATGCGATCTACCACTTTGAAATGGATTGTGCTGTCTGCCACACTGTTGGCCGCCATTGTCGTGACGGTTCAGCTGTACTGGCTCGTAAAAGTCTATTCCCTCGAGCAGCGCCAGTTCAATACCAACGTCGTCAAGGGTATCCGCAGCCTTTTCGAAGACCTTCAAATGAACGACGCCCCCGGCACCCATCTCGAATCCCTTATCAAAGCCCCGGATAAGGACAATGATTACTTTGTATTTAAGGCCGATACCATCCCGATGAAAGACTCCCTCGTCTTCTATATCCAGGATGAATTTGCCGATTTTGGCGTGCTCACTGACTGTAAGCTTGGCGCTTACAGCAGCACGGAAAAGAAGTACGTCTACGATGCCTATATCCCGGCCCCGGCTTCCCGCTACGCCAACGCGCAACCCGCATCGTGGGAATTGCCCGTCTTCAATGTTATGCTGGGAGACGGTGACCATATCCTGCTATACTTCCCCCACCGGCATGAATACATCCTCGAACAGATGGACTTCTGGATCATCGCCTCGGTCGTGCTTTTCATCGCCCTCATCGGCCTCGCCGCCAGCCTGTTCTATTTTTACCGGCAGAAATTCCTGATAGAGATCCAAAAAGATTTTGTCAATAACTTTACCCACGAATTCAAGACCCCGCTGGCCGTTATGAAGATCGCCTCGGATGTACTGTCCCAGGACTCCATCACGCGACAACCCGACCGGCTGGAACGATATACCGCTATTATCCAGAACCAGACCGAACACCTGCAGGGACAGGTCGAACGCCTGTTGCGAACGGCTTCCATCGAAACAAACCACCTGCCCATCCGGAAAGAAGAGATCGACGCCCAGCAGCTGATCGAAGCAGCCCTTAGCAAAGTGCAGCCCCTCATCGATCAGAAAAAAGCCAGGGTGGAGGTAAAAATGGAAGCCGGGAACGGCCGCGTACAGGCAGATAAAGCCCACCTGGAACTGGCCCTGGTCAACTTGCTGGAAAATGCGCTGAAATATTCGGCAGATCCGCATATCGTCGTCCAGGCAGGACATGACGAAGACGATTTTTTTATTTCCGTTAAAGACAACGGCGTGGGCATCGAAAAGCAATACCTTAAGAACATCTTTAAGAAATTTTACCGCGTACCCACCGGGGATATCCATAATGTCAAGGGTTTCGGACTCGGGCTGAACTTTGTCAAACGCATTATCGACGCACATAAAGGAAAGATCCGGGTCAACAGTCTGCCGGGCATCGGAACGGAATTCAGATTATTTATACCCCTTAACAACTAATCATCAGCTATGCAACAAGTGCCAAAAATAAAAGTGCTGCTCGCAGAAGACGACCTCTCCCTGGGTTATGTCATAAAGGATAACCTCGCCGACGCCGGCTATGATGTCGTGCTATGCCCCGACGGCCAGGCAGCCATCGACAAATTCGACAAGAATGAATTCAGCATCTGTCTGCTGGACGTGATGATGCCCAACAAAGACGGATTTGCCGTTGCCAAAAAGATCCGGCAGCAAAGCGATATGGTGCCCATCCTCTTTCTTACCGCCCGCTCCATGGAGGAAGACAAGATCAAAGGCTTCCAAAGCGGCGCCGACGATTATATCACCAAACCTTTTTCCATGCAGGAATTGCTCATGCGTATGGAAGTATTCCTTCGCAGGACCAGGAAAATGCATTCCGATAAAACCGTCTCCTTCCAGATCGGCCAGCTGAATTTCTCCTACACCGACCTCAAGCTCACGATCGGCCAGGAAGTCTTCAACCTCACCCAAAAAGAAGCAGACCTGCTGAAATTCCTTTGCGAGCATTCCAACCGCATCCTGAAAAGAGAAGAGGTGCTGTTGAACGTCTGGGGAAAAGACGATTATTTCCTCGGCAGAAGCATGGACGTATTTATCACAAAACTGAGAAAGTATTTTAAAGCGGATCCACAGGTCAACCTGGAAACAATACATGGCGTTGGGTTCCGTTTCAATACACCCGCGCTCTGACGATCCCGCCTGCCAATTTGGAAAAAATTTCATTTCGACCGGAATCCGGCCCCCAAAACGATACCCGTTTTCGAATGGGAAAAACCTACATATAACTATTGGAAATCATATTTAATAATTTGTCCATTTTCACGTTTACTAAAGACTTAACCCCTGATTAACATTAAAATATAATACTTTTGCACACTAAAATTCAACCGTACAGACGTATGCAAAAAAGAGGTATGGCTTTGCTCCTGGCTTTGTCGATGGCGATTTCATTTGGCGGCTTTTCCGCTTTGGCCCAGCCGCATCAGGATACCCTCCGGTTGACACTGCCCGAAGCCGAGAAGATGTTCCTGGACAGTAACCTCCAGCTGCTGGCACAACGGTACAATATCGACGCCAATCAGGCCCTGGTCATCCAGGCCAGGCTCTGGCCCAATCCCAATTTCAGCATCGGCCACACGCTATATTCCACTACACTGCACCAGTTTTTCCCACTCGGTGCCAATGACGAGACCACCTTTGGGCTGAATCAGGTGATCCTCCTGGCCGGCAAACGCAATAAACAGATCAAGCTGGCCCAGGCCAATGTCGAGCTCACGCAATACCAGTTCTTCGACCTGCTGCGAACATTGAAGTATACCCTGCGGACAGATTTTTTCCAGATCTATTATCTGCAGCAATCGGCAACCGTATACGACGCCGAGATAAAGGCGCTCAGCCAGATCGTCAACGCCTTCGCGCAGGAAGAAGGAAAAGGATATATCGCCGAAAAGGAAGTGGTCCGCATCCGGGCGCAGCTTTACAGCTTCCAGGCCGAGTACAGCGCGCTGATAAACCAGATCAATGACGCCGAAAGCGAGCTCCGCCTCGTCCTTCAGGCAAAGCCCAATTTCTTTGTCGCCCCCATCGTCGATTCGATAGCCCTGAACAAGCTCGACCCAACGCAATATGCGCTGAACATCCTGGTCGATTCCGCCTACCACAATCGCACCGACCTGTCGATCGCCAGGACCAATACAAAAATCAATCAGCTGAACTATAATTACCAGAAAGCGCTGGCTGTACCCGACCTCACCCTTTCCCTTGGCTATGACGAGGCCGGCTCCTTCCTCTATGGCTATTATGGCATCGGCGCCTCGATCGACCTGCCGGTCTTTAACCGTAACCAGGGCAATATAAAAAACGCAAAGGCCCTCATCTCCAACACCCAGGCCACGCAGCGCTATACCCAGGCCACCGTCGAAGAAAATGTCGCCAACTCCCTGCGAAAAGCGTTTGCACAGGACCGGATGTTCCGCACGATCGACCCGAAATTTACCGCCGATTTCGAAAGACTGGCCGGCGAAGTACTGAAAAATTACGAGAAGAGGAATCTCAGCATCCTGGACTTCCTCGACTTTTACGATTCCTATAAACAGAATGCATTACAGATGAATACCATCCAGTTCAACCGGATCGGCGCATTCGAGGACATCAATTATTATACCGGTACCAATTTCTTTAACTAATTGGCTAAACAGCAACAATTCAATATCTCAACGGTCAACAATATCTCATCGATCAATCGTCTCAATATGCAAAAGATCTCTAAAACCGGCAGTCCCCTTCTCCTCCTTCTTTTACTCACGGGCTTTGTATTTTTTCAATCCTGTGAGAACAAAGAAAAAAAGCCGGAGGCTGACAAGGGATATGTGATCCCCGATACCATTATGCAGGCCTTAAAGGTAGACACCGTCGGCATGTCTCAGCTGGTCAACGCCATCACCCTCACCGGGAAAGTAGGCACCAACGATGACAATGTAGTCCCCGTCTATTCCCTGGTCAGCGGAAACGTACAGGAAATCAAAGTACTCCTTGGAGACCTGGTAACCGCAGGTCAGACACTGGCCGTCGTCAGAAGCCAGGAAATGGCCCAGTACAGCAGCGACCTGCTCAACGCACAGACCAATCTCAGCATCGCCCAAAAGAACCTCGAAAAGACCATCGATATGTTTCATAGCGGCCTGGCTTCCGTACCGGACTCCCTTGCCGCCGTCGTACAGCTGCAACAGGCAAAGGCCGAAGTGGACAGGGTCAACCGGGTGCTGAAGATCAATGGCGGAAATACCCAGGGCGACTTTGTCGTCAAGGCGCCGATCAGCGGGTTTATCGTCCAGAAAGGGGCAACCAACAATATGACTATCCGCGGCGACAACAGCACCAGCCTGTTCACCATCTCCGACCTGAAGAATGTCTGGATCCAGGCGAATGTATACGAATCCAATATTTCGCTGATCCACCAGGGCGAAAACGTCGATATCACCACTCTCGCCTATCCCGGGAAAGTATTCAAAGGGAGGATCGATAAAGTCATGAATGTGCTCGACCCCACCAGTAAGGTGATGAAAGTGCGCGTCGTGCTGCCCAACCCGGATTATCTGCTGAAACCGGAAATGTACGCCAGCATCACGGTCAACGACAAGGAAAATAAGCAATGCCTTAGCATTCCTTCCTCCGCCGTCATCTTCGACCACAGCCAGAATTATGTCCTCGTCTTCCACAGCAAGTCGGATGTAAAGATTACGCCCGTGACCCTGATAAGCACCTTAGGCGACAAAACCTTTGTGTCGGGAGTCAGCGAAGGCGATAAAGTCATTTCGTCTCAGGCCATCCTTATTTACAATGCCCTGAACAGCTAAACCTATATCCAAACCCTATCTCCTAACCCCTGATCCTGAATATTAACAAAACTGCCCGGAGATGAATAAGTTTCTCAGAAATATTATTGCCTTCTCGTTAAAGAACAGGTATTTTATTTTCTTTTGCGCCGTCCTCCTGTTGATAACGGGTATCATCACCTTTAGGAACATGCCCATCGAGGCCTTCCCGGATGTGACAAATACCGAGATCAGCATCATCACCCAATGGCCGGGACGCAGCGCGGAAGAAATAGAAAAATTCGTCACGATCCCCGTCGAGATCGCGATGAACCCCGTCCAGCAAAAAATAAGCCTCCGGTCCACCAGCATTTTTGGCCTTTCCTATGTAAAGCTCATCTTCGACGACGGCGTCGTAGACAAAGATGCCCGCGCCCAGGTGAACGCCCTGCTGCAAAGCGTCACCCTGCCCGAGAATATCCAGCCGCAGGTCCAGCCCCCCACCGGCCCCACCGGCGAGATCTTCCGCTATACGCTGAAGAGCAGCATCCGCGACGACCGGGAACTCAAGACGATGCAGGACTGGGTGATCGACCGCCAGCTCCGCTCGGTGCCCGGCGTCGGCGATATCGTCAGCTTTGGCGGCAGGGTAAAGACCTATGAAATTGCGGTCGATCCCGGTAAGCTCACCAACCTGGGCATCACTCCCCTCGATGTCTTCAATGCCGTCGGTAAAAGCAATATCAATATCGGCGGCGACTTTATCGTCAAGAACAACCAGGCCTACGTCGTCCGCGGCATCGGGCTGCTGAACGATATCAACGAAATAAAAAATATCATCGTCACCACCAACAACGATATCCCCGTACTGGTAAAAGACGTGGCGGACGTTCATATTTCCAATGTACCCCGCCTGGGCCGCGTCGGCAGGGCCGACCCCGTCGATTCCGCCGGCCATCGGGCCATCGTCGACCAGGATGATGTGGTAGAGGCTATCGTGGTCATGCGCAAGGGAGAGAACCCCTCGGACGTCGTAAAGGCCGTGAAGAAAAAGATCGACAAGCTCAATTCGACCGTACTCCCCCAGGATACCAAGATCATTCCCTATTACGACCGCGAAGACCTGATCCACTATGCCACCCATACCGTGCTGCACAATCTGATAGAAGGTATCCTGCTGGTAACCTTGCTCGTGTCGCTGTTCATGTTCAACTGGCGCACGACCCTGATCGTGTCCATCATTATTCCCCTATCCCTGCTGTTTGCCTTTATCTGCCTGCACCTGATGGGCATGAGCGCCAACCTGCTTTCATTAGGCGCCGTAGACTTCGGGATCATCATCGATGGGGCGGTTGTGATGGTGGAGGGCCTGTTTGTCATCCTGGACCACCAGGCACGGGACGTCGGCATGGAACGGTTTAATAAGATGGCCAAGATGGGCCTTATCAAAAAGAACGGCGCTCAGTTCGGAAAAACGATCTTTTTTGCCAAGCTCATCATCATCACCGGGCTGATACCCATCTTCGCCTTTCAGAAAGTGGAAGGAAAACTATTTTCCCCCCTTGCCTATACCCTGGGATTCGCCTTGCTGGGCGCCCTGATCACCACCCTCACCCTCGTGCCGGTACTGATCAACGTGCTGCTGCGGAAGAATGTGCACGAAAAGCATAACCCTTTCGTTCACTTCCTCACGGGAATGATGGTCAGAGGGTTCACCTTCCACTGGAAACATAAAAAATCGACGATCGCCATTGCCTTTATCATCATCGGCGTCGGTTTCTATGGCTTTACCCTCCTCGGCACGGAATTCCTGCCGGAACTGGATGAAGGGGCGATCTGGCTCCGGGCCCAGCTGCCTTACAGCGTGTCCCTCGACGAATCCGTCAAAGTCGCCCGGGAAGTAAGGCAAATGGTGATGGCCTTCCCCGAGGTAAAGGTCATCGCCTCTCAAACCGGCCGTCCCGATGACGGCACGGACGTCACCGGCTTTTACAACAACGAATTCGACGTGCTCCTCTACCCGGAAGACGATTGGAAATCCCACCTGACCAAAGAGGAGCTGATCGATACCATGAACCGCAAATTAAGCGTGATCCCCGGCGTAGACCTGAACTTCTCGCAGCCGATCAGCGATAATATCGAAGAAGCGGTGTCCGGCGTAAAAGGCTCGATCTGCGTCAAGATCTACGGCGACTCCCTCGATTATATGGAAGGAAAGGTGACGAATGTCTATAATATCCTGAAAAGCGTCCGGGGGATCGAAGACCTTGGTGTCATCAAGAACCTGGGCCAGCCCGAACTGGATATCGATCTGAACCAACAGCAGATGGCACTCTATGGTGTGGCCACGGCCGACGCCAATGCCGTGATCGAAATGGCCATCGGCGGCAAAGCAGCCTCTACGCTGTACGAAGGGATCAAAACCTTCGATATCCGCATCCGCTTCCCCGACCAGTTCCGCTCATCCGTGGATGATATCGGTAACCTCATGGTCCCCACGCAGAGCGGATCGAAAGTGCCCATCAAGGAAATAGCGAAGATCAGCATGCAGACCGGACCCTGCCTCATCTTCCGCGACGATAACGAGCGTTACGCCGCGCTGAAATTCTCCGTCCGCGGCCGCGATATGGGCGGCACCATCGCCGAGGCGCAGCAAAAGGTCGATGCGGCCGTCACGCTGAAAAAAGGCTATTCCATGGTCTGGCAGGGTGATTTCGAGAACCAGCAGCGCGCCACCAAACGACTGGAACAAGTCGTCCCCATCAGCCTGCTCCTGATCTTCCTGTTGCTCTTTATCATGTTCGGCAACCTGAAAGATGCCGGGCTGGTATTCCTCAACGTGCCCTTCGCCATCGTCGGCGGCGTGGCCGCCCTGCACCTCACCGGGACCAACTTCAGCATCTCGGCGGGTATCGGCTTTATCGCCCTGTTTGGCATCTGTATCCAGGACGGCGTACTGCTGATCACCGTCTTCAAGCATAACCTGGAACACATGCGCAACCAGAGCCACACCCTGTACACCGCCATCAAATTGGGCGTCAACTCCCGGATCCGGCCGGTAATGATGACAGCCCTGATGGCAGCTATCGGGCTTTGCCCGGCAGCCATCTCCCATGGCATCGGCTCGGAAAGCTCCCGGCCCCTCGCCAGGGTGGTCATCGGCGGTATCCTTTGCGCCATGATCTTCTCGCTGCTGGTATTCCCGCTTATCTTTGCATGGGCCTATCGCAACGTCGATACCAAACACCAGGGCGCCATCGAATAGCCCCAAATCGAATACCCCTAAATAAAAAAGCGCCTCACGGCGCTTTTTTTTTATCTTCATCCATGCAATTGAAAAAATATTGCCTGTCGCTTATTACCCTTTCCCTGTGCTTGTCCCTGTCGGCACAACAATTCTTTAAAGCATCCACCACCTACAACCCCGGCCGCGTCAACGGGGTCATCATCACCGAATCCGCCATCGGAACCGTCGCCACCATCGGCCTGCAATACCTCTGGTATAAAAAATTCCCCCATAGCAAGTTTCATTTTTTCAACGACAACGCCGAGTGGCTCAACGTGGACAAGGTCGGCCATGCCACCACGGCCTACAATATCGCCGCTTTTCAGAATAACCTGCTGCGCTGGGGTGGCGTCCGCAGCGGAACAGCCGCCCTGGTCGGCACCCTGACCGCACTCGGTTTTATGACCATGATCGAAGTCATGGACGGCCATTCCACAAAATGGGGCTTTTCCAAAGGAGATATGCTGGCCAATATCGCCGGCTGCGTACTCTTCGAAGGCCAGCAATTGCTATGGCATGAACAGCGCATCAGCCTCAAATATTCTTACCACAGGACCATCTTCCCCGGCTATTACCCGGCGGAGCTGGGCAGCAATTGGCCCGAACGGATGCTAAAAGACTATAACGGGCAAAGCTATTGGCTGTCCTTCAATATCGCCAGCTTTCTCCCGGCTTCCAGTAATTTCCCGCGCTGGCTCAACCTTTCCGCCGGCTATGGCGCAGAAGGGATGATCGGTGCGGTAAAAAACCCCGACCAGATAGACGGACGCCCCATCCCCCCCTTCCAACGCTACCGCCAGTTCTACTTCTCCTTTGACACCGACCTCTACCGGATCGACGGCCTTTCCCCCCTCGCCTCCTCCCTGCTGGAGATCAACCGGCTCATAAAAACCCCCGCCCCCGCCCTCGAATGGAATGCGATCACGGGATTAAAATTTCATCCTTTTTACTATTAGCGGTTAACAAGTCATTAACTTCTCCTTAACTTGTAGTCTCAACTGACTAACCACATGAATAAACTCCTGAAGGGGGTACTGGCCTTTTCATTGAAAAACAAATACTTTATCTTTTTCGCGACCCTATTGCTGGTCGTTTACGGCGTCATCACTTTCAAGAATATGCCCATCGAGGCCTTCCCCGACGTCACCAATACGGAAATCACCATCATCACCCAATGGCCGGGCCGCAGCGCCGAAGAAGTGGAGAAATTCGTCACCATCCCCATCGAGCTGGCCATGAACCCGGTACAGCGAAAGACCAGCCTCCGCTCGACCACCATCTTCGGGCTGTCGGTCGTCAAGCTGATCTTCGACGACGATGTCCAGGATAGCTACGCGCGCCAGCAGGTCAACAACCTGCTGCACGACGCCGACCTGCCCGATAACGTGAACCCCGACGTCCAGCCGCCGACAGGACCTACCGGCGAAGTATACCGGTATACCCTGGAAAGCAGCTTCAGAGACGCGCGTGAGCTAAAGACCATGCAGGACTGGATTGTCGACCGCGAACTTCGCGCCATCCCTGGCGTCGCCGACGTCGTCAGCTTTGGCGGCATGGTCAAGACCTATGAGATCAGGGTCAATCCCATGATACTGACTAACCTTGGGATCACCCCGCTGGACGTATTTACAGCCGTCGGCAAGAGTAATATCAATATCGGCGGGGATATCATCAAAAAGAACTCCCAGGCTTTCGTGGTCAGAGGCATCGGCTTGCTGAATGACATCAACGAGATCAGGAATATCATCGTGGAAGACAATAACGGTATACCCGTGCTGGTCCGGAATGTAGCCGATGTAGAGATCTCCAACCTGCCCCGGCTGGGCGAAGTAGGCCGTACCGATGCCATCGACTCCATGGGCCACCGGCGACTCCGGGAAAACCCGGATGCCGTGGAAGGGATCGTGCTGATGCGGAAAGGCGAAAACCCGGATGCCGTAATAAAGGCGCTCAAGGCCGAAGTAGAAAAGCTCAACGGCCGGATCCTGCCGGCAGATACAAAGCTCGTCCCTTTCTATAACCGGGAAGACCTTATCAAATATGCCACCCATACCGTCCTCCACAATCTCGTGGAAGGTATCCTGCTGGTGACGCTGATCGTCTCCCTGTTCATGTTCAACTGGAAGACGACGCTGATCGTGTCCATCATCATCCCGCTTTCCCTTCTTTTCGCCTTTATCTGCCTGCACCTGATGGGAATGTCGGCCAACCTGCTCTCCCTGGGCGCGATCGACTTCGGGATCATCATCGACGGCGCCGTGATCATGGTGGAGGGGCTCTTCGTCCAGTTGGACAGAAAGGCCCATGAACTGGGAATGGACCGTTTCAACCGGCTGTCCAAGCTGGGGATGATCCGCAAAAAAGGCGCCGACCTGGGAAAAGCCATCTTTTTCACCAAGTTGATCATCATCACCGCCCTGCTGCCCATTTTCTCCTTTCAGAAGGTGGAAGGCAAAATGTTCTCGCCCCTGGCCTATACGCTGGGATTCGCTTTGTTGGGAGCGCTGATCTTCACGCTGACCCTGGTGCCGGTGCTGGTAGGGGTCCTGCTCCGGAAGAATGTGAAGGAGCGGCATAACCCCATCGTCCATTTTATGACGGGATCGGTCATGCGCGGCTTCCGGTTCGTATTCCATCATAAACGGCTTTCGCTGGTTGTCGCCGTGATCGGCGTCGTGGCGGGGTTCTACTCCTTCCGCTTCCTGGGTTCCGAATTCCTGCCGGAGCTCAACGAAGGTTCCATCTGGGTGCGGGCCACCCTGCCCTACAGCATTTCCCTGGATACTTCCGTCGCCAAAGCCCGGGAGATGCAGGAGATCATGATGCGTTTCCCGCAGGTAAGCCGCGTGATGTGCCAGACCGGCCGCCCCGACGACGGAACGGACGTCGCGGGGTTTTATAACAATGAATTCGGCGTAACCCTTTATCCCCAGGAGGAATGGAAACCGGCTATCTCCAAGGAGCAGCTCATCGATACGATGAATAAAGCCCTGTCCATCATCCCCGGAGTGGACTATAACTTCTCCCAGCCCATTATGGACAACGTGGAAGAAGCCGTCTCAGGTGTAAAAGGATCGATCTGCGTAAAGATCTATGGCGATTCGCTGAATTATATGGAAGACCAGTCAGACCATGTCTACAGGATCCTGAAGACCGTCACCGGGATCGAAGACCTTGGCGTCATCCGGAATATCGGGCAGCCGGAACTGGACATCGACCTCGATCAGGGCAAAATGGCCCTGTACGGCGTCTCTACCACCGACGCCAACGCCGTCATCGAAATGGCCATCGGGGGGAAAGCAGTCACCCAATTGTATGAAGGGATGCGGAAATTCGATATCCGGATCCGCTTCCCCGAACGATTCCGGGCGACGCAGGACGATATCGGCAATTTGCTGGTGCCGACGCAGAGCGGGTCAAAAGTACCGGTCCGGGAGATAGCCAACATAACGCAATCGACGGGGCCCTGCCTGATCTTCCGGGATGAGAACCAGCGTTATTCCGCCATCAAGTTTTCCGTTCGAGGCCGCGACATGGGCAGCACCATCGCCGAGGCGCAGCAAAAGGTCGACGCGGCCGTTACCCTGAAAAAAGGCTATTCCATGGTATGGCAGGGCGATTTCGAAAATCAGCAACGCGCCAGCAAACGATTGTCGGAAGTGGTGCCGATCAGTCTCCTGCTGATCTTTTTGCTGCTGTTCGTCATGTTTGGCAACCTGAAAGACGCAGGATTGGTCTTCCTCAACGTTCCCTTTGCCGTAGTGGGGGGCATCCTGGCACTGCTGATCACCGGTACCAACTTCAGTATTTCCGCCGGGATCGGCTTTATCGCGCTCTTTGGTATCTGTATCCTCGAAGGGGTATTGCTCATCACCGCCTTCAAGCGCAACCTGGATCTGATCGGTCACAGCGAAAGCCCGTTGTACAGCTCCATCAAACTGGGCGTCAACGAACTGATCCGGCCCGTGATGATGACGGCATTGATGGCTTCCATCGGCCTCCTGCCCGCGGCCATCTCGACCGGCATAGGCTCGGAAAGCTCCCGGCCGCTGGCAAGGGTGGTGATCGGCGGCCTGATCTGCGCGACGATCTTCTCCCTGCTGATCTTCCCGCTGGTCTTCTTCCTGTCTTACCGCAAAGTAGATACGCTGCACCAGAAAGAGGATAAACCATAGCCGGACACTTTTCTTCGGCCTGATTCGTTACTTTTGTCCACCGCTAAAAAGGTGCCCATTCTATGGATTCTACGCTGTACATCGCCGCGATTGTCTTTGCCCTGCTGCTGGCAGGCATCCTGGCCTGGCTTTTTATCAAACAACGCCGGCAGTTGCGCCAGGCAGAAAAAAAGGCGGCGAAAGACGGCCACGACGCGAATGCCGGCCACAAAACGGAGGCTGGCAATACAGCCGACCCCGGCGGGGCCGCCAGCCGCCAAATGCAGCTGCAGGCCTACGAACGCCTGATCCTGCTCACCGATCGCATCGCCCTCCCCAACCTCATCCAGCGGGTCCATCAGCCGGGGCTCAGCTCCCGGGAAATGCAATCCCTGCTCACCCTCAGCATCCGCCAGGAGTTCGAGCACAATATCACCCAGCAGATCTATGTCAGCGCCGAGGCCTGGGATGCCGTCAGAAATTACAAGGAGCAAAATCTCCTGATCGTTAACCAGGTCGGGTCTTTCCTTCCCGAAGAGGCCACCGGCAACGATCTGAACAGACAACTGCTGGACCTGCTGGTGCAAAATCCAAAAGCCTCCCTGCAGAACGTAGTGGCAGAGGCGCTGAGCTTCGAAGCAAAAAAATTACTCTGATGATTACCGATAGCGGCATCGAAATAAAAGAAGTATATACACCGGAAGACCTGCGCCCTCCCGCCGGCAGCCCGACCTCACCCCCCGGCACGGCCTCGTCCACCGGCTCATCCCTGCCCCTGCCCGGCACGGACCTTCCGGGCGAGTATCCCTATACCCGCGGCATCCAGCCGGATATGTACCGCGGAAAATTGTGGACGATGCGGCAGTATGCCGGCTTCAGCACCGCGGAGGAAAGCAATACCCGCTATCATTATCTGCTCAGCCAGGGAGTCATGGGACTCAGCGTCGCCTTCGACCTGCCCACGCAGATCGGCTACGACAGCGACCATCCGCTGGCCGAAGGAGAAGTCGGCAAGACGGGCGTGGCCATCGACTCCCTCGAAGACATGGCGGCCCTGTTTAAAGGCATCCGGCTGGAAGACGTCAGCACCTCCATGACGATCAACGCTACCGGCTTTATCCTGCTGGCCTTTTACACCGCCCTGGCCCGGCAGCAGGGGGCCGATCTGAAAAAACTCAACGGCACCATCCAAAACGATATCCTTAAGGAATATGCCGCCCGCGGGACCTATATCTATCCGCCGAAACCTTCCATGCGCATCATCACCGATATCTTCGAATGGTGCAGCCACGAAGTACCCCGCTGGAATACCATCTCCATATCGGGATACCATATCCGCGAGGCAGGGTCCACCGCTGTACAGGAAATCGCCTTTACCCTCAGCAATGGCAAGGCCTATGTCCAGGCCGCCATGGCAAAAGGACTGGATATAAATGTATTTGGCAAACGCCTTTCCTTTTTCTTCAACGCACATAACAACCTCTTTGAAGAAATCGCCAAGTTCCGCGCGGCCCGCCGCATGTGGGCGCAGCTGATGAAGGAATTAGGGGCCACCGACCCGAAAGCTATGATGCTGCGGTTCCATACACAGACCGGTGGCAGCACGCTGACCGCACAGCAACCGCTAAACAATATCAGCCGCGTGACCGTCCAGACCCTCGCCGCCGTGCTGGGAGGCACCCAATCCCTCCATACCAATGGTTATGACGAGGCGCTGAGCCTGCCCACCGAGGAAGCCGCAAGGGTTGCCCTCCGCATTCAACAAATCGTCGCTTACGAAAGCGGCGCGCCCGATACCGCAGACCCCCTCGCCGGCAGCTACTATGTGGAAGCGCTCACCCGCGAAGTCGAAGAGGCCGCCTGGCAGCTCATCCGCCAGATCGATCGCATGGGCGGCAGCGTCAGCGCCATCGAACAGGGCTTTATCCAGGAAGAGATCGCCCGCAGTTCCTACGAATACCAGCAGCGCATAGAAAAAGGAGAAAAGATCATTGTGGGAGTAAATAAATTCCAGTCGACGGAAAAAGAATCCATCCCGATTTTCCGCGTGGACGATTCTATCCGCCAGGGCCAGATCGAAAAACTAAATTCGCTCAAAAGAAGAAGAGATCCGGGTAAAATAGATTCATTGCTGCAAGACCTCAACGATAAAGCCGCCTCCGGCGAAAACATTATGCCCGCCGTCGTCACCGCCGTCGAACATTTGTGCACCCTTGGCGAAATCGCCGACACGCTCAGAGAAGTCTTTGGCGAGTATAAATAATCTTACCACCTCCGCCGTCGCGACCCTCCTCCCCTCACTCCTCCGAAATATTAATGGATTTATCCAGCTCCTTGTAGATATTCAACAAAAGTTGACTATTGGTCTGCAGCTTGACGACAAGCTCCTCCACTTTGAGCCGCTCTAGCCGCAGCTGCTCTTCCAACTCCTCGATGACGCTCAATTCCCTTCCCGCAGCAATCGCCGGAGCGACAGCAGTGCCCGATTCAGCAAGGATTTCCCCTTCACCGGCGCTCATCTCCCCCGGCAGCGGATCCCGGCGGAAGGGCTCCGCCACCACCCCCAAAACGTTGTTCTTATTTTGTTCCACCGACAACAATAAGTCCTGGTAACGCTTCTCCGATCGGCCAAGCTCTTCCCGCAGCAGCTCGTACCGTTTGTCGGCCTGTTCCCGGTATTGCTCATATTTTTCTTTCATCCAAAGGATGCCCCGGTAAATCGTTTCCTTCCCCGCCTCCTCTTCTGTCACCTCATCCACGGCTCCCGCAGCATCAGCGGTATACTCCACTCTATATCCCTCTTCACCAGCACCGGCATACCCGTTCCCGCCGCCGGCATTGCTATCTTCGCCGCCGGCATGCCCGCCAAAGCCCTCGACGGCAAGACGTAATCCCCCCGCCTCCTTTTCGCTCCGGCGGAAACGCAGCCAGGCGCTGACCAACAAATATAAAATGCCAATCGGCAGGAAAATCCATAGCAAAAGGCGCAGGAATTGCCCCGGCGAATCCAGGTTAATGATCGATAAATACATGATTGAGCGTTTTATGTAAAAATGCCCTCGATATTGATAGATAAGGACTTAATCTTTAAAAATGGATGGGTGTCGATCCGACGGTTGGGGGAATAGGCGGTAAAAAGTACAATATTCACGCCAAAAAAGCTGCTATTTACCGATCAACGGTAACCGTGTTTGCCGCCTGCGTAAAAGCCCGGCCTGGCACGGCATTTTAGCACAAATTTGGTATCCCATATAACATTAAAATGTTTAACTATGAATCTCAGTAAAAAAATGATCGTTTGCGCTACGCTTGTCATAGCGCTCTTTTCCGTCTCTTCTGCCTACGCCCAGGGCGGTGGCATGAGAGGTGATACCGCAGCCATGCGTAAACAAATGGAAGAAAGGCTGGCAAAGATGAAGACAGACCTGAATCTCACGCAGGTACAGGCTGATTCCATAAAAGCCATTACCATGGAATTCGGCGCCAAACGGCGTGACATGTTCATGGACCCGGCCAACCAGGGCATGAGCCGCGAAGACAGGATGGCTAAAATGCAGCCCCTCAATGACGCCATGAATGCCCGCATCCAGGCTGTTCTCGGGGCCGATCTCTTCAAAAAATACCAGGATTGGCAGCAGGCTAATCGTCCGCAACGTCCCGGTGGCGGCGGAGGCGGTAACCGATAAAAGAAATAAGAAAGTTCGCAAAATGCGAACTTTCTTATTAGATTTTCTTCTGTTCCTTCACCCAGTTATCCCTCAAGGTGGTAGTCCGGTTAAAGACCAGCTTCTCCTCCGAACTATCCTTATCCAGGTAGAAATACCCCTTTCGCAGGAACTGATAGTGCTCGGCAAACTTAGCCTGGCGCAACGCCGGCTCAGCATAAGCGGCGGATATTACCTGCAGAGAATCCGGGTTGATATACTCTTTAAAATCTCCTTCCTCCGCCGCCGGGTTCTCCACCCGGAAAAGACGGTCATAAAGCCTTACCTCCACCGTAGTCGCATGTGCGATACTGACCCAATGAATCGTTGCCTGTACTTTTATATTGGATTGCGCCCCCCCGCTCTTACTATCCGGCAGATACGAACACCTCAGCTCCGTAATTTTTCCTGTCGCATCCTTGATCACCTCGTCACATTGGATGATATAGGCGCTCTTCAGCCTTACCTTCTGCCCCGGTGAAAGCCGGAAAAACTTCTTTGGCGGGTTCTCCATAAAGTCCTCCCGCTCGATATACAGCTCCGGGCCAAAAGGCATCTCCCGATGCGTCGTCGCCGGATCTTCCGGGTTGTCCTCGCTCTTCAATAATTCATCCTGCCCGGGATGATTCGTCAGCACGATCTTCAGCGGATCGAAAACGACCATCCGCCGGAGCGCGATCTTATTGAGATGCTCCCGGACACAAAATTCCAGCAAGGAGACATCGATCAGGTTATCCCTTTTCTGCACCCCGACCCTTTCCGCAAAATCCCGGATGCTTTCCGGCGTATACCCGCGGCGGCGAAGACCGGAAATGGTCGGCATCCGCGGATCGTCCCAGCTGCTGACATATCCTTCATTCACCAGCTGCAGCAGCTTGCGCTTGCTCATGACCGTGTAGCTGAGGTTCAACCGGGCGAATTCGTATTGATGGGAGGGAAATATTTCCAGCTTGTCGATGAACCAGTCGTACAGCGGCCGGTGCGGCACAAACTCCAGCGTGCAGATGGAATGCGTGATCTTTTCGATGGAATCGCTTTGCCCATGCGCAAAATCGTACAGCGGATAAATACACCAGGCATCCCCGGTCCGGTGATGATGCGCATGCTTGATGCGATACATGATCGGGTCCCGCAGCTGCATATTGGCGGCGGCCATGTCCACCTTTGCCCGCAACACCTTTTCCCCATCATCGTATTTGCCGGCCCGCATATCGCGGAACAGCTGCAGGTTTTCTTCCACGCTGCGGTTGCGGTAAGGGCTGTCCTTGCCGGGGCTCGTTGGCGTTCCCTTTAACGCCGCGATCTGTTCCGCCGTGCTGTCGTCTACATATGCCAGCCCCTTTTTGATCAGCTCTTCGGCAAACTGGTACAACTGCTCGAAATAATCAGACGCATAAAGCTCCTTCGCCCACTCGAATCCAAGCCAGCGGATATCCTCCTTTATGCTGTCCACATATTCAGTCTCTTCCGTGACCGGATTGGTATCGTCAAAACGGAGATTGGTCTTACCGCCATATTTGGCGGCCAGGCCAAAATTCAGCGCGATGGATTTGGAATGACCGATATGAAGATGACCATTCGGCTCCGGCGGAAAGCGGGTCAAAATGCTCTTGTACTTGCCCCCGGCCAAATCTTCCTCGACAATCTCTTCCAGGAAATTCAGCGACTTCTCTTCTTCTTTTTTAATGTCTTCCGTCATGGACGCGAATTTACATTATCCCCGGGAGCCAGCCAAGCCCTTAGCCCCGTTGACCAAACAACAGGCTCCCGAT
>Ga0206963_10052_pt1 | contig 40498 bp, 32 predicted proteins | sample Alteio_BWOrgHeat_28_FD_152958 | JGI IMG/M metagenome (GOLD analysis project Ga0206963, IMG submission 152958) | Enriched cells from forest soil in Barre Woods Harvard Forest LTER site, Petersham, Massachusetts, United States -... | ecosystem: Environmental > Terrestrial > Soil > Temperate forest >... | reverse complement strand
CCGGAGATTGGAGTTGCGGGCTTCTTCTACCGGGTAGAAATTATGGTCGATGATCTTATTGAGGTTCTTGGTTACCTCATACGTAACATCATATAATTTCTGATGATCGAACTGACCGCTGTTGACAAAACGCGGTAACGCGATCGAAGCCAGGTTGCAGACGGCCACTTCGTCGGTAGCCGTGTATTCGATGATTTCCGTGCAGAGGTTGGAGCTCTTGATGGTGCCCAGGTTCTGCTGGTTGCTCTTGCGGTTGGCGGAGTCCTTATACAACAGGTACGGCGTGCCGGTTTCGATCTGCGCATCGAGGATGGCAAACCACAGATCCTGTGCCTTTACCTTCCGGCGGGCACGGCCTTCCGCCTCGTAGCGGGCATAGAGCTGTTCGAATTCTTCACCCCAGCATTCGTGCAGACCCGGTGCTTCGTGCGGACAAAACAGGCTCCAATCGCCGCCCGACTCTACCCGCTGCATAAACAGATCGGGGATCCAAAGCGCATAGAAAAGATCGCGGGCCCGCATTTCGTCCTTACCATGATTTTTGCGCAGATCGAGGAATTCGAAAACATCCGCATGCCAGGGCTCCAGGTAGATGGCAAAAGCGCCTTTCCGTTTGCCGCCGCCCTGGTCCACATAACGGGCCGTGTCGTTAAAAACGCGCAGCATCGGGATGATACCATTGCTGGTACCATTGGTGCCGCCGATATAGGAACCGGTCGCCCGGATATTATGAATCGACAAGCCGATGCCACCGGCGGACTGCGATATTTTCGCGGTTTGCTTCAATGTGTCATAGATGCCGTCGATGCTGTCATCTTTCATGGTCAGCAGAAAGCAGGAGCTCATCTGCGGCTTGGGTGAGCCGGCATTGAAAAGGGTGGGGGTAGCATGTGTAAACCAGCGTTCGCTCATCAGGTGGTAGGTCCGGATGACGCTGTCGATATCACCCAGGTGGATGCCAACGGCAACCCGCATGTACATGTGCTGCGGACGCTCGACCACTTTGCCGTCGACTTTTAGCAAATAGGATTTTTCCAGCGTTTTGAAACCAAAATAGTCGAAGCCATAGTCCCGGTCGTAGATGATGGTAGAATCCAGCAGTTCCGCATGTTCCTCGATGATCGCCCAGGTTTCGTCCGACAGCAGGGGCACATGTTTGCCCGTCTTGCTGTCCCGGCATTCATACAGGAGCTTCATCGTATGCGAAAAGCTCTTGGTGGTATTCTTGTGCAGATTGCTGACAGCGATCCTGCTGGCCAGCAGGGCGTAGTCGGGGTGTTTTACCGTCAGTGAGGCGGCCGTCTCGGCGGCGAGATTGTCCAGCTCGGTCGTCGTAACGCCATCGTACAACCCTTCGATGACCTTTTTGGCTACATCAATGGAATTGACGAATCGTCTGTCCAGACCGTAACATAATTTTTCAATCCGGGCCGTGATCTTGTCGAATTTCACGGATTCCGATTTCCCGATTCTTTTAACAACGAACATATAGTAGAATTAATGAGTTTAAAAATCTTCTTCCAGGCTGAAGGTCTGCGTCTCTTTTCCGGACATTACCCCCGATTTCTGATAATCGCCGACCCTCTTTTCAAAGAAATTGGTCTTTCCCTGCAGGGAGATCATTTCCATAAAGTCGAAGGGATTGATGACGTTGAAAAGCTTGGGACAGCCCAGTTCATCCAGCCAACGGTCAGCCACGAATTCGATGTATTGCTGCATCAGCCTGGCGTTCATCCCGATGAGATCGACCGGGAGCGCCTCGGTAATAAATTCTTTTTCAATAGCGACCGCATCGGCGATGATCCCCTGCACGGCCTCATGCGAAAGCTTGTTTTCCAGCATGCTGTATAGCAGACAGGCAAATTCGCAATGCAGACCCTCGTCACGGCTGATCAGTTCATTGCTAAACGTGAGCCCCGGCATCAGTCCCCTTTTTTTCAGCCAGAAGATCGAGCAGAAGCTGCCGCTGAAGAAGATGCCCTCGACGGCGGCAAAAGCGACGAGCCGCTCGGCAAAAGAGCCGTTCTGGATCCAGCGCAGCGCCCACTCCGCCTTTTTCCGGACGGCAGGTACCGTATCGATGGCATGAAAGAGCCGATACTTTTCCTGCGGGTCCTTGATATAGGTATCGATCAGCAAAGCGTATGTTTCGGAATGAATGTTTTCCATCATGATCTGAAACCCATAGAAACAACGGGCTTCCGGCAGCTGGACCTCGCTCATAAAGTTCACGGCCAGGTTCTCGTTGACGATGCCGTCGCTGGCGGCAAAAAAGGCCAGGACGTGAGAAATAAAATGGCGTTCCCCGTCGTTCAGTTTATTCCAATACTGCTGATCGCTGCCCAGGTCGATTTCTTCCGCAGTCCAGAAACTGGCTTCGTGCTTTTTATACATCTCCCATATCCTGGGGTAGTTGATCGGAAGGATGACAAATCGATCCTTATTTTCTTTCAATAAGACTTCGTTTCCGTTCTCCATTATAAATAGATTGCAGATGAAACAATATAATACCACCATGGTTTGGGGACAATTCCGGCAAAACCTTATGACAAACCGACCCGCGGCAGGGCCCTTTGCGAGGGAAAGGATGTTTCCCGGTAAAGAGCTAACTCAAAAATAACATAGCTCGGTAAAAAACGAAGCGAAGTTTATCCACTGCATGTGCAATACTTTTAATGCAGGATAGCGAAGGCTCGCGGGCTGGCATTTCCAGGGCAAAAGACCGGGGATAAGTTGCCGGAACCCAGCACCGGCGGGCCTATTTGAGCACTCTTTCCGATATTTTCCCGCTGGCCTTATTCTTCAGGATCAGCTTACGGGTGCCATAGTGGGTCATTTCTTCTTTGATGAGGTAATGTTCGGCATCGTATTCCGTGAGATGACTGTCTTTACTGACACCGATCCGGCCACGCCAGATATCCAGCGCGACAGGCTCCCATAATTTAGTTTTCGCCGAGCGATAGGCCGCATCGAGAACGGCATTGACGATATAGCCGTCATAAAACGTTTCTTTTGGGGCTTTACCTTGTTCAAACGCGTTGAAAACCTCCGCGAACATATGGTTGTAACCAAAGTCATTCAGCTCGTCACCCATCGGGAAGAGCCAGCCGCTGGTGCTTTCCGCTTTTTCGGCGACATAATCGGCGCCTTTGCCGGTGGTGAACATTTCCATTCCGGTGCGTAGACAGTTGTTGATCCAGAGGGTGCCTTCGGTACCCATGACCTCGTCGCGGAGATCGAGACCGCCACGGAAAGTCCAGCTGACCTCGAACTGACCGATGGCGCCATTCTCATATTTGACCAGCGCGATCGCATGATCCTCGGCGTCGATCGGCTTGACCTGCGTATCGGCCCAGCACATGACTTCCATCGGCCGGATATCCTTTCCGATAAAGGAACGGGCAATTTCGACGCAATGACAGCCCAGGTCGAGGATACAGCCGCCTCCTGCCTGCTCGATGTCCCAAAACCAGTCGCTGTGCGGACCGGGATGGGTCTCCCTGGACTTAGCCCAAAGGATCCTGCCCAGGGCGCCGTTTTTCACGCTTTCATACCCCTTGAGGAATTTGGGGGTATAAACAAGGTCTTCGAGATAGCCGTTAAAAATACCGGCGTCTTCGACGGCCTCCAGCATCCGCCGGGCCTCTGTCGCATTGCGTCCCAGCGGCTTGGTCGTCATGACCGCCTTCTTATGTTTGCAGCAGAGCAGCACGGCAATCTCGTGGAGGTTATTCGGAAGCGCAATACAGACCAGGTCGACATCGGGCCTGGCGATGGACTCCTCCATCTCCGTCGTCCAGTGCAAACATTTATAGTCACGGGCATACTTCTCCGCGCTCTGTGCCCGGCGGGAGTAAACGCTGACGATGGAATCCCGGCTCCGTTGGCCAAGGATGGATTCGGCATAGAAACGGGCGATAAAACCCGAGCCGAGCATAGCAATCTTTACCATACAAACTATTTAAGCGTTAGCAACGAGGTTTCCTGCCTGTTGGACCGAACCCTGACCCTTTTTCTCGCGGAAGGTGGCGACAAACAATAGCAGGACCAAGGCCGCAAAGGCCGCCGGCAACCACCAGAAACTTTGCCATTGTTGCAAGGTCAGCGACTTGGCATCCTTCAGAAATCCGTTGTACACGGCCCCGGCGATCTGCGCCCCGACCAGCATCCCGACCCCGTAGGTGACAAAAACGATCAGCCCCTGCGCCTGCGCCCGGATCTCCACTTTGGCCTTGGTATCAACATAGATCTGCCCGGTGACAAAAAAGAAGTCATAACAAATGCCGTGAAGGGCCACGCCAGTCAGGATCATCCAATCGACCAGTTCGGGCGCCCCCAGGGCGAATAAGGCATACCGGGCCACCCAGGCCAGCATCCCCGCCGCCAGCATCCACTTGACGCCAAACCGGATAAAGAAGACCGGCATCAGGATCATGAAGAGTGTTTCAGAGGCCTGTCCCAGGGTCTGCGTCGCCGCGATGCTCTTAAAATGAGCGCCCTCCAGGAAGATCTGTGTAAAATTATAATAGGCTGCCAACGGGATACAGATCAGGAACGAACAGAACAGGAAGATATAGAAGGACGGACTGCCCAGATCCTTTAAGGCATCTATCCCGATAATAGCCCGGGCCGACACCTTCTTGCCACGCGCCGGAGGCGGCGTATGCGGCAGCGAAAAACAGTACAAGCCCAGCAGCAGGCTGGCCGCCGCTGTCATATACAAGGGTAGGGCGGTTTGCTCAGCTATGACGCCATTGGTGAACCGAACCAGCACAAAGCTGATGACCAACCCGGCCACGATCCACCCCAGCGTCCCAAAGACCCGGATCAACGGGAATTGCTTCTTCTGATCCGTCATTTTATAGAAACAAACCGTATTGGCCAGCCCCATGGTCGGCATATAACAGATATTATACGCGAGCAGGAGCAGGATAAAGATGACCGGTCTGTTCGTAAAAGAGGGTACCAGGAACATGAAAACCGAACCGATTATATGCAGGATGCCCATCACTTTCTGCGTGGCAAAATACCGGTCGGCAATCAACCCGATAAAAAAAGGTGCGATGATGGCGGCGATCGGGTTGACCGTGAAGGGCCATTGGGTGAGTTTGGGCATTCCATGATTTTTCATGTAAACGCCGATCATCGAGTACCAGGCCCCCCAGATAAAAAATTCCAGGAACATTAGCGCCGATAGCTGAATTCGGGTGGTTGATTTCATTTACTTTAATTGTTGAATTGCAGGGCAAAAGATACAAACGAAAAACGTATCCGGTAAAAATTTCTCAAAGCACCCTATCTTGCACCGGTGAGAACATTCGAAGATACTTACCGGCATAAAGGCCTCCGGCGGCAACTGGTCGACGTCATCCGCACGAAAGGGATTACGGACGAACGCGTTTTACAAGCCATCCTCCATATCCCCCGGCATTTTTTCATGGATTCCGCCTTTGACAAGATCGCTTATGAAGACCGCGCCTTCCCGATAGGAGAAGAGCAGACGATCTCTCAGCCGTATACAGTGGCCTACCAAAGCCAGCTGCTGGAGGTGCGGCCATTTGAAAAGGTGCTGGAGATAGGCACGGGCAGCGCCTATCAGACTTGTGTACTGGCGGAACTGGGCGCCCAGGTATTTACGATCGAGCGGCAGAAAAAGCTCTTCGAGATCAACAAGCAATTTACCTATCATAAGAAGTATCCCGGGCTGAAGTTCTTCTACGGGGACGGATTCGAAGGACTTCCGACCTACGCACCCTTCGACAAGGTGATCGTCACCGCAGCCGCCCCCTTTATCCCGCCAAAACTGGTCGAACAGCTTAAGCCCGGCGGCAAAATGGTTATCCCGGTCGGGGAAGGACATGTCCAGCGCATGCTTCGCCTCACCCGGCAGCCGGATGGCAGCACAACGGAAGAAACCTTTGATAATTTTTCTTTTGTTCCGATGATGGAAGGAAAGAACAGCTGAGCCCCGCAATCGCATCGCTGCGACATCGCTCTCCTACAAGAAGTCGACAACCTTTTCGATGATCTCCTGGTCTTTGTAAATTTTCCGATGCCCCAGGCCATTGGTAAAGAGGAAGCGGATATTGGGGTGCCCGTCCTGCCGGATCTCCAGGGCGCCCTTTGACGGAGTGACAGGGTCGTCTTCATCCTGGACATACAGGATACCGGCCCGGATCTGACCAAGGGCCCGCCGGAGAGAATACCAGGCCAAGGGGTGGCCGTCGGTTTCTTTTATATATTCGTCTATCTCCCGGATCACCTCCGCCGGCAGGTGCAGCGAACCGGCAAACTCATCCAGCGCAGCGGCGATACTGTTGGCCGGAGCGATCAGCGCCAGGCGGCAACTGCTATCGGGCGACAGATCTTCCAGGGACAAGGCCAGCGCCAGCCCGCCCAGAGAATGCCCAAGCCACGAATGAAAAGGACCATAGTACTGTTCGATGTGGGCAAACATCCGGGAATAACCGGCGATAAATATCCGCCGCCCCCCGGAATGGCCATGCGCCGGGGCATCGAAGGCGACGACTTCATAACCCTTTTTCAGCAAGGCACGGATAAATCCTTCGAAGGACCGGGAAGAAGATTCGAAGCCGTGGGCGATCAGCACTTTTTTTGGCGCATCGGTATCGGTCCGCAGCGAGTCGGAATAGGGTTGCCAGCGATGCCCCCGGACGGTATGCCCATCCAGACGAAAAGAAAGGGGTTCGCCCGTTTCGAAGATGTCCGGATATTTCCCGCGCGCCCGCTTCCCCGGAGTGCAAAAAAGCCGGAAGGCCTGAACGGCCGCCTTCCGAAGACTGACCAGGGAAAGAATATTTAGCTGCGCACGCGCATACCGGGTTGCCAGTTTTTGCTTTAATTTCACAACGAGTTAATGTTTTTTTTAAAGGTGTTGCGGAACACCCCGGGGGTGTTTCATATAATACTCACCCCTCCGGGTTTTAAATACAAACATACCAAATGAAAGTTGTAATCATCGGTTCGGGAAATGTGGCCGCGGTGCTGGGGGGAAAGATCCGGCTGGCAGGACATACCCTGGTGCAGGTCGTCGCCCGCCGGGCGGAGCCGGCGGCCTTGCTGGCGCAAGAGTGGGGATGCGGCTACAGCACCCGATGGGATGAGACAGACCGGAATGCCGATCTCTACCTGGTGGCGCTTAGCGACCGGGCGCTCGAAGAGCTGGGCAATGTGCTGACGCTCCCTGGCCGGCTGGTCGTGCACACCGCCGGAGCCGTGGCCGCTTCCGTGCTGAAACCGGTGAGTGCCCGCAGCGGCGTGCTGTATCCCCTCCAAAGCCTGAAGGCAGCCATCCGGCCTTACCCCGAGATTCCGCTATTGATCGATGCCAACCAACCGGAAGACCTGCCGGTCATCGAAGCCTTTGCCCGCACCTTCTCCCCGCAGGTAGAACGTGCCGGCGACGACACCCGGCTCAAGCTTCATTTGTCGGCCACCCTGGTCAATAATTTTACCAATTACCTCTATATCCTCGCGGACCGGTTCTGCCAGCAGGAAGGGATGGACTTTTCCCTGCTGCTGCCGCTGATCCACGAAACGGCCGGCCGGTTAGGGCGATACCCGCCGGAAGAAATGCAAACGGGACCGGCGACAAGAGGGGATGGAGCCACCATTGAAAAACATTTAAAATTATTATCTAATTATAAGAATATAAAAGAATTATACGAATTATTTACTATTAAAATAGAAGATGACTACCAGCGGACGGAAATTTCTGCGCCCTAATAGGGAATTCAGCTATTTTTGCCGCCCAGACAGGCTTTGTCAAACTAATGCGATATGAGTGTACTTGAAAAATTCAAATCGATCCGAACATTCGTTTTCGACGTGGATGGCGTCATGACGGATGGCAGTGTACATGTTTTTGAGACGGGGGAGCAGGTGCGCCGCATGAGCACCCGGGACGGCTATTCTCTCCAACTGGCCGTCAAAAACGGCTATCGCGTCGTCGTAATCTCCGGCGGCCTCTCGGAAGGGGTCCGGCAGCGATTGCTTTTCCTGGGAATAAAAGATATTTTCCTCGACATCCATGACAAAGTAGCGGTCCTCCAACAGTACGCCCGCGACCATGGGCTGGATGAAAAGGATATGCTGTATATGGGGGATGATATCCCGGATTACCATCCGATGCAATATGTTGGATTGGCTTGCGCTCCGGCCGACGCGGCGCCCGAGATCCGCCATATCGCTGCCTATATCTCCTCCTTCAACGGCGGACAGGGCTGCGTACGGGACGTCATTGAAAAAGTGCTGAAGCTGAACGGTCATTGGGAATTTAACTTATCCGTAGCCTCAAAATAATTTGGTATGCTGCAGTCCACAGTAGCTTTTTTCCGCCTTATCCGATGGCCAAACCTGGTCTTTATCTTTCTCACCCAGCTGCTGTTCTATTATTTTGTCATAGTGCCGGGTTTTACCGGTCAGCCCGAAGCCTTTGGAAATCTGCTCCGGCCAGCCCTGTTCTACTGGCTTTCCGGTTCTTCCGTCCTGATCGCCGCGGCAGGATATATCATCAACGATTATTTCGATCTCAATATCGACCGGGTCAACAAACCTGACAAGCTCGTGGTGGAAAAGCTCATCAAAAGGCGCTGGACCATCGTCTGGCACTGGGTGCTTTCCGGCGCGGGCGTGCTGCTGGGCTTTTATGTCAGCTGGAAAGTGAGAAACCCCGTGGTCGGACTGGCCAACCTGTTTTGTGTGATCCTCCTCTGGTTCTACAGCACGACATTCAAACGACGGCTGCTGATCGGAAATGTCGTGATCTCCCTGCTGACAGCCTGGGTACTTCTCGTATTGTATGTCTGCGAGTTCCGGCTGGCCAGCCTCGGGAACTCCGGTTATCAGCAAATTTTGTCCCGCATTTTTAAATATTCGATCGTTTACAGCGGGTTTGCCTTCATCATTTCGCTGATCCGCGAAGTGGTAAAGGATATTGAAGATATGGAAGGGGATGCCCGTTACGGCTGCCGGACCATGCCGATCGTATGGGGCGTGAACGTGGCAAAAGTATTTGTGGCAACCTGGCTGGTCGTGCTGATCGGCGCCCTGGCAGTTATTCAATTCTACCTGCTGCCAAAGGCGGAATGGATCATGCTGCTCTATTGCCTTTTATTCCTCGACATGCCGCTTCTTTGGGTTCTCCGCAAATTGTACCTCGCGCAGACCAGGGGAGATTATCACGTACTGAGCGGCGTTATAAAGGGTATTATGCTGGCCGGCATCCTTTCCATGGTACTGATCATTTTACATTGAACGGAAAATACAATTATGCAACGTATCATACTCGCCTCCGGCTCGCCCCGGCGCAGACAATTGCTGGAATGGGCGGAGATCGATTTTGATGTGATCGTCCCCTCAACTCCCGAGACCTGGCCGCCCGGTCTGTCCACTGTGGAAATCCCGGTGCATATAGCCCGTAACAAGGCCCTGGCCGTCAGGGATACGGCACCACCCGGCCGGCTGATCCTGGCAGCGGATACCGTGGTGGTATTGGAAGAAGAGATCATCGGCAAACCCGTAGACCGGGAGGATGCTGTTCGCATCCTGTTGAAACTGGCCGGCAGGCAGCACAAGGTGATCACGGGTGTGACCCTGCTCAAAGGAGAGGATGAGCTGTCTTTTTCAGATACGACGGCAGTCTGGTTCCATGAACTGACCAGGACCGAGATCGAAGGCTATGTGGACCGGTACCGGCCTTATGACAAAGCCGGCGCCTATGCTATCCAGGAATGGATCGGCGTAGTGGGAATAAAAGGTATCGAAGGCGATTTCTACAATGTAATGGGATTGCCGGTGAGCAGGGTCGTGCGCGCATTACGGCAATGGGCATGACAGACCGCCCCAGCCGACCCGCCCCCAACTACCCCGGTCACCCGCATGATTTGACTTGGCCGCTTCAACGACCTTGATTAATTTGCAAGAGGAGGAGAAAGATCATGCGGGAAGCTCTGCTACATTTCATCTGGCAATTTCGCTATTTTAATCAACAGGAACTTTTTACGGAAGCTGGAGAACCCCTGCTGATCTTATCCGCCGGCGAGTGGAATCAGCACCAGGGTCCCGACTTCCTGAAGGCCCGCATAACCATCGGCGGCACCCTCCGCGAAGGTCCGGTCGAACTACACCTGCGGGCATCGGATTGGTTGCGTCATGCGCATGACGGAGATCTCCATTACCGGGAAGTCATCTTACATGTCGTATGGGAGAATGACTGCCCCGACCCGCCCGATGACATCCCCATCCTGGTGCTCCGCCAACGGACATCCAAGCTTCTATTAGGCCAATACCGGCAATGGATGAATAGCCGGGCTTTTGTACCCTGCGAACGCCGGCTGCCGGAGATCGATGAAGATGACTGGGCCGCCTGGCACCGGCGATTGCTGCTGCACCGGCTCCGGCAACGGTCCCTTTTTATCCGGTCCTGTCTGGAAGACAACCGTCAGCATTGGGAAGAAACAACCTGGTGGCTGATGGCCAGGAGTATGGGACAGCCGGTCAACGGGGCGGCTTTTTTTGCCATTGGCCGGAGCCTCCCCCTTCGGCTGATGCTCCGGCACCGGGGGGATCCTTTCCGGCTGGAGGCGCTGCTGCTGGGACAGGCCGGCTTACTGGAAGACGAATTCCGCGAAGAATACCCGGCTGCCCTCCAAAAGGAATACCGCTTCTGCCGCGCCAGGTATGAGCTGAAAGCGGTTAGCACTCCTTTATCTTTCCTCCGGATGCGCCCCGGTCATTTTCCGACGATCCGCCTGGTGCAGCTGGCCCATTTACTGAACCTTTATCCGGGCTGGTTCGCGCTGATCCGCGAAACGGAATCGGCGCGGGACCTGATGTCTCGGGTGGATGTCACGCTTGCAGGCTACTGGGAAGATCATTATTTGCCGGGGCAGCCCTCCATTGCCCGACCCAAACGCATGGGAACGATGATAAAAAAAAGCATTTTGATCAATGCTTTTGTTCCGCTGCTGTTTGCCTATGGCTTATTGCGTGAAATGCCGGTCTACCGCGAAAAAGCCCTCCGCTGGCTGGAGGAAACCGGACCAGAAACCAATGTCGTGATCAACCGCTGGCGCCGGCTGGGGATCATCCCCGCCACCGCAGCCACATCGCAGTCGTTGCTGGAGCTAAAAAAAGGTTTTTGCGATCCGAAAAGATGCCTGGATTGCGCGGTCGGCCAGCGTCTGCTAGGGCAGGGCGCTATTGAGCAGCCAAGGCCGGGTTCCAGTTAAATTCCACCTTCACCTCCAGATCCGGGTGAATGCTATACATTACCGGGCAGGTATGCGCCGTTCTTTCCAGGATGGCCCGTTGCTTCTCATCGACGAGAAAGCCATCGGGAAATTCAAAGACGATATTGACCCCGGCAATCCGGCGGGGGTCGGGTTTCATAATCTTCAGAATGGACAGCTTCATGCCGCGGAGATCTACCTGCATATCACGAGCCTTGATGCCCATGGTCGTGGCCATGCAGGCCCCTAACGCAGTGGCGACAAGGTCCGTGGGGGAGAAGCGCTCTCCTTTTCCCTGGTTGTCAACGGGCGCGTCGGTCTCTATTTCGGTTCCTGATTGCAGGTGTGTGGCAACCGTTCTCAAATCTCCCTCGTAAATAACTGTTGAAGTCATTGTGCAAATTTTACCTAAATTTACGCCAGTTAAATTAAATCATTAGCAGTGAGCAGATTTTTCCTGACTATTCTCGCCTTTACCCTGGTGATGAATCTTTTTGCCCAGGATAGCACGACCTACTATCCGAACCAGTCCAAGGCAAATGCAAAGCGGGACCGCATGAATAACATGCTGAGAATGGAAGAAGAAGGCAATCTCATCTTTAATAAACAGAACGTATTCGGTATCCGGCTGGCCAGCGACGGCTACGGGATCTCTTTCGAAAAAGGAAAATTCAAAACACCCAGACGTACTCTTTTGTACGAGTTCGAGCTCAACGAGAAGCATTCCCCCAAGGAGCATCATATTTCGGCCCAATCGGATGGATTCGATTTTTCATCCGTGGTTCCCTATAAGCTGAATAACTTCTATGAATTTAAGGCAGCCATCGGTCAGCAGATACTGATAGGGGGTAAAGGGAACAAGAACGGGGTAGCGGTGACCGCCTTATATGCCGGCGGCCTTACCCTGGGGATGCTAAAGCCCTATTATCTCGATATCAGCAATGGCATCACCGGGGCAGGCAACCGCCAGACCTATGCCCAACTGGCCAGCGATACGACGGTCGGAGACGAGATCGCCGGCGCTTCCGGCTTTTTGGTGGGCTGGGGAAATCTGACCATCAAGCCCGGCGTCAATGCCAAACAAGCCATGCGCTTCGACTATGGCCGCCTCAACCAGACAGTCGCCGCGATCGAAGTGGGGCTAACCGAAGAATTCTTTACCGGCAAAATGCCGATCATGTACAAGGTCCCGGGGAGTCAGTTCTTCTTTAACGCCTACGTCAGCATCCTTTTTGGCAACCGGAAATAACACGTATTTTTGCAGGATGCAGGAATTACCCAACTTGAGCCTGGAGACACAGAACCATGAGGGAACCACGGGTTCCCTGGCCCAAAACAATAAGAAACCCAATTGGTTACGGGTGAAGCTCCCTATCGGCGAAAACTACAAGCATGTCCGCGGGCTGGTAGACACCCATAAATTACATACGATCTGTGAGAGCGGCAATTGCCCGAATATGGGCGAATGCTGGGGTGAAGGAACGGCAACCTTTATGATCCTTGGCAATATATGCACCCGGAGTTGCGGATTTTGCGCGGTTGCCACCGGCCGCCCCGATCCCGTAGACTGGGATGAACCCCAGCGTGTGGCGGAAGCGATTTATCTCATGAAGGTCAAACATGCGGTGATCACCTCTGTCGACCGGGACGAGCTAAAAGACGGCGGCAGTATCATCTGGCAAAATACCATCCGTGCTGTCAATGCGCTCAACCCGGATACGACGCTGGAAACATTGATCCCCGATTTCAAGGCGGAGAAAGAAAACATTCAGCGGGTCATCGAGGCAGCGCCCGATGTCGTTTCTCACAATATCGAAACGGTCGAACGCCTCACCCGGCAGGTGCGGATACAAGCCAAATACTGGCGCAGCATGGAAACGCTAAAGATCTTAAAGGAAGGCGGGATGCGGACGAAAAGCGGGGTCATGCTGGGGCTGGGCGAACGCAGGGAAGAAGTCGTGCAGACCATGAAAGACCTGCGCGGCAGCGGAGTGGATGTGATCACCCTGGGCCAGTACCTCCAGCCGACAAAAAAACATTTGCCCGTTGTCCGGTTTATCCACCCCGATGAATTTGCCGAACTCAGAGAGACGGGCTATCAACTGGGATTTGACTATGTAGAAAGCGGCCCCCTGGTCCGGTCTTCCTATCACAGCGATCGCCACGTTATCCCGGGTTATGGACGAACGGAATGGCTCCGTCAAAAGGAAATGACCCCATAAATATAATCAGGTGACGCGCCAATCGGTTGTCCTGCTATTCCTGCTCGTTTTTCCAACAGCCTGCTGTTGGGCACAGCTACGCTGGCGAAAGGTAGATACCGCCTTTGGACCCCTCCCCCCTTCCATACATGTTTACCGCTCGCCCGATTCTCTCAACGGTCTTCCTTTCGTCGCTTTTTATGTCGCTGCCCGGCTAAAAGATAAAAAGCTGTTATTTACAACGCAAACGGTGCAAGGCGACCGGTTTACACCTTTACAGTATTACCAGCTAGAACAACAGCCCTTGCTGGTGGTCAATTGTACTTTTTTTTCCCTGAGCACCGGTGACGATTGGAGCCTGGTCGTCCGGAACGGCAGGCTGGTTGAACGCAGCCTGATGTCCCTGAGAGGAACGGGGCCCGACTCCACACTGTATTATTATCCGACCCGCGGCGCTATCGGCATCGATCGCCGGCGTCGGGCCGACGTCGCCTGGACCTTTACCGATACCTCCCGGAGATGGCCTTATGCTTTTGAAGAAATGCCGGTCGTCGCTAAGGGACGGGATTCCCTGCCTTCCATCTACGACCTGGAAGATATCAGCTGGAAATGGTGGAAAATGCGAACAGCAGTCGGCGGCGGCCCGGTGCTGATCCATGACGGGAAAATCCAAATCACCAATCGGGAAGAACAACTGTTCCCCGATGCTGACGGCGATCATCAGCCAAGAACGGCAATGGGCTACACACGGAACGGTCAGCTGATCGTGCTGGCTATCCAGGGGCGGACACCAGGCAGAGCTGCCGGCGCTACTCTCCAGGAAGAAGCCCGGATCCTGCTTGGATTGGGCTGTTACGAGGCGCTGAATCTCGATGGCGGCGGCAGCAGCTGTCTCCTGGTCAATGGAAAAGAGACCATCCGGCCTTCGGACAGCGGAGGAGAACGACCCCTTCCCACCGTCTTTCTTATAAAGAGGAAATAAATTCCGCCCGCGGCATCCGCAAATCCATCAGCCGCCGCATCCGCACCCCGTGGAGCGCTAACCCTTCATATCCCACACCAGGGCGCTGGCGCCAAGGATAGCGGCATCTGACTCTTTCAGATGGCTGATCAGGATCTTAACCTTATTCTGAAAGACCTGGATCAGGTTACTTTCCATATTCTCCCGGGTGGGCTTGAGGATCAGATCGCCGGCCTTTGTCAGCCCCCCGAATAGAATGATCGCCTCGGGACTGGAAAACATCACAAAATTGGCCAGGGCCATACCCAAAATAGCGCCGGTGAAATCAAAAATGTCTTTGGCTAACTTGTCACCCTGGATGGCGGCATTATAGACCTTTAACGAATCCAGCATTTCTCTCGATTCGCTGCGCAGCAGGCTGTCTTCCGGATGCTGCTCCAGCATTTCAATAGCCGTCAGCTTCACACCGGTAGCGCTGGCATAACTTTCCAGCGAACCCTTTTTCCCGGTGCCTTCATGATAGCGGCCATTGGGGATGATAATGGTGTGCCCCAGCTCGCCGGCAAATCCGTCATGGCCATAGATCAATTTGCCATTGGCGACAATGCCGCTGCCGACACCGGTACCCAGCGTGATCATGATAAAATCTTTCATGCCTTTGGCCGCGCCATACATCATTTCGCCAATGGCGGCGGCATTGGCATCGTTGGTCAGGATGGCAGGCAGCTGGAACCGGTTTTGAATAAGCTTGGCCAGCGGCAAAATGCCTTTCCAGGGAAGGTTTGGCGCATATTCCACGGTGCCGCTATAAAAATTGCCGTTCGGTGCGCCGACACCGATACCGCGCATCCTTCCGGAACCACCGGCCTTGTCGATCAGCACCAGCAGATTTGCGTGTAATTCGTCAATAAAGCTTTCGAGCTGTACATGCCCACGGGTAGACATTTCACCCGAAAACAAAACATTTCCATTCCTGTCCACGATGCCAAACTTGGTACCGGTGCCGCCAATATCGATGCCGATGGCTAAGGATTCATATGATAGAGAAGAGGAAGAGGCTTTTGCCATGAGAACAATTATTAAATGATGGGCGCCGCCGCCCGATGATGGGCGAAGGCCCCGCCCGATTTGGGCTGTAAATATAAGGCATTCAACCGTCAGTGCCCGCCGCCGATCTGATCGTCGAAGTTCAGGCCCTGCGCTTTTAGCACGCTCTTTAGCTTCAACGCCAACCAGGCCAGAAGGACAAAGCAGGCGACCGCCACCAGGTAGCTCGCATGCATTCCGGCGGCATCGCCGACACTACCCTGGAATGGCGGAATCACCGCGCCGCCAAGTATCATCATGATCAGGAAAGCAGAACCCTGACTGGTATATTTCCCCAACCCCGCCACACCCAGCGAGAAGATGCAAGGCCACATGATCGAATTGCAAAGACCGGCAGCCATAATACAGTAGACCGATAGGATTCCGGACGTAAGGACGCCGGTCAAAATAAACGCAGCCGCCAGTAAGGCCAGCGTAAGCAAGGTCTTGACCGGCTTCTGCTGTCCAAAGAAGAAGGCGGCAACCGCCAACGCCACAAAAGCGGCGTAGGGATAAAGATCGCTGACATCACCGCTATGGAGATTATTGACGAAAAGAGCGATCGCAAACGCCACAAACGGCACCACGATCGTGGCGATCCGCTTCCCCGTCTCCGATAAATTGAAAACCCCGATCGCCCCCGTCCAGCGCCCGATCATCAGACTGCCCCAGTAGAGGCTGACATATTTGGAGATCATGCTCTCATCCAGCCCCGCCTTCGTCAGATAGCCCGGGACCCGGAGCAACGCCCCGAAATTATTGTCGATCGTGACTTCGACACCGACATAAAGGAAGATCCCCAGCATCCCGTAGATCAGTTGCGGATATTTCATCGCACCCCAGCCCGCTGCATTCTTCAACGCGCTGCCGTTCGAATAGAACAGGATGCCGATGACGACGACCAGCGTCGCGATCAGGAGCGGCAGCTTTTGGATCGTTGTCAGCTGACCGACCACGATAACCACGCCGATCAGCAGCGTCATAAGGACCAACGATCCCGATGCCTTTCTCGACCCTTCGAAATGATCGTCATCTTTCCCGTCCGGCAGTCTGGAAAAGGTCAGGAACAACGCCACGGCGGCAAATACACAGGCCACGATCAGGAAAAGGTTATTGATATTCGTGACCGTCGCATTACTCGCACCACCGGTGACCGACCCAAACAAAAAGACGCTGAAGATGATCGGCCCCAGCGTAGTCCCGAGTGAGTTGATGCCGCCCGCCAGATTCAGCCGGTGGCTTCCCGTCGATGGGTCGCCCAGGATGATGGCAAAGGGCTGCGCCGCCGTCTGCTGGAGTGAAAACCCCAGCGCAATGACAAAATAGGCGGCCAGCAGGCCCGGAAAGGAATGGGCATTGGCGAAAGGGATAATTAACAAAGCTCCCGCTACGGAGATCCATATCCCGTATATGATCCCTCTTTTGTAACCGATCCGGTTCAATATGTCATATTTAAGCAAACTGGATATGAGATACAAAGCCAGCGATCCGATAAAATACGCTCCGTAGAAAGCGGAACCGACCAGTTGGGACTCGAATTGGGTCAGATTGAAATTATGCTTGCAGAACGGAATAAAGATACTCTGGGAAGCAGCGATGAACCCCCAAAAGAAGAACACGATGACCAGCGTCGCGAGGGCACCGGTGTTGGTTGGTAGCTTTGATTGGTTACTTTGAGTCACGTTTGTAGTATTAAGGTCTGAAAATAGCGAGATTTTCCGAAGCGAAAAATTTTTTCATCTTCGGCACGCCGTTTAATGAAAAACCTTGCTAAATTGAACGACAATTGCTTGCGTCTCATGGGCTATGCCCATGGAAAGCCTTTTGTCCGCACATAGCCAAGCCTTAAAAGAGATTAATGGAAATACTTCATGTATCGGCAGAATGTTATCCCGTGGCAAAGGCCGGCGGATTGGGCGACGTAGTAGGGGCATTACCAAAATACCAGCGGGAGTCGGGGCATATAGCCAAGGTAGTTATGCCGATGTACCGGACCCGTTTCCTCACCGAGAATCAATGGGAAGTGGTCCATAAGGGATATACCCACCTGCACAATTACTGGTTCAATTATACGGTCATTAAGGAACAGACCAATAAGCTGGGATTCGACCTTTACCTCATCGATATCTACGGCCTGCTGGACCGCGAAAAGATTTATGGCTATGGGGACGATACCGAACGCTTCTTCTCATTTCAGATCGCCGTCGCGGATTGGCTGGTCTCCTGGAAGCACCGGCCGGATGTGGTGCATGTCCACGATCATCATACGGCCCTCCTTCCCTTTATGTTCAAATACTGTTATGACTACCGCCCCCTGGAGAATATCGCTACCGTACTGACGATCCACAATGCCCAGTACCAGGGGCAGACGGGTATGGACAAAACCACCTATATACCGGCCTGGGATATGTGGAAACGCGGGCTGCTCGAATGGGAGGGCGCTTTGAACCCCCTGGCCTGCGGCATCCGGTGCGCCTGGAAAGTGACCACCGTCAGCCCTACCTACCTGGAAGAAATGAGATCCGCCTCGGCCGGGCTGGAGCCATTGCTGGAGTATGAAAAAGGCAAGTGCAGCGGTATCCTCAACGGGATCGATACCGTCATCTGGGATCCCGCCACGGACAACTATCTCGAACATCATTATTCTGTGGACACCGTGGAAGAAGGCAAGCAAAAAAATAAGGAGCTGCTTTGCAGCCGGTTTGGCCTCGACCCGAAAAAGCCCCTGATCACCTTTATCGGCCGGCTGGTCGGGGACAAAGGCTCAGACCTGTTACCGCAAGCGGTCGAAGACTCCTTTTATTATCTTGGCCGCCGGATGAACTTCCTTATCTTAGGTAGCGGCCTTCCCGGAATCGAAGCACACCTGCAGTCGATCCGGGAAATGTCGAGAGGCGATTATAATACCTATATCGGCTATGATGAAACCCTCAGCCACCTGATGTATGCAGGGGCCGATTTCATCCTGATGCCTTCGCGGGTGGAGCCCTGCGGGCTCAACCAACTGTATGCGCTGCGCTATGGCACGGTACCGGTCGTCCGGAATACCGGCGGCCTGCACGACACGGTGATCGATTACGGGGATCCCGGCGGCTATGGCATCCGGTTCGTACATGCCTCCGTCCAGGACATGACCCATGGGATCTGGCGGTCGGTAGAGTTGTTCCAGCAGCAGGAGATGCTGCGGGACATCCGGCGCCGGATGATGCAGCTGGATTTTAGCTGGCAGGCCAGCGTGCGGGCCTACCTGGATTTGTATCAACGGATGATCAATAGGGAATAAAAGAATAAAAGATAGGATGGAATAGTAATTTAATCATTCATTTAACAAACCGCTTGTATATGTCAAAAGAGATTTTGTCCGTCATATTGGGAGGAGGCGCCGGCACCCGACTCTATCCTCTCACCGCCAGCCGCTCGAAGCCAGCTGTTCCGATCGCCGGGAAATATCGCCTCGTGGACATTCCCATTTCCAATTGCCTGAATTCAGGGATCACGCGGATGTTCGTCCTGACGCAGTTCAATTCCGCTTCGCTTAACCGGCACATAAAGAACACCTATCATTTCAGCGCCTTCAGCTCGGCTTTCGTCGATATCCTGGCTGCCGAACAGACCCCGGATAACCCAACCTGGTACCAGGGGACGGCCGATGCCGTTCGTCAATGCCTTCGGCATCTCGGGCCTTTTGACAGTGAATATGTCCTGATCCTTTCCGGCGACCAGCTCTATCAGATGGATTTTATGGAAATGCTGGACCATCATAAAAAGCTGGGCGCGGATATCTCTATTGCCACCATACCGGTCAACGATAAGGATGCGTCGGATTTCGGGATCATGAAAATGGATGCAGGCGGATACATCACCTCCTTTACCGAAAAACCGAAAAAGGATATGCTGCCGCCCTGGGTCAGCGACACCGGCCACACCATGCAGGCGCAGGGAAGGAACTACCTGGCTTCCATGGGTATTTATATCTTCAACCGCCAGCTGCTAACCGATCTTTTGCAGAACGAATATGTGGAAGCCACCGACTTTGGCAAGGAAATTATTCCCCTTTCGCTCGAGAAATACAAAGTGGTCAGCTACCAGTACGAAGGCTATTGGACCGATATCGGGAATATCCCCTCCTTTTTTGAAGCCAACCTCGGCCTTACCAAGGATATCCCTGATTTTAACCTGTTCGATAACGAAAAGGCGATCTATACGCGCGCCCGGATGCTGCCGCCCGCCAAGATCAGCGGAACGACCCTCGAAAAGACCATCATCGCGGAAGGTTGTATCATCAACGCCTCCCGGATAGAAAACAGCGTCATCGGCATCCGCACCCGGATCGGCACCGGAACAACCATTGTCAGCAGCTATCTGATGGGGGTCGACTACTATGAGACCATCGAAGAGATCGAACAGGCCCAGTCGCATGGACTACCTACCGTCGGGATCGGCCATCGCTGCTATATCCGCAATGCCATCGTGGACAAGAACTGCCGGATCGGCGACGACGTCCGGATCAATGGCGGCCACCACCTTGAAAATGCCGATCACTCCCTCTATACCGTCAAAGAAGGGGTCGTCGTCATCAAGAAAGGCGCTGTGCTGCCAAACGGATTCGTCATTTAACGACTACTTATGACTACTTATGGCTAACGCACCTTCCCCCGGCCCCTCGCGGCAGGGGGCTCTATCAAAACCCGCGCTGTCGATCGGACAGATCTTTACCATGAGCTTTGGCTTCATGGGCATCCAGTCCGGTTTCGCGTTGCAGAACGGCAATACCAGCCGTATCCTCCGCTCGTTTGGTGCCGATGTGGACCAATTGCCGCTGTTTTGGATCGTAGCCCCCCTGGTTGGGATGATCGTTCAGCCGCTGATCGGCCACTACAGCGATCGCACCTGGAACCGGCTGGGCCGTCGCAAACCCTATTTTCTTACGGGAGCTTTACTGTCTTCAGCGGCGCTGGTCTTTCTGCCCAATTCAGGCGGATTGGCGGGTGTCATACCCGCGCTGTGGATCGGCGCAGGTCTTGTGATGGTGATGGATGCTTCGTTCAATATCGCTATGGAACCCTTCCGGGCGCTCGTAGCGGACAACTTGCCGGACAGGCAGCGAACCCTTGGCTTTTCGATGCAGACATTCCTGATCGGGCTGGGAGCAGTCATCGGGTCGGATCTGCCCGACTGGCTGGCGAAGCTGCATGTCAGTCAGGTCGCCGGACCGGACGGCATCGCCAACAATATCAAGTATTCCTTTTATATCGGGGCCGCATTTTTTATTACCGCCATCCTGGTAACCGTGTTCTTCTCCCGCGAATATCCGCCGGATGAATACAATAAATACCACGGCCGGGCCGCCCCGGCTTCGGGGGAAGAAGGAGCTGATGTCCACCCGACGCCGGAAGCGAAAAAAGGCGCCATTAGCGAGATCGCCCGGGATTTCCGGCTGATGCCCCGGACCATGCGGCAGCTGGGACTGGTGCAGTTCTTTAGCTGGTTTGCCATGTTCAGCATGTGGGTCTTTACCACGGACGCCGTGGCCACGCATGTGTATGGACTGAAAGGCGATTATGCGCATTCTGTCGCATACAACGACGCGGGTAATGCCGTCGGCAGCTCATTCGGCATCTATAACCTCGTTGCCATGGTCTATGCCCTGTTTTTACCCGCCATCGCCAGGCGGCTGGGACGGAAAACGACACACGCATTATCGCTGCTGGCTGGGGGGATCGGGCTGATCTCTGTTTTCTTTATCCATAATCCGGCGATGCTCAATGTTTCGATGATGGGAGTGGGATTGGCCTGGGCCAGCATCCTGGCGATGCCCTATGTCATTCTGAGCAGCAGCATCCCTGCCGGCAAAATGGGCATCTATATGGGGATCTTCAATTTCTTTATAACATTGCCGCAAATCATTAACGGGTTGTTCGGCGGCTGGATTGTCAAGCATATTTACGGAAATCAACCCATCTACTCCATCGTCCTCGCCGGATTCTGCCTGATCGCCGGTGCGGTCTCCGTGCTTTTCGTCTATGACGGTGGCGCCATCCGCATCCAGCAGGAAAAAGCAGGTTTTTACGCCGACCAACAAACGTAAACCCATGAACAAGCTATTCTTCTTCCTCGCTGCCTTTATCTCCCTGTTCGCAAACGCGCAGGACACTATCATAAACGGCCGGAAACTCATCGTCGACAGCGTCAAGCTGACCGATGTAGCGATCGACAGTGACGATGGAGCCCCAGTGATTTACCCTACCAACTGGTGGGTTGGCATGAAATACTCGACCCCAGAGCTCATGGTCCACCTTTCCAATATCGGCAACGCCGAGCGGGTCGTTGTTGCCTGGCCTGGCGTCACCCTTGCTGATTGGCACCGCGTCGAAAACCCCAACTACCTCTTCCTTCACCTGAAGATCAGTCCAACCACCCATCCCGGTGAAGTGATGGTCTTCATCCATCCAAAAGGCGGAGGCAGGACCGTCAGGATTCCCTACCACCTGCTCCCCCGCCGCCACGGCAACGGCACCGACTATGCCAAAGGTGTAACCAGCAGCGACTTCATCTACTTTCTCATGCCCGACCGCTTCAGCAACGGCGACCCGTCGAACGACCGCATTCCCGGTTTGCAGGACCAATCCCTTAACCGCGACTCGATGTATTTCCGGCACGGCGGCGATTTCCAGGGTATTATCAACCATCTCGATTACCTCCAATCTCTCGGCGTGACGACACTATGGATGACACCTGTCATCGAGAACGATATGCCCAACCGCACCGAGCACGGCTACGCCTTCACCGACCACTATTCCATCGAGCCCCGCCTCGGCGGCGCGGACATGTACAAACGCCTCGCTGACTCGCTGCATCGAAGAGGCATGAAACTGATCCAGGACGCCGTCTACAACCATGTCGGCCTCTACAACTGGTTCATCCAGGACCTCCCCGAAAAATCCTGGCTCCACCAATGGCCGAAATACACCCAGACCAACTACCGCGACCAACCCCTGATCGACCCCCACGCGAGTGAGATCGACCGAAAACTCAGCAGCGACGGTTGGTTTACCCGCCAGATGCCCGATCTCAACCAGGACAACCCCGACCTCGCCGAATTTCTCATCGAACACGCCATCTGGACCGTCGAGACCTTCGGCGTCGATGGCTGGCGTATCGACACCTATATTTATTGCAGCCTACCGTTCATGAATAAGTGCAATTCGGCGCTGATCGCCGAATACCCGCGCATGACGATGTTCGGCGAAACCTGGGTCCACGGTACGGCCAACCAGGCTTATTTTGTCCGCAACAATCTCAATGTCCCCTTCAAAAGCAACCTCATGGGCGCCGTCGACTTTCAATTATTATTCTCCGGCATCCAGGGAGCGATCAAAGACACTTCCGAAGGCGGCGGCGGGGTGGGGGAGTTATACAATACCCTGAGCAATGATTTCCTCTACCAGGATCCGACGCAGAACGTCATTTTCCTGGACAACCACGACATGACCCGCTTTTTTTCGCAGATCGGCGAAGACGTGGCCGGTCAGAAGATGGGACTCGAATGGCTCCTGACAGAACGGGGCATTCCACAGCTGTATTATGGCACCGAGATCCTGTTAAGTGGCATCAGCAACCCCGATGGCCTGGTGCGCCAGGACTTCCCGGGCGGCTGGGCCGGCGATAAAAAAAATGCGTTTACCGGCGAAGGTCTGTCACCGGATGAACGGACCGTTCAAACGCTGGTCAAAACGCTGGGCGCGTTCCGACGTGGGTCCAGCGCGTTAAAGACGGGTAAAATGATGCAGTACGTGCCGCACAAGGCACTCTACGTCTATTTCCGCTATGATGCAAAACAAACGGTCCTCTGCGCGATGAATACGGGGGAGGCGCCGACCGCCATCGACTTCAGCCGTTATGGCGAACGAACGGGCGGGTTTACAAAAGGGGTCGATGTGCTGACGGGCCAGCAATATCCGCTGGATCAAAAAGCCAGTATTCCCGGCCGGACGATGTGGGTGCTGGATCTTAAATAATTACACCCTTAAAGCATCACCTCCCTCATATAAAAACGCCCCCATTTGCCCCATTCCTTGAGTGAAGTGTTTATGATCTCCAGCAAGGTCGAATTGGTGACCTTCTTTCCTTTAGCCGGTGGCACCAATACGGCATCCGTCACCTGCGCAGCCTCCACCTTGGTCGCAACCCAGGTGATATGTTCATGCGGCAACGCCACCTGGAGGATCATTCCTGGCAATCCCGTAAACGACTCGGGGCCGCCTGATGTCAAAATTTCATCCGTATAAAAAGCCACCACATAGATGGAATCCATGATGATCGCATTCGCCCGGCGGCAATTGAATCCCGCAATCACCCGCCTCTCGTCCGTGATCTTCCACTTGATCCGGCGCAGCGAATCCTGAACCAGGAACTTTTGATCAAAAACCACCTTCTGCCCCACGGTTTGCTCCTGATCCAGGTCATCGTAGATCACATTTTCATGCGCCGGCGGGTCGTTGAAAAAAGGATTTGGCTTGTCCGGGCTCTCCCGACCCGGTTTATACAAGGTCTTTGTCCGCGAAAACAGCAGATCGAAATAGTCCGTTTTGAACTTATTACCCATCACTTTCTTGGAGAAATCCGACCACGAATCGTCGTCTCCGGGATCGCGCATTTCCTCCCGCTGTGCGAACTGATTGATAGTCCGCTGGAACTCGATCTTCCCCTGCGAAAGGAAAATATTATTCTGCGCGCGTAACGGCCGGACCGCACAAACAACCAAAAGTGAAAAAAAGACTGCTCTTATCATAAGAAATGCATTAAGTCAATTCAAATATCAGGTATTCCCCTGCACTATCAATTCCCCCGGTTCGGCATCGGAACGCCCGCCTTCGTGAAGGTCCACACCAGAGAAAACAAAAAATACCGCTTTATCGTACTATAGGTATTCTGAGTAATAAAACTGCTGCTCACATTCCGGTTGAAACCGTTATTTTGATTCAACAGATCGTTGACCGCCGCCTTGATCAACAGTTGATCGTTCTTGAGCAGCTTCTTCCCGATCCACGAATTGACCAGAAAGACGTTATTATTGGTCGTAAATACGGGCGTCTTTTGACGGATATTCAGGTTGGCATCCCCGTGGATCTGAAAATGCGCCGGCAAAAAGATATCCATTCCAGGTTCGATCGTATAGGTAAAGTAATGCGTAGTTAGCGTCGGATCGACACTCGATTGACTCGTCGTATAGCTCACATTGCCATTCAGGAAAAATTCAAATTTTTTTTCCTTTGATTTCCACATCCCCACGTTGCCCGTATACGTGGCGGACTTCGTCAGGTTCGTGATTCCTTGCACGACGGTCACGTTATTGCTTTCGTTGGCCGACCCGCCGAAGTTGATTCCCAACCCCGGGCCTTTTAATTTAAAACTGTAACCCAGGTTGACCTGGAACGAATGGTTGCCGCTGACATTGACCGACTGCGTGGTCTGCTTGCCCGTCGCATCTACCCGCAGGCTGCTGCTGATCGCATTGCTGGTAAAACTATACTCCGCATCGCCAAAGATGCCCTGTTCGGTCAGGACATGATAACTGTTGTACCGCAGCGTAAAATTGTTTCGGAATTGCGGTTTCAATGCCGGGTTTCCGATGATGACGTTCAACGGGTTCTCATTGCTCTGGATCGGCTGTAGCTGCTGCAGCGTCGGAGCCACCGTGTACCCGTTATATCCGAACCATAGTCTCGTGTTCGACGCAAACGCATAGCTCATGCCCGCATTCGGATACCAATTGACAAAATTCCGTCGTACGCTCGTATCGGCATTCAGGTCTTTTTGAAGGAAACCGGAGAAAGCCACATCGTTGGCCGCCGTAATCCGCAGCTTCTTCCGGACAAGCGTGTACGATAGACCGCCCCGCTGTGTGCTGACATTATATTGATAGTTGTTGCTGAACACAGAGTCGACCACATCGTATTTTCCCACGCCGTCTTTATTATAGGAAACCCGATCCGAATGCGTATTGTAGATGGAGGGTTCATAATCGACGCCCAGAAATCCCTGTTTCCCGACAGGCTCCGTATATGTCACCCTCGTGTCAAGCACGATCGTCGTCGTCAGGTATTTCTTATATTGATCGATTACCGAATCGCTATAAGGCGCGCCGCCGGCAAAGTACTCCGTATTGCTGAAGAGGTAGCCGGATTCATTATTGTTGGTATAGTTCTCCCGCACATTCAACGACAGCGTGCGCCCCGGCTTCCCTAGTTTTTTTCGCCATAATATGTTGCTGTTATAACCCTGGTTATCTCCGACGGTGTTGACAGTGCGGACATTCTGGTTGACCAGGCTGCTGTCCATCGCCAACGCCTGCGAGGAATCCAGTTCATGGTTGACCTTATGGTCGTTCCCGCCGTCGGCGCTTACTTTGATCGAGGAAGTAGAATCGATCTTCCACTCATACACCCCGCTGAAATTCTGCCGGATGATCTCCCGGTTGAATTTCTGCGACGAATTGTTGTAATAGAACGTATCCGGAAGTATATTTTCCGAGCTCGTCGCGCTGTTCCCGGTCATCGACAGATCCAGGTATTTATAGTTGCCGTTCAGCGAGACCGCATCGTCATTCCATTTATTATTATAATGCACACCCCCTGTACCGACTTTCGGGAAACCCTGCCCCGAATACTGGCCGTTCCAGTTATCGAGATCGTCATTGTTCCCAACGCCGTTGAACGAGATCGAGCCCGTGTTCTCATCCACATCCAGATTGCTCGCAAAACTCTGTCCATACGAATCCCGGTCCTGCCAGTTGAGCCCCGTTTTACCCGTATTGGAGAAGATCCCATAGGCCGCCAGCTTCATCTTTCGTTTAAAATAATTGGCCATCAGTTCTTCGTCATAATAACCATCCGTCCCCCCGCTCGCGGTTGCCCTGCCGAAATAACCGTTCTTCTTGCTATCCTTGAGTTTCAGGTTGATCGTTTTATCCCTTACTCCGTCATCGATCCCCGTAAAGATCGCCTGATCGCTCTTCTTATCGTACACCTGTACCTTATCGACCATATCCGCCCGCAGATTTTGCGTCACGAGGGTAGGGTCGTCCCCAAAGAACTCCTCGCCATCCACCAGCACTTTCTTCACCGTCTGACCCTCGGCCGTGATCTGGCCATTGCGATCTACCTGGATACCCGGCAGCCGTTTGAGCAGGTCCTCCACCGTAGCATTCTGTTGCGTATGAAAGCTGTCGGCCGAGAACTCCGTCGTATCTCCCTTGATCCGCATCCCTCCCTTGCTGCCATTGACTACCGCCGCGGCCAGCAACTTGCTTTTCAGCACCAATGGGATCGTAGGGAGCCTGACATCTGCACCCGAGTCAAGGCCCAGCGTATCCACATAGTCGGCATAGTTGGGATAGGTGACCAGCAGCAAATAATGACCGCCCGGAACACCGCTGAACTTGAAATCGCCGGCAGCATTTGACCTCGCGTGCCGGATCATGATGGAATCCGTTTTGCGCAGGAGAAGAACGGAGCTATTTGCGAGATTTTTGTTTTCGGCTGTATCGGCGATCTTGCCGCTTACTTGTGCCGTTTGTGCAGATGCGGCGAAGGGAAAGAGAACCACTATTAGAATAAGGGCAATTAGCTTGGGCATAATGGAATGGTTACGAATACAAGATGTGAACGTAAATTATTCTCAAAAACAGGGATATACAAGGCCGAACCCTTAAATTTACGTTAAAGACGAAAAGATGAGGGCATTGTTGCACCAGCACCCCATCAGACGCGAAAAAGATCATATTCCATAAAATTTTCTTCCGTGGATCCAGTAATCGAAAAGAAATACGAAGACATACATTTCGTCGACTCGACAAAGCCGGTGTGGAACTATTCGCTATTTACAGACGAGGATATCCGTAATTTCCAGGACGGCACTCATTACCGGGTCTATGAGCTGCTGGGCTCGCACCGGGCTACCGTATTGGGGACGGAGGGGTATTACTTTGCCGTATGGGCGCCCAATGCCACGGCGGTTTCCATTATCGGAAATTTTAACCAGTGGGCGCCCGATATGTATCCTCTCTTTGTCCGGCTGGACCGGTCGGGCATCTGGGAAGGATTTATCCCGCATTTCAAAACGGGCGAGGCATATAAATATCATATAAAGGGATACAAGGGCGGCACCCTGGATAAGGGCGACCCCTATGCCTATTTTTGGGAGATGCGGCCGCAGACCGCCTCTATCACCTGGTCTCTGGACTATAGCTGGCAGGACGGGGAATGGATGGCGAACCGCAGGGCGCATAATTCGCTGGCAGCGCCCTGGAGCATCTATGAGGTACACCTGGCAAGCTGGATGCGGCCTGACCCCAACAACGAAGAGCGGTACAATACCTATCATCAGTTCTGTGAGCTGCTGGTACCCTATGTCAAAGAGATGGGCTTTACCCACGTAGAGCTGATGCCGGTGATGGAGCACCCGTTCGATGGGAGCTGGGGCTATCAGGGGACGGGCTATTACGCGCCTACCTCCCGCTTTGGCGATCCGCAAGGGTTCATGGCGCTCGTGGAAGCCTTTCACCGCGAAGGTATCGGGGTGATCCTGGATTGGGTGCCTTCCCATTTCCCATACGATTATCATGGATTATATCTTTTCGATGGTGCAAACACTTACGAATATGCGGATATGCGTAAGGGCTTTCACCCGGACTGGAACAGCTATATCTTCAATTACAAACGGGGAGAGGTAAAGTCCTTTCTGACCAGTAATGCCCGCTACTGGCTGGATCACTACCATATCGACGCGTTGCGTGTCGATGCGGTCAGCTCGATGCTCAAGCTGAACTATTCCCGGAAAGAAGGCGAATGGGAGCCAAACGAACATGGCGGGGACGGCAACCTGGAAGCGATCGCCTTTATAAAAAATCTCAACGAGATGGTCTACAGGGATTTCCCGGATGTACAGACCATTGCGGAAGAGGCGACCGACTGGCCGGGCGTCAGCCGGCCAACTTTTTCGGACGGACTTGGCTTCGGCATGAAATGGATGATGGGCTGGATGCATGATACGCTAAACTATTTCAAGCTCGACCCCATCTACCGGGGCGATCACCAGGACAAGTTTGGCTTTAGCATGATGTATTATTATGATGAGAACTTTGTGCTCCCGCTAAGCCATGACGAAGTGGTCCACGGAAAGTCCCCGATGCTCTACAAGATGCCCGGCGATGACTGGCAGAAATTTGCCAACCTGCGTTTGCTGTATACTTACATGATGACGCACCCCGGCGGGAAGCTTCTCTTTATGGGTAACGAATTCGGCGCCACGACAGAATGGAACTATAAGACCGAGCTACCCTGGGGCCTGCTCAAATATGACAGCCATCGCCTGCTGAAGGCCTGTGTCCGCGATCTGAACCGGCTGCTGACGGGCGAGCCCGCGCTCTACGAAAACCAGTTCAATATCTATGGGTTTGAATGGGTGGATCTGCAGCATCGCGCCGAGAGCGTGGTTGTTTACCGTCGCAAAGGCAAGGATCCCGCGGGTGACCTGCTGGTGATCCTGAATTTTACACCCGTGGTACGCCGGGACTGGAAGGTCTATGCCCGCGGCAAGGAGGCCTGGCGGGAAGTATTTAACAGCGACGATCGAAAATATTGGGGAACAGGAGACACCAACAACCCGGAAGTACCGGTGCGGCTGGTGGATGAGTCCGATGATCTCTACGAAATTACCGTGCATTTGCCGCCGCTGGGCGGTGTCGTGTTGAAATAAACACGCGCGCCTCCCGCTACACAGCGGCCGCTCCCGCACCCCTACATGCGCTCGGGCATCCTGATCCCCAGCAATTGCAGCGCAGATTTCAGCACGATGGCGGTAAGCTGCGCCAACTGCAGACGCAGGGCTTTTTTCCCGGGCGTTTCCGCATTGCCGATAGAATGTACATTATAAAACGAATTGAATACCTGTGCCAGCTGAAAGGCGTACGCCGCGATGGCGGAAGGGTTCATTTCCACGCCCGCCTGTTCGATGATCGCCGGATATTTTTCCAGCGCCGCCGTCAACGCCTTTTCCAGGGGCAGCAGGGCTGCATCCGAAGCGCCGGCGCCGGCCGCGACACCGCCTTCTTTCCTGAAAATAGACCGGATCCGCGCATAGGCATACTGGATAAACGTAGCGGTATAGCCATGCAGATCGATGGATTCTTCGGGGTTGAAGACCATTTTCTTCTTCGGATCGACGCGTAAGAGGAAAAACTTGAGCCCGCCCAGCCCGATCGTCTCGTAAAGCGTCTTTAACTCATCGGGGTTGAAGCCCTCCGTTTTGCCCTGTTCGATCGTCTTTTTTTCCGCCTCCATATTCATCAGATCGAGCAGGTCATCGGCATCGACAACGGTACCCTCACGGGTTTTCATCCGCCCGGTCGGAAGCTCCACCAGGCCATAGCTCAGATGGAAGATGCCGTCGGCAGAGGGGAGGCCCAGTTTCTGACAGATCAGCTTTAGTACTTTAAAATGATAGTTTTGTTCATCCCCGACCACATAAATGCTGAGGTCGGAATGATATTCTTCGTATTTCCGGACCGCAAGACCGATATCCTGCGTCATATACACCGCTGTACCATCCCGGCGCCGGACGATCTTCTGATCCAGACCATCGGCTGTCAGATCGATCCATACGCTGCCATCCTCTTTTTGAAAGAAGACGCCTTTTTCCAGCCCTTGCTCGACCAGCTCTTTGCCCAGCAAATATGTATTGCTTTCGTAATATATCTTATCAAAATCGCTGCCGATCCTTTTATACGTTACATCAAAACCGGCATAGACCCAGCCGTTCATCGTTTTCCACAACGCTATCACAGCCGGCTCGCCCGCCTCCCAGTCCACCAGCATCTGCTGCGCGGCCTTCATGATGGGCGCTTCTTTTTCGGCCTGTTCCTTATCCATCCCGCCGGCTATCAACTGCTCCATCTGCCGCTTGTGTTCCGTACCAAAGAGGACATAATAGTCCCCGACAAAATGATCGCCTTTGATCCCGGTACTGGCAGGTGTGGCGCCATGCGCAAACAATTGCCAGGCGATCATGCTCTTACAGATATGAATTCCCCGATCGTTGGCAATACAGGTCTTCACAATGTTATAACCGTTAGCCTTGTAGATTTCAGCAATGCTCCAGCCCAGGAAATTATTGCGCAGATGCCCCAGGTGCAAGGGCTTGTTGGTATTGGGCGAGGAATATTCGACCATGACGGCTTTGCCATTGGCTTCCTTACGGCCAAACCCTGCACTGGCATGGTTTTCCCGGAGGAATTCCAGCCAGCGGCCATCGGCGATGCTAAGGTTCAAAAAGCCCTTGATCACATTGTACCCGGAAAAAAGCCCGGGATATTCCCCGACGAGAGTCTCGCCCAATCCGGCGCCAAGGACTTCGGGCGATTTCTTCAGGGGCTTGACAAAGGAGAACAACAGGACCGTATAATCGCCTTCGAATTCCGGCTTGGTCTCGTTAATGGGAACTTCCCCGCTTTCCGGGGCATATTGATAGAGTTTCGAAAGAGCCTGCAGGGTAGCTGCTTTGATCTGGCTGATTATATCCATTTCCGCAAAAATACTACAGGAACGTCAATTCTAGGCTATTTGTATTTATCTTCGCGCTTTAAGGACGTGCGCAATTATGGTGAAGCAGTTGATCATAAATTTAATTGATTTTTTCTATCCTCCCTTCAGCAAGCTGATGCCCTTGCAGACCTTCCGCTATGCCGTATGCGGGGGTACGAATACCTTGCTGGATATCTTTATGTATTTTGTCAGCTATCATTTCATTTTGCACGAGCGCAATGTCGACCTGGGCTTATTTACCATCTCCCCCTATGTACTGGCTTTTATCATGTCTTTTTGTATCAGCTTCCCGACGGGGTATTTTCTCAACAAGAATATCGTGTTTCCGCAATCGACCCTGCTGGGCCGGGTACAATTGTTCCGGTATTTCGTGCTGGTCATCATCTGCCTGGGACTGAACTATATCTTCATCAAGCTCTTTGTGGAGCAGTTCCATCTTTTTGCAACGGTCGCAAAGATCCTCACTACGGTAATCGTCGTTTCCTTCAGCTATCTGACCCAAAAGAATTTCACTTTTAAGGCCGAGAACAACCAATCTGCGGAATAAGCCCCCGGCGCGCTAACCACCGCGCCGCCATTTAATGCTCTTTTGGCTGCGTCATGCTAAACCAATTGCCCACCCCATCCGTGATAATGGCTTCCGTTCCGTAGAACTGCTCTCTTGGTTCGCCTTTGAAAGCAACTCCCTTCGCCTTCAGCTCTTCATACGTAGCCCTGCAATTGGGGGTGTGCAAGACTCCCGCCCCCAGGGCCCCCTTCTCCAGCAGCACCCGGAAGGCATTTTTGGTTTCTTCATCATAGCCCATGGCCCCTGCCGCCAGCGGAGTGAGAATGGCAATTTCCAGATCCGGCTGTTCGGGAGGACAGATGGTCAGCCACCGGAAGCCGTTATCCATTTTACTGTCCGTATGCACTTTAAAACCCAGCTTATTGACATAGAAATCGTATGCCTTTTCCTGATCCAATACAAAAAGCGAGATGTGAGAGACTTTTGTGATCATAAAAATAATTTTAAGGAATAAAACTACTATATCACGCCGGCAGGAACTTCTCGATTATTGCTTTTCACTTCCCCCTCCCATCATGCGGGTGAAAAGACGATGAAAATGATACCGGGAGAGGCAGGCCTCCCGGGCAATCCGGTGCAGATCGATCAGCCCCCGATAATTCTCATCGATGTAGACCTTGGCGCCGACAATTTTTTTATATACGTCCGGGGCAATGGGCATAAACAAATTTAACTACTTATTGGCACAGTTTTAGGATCTTTGTGATCCGATGATCACAGTTATAATACCGGCTTTTAATGAAGAAAAGACAATTCGCCAGGTCATTCGCCAGGCCAAACGGAATGAAGAGGTGAATGAGATTATAGTGGTGGACGATATGTCGACGGACAATACGGTCGCTGAAGCCGGGAAAGAAAATGTAAAGGTCATCACCCCGACGCATGTGGGAAAAGGCGAATCTATGCGGGAAGGGATGATGATGGCAAAAAATGAAATCCTGGTGTTCCTGGAGGCGGACCTTCCTGACTACGAAAAGGATATCGTGGGAATGCTGACGGCACCCCTGATACGGGATGAAGCCGATTTCGTCAAATCCTACTTCGAACGACCCGCCGGAAGAGTGGCTGAGATCCTTGTCAAACCCATGCTCGAATTCTTTTTCCCCCATTTGCTGGAGTTTCGCCAGCCGCTCAGCGGAATGATCGCCGGGAAGAAATCGATCTTTCAAAAAGTAGAATTCGAAAACGATTATGGGGTGGATATCGGGCTGCTGATCGATATGCACCAGGTTAGGGCGCGGATCAAAGAAGTTTGTATCGGCGAGGTGGAGAATGACCGGCACCCGCTGCATGTGCTGGGCCGGATGTCCAAACAGGTGGCCAACGCCATCTTTAAACGGGTAAATATCTTCGATACCGGCCGCCGCCAGGAAGAATCCGCTCCGATGATGCGTGAGCAGGTCGAATTCGCGCTGAAAGAGATGGTCCGGCAACCCCGCAAAATGATCGTTTTTGACATGGACCATATCCTCCTGCAAGGCAGTTTTATCCAGGCGGCGGCAGAACGGTTCGGCTTTACCCGCGAACTGAAGGACATCATGGCCCAACCCAAAAGCAACTTTATAAAGACGCAGAAAATAGCCCGCTTACTCGAGGGCCGCACTTTTGCCGAATTGATCCATGTTGTGGAATCCATTCCCCTTGTCGGCGACGCCGTCCAGGTTATCCGAGAATTGCAGATCCGGGGATATGTCTGCGGCATCATCAGCGACAGCTATCACGCTATCGCCAACCATATAAAAAACCTCCTGGGTCTCGATTTTACCCTCGGCAATGAGCTCGAATTCCAGAAAAGCGTGGCCACCGGAGAGGTCAGGATCCCTTCCCAGCTCCTAAAAGACAAATTCAGCCAATGTGAGCATGATCATTGTAAATCCAATATGTTTCAATACATTCTACACCGCTTCGGGATCAGTCTGGCAGACGCGGTGGCAGTGGGAGACAGTGAAAACGACATTTGTATGGTCAAAATGGCGGGAACGGGTATTTCCTTTAATTCCACAACGCCGATCCTCGATCAGGTGGCAGATTACGTATTCCGGGATACCTCCCTTCAACCCGTCCTGGGGGTCGTTCGCTGACAGACCTGCCATTTTTTCATTTTTTATGGCATGGCATAATGATTGTCAATTGACTCGGGATGATTTTTGCAAAACCTAAAATCAGATAAATTTAATCAATATGGGAAAAATAATCGGAATTGACCTTGGCACAACGAATAGTTGCGTAGCCGTCATGGAGGGCAACGAGCCCGTCGTCATCGCCAATGACGAAGGACGCAGGACGACACCTTCCATCGTCGCTTTCCTGAAGAACGGGGAAAGAAAGGTCGGAGATCCTGCCAAACGGCAGGCGATCACAAACCCGGTGAACACGATTATGTCGGTCAAACGTTTCATGGGCCGTCGTTTTGATGAAGTGACCAATGAACTTACTCACTGGAGCTACAAAGCTGTCAAAGGGGACAATAATACCGTGCGGATCGATATCGATGGCCGGCAATATACTCCGCAGGAGATTTCCGCGATGATCCTGCAAAAGATGAAAAAGACAGCGGAAGACTACCTGGGACAGGAAGTGACCGAAGCCGTCATTACCGTTCCGGCCTATTTTAACGATGCCCAGCGCCAGGCAACAAAAGAGGCCGGCGAGATCGCCGGGCTGACCGTCCGCCGGATCGTCAACGAACCTACCGCTGCTGCTCTTGCCTATGGTCTGGATAAAGCCGGAAAGGACGAGAAGATCGCCGTATTCGACTTAGGCGGCGGAACCTTTGATGTTTCCGTGCTCGAGCTGGGCGACGGCGTGTTCGAAGTAAAATCGACCAATGGGGATACCCACCTGGGCGGTGATGACTTCGACAAAGTGCTCATGGACTGGCTGGCCGACGAATTCAAAAAGGATGAAAATGTAGACCTCCGGAAGGACCCGATGGCCCTCCAGCGGCTGAAAGAAGCGGCTGAAAAGGCAAAGATCGAATTATCCTCCTCCAGCGAAACGGAGATCAACCTGCCATATATCACGGCCATCGACGGCGTACCCAAGCACCTCGTGAAAAAGCTGAACCGCGCCAAATTCGAGCAGTTGGCCGACAGCCTGTTCGAAAGGTGTCTCAAACCCTGTGAACAGGCGCTGAAAGACGCCGGGATCAGCGCGGCGCAGATCGATGAAGTGATCCTCGTCGGCGGCTCGACCCGGATCCCGAAAGTGCAGGAGATTGTTGAAAAATTGTTTGGTAAGAAACCGAATAAGAGCGTTAACCCCGATGAAGTGGTAGCCGTTGGCGCTGCTATCCAGGGCGCCGTACTGACTGGGGAAGTAAAGGATGTGCTGCTGCTGGACGTTACCCCGCTGTCCCTTGGTATCGAAACGATGGGTGGTGTCATGACACGTCTCATCGAATCCAATACCACCATCCCGACGAAAAAGTCGGAATCCTTCTCTACGGCCAGCGATAATCAACCGGGCGTACAAATCCATGTCCTGCAGGGCGAACGCCCGATGGCCAGCCAGAACAAGAGTCTCGGCACGTTTAACCTCGATGGCATTCCCCCGGCTCCCCGTGGTGTACCAAAGATCGAAGTCATTTTCGACATCGATGCCAATGGTATCCTCCATGTAACGGCAAAGGACAGCGGTACCGGCAAGGAACAAAAGATCCGGATCGAAGCCGGCAGCGGTCTCAGCAAGGAAGAAGTTGAAAAGATGAAGGCGGAAGCCAGGGCCAATGAGTCCAGCGACAAGGCAGCCCGCGAAAAGGTCGATAAGATCAACCAGGCTGACGGCCTCATCTTCCAGACGGAAAAGCAGCTGAAAGAATTCGGCGAAAAACTGCCCGCCGGCAAAAAGGCTCCGATCGAAGCGGCGCTGAGCAAGCTGAAAGATGCCCATAAATCACAGGACATCGCCGCCATTGACGTCGCTGTAGCAGAAATGAACAATGCGTGGACGGCTGCCAGCGAGGAAATGTACAAAGCGACCCAGACGCCAGGTGAACAACCCGGTGCCGGTGATCCAGGCAATGGCGCCCACCAGGCCAATGCCGCCGGCAGTGAAAATGTCACGGACGCTGAGTTCGAAGAAGTGAAATAAGTAATTGATAATTAGATAGTTAAAGCCCCTTCTTTTTGGAAGGGGCTTTTTATTTAATGTCTGCCCCTACGGGGCAATGAGCCTCCGGCTCATTTATCGAAAACCCTTTGCTATATCACAGGAAAGTGGTACTTTTGCATCCGAAATCGAGCGACTAATTAATCCAGATAGTTTGCCAGCTCTGCAGAGTAATATGCCATACACTTCTTTCAACGATTCTTTAAGTGTTTTTCTCTCTTAGTCGCTCCTGATAATTTTAGAATAATTAAAACAGATACATCATGAAAAGTGATCTAGTGCACTCACGCGTGCAAATGGAACCTAACATCCTTAAACGATTAGTAACGGAAGTACACGAAACGGTGGCGACGGATGTTGCATTCCCGAAGGCAAAAAAGAAATCCTTCGGTGTAGTCAGCTTGTGGAATATCCGGCGGAACAGCCGGTATGCTGCACATGCCCGCAATAAGAAACCCAGGATCGTTACCGGCATCGGTTACTAATAGGATTCGATTCCACGGAAGGAGCCTTGTTCACAGCGGGCTCCGCCCGGTAAAGAAGGTTAAGGCTTAGTTTTTTTAAAGAGCCCGCGTCGCGGGCTCTTTTTTTTGCCCGCGCGCAACGCGCGGGAGCCTATATGATCTTCATCTTCTTCATGAGGAAAGACGCATTGCGGTTGCGGGCGATCCCTTTCTGCAACCGGTAATTGAAATGAAGATCCCCGCCCTCGATAATACTTTCAAAACAATAATTTACCACCAGACCCGGCAGTTCCTGTTCCAGCTGACCCAACGCGAGGTCATGCGTAGCGAACAGCGACAGACAACGGTAATTCACCAGTTTGCGCGCAAACTGCTCCGAGCCATAGGTCTTGTCTTCGGAATTGGTCCCCCGGAGGATCTCGTCGATCAGCACCAGGGCGGGAGTACCCGTTTCGAGCCGGTGGATGATCCGTTGGAGCTTTTTCAGCTCGGCCATAAAATAAGAAGTCTGCTCCTGCAGCGAATCGCTGATCCGCAGGGAGGTCAGCAACTGCAGGGGGGTAAATGTAAATGAACTTGCACAGACCGGGGCCCCGCACTGGGCCAGCAACAGGTTAACACCGATCGTCCGCAGGAAAGTCGTCTTGCCGGACATATTGGATCCCGTCACCAGGATCAGCTTTTCATTGCGGCCGATGGAAAAATCATTGGCGATCCGCCTGCCGGGCGGAATCAGCGGATGGGCCAGTTCTGCCGTTTCGATAAAGAGATCGTCGGACACTACCGGTTCCGGACAACTGTAGTCAGGGTGGTTAAAAGCAAATGTTGCCAGCGAATTAAGACATTCGATCTGTCCCACCGCCTCCACCCACCCGGCGAAATCCGCCTTATACCGGGCCTTCCACCGCTCCAGCGCAACCATACATTGCAGATCATAAAACGCCAGGCTGTTCAGGATGAGATTCACCAGCAGGTTCATCCGCTGATCAAAAAATGAGGTCAGCCGGGACAGGCGGCGGATAGCCGTATGCGCTTCCTGTGACCGGGTACGCAATTGTTGTAAAACAGGCGAGTCACCCGTATCGGCCGTGCTAAAGATCAACAGGATATCGGCATATTGTTCAAAGATAGGCTGCTTATTGCTGATGAGCTGATGCTGCCGGGAAACGGATTTTGAAAAATAGCCCGTCAGCAGGCGGCAAAGGACGATAGCGATTATCAGCAACGTATAATTGTTGCTGGAAAAGGAATAGAGCAGGGCGGCCAGATTAGCCAGCGTTAATACCCCTATCCCGATCCGGAGACCTTTGCGATGATAAAGACTTGGTTCCATATTCAGCCACCCGGTCAAACTATGAAGATCGGCCTTGCTGTCGCCCGTCAAAAGACCTTTGGCCGTCAGCAACTGCCGGACATCTGTTTGCCCCGTCAGCCCCTTTACGGCCATCTGCTGGCGCCGGATCGCTTCAACTGACAGCAAGCTCTGTCGCAGCAGACCCGCCAGGGCGGCCTCACCATGTAAGGTCGTCGTCCGGTTCAGTACATGAAAAACCGAAGCGGACCCGAATATATCGAGATCATCCAGGTAGTTGTCGGGATCGAGGAAACCCCGGCCATCAGGGAACCCATTGGCATGGCCCTCCAGCACCCCCTTTTCGTTGGTATGGAGGAAGACCAGCTTTTCGCGGAGCGCGCGCTGGTCCTTAAGCCGGAAATACCAATTGACACAGACGATAAACCCCGCCGCCTCTGCGAGCGAGAGGATCAGCAACCCCGCGGAAAACTGCCGGAAAAGAAACCAAAGCGTGGTAACAAGACCCCCGAAAAGCAACAGCCGCAGCAACGAAAGACTATTGGATTTTCGACGGATCATCCGCAGCCGGTCGTTATCCGAATGAATGGCCGATTCATAAAAAGTTGCTAAGTGCATAGACTTTACCCGTATTGGGAGGAGAAAGAAAATGCCACCTGCTGGCAAGTGGCATTTTGTTGTATATTGAGAAAATTTTATCCCTACATGATATCGAGCGCCTTGACAAAGAAGGTACCGACAAAGGGCAGGATCAGGGTCAGGTATTCAAAATGCATAGCGATGGCTGCAATAAAAGCCGCAGTAGACAATAAAAACAAAAACCAATAGACTCCGGTATATTTCTTTTGCTGTTCCATGAAAAACGTTTTTAGAACTATTTTTGCGAAATTAAGTCAAATGCCTCAATAGACCAAAGTGAAAAAAGCTAAGGACGGCTTCAAACATATTCTCTTAAAAAAGACGGCTTTTACATTGATTCATAACGGGAAATTAGTATAAATTAGCGGCATAATGTAAAAAGTACACATTGTTGATTGCCTGCTTTACGAAAAAGATTGTGAGATAACCATGAAAATAGATTTCTATTTACGCTTTTATACGCAGCCCGGACAATCCATTTGGCTTTCAGGGAATTGGACAGCACTGGGCGAGGATGACCCCGAAAAGATCCTGCCTTTACAATACGTCAACGGCGATTTCTGGCATGCCAGCCTCGTGTTGGAGGCATTTCCGGCAAATCCCCTTCAATATCATTATCTTCTAAAGGGCGCAGACGGGACGCTGACCGAAGAAGGCGGCAACGACCGGTATATCGACCATCCCCAGCCAGGAACGTCAGAGATCCAGGTCATCGATACCTGGAACTATGCGGGCGAGTTCGAGAATGTTTTTTATACTTCCCCCTTCCGGCAGGTGCTCCTGCCACAACACAAGCCGGGTAAGAAAAGCCGCGCCAAGGCCGGCTTTACCCATCTCTTCCGCGTAAAAGCCCCCTTGCTGCAGGAAGGAGAAGTGGTCTGCCTGCTGGGCAGCGGCAGCGCCTTGCAGGACTGGAACCAGCAGGAACCGATCCTGCTTGCGCCGGAAGGTAACTGGTGGACCGCCTACCTGTCCATCCCCCCGGAATCCTTCCCCATCGAATATAAATATGGTATCTATCAAAAGAAAGAACGGCAGTTCCTTCGATACGAGGACGGACCAAACCGGAGCCTGCCCGGTGACGCCCGCCAGCAGAAGATCAGTATCCTGCACGATGGCTTTGTACACGCGCCCAATACCAGCTGGCACGGCGCCGGCGTGGCTATCCCCGTATTCAGCCTGCGCAGCGAAAAGTCCTTCGGGGTGGGGGAGTTCTCCGATTTGAAAGGTCTCATCGACTGGGCCGTAAAATGCGGCCTTCGCATGATCCAGATCCTGCCCGTACATGACACGACAGCCACCCATACCTGGCTGGACTCCTATCCTTACGCAGCTATCTCGGCCTTCGCACTACACCCGATCTACCTTAACCTGGATAAATGCGCCGGTCGAAAATATGCCGACCTCGTCAAACCGCTTCGCAAAAAACAAAAGGAACTGAATGGTTTCCCGGAGCTGGATTACGAACAGGTGATGAAGATAAAATTATTGACTATTAGTGAGTTATACGAGTTACAGAAAGAAGAATTTAAGGCAGATCCCGACTTCAGGGAGTTTTTTGAGCAAAGCAAATCCTGGCTGATACCTTATGCCGCTTTTTGTTACCTGCGGGATAAACACAAGACCCCCGATTTTACCGCCTGGACAATACACAGCCACTATGATGAAGCCGCTATCCGGGCCTATACAGCGCCCGACACGCCGCAGCACGATGCCATTTTCCTCCAATACTTTATCCAGTACCATTTACATCTCCAGCTGAGGGACGCAGTAGACTATGCCCATGAACATGGTGTCGTACTGAAAGGCGATATCCCTATCGGCATTTACCGGTATAGCTGTGATGCCTGGATGGAGCCGGGTCTCTATCACATGGACCAGCAGGCCGGCGCGCCCCCCGACAATTTCGCCATAAAGGGACAGAACTGGGGTTTCCCGACCTACAACTGGGAGGAGATGCGAAAGGACGGCTATGACTGGTGGAAGCGGCGTTTTGAACACATGCGCAATTATTTTGATGCCTTCCGGATCGACCATATCCTGGGATTTTTCCGGATCTGGAGTATCCCCATGGAAGTCGTCGAAGGCATCCTGGGCCATTTTGACCCGGCGATCCCGGTGTACCGGGTGGAATTCCAGGAACGGAACATCTGGTTCGACCACGACCGCTATACCAGGCCCTTTATCAATGACGCGGTGCTATGGGAGATCTTTGGTTCCGATTCGGAATACGTCAAGACCCATTATCTCCAGCCTTCCAATAATACCTTTTACACCCTCCGGGAAGCCTATAGCACCCAACG
>Ga0206963_10051_pt1 | contig 40623 bp, 28 predicted proteins | sample Alteio_BWOrgHeat_28_FD_152958 | JGI IMG/M metagenome (GOLD analysis project Ga0206963, IMG submission 152958) | Enriched cells from forest soil in Barre Woods Harvard Forest LTER site, Petersham, Massachusetts, United States -... | ecosystem: Environmental > Terrestrial > Soil > Temperate forest >... | reverse complement strand
GCGACTTCTGCCATGAGGTTTACATTTTTTGTGGTGGCGTATATTAATGAAGCAACGGCAATCACCGTATCGCCGGCACCTGAAACATCTGAAATATTTCTGAAGTGCGATGACAAAATATTTGCATCTTTTTGTTGCTGGTAAAAAACACCTTTTTCGGAAAGCGTGATGAATGAAATTTGATGATCTAATTTTTCTGCAAGTAGTTTATGAATGTTTTCTAACGTTGGCAAATCAATTTCTTCTATTAATAAATTCAAACCTTCTTTTACTTCTTTTAAATTCGGTTTAAAAATATCAACGCCTTTGTATGAGAAAAAATTTTTTCGTTTTGGATCAACAGTTGTTACGATATTTTTTTGTTTGCACAATGCGATGATTTTTGCAATCACGTTTTCGGTTAATATGCCTTTGTTATAATCTTCAAATATTATTACCTGTGGATTTTCTTTATTAATAAATGTTTCAACGCTTTCAATTATTTTATTTTCATCTTCTGTTGAAAGATCTTTTGTTGTTTCAGAATCAAGCCGCATCATTTGCTGGTTGCGGCTGATAATGCGCGATTTGTTTGTTGTAATGCGCGCATCGCTTTTTAATAAATGCGATGTATTAATATTATTTTTTTCAAGTAATGATTTTAAAATTATTCCATCATCATCATTTCCAATAATAGAAAAAATGGAAACAGGCGCGCCAAGCGATGCAATGTTTAATGCAACATTTCCTGCGCCGCCAATTCTGTATTCGCGTTTATCAAGTGTAACAACAGGCACGGGCGCTTCGGGAGAAATGCGCTCTACATGTCCCCAGCAATACGTGTCGAGCATCACATCACCAATGACTGCAACCTTTGTGTTTTTAAATTGCTGAAATAATTTTTCAAAATCCATTTGATGAAAACTTTATTCGTGGTGCAAGATAATAAAAGCATGCTTGCGTTTGCAAAGAAGCATTTTGAAAAACCTATTAATAAAATTTTATGAAGATGATTTTTTATTTGCAACTGCCAAATAATAAATGGGAATGCCAAGCAATGTGATTATTAATCCTGGCCATGTAAATTCTGGTTTAAAAATTATTAATAAAACACAAAATGCAGTTCCCATTAAAATATAAATTGCTGGTAACAGCGGATAACCAAAAGCTTTGTAAGGCCTGTCGGCATTGGGTTTCGTTCTGCGCAAAATAAAAATGCCGAGAATGGTCAATACATAAAATCCAACTGCAACAAATGAAATCATATCAAGCAATTGACCATAACTTCCGCTTAAACAAAGTACGGCGGCCACAACACACTGCGCCCAAAGCGACCATTGCGGCACTGCATTTTTATTAAGCGTTGCCGCTTTTTTAAAAAACAATCCGTCCTGCGCCATTGTATAATACACGCGTGCCCCGGCAAGTACCAAACCATTAATGCATCCAAAAGTTGAAACCATTATTAATAATGCAATGATGGTTTGCCCCGCGCTTCCAAAAATGACTTTTGCTGCTGCAACTGCTAAACGATCATCTTGCGGAAACGCAACTTCATTTAATGGAAGCACTTGCAAATACATCAGGTTTGTTGCTACGTAAATTATGGTAACGATTAATGTTCCAAGAAATAAACTCAAGCCGATATTTCTTTTTGGATTTTTTATTTCGCCTGCAATAAAAGTTACGTTGTTCCATGCATCGCTGCTAAAAATAGAACCCGTCATGGATGCAGCAACTGCGCCGATTAATGTAACTATTCCAATCGTTTTCCAGCCGGTTGGTTGCAAAATTCCTGCACTGTCTTTTGCGCCTAAATCCTGCGCGGCATTTAATCCGGTGTGCCAGTTGGCATTCCAAAAACTTTCTTTCACTAAAAAAAATCCGAAGAGTATTAATCCAAAAAGTGCAATTAATTTGGTGGAAGTAAAAATGGTTTGAATAATTTTTCCACTTTGAATGCCGCGCGTATTAATGTATGTAAGCAAAACAATTACGCAAATGGAAACAACCTGTGCAGCAGAAATATGAAAATTAGCTGATGCAATATTGAATGAAAACAAAATATTTTTTTCGCTGAAGCCGGTAATAAAATATGCGGTGAACCTTGCGAAAGCCACGCCTACTGCGGCTATTGTAGCCGTTTGAATAACTGCAAAAAAACTCCAGCCATATAAAAAACCTATTAATGGATTATAAGATTCTTTTAAATAAACATATTGGCCGCCGGCTTTTGGAAACATGGAACTGAGTTCGCCATAACTTACTGCTGCGGTGATCGTCATGAAACCTGTAATCAGCCAAACAATAATTAACCAACCTGCACTGCCCACGTGGCGCGTAATATCTGCGCTTACAATAAAAATTCCGGAACCGATCATGGAACCTGCAACCACCATTGTTGCATCTAATAATCCGAGTGAAGGTTTGAAAGCAGTTGTTTGTTCGGGCATAAAAAATTTATATTTCGGAAGATAAGGAAAAGAGGTGCACTGAACAAATTGGAAAATGAACTGACTGCTTTTGAATTTTCCTTATTTAATTTTCCAAAATGTAATTATTAAATTGCCTGAAATTACAAACAGGCCACCAACTAAAATAGATAACGTAGGTGAAACATGAAAAGCGATGTAATTAATAATTTGCCAATAGATTTTATAAATAAAAAAGCGCAACCAAAGTAGCGCTTTTATTAATAAAATTTATATAAGGTTAATCCTTCTTTTTATAAGTAGCATTCAATCCGTCAATGATATCGTTAGTAATATTATACACACTGTCTTTATAATAAATAAATGAATTCGGCTCGTAAGCCATTATGAAAGAATAATTTTTTTGCTTGTTGTATTCTTTCAAAAATGTTTCAATTTTCTTTTTAATATCAGTCATAACAAGTCCATTACTTTTTGCCAATTCTTCCTGCAAAGCTTCTTTGCGCGATTGAAAAGTTTGTTGCATTTGCGCATATTCCTGTTGCGCTTGTTGGCCTTCAGCTTGCGTCATCGTTGCGCCTTTTTGCTGCCAGTCAGCAATTTTTTTCTGATATTTATTTTGTAAAGAACTTAATTCCATGTTCATGGAATTCTCTTTCACTTTTGCCTGGCTTTCTGCATCTTTAAAATAATTGTAATGGATTTCAAGAGAATCCATATCAAAATAAGCAATCTTAAAAGTTGGCGCTTCATTTTGTTTTTCTGCAACTACTGTAGTTTTCTTTTCCTGTTCAGGATGTTTGAAGAATAAAAAAAACAATACAGCTATTAATAAAAGAGAAAGGACACTTAACGATGTAGATAAATTTTTCATCAAAATCTTTTTTGCAATTTAAAATTTTTGGGCAAAAGAAAAGTGTTAAAACGCGTTGTACAAATTCTTTCACCATTCTATTAATAACAGAAAAAGCAGGAGGTTTTATACTCCTGCTTTTTATTAATACTCTATAATTATACAATTATTCTTCTTCATCAAACGTCATTGCTTCGCGTGTTGTTTGCAGCAATTCATATTCTTCTTTGCTACCAACAATCATATTTTCAAAATCGCGCAAACCAGTACCAGCCGGAATTGGATGGCCTGTGATAACGTTTTCTTTCAATCCAAGCATTTCATCTGCTTTACCCATAATAGCTGCTGATGATAATACTTTCGTCGTTTCCTGGAACGATGCTGCAGATATCCAACTTTGCGTACCTAATGATGCTTTGGTGATACCAAGTAACAAAGGCGCAGAAGTTGCAGGATTTGCATCCCTGAACTCAGCAAGTTTTTTATCGTTTCGACGAAGGATTGAATTTTCTTCACGCACTTCACGCAAGCTTACAATTTGTCCTGCTTTTAATTTACCAGAATCTCCTGGATCAGAAATGATTTTTTTATCATAAATCCAATCGTTCTCGTCAAGGAATTCAAATTTATCAACTGTATCTTCTTCCAAAAATCTTGTATCGCCTGGGTCAACAATTGTGAGTTTGCGCATCATCTGGCGAACGATTACTTCAACGTGTTTATCATTAATCTTTACCCCTTGCAAACGGTACACTTCCTGAATTTCATTCACCACATATTCCTGAACAGCAAACGGGCCTTTAATAGAAAGAATATCAGCAGGCGCAGTTTGTCCATCAGACAATTGGGCACCAGCTTTTACAAAGTCACCATCCTGAGCTAAAATCTGGCGCGACAATGGAACCAAGTATTTCTTAACAACACCATCTCTTGCTTCTACGATAATTTCTCTGTTACCACGTTTGATATTACCAAAAGCAACAACGCCATCAATTTCAGAAACGATTGCAGGATTGCCCGGGTTACGTGCTTCAAACAATTCTGTAACACGTGGCAAACCTCCCGTAATATCTCTTAATTTACCCAAAACGCGAGGGATTTTAACGATAACTTGTCCAGCTCTTACATCATCACCTTCTTCCATCACGATATGGCTTCCAACTGGTAAGTTGTATGTTTTAACATCCTTGGCACCTTCAATATTTACAGAAGGCAACTTGGTTTTATCTTTTGTTTCGATAACCACTTTTTCGCGGTGGCCTGTTTGTTCATCAGCTTCTTCGCGGTAAGTAATACCTTCAATAACTGCATCAAATTTAACGGCTCCGGAAATTTCAGAAATTACCACGTTATTAAATGGATCCCATGTGCAAATCACATCTCCTTTATTTACTTTCTGTCCGTCTTTTACATTTAAAGTAGCGCCGTAAGGAACGTTGTTTGTTATTAATAAACGATCGTTCTTGACATCCATAATACGTACTTCACCGGTACGGCCAATTACGATGTTTGCTTTTTCAGTTCCTTCAGCAACAACGGTTCTTAAACCATCAAACTGAATAGTTCCGTCAAATTTTGCAATCATTGTAGATTCTACAGAAGCAGAACCCGCAACACCACCCACGTGGAACGTACGTAATGTAAGCTGTGTTCCCGGCTCACCAATTGACTGCGCAGCGATAATACCAACTGCATCGCCTTTTTGAGTAGTGTAACCTGTTGCTAGGTTTTTACCATAACATTTTACACAAACACCACGTTTGCTTTCGCAGGTTAATACCGAACGGATATCGATGCTCTCAATGCCTGATTCCTCAATGTGCTTCGCGATTTCATCAGAAATCTGTTCGCCGCCATTAACAAGCAATTTATCTGTTTGCGGATCGTACACATCATGTAAAGATGTACGGCCTAAAATTCTATCGTATAATGGTTCAACGATATCTTCATTATCTTTTAATGCAGAAGTTGCAATACCTCTTAATGTGCCGCAATCTTCTTCTGTGATAACAACGTCCTGCGCCACATCCACCAAACGACGGGTTAAGTAACCAGCATCGGCAGTTTTCAACGCTGTATCTGCAAGGCCTTTACGTGCACCGTGCGTAGAGATGAAATAATCCAATACGTTCAAACCGCCTTTGAAGTTTGATAAGATTGGGTTTTCAATAATCTCACTTCCTGTTGAACCTGATTTTCTTGGTTTAGCCATCAATCCGCGGATACCAGCCAACTGTTTAATTTGTTGTTTAGAACCACGCGCACCGGAATCGAGCATCATATAAACCGAGTTGAAACCTTGTTTATCTGAAGCCAATTCTTTGATTAATGTTTCTGTGATACGTGTATCCACACGGCTCCAGATATCTACAATCTGGTTATAACGTTCATTGTTTGTTATTAATCCCATGTTGTAATTATCCCACACTTCATCCACTTCCACTTTTGCATTATCAAGCAATTGTTCTTTTGTATCAGGAATAATCAGGTCATTAATATTAAATGACAACCCACCGCGGAACGCCATGCGGAAACCTAATTGTTTGATATCATCCAGGAACTTGGCTGTTTTAGGAACGTTAGTCCATTTAATAATATCACCAATAATTTCACGCAAAGATTTTTTGGTAAGAAGTGCATTAATATAACCAACTTCTGCCGGAACGTGCTGGTTGAACAACACACGGCCAACTGTCGTATCAAGTAATTTCTTTTCTAAAGTGCCATTGTCTTTACGAACATTCACTTTTACTTTAATCGTTGCGTGCAAATCAATTTGTCCTTCATTATAAGCTATAATAACTTCTTCAGGGCTGTAAAATGCTTTGCCTTGTCCGCGAACGGTTTCTGTATCAGTTGATTTTTTTCCTTTGGTAATGTAATACAATCCGAGAACCATATCCTGTGAAGGAAGGGTAATTGGTGTACCGTTTTGCGGGTTAAGAATGTTGTGTGAAGACAACATTAATAACTGCGCTTCTAATACAGCAGCGCTGCTTAATGGAACGTGAACCGCCATCTGATCACCATCAAAATCCGCATTGAAAGATGTGGTAACCAACGGGTGTAATTGAATCGCTTTTCCTTCAATCAATTTTGGCTGGAAGGCCTGGATTGACAAACGGTGAAGCGTTGGAGCCCTGTTCAGCATTACAGGATGGCCTTTTAAAATATTTTCAAGAATATCCCAAACGATAGCTTCTTTTTTATCAACTAATTTGCGTGCACTTTTTACTGTTTTTACAATACCTCTTTCAATCAGTTTCCTGATGATAAATGGTTTGAACAATTCAGCAGCCATATCTTTTGGCAAACCGCACTCATGAATTTTTAATTCTGGTCCTACAACGATAACAGAACGACCAGAATAATCCACACGTTTACCCAATAAATTCTGACGGAAACGTCCTTGTTTACCTTTCAGCACATCACTTAAAGATTTCAACGCGCGTCCACCTTCTGCTTTTACAGCATTTGATTTACGTGAGTTATCAAATAAGCTGTCAATCGCTTCCTGCAACATACGTTTTTCATTACGTAAGATTACTTCCGGCGCTTTGATTTCCAACAATCTTTTTAAACGGTTATTACGGATAATAACGCGGCGATACAAATCATTCAAATCAGACGACGCAAAACGGCCACCATCTAAAGGAACAAGCGGGCGCAATTCCGGTGGAATTACTGGGATATACTGCATTACCATCCATTCCGGGCGGTTTGTAATTCTTGTATTTGCATCACGGAAACTTTCAACAACACTTAATCTTTTTAACGCATCCGCTTTACGTTGTTGTGAAGTTTCATTGGCTGCCGCAGCGCGCAAATCAAAACTCAACTGGTCAAGGTCGATGCGCTGCAACATATCATGCACAGCTTCAGCGCCCATTTTCGCGATGAATTTATTTGGATCTTCATCAGGCAAAAACTGGTTATCTTTTGGAAGCGTATCCAAAATATCCAGGTATTCTTCTTCCGTTAATAAATCACCATAATTCTGCCCTTTATCTGCACGAAGGCCAGATTGAATTACCACAAATCTTTCATAATAAACAATCGTTTCTAATTTCTTAGAACTCATGCCTAATAAATAACCGATTTTATTCGGCAAACTTTTAAAGTACCAGATATGAACTACAGGTACAACCAGTTTAATGTGGCCCATACGTTCACGGCGTACTTTCTTTTCAGTTACTTCCACACCGCAACGGTCGCAAACGATACCCTTATACCGGATGCGTTTGTACTTTCCGCAGGCACACTCATAATCTTTTACCGGCCCAAAAATACGCTCGCAAAACAAACCGTCGCGTTCAGGTTTGTATGTACGATAGTTGATGGTTTCGGGCTTCAGCACTTCTCCATATGATCTTTCGAGAATGGAATCAGGCGAAGCTAATCCGATAGTAATTTTTGAGAAACTGGCCCTGGGACGATTTTCTTTTTTAATTGCCATATTACAATATGAGGTTTTTAAAATCTTTATTAACCCGGCTGCAGACAGTGATTCGGCATTTGTTGCGTCGCACACTTGTACAGCAGATACCTTAATGAACTTCAATAACTTAAGTTGGGAATTTTAATGAAAAATGCCAGCAAACCTAAATTAAGGATGGCAAAGGTAAGTACTATACTTTAAAAAACCATGATATTAATGCCGCTGAAATTACCTTTTAAGGGCATTTTTCCTTATTTAGCAAATTTTTTTAAGAATTTGTATTAATAAATTTCATTTTGGCCGCAGAAAGCCGCAGAGGAAACACAGAGTTTATCCGCGGCTCTCTGCGGCCAAAGATTTACGGAAATTTTTGAAGTATTATAAAATCGCCGTCATTTTTATCAACTCTGTATTTTTCCATTAATAATTTTGGTAAAGTATCTAATTCTTTTTCAGAGAAAAGAATAATATAACCGATTTTATATTTTGCCAAGTCATTCAATAAATCATCACCATTTTTATAAGATGCAATACCGCCAAAATTGTGCAGCGAACTCATAAAAAGATGATTCCATAAATCCACACTATAATAAGTTGCAATATTACTTTCTGCAGGAATTGATTGCTTAATTTTCATTGCCAAATCATACTCATTTTTATTTACATTAATGCGCGTAGAAACATAAAAAATAGTCGTCAATAAAAAAGGAACAATCGCAACAACAGCAATTATTTTATTAATATTTTTTTCAGCATTTTTAAATACAAAATATAAAAGCCTGAATAAAACAATAGTTGACATTATTAATAAAATCCACACATATCTTGGCTCAGCGATTATTAATAAATAACCAGAAATATACAAACCAACAAAACCAATTATTTTATAAAAATATGGCCAGCGAAAAAATGATAAAACCCTGTTTTTATTTCTTGTAAAAAAAACAAATACAGGGATAATAAATAATGCTAAAAAAGGATATTTTCCAAAAACCGCCAGCACCAATTTTTTACAATTCAGAAAAATTAATTTTATATAAATGAAATGGCTTTTATAAAAAACTTCGTGTGGCGCAGTATGCTTATAAACCCACGGCATATCTTCCCAACCAATATAAGCTTCGCGGTATGGAAGCGGATTTAAAACATGCTTGGCCGCAAATTGAAAATGAGTAATTCCATCATTATCAAGTATCGCAAATGTGTATGCAGGAGTTGATGAAATCATCCATTCGTTATATTTCCAGTGCAGCGCAATAATCCAGCAAAAACTCAATACAAAAAATAAAATCCCAATTTTTATTAATGATAAAAAAACTGTTTTATTAAACTGCTTTTTATAAATAATAATAACTGTATAAAAGAAAATAAAAGCGATAAAAAAATAAAAAGAATATGCTTTTGTAAAATATAATAATGCGCCAAGCAAGCCAACAACAAATGGCTTTTGCAACAATTTTCCAGACAAAAATATTTCCAATAAAAACAATAATAAATACAGCGTTAATAAATCTGGCGTGATGGTATTAAAATGTAAAATCAATAATTCCAACGCGCAACTTATCATTAAGCAAACGCTGTACTGGCGCGGCATATCACCGCAATAACGAATTACGATTTGATAAATTTTTTGCAAAACAAAACATGCAATAACAATATTTAATAACCGGAAACCAATCAAATCCGGCACGCCAATTTTATATAAAGGCGCGAGCAACCAGCATATTAATGGCGACCAATAACCATTAACAGCCACAGCAAAATTTCCGGCAGCATAATAATTTGCAATCCTGATATAACAAATGCCATCTGGGTTAAGATGATATTGAAAAAACGGAAGAAGTATTAATGATGTGGCTAGGAAAATTAATAATAATGGCAGAAAAAAATCCGGCTTTTTATTTTGTGGTGGCGAAAAATTTTCTGCTGTTTCTGTAATCATGTTAATATAACAATGCGTAAAAATTATTAATAAAAAATTATAGCAGGAAAAATAATAATCGTTTTATTCACTGTTTTTTTTCAAAAATTTTTCACGCAAAATATTTTGCACGGGCACATTTCTTATTTTACTTTCCAGCCAGGAAATAATATCCAAATAAGCAAATGCGCGCGTTGCAAATGGATTTTTTTCCTGCATTTTTAATTTGATTAATAACTTTTCAAATTCAGGTTTTAAGCGCGCTGGTGAAACACGAAAAGATCTTCGCAAAAAATTAAAAACTTCTTCTTCCACCACGCTGAGGTTTTCCATTTTTGCCATAAAACGGTAAACCGATTTTATTAAATATTCAAGCAATTGAAAATTGCCGAGTTCATAATGCGCAATTAAATGCAGCAACCTTGCATAACATTGTAAATCGGTTCGCAAATCAACTTTCCAATTGATAATTTTATTTAAATAATCAACCGTTTTCTCATAATCTGCGCTGCCGAAATACAACGAAGCAATTTTATAATAAAACACCAAAACGCGGTGCCTGTCAATATATAAATAATATTCGCTCAGCTTTTCTTCGATGTAAGGAACGAGTTGCAAACCTTCGGTAAATGTGCCTTCAATAAAATGTTTATTAATGCGCGAAATATTTAAATACACAAAAACCTGGATGCGGTTATTGTTATTTTGCAACACAGTTTTTGAATGAGAAAAATCTTCAAAATCATTTAATGCTTCAATAAATTTTTTATGGTTTTGTAAATCAAAATGTGCGCCGAGCAAGTTGTGCAAACCTTTAATATAATTTGCAGTTTCAATCTCAATCATAAACTTTTCCTTATCAAATAAACCCACCCATTTTTGCGCATATCTGTAGTACAATAAAAAATCCTGGCGAATAAAAGCGTACCAGCAATAGCTTTGGTACAAATATAATTTTTCATAAAACCCATTAATGGCATCGCCGTTTTCACGCAAATGTTTTTCGAAAAAAACTTCTAAATCTTTTTCATCTTTTTCATTTCTTGCGTGGCCGTTTTTTATATACCAGCTATACAATTGCAGGGAAAGATTTGATAATCTCCCGATAACCATTAATCTTTTATTTACATCATCAACTTCATTCGCCAAACTATCTGCACGGTCTTGCATGCTCCGTGTAATGTGCAGGCCTTCTATCTTTTTTTCAAAAAATAAAACCTGTAATAAAAAACTAAACTGGTGCGTGGCTTTTGCATTTTCCTTAATGCGATCAAGAATTTTCAAACTCTGCAGATACAAGCCTTTGTTGTATAAAATACGTGCGTAATCGAGTTGTTCGTGCAGTTGAATATCAATATTATCTTCATTGCGTATCAAACGCAAACTCGATAATATTTGCCTGTATAAATGTGCTTTTGTATTTGATAATTGTTGCTTGGAAATTTTTTTATTTTTCTTTAATAACAGCACTTCATCATACTCATCCATTTTATCAAACGCATCAAAAAGCTGGGTGATTTTTAAATCTTCTGTGGCTGAATTTCTTTTTGCATAAAGTTTAAAATTTCGTTTCTCTGATTTTTCCAGCGATTTAATTAATTGAAATAAAGCGTCTGATGATCTGTTAGGCATCGTATTTTAATATCTTTAAAAGTCTGTGCTGTAAAGGGTTTTAGTCAATTTTAACAATTTTACACAGTGTATAATCTGTATAATTATGATTTTATTTCTATCTTATTAAAAATTAATTTCGGAATATCGGGTTGTTTGCCTTTTTGAAACCTCGTAACGCAAATGTAATCAGCCTTCTTTTTTCAGCAATTTTTTAAAAATAATTTATGCCTGATAAAAAAATTTTCATTTTTGATACAACACTGCGCGATGGCGAACAAGTGCCGGGCTGCAAATTAAATACAAAAGAAAAAATAGAACTCGCATTGCAACTGGAAGAATTGGGCGTTGATATTATTGAAGCTGGTTTTCCAATTTCAAGCCCGGGCGATTTTAATTCTGTTGAAGAAATTTCTAAGATTATAAAAAATGCAACTGTTTGCGGATTAACACGCGCTGTAAAAAAAGATATTGAAGTTGCAGGTGAGGCATTGAAATATGCAAAACGACCGCGCATCCACACTGGCATCGGAACTTCTGATTCGCATATAAAAAATAAATTCAACTCCACTCGTGAAGAAATTTTAGAACGCGCCGTGCAAGCTGTGAAGTGGGCAAAAAATTATACCGATGATGTTGAATTTTATGCAGAAGATGCGGGCAGAACTGATAATGATTATCTCGCAAAAGTTATTGAAGCTGTAATTGCAGCAGGCGCTACAACTGTTAATATTCCTGACACAACCGGTTATTGTTTGCCACATCAGTATGGCGAAAAAATTGCTTACTTGGTTAATAATGTTTCAAATATTGATAAGGCTGTAATTTCTTGTCATTGCCACAATGATTTGGGTTTGGCAACTGCAAATTCCATTGCAGGAATTATTAATGGCGCGCGTCAAATTGAATGTACCATTAATGGTTTGGGTGAACGCGCCGGCAACACTTCGCTGGAAGAAGTTGCGATGGTGATTAAACAACACCAGAAAGATTTGGGTTTTTATACAACCATAAAATCACAACAATTAAATCCGATTAGCAGAATTGTTTCCGATATTATGCGCATGCCTGTTCAACCAAATAAAGCCATTGTTGGTTCCAATGCATTTTCACATTCATCTGGCATTCACCAGGATGGTTTTTTAAAAAATGCACAGACGTATGAAATCATTAATCCGGAAGAAGTTGGCGCTGATGAATCTAAAATTGTATTAACAGCAAGAAGCGGAAGAAGCGCGCTGGCACACCGTTTCCGCAAAATCGGTTATGAATTTACACGGAACGATATTGATGTTTTGTATGAACAATTTTTGATTGTTGCCGATACAAAAAAAGAAGTGATGGAAGAAGATTTGCATCATCTTGCAAAAAGTTATAAACCTGTTGAAGCGATTGTTTAAAAGAAAAAAAAATTATGTCCAAATCATTATTCGAAAAAATCTGGGAAAAGCACATCGTTAAAACAATTGACGGCGGCCCTTCCGTTTTATATATTGATAAACATTTGATTCATGAAGTAACCAGCCCGCAAGCTTTTGCAGGATTAAATAAAAGAGGCATAAAAGTTTTTCGCCCGAAACAAATTGTGGCAACTGCAGATCATAATGTGCCAACGATTGATCAGGATTTGCCGATTAAAGAAGAACTATCAAGATTACAAGTCGATGCATTAATAAAAAATTGTGCAGAATACGGAATTGAATTATACGGACTTGGCCATCCCTTTCAGGGAATCGTTCATGTGATTGGGCCAGAACTTGGAATTACGCAACCGGGAATGACAATAGTTTGCGGCGACAGCCACACATCAACACACGGCGCTTTCGGAAATATTGCATTTGGAATTGGCACGAGTGAAGTGGAAATGGTAATGGCAACACAATGTTTGTTGCAAAGCAAACCAAAACTGATGCGCATTAATGTAGATGGCACATTAAACAAAGGCGTTGTAAGCAAAGACATTATTCTTTATATCATTTCATTAATAAGTGCAAGCGGCGCAACCGGCTATGCTGTTGAGTTTGCGGGTTCTGCAATTCGTTCTCTTTCGATGGAAGCGCGTATGACTATATGCAATATGAGTATTGAAATGGGAGCGCGTTGCGGAATGATTGCGCCCGATGAAACAACTTTCAATTATATGAAAGGAAGATTGTTTGCGCCAAAGGAAAATGAATGGAATGAAAAAGTTTCTTACTGGAAAACTTTGTTCAGCGATGATGATGCAATATTTGATAAAGAAATAAATATTAATGCTGCTGATATTGAACCGATGATTACTTACGGAACAAATCCAGGAATGGGGATTGGTATTTCAAAACATATTCCGGCGTTGAATGAAATAACAGAAAAAGAAAAACCATATTTTGAAAAATCGTTGCACTATATGGATTTGCAACCCGGCGCAAATATTATTGGAAAAAAAGTTGACTATGTTTTTATAGGAAGTTGCACCAACAGCCGCATTGAAGATTTGCGCATGGTCGCATCTTTCGTAAAAGGAAAAAAGAAAGCGGATAATGTGCAAGTGTGGGTTGTGCCCGGAAGCAAGCAGGTAGAAAAACAAGCGATTGAAGAAGGCATTAATAAAATTTTTGAAGAAGCAGGTTTCAATTTGCGCCAGCCTGGTTGCAGCGCATGTTTGGGAATGAATGAAGATAAAATTCCTGCGGGCAAATATTGCATTTCAACATCAAACAGAAATTTTGAAGGAAGACAAGGGCCAAATGCTAGAACCATGTTGGCAAGTCCATTAACAGCCGCAGCTGCTGCAATTACTGGTGAAGTGAGCGATGTGCGGGAACTTTTGTAATTAATAATCGGGAATTAAAAATTAATAATGAGTAAGGCGATTAATATTATTCAATCTTCAGTTGTTCCGTTGAATACGGAGAATGTGGATACAGATCAGATTATTCCTGCGCGTTTTTTGAAAGCTACAACGCGCGATGGTTTTGGTGAAAATTTATTTCGTGATTGGAGATATGAAAGTGATGGACAACCGAAGAAAGATTTTGTATTGAATGATCCAACTTATCATGGAAAAATTTTAGTGGCTGCAAAAAATTTTGGCTGCGGTTCCAGCCGCGAGCATGCTGCGTGGGCAATTAAAGATTATGGATTTGATGTGGTGGTGAGCAGTTTTTTTGCAGACATATTTAAAGGAAATGCATTGAATAATTTTTTGCTTCCTGTAACGGTGAGTGATGCTTTTTTGCAAAAAATTTTTGATGCTGTTAATAAAGATTCATCGGCGCAAATTATTGTAAATCTGCAGGCACAAACAATAACTATTGAAGCAACCGGCGAACAGGAAAGTTTTGATATTAATAATTATAAAAAAACCTGCATGCTGAATGGTTATGATGATATTGATTATTTGTTGAGTATTAATAAAGATATAGAAGCGTTTGAATTGAAACATGATCATTAATGAACAAAAAGTACAAGTGTGCGACGCAACAAATGCTTAATAGAATTACAAATGCTAAATACAAAAAAATAAAAATCAATTAGAATTATCTTATCACTAGAATCAAAAAAAATATAATCACAGGTCAGACATGAATAAAAATATTGTAGTTATTGAAGGTGATGGAATTGGGCCGGAAGTTACGCGGCAGTCTATCAAAATTTTAAATGCCGTGGCTGAAAAATTCGGCCATGAATTTAATTATACATACTGTTTAATGGGCGCTGATGCGATTGATAAAACCGGAAACCCGTTGCCGGATGAAACGATTGAAGCTGCACTAAATAGCGATGCGATTTTATTTGGCGCAATCGGCCATCCGAAATATGATAATGATCCAACAGCGAAAGTGAGGCCAGAACAGGGTTTGCTGAAATTAAGAAAATCATTGCAACTGTTTGCAAACATTCGCCCGGTTAGTACGTATCCATCGTTGCATCATTTGTCGCCATTAAAAACAAAGAATATTGAAGACGTTGATTTTATAATTTACCGCGAGCTAACTGGCGGAATTTATTTTGGAAAAAAAGAAACAAATGCAGAAGGTACGCTAGCGTTTGATGATTGTACTTATACAAAAGAAGAGATTGAACGCATTGCACATCTCGCATTTAAGCAAGCGCAATTAAGGAGAAAAAAATTGACGCTCGTTGATAAGGCAAACGTTTTGGAAACATCAAGGCTTTGGAGAAAAGTGGTGAAAGAAATTGCATTGGAATACAAAGATGTTGATGTTGATTTTTTATTTGTCGATAATGCGGCCATGCAAATTATTTTAAATCCAAAACAGTTTGATGTAGTACTTACAGAAAATATGTTTGGCGATATTATTAGTGATGAAGCGAGTGTAATCAGCGGTTCGTTGGGTTTGTTGCCTTCTGCATCTATTGGAAAAGGCGCTGCGTTGTTCGAGCCGATTCATGGTTCTTATCCGCAGGCTGCGGGAAAAGATATTGCAAACCCGCTTGGTTCTATTTTATCATCGGCGATGTTGCTTGATCATTTTGGTTTGCATAAGGAAGCAACATTAATAAGAGATGCGGTAAACTGGACTTTGGAAAATGGATTTGTTACAAAAGATATTGATCCGGTAAATTTTTATTTCACCACAACCATAGGTGAATTGATAAGTGATTATATCGGCAATAAATTTCCGGCTGACATTAACCGGGAAAATATTGAATTAAGAAAGTCGACAATTATTTAGCTAATAGCTATCAGCTAATGGCTAATAGCTTAAAAAAGTTCTTTGCATATTAATAAGCGGTTCGTATATTCGCAATACAACAACTCTATATGTTGAAAGGCAATATAAATAATATCACTACCATTTTTTCTGCTATCATTATTGTCGTAGTCATTATTATTCCCGCCATTCACGGAGGAAGTTGTTAAAGTATAATTTAAAAAATAAAAATACTAAACGGCCCGCCTCCAAAAGAGGCGGGCTTTTTTTGTGCGAATTTTTTTATTAATAAACGAAGATTTAAAAATTGAAATTATAGTTTATGGCTACTTATTATAATGAGAATACAATTCTCTACCAGAATGGAAAATTTGTAAAGGCTTCGGAAGCAAAGATTGATTTATACAGCCAGTCTTTGCACTATGGCTATTCCGTGTTTGAAGGTATTCGTTCTTATAAAAATATTAATGGCGAAACGAAAATTTTTAAAGCCGTTAAGCATTATGAAAGATTGAAAAATTCTGCGCTTGCCATGAATATGCCGTACAATTATACTACTGATGAATTGATTGAAGCAACGTATGAAGTGTTGAAGAAAAATAATTTCCAGGACGCTTACATACGGCCATTAATATACGCACCGGCGAATATGAGTTTTGCGAAAAACACAGAATGTTTTATTACGATTGAAGTGTGGGAAATGGCGCCATTTCTTGGTGATAAATTATTGCGCGTAATGACTTCATCTTTTCAAAGGCCGAACCCGAAAGGATTTAAGATTGAAGCAAAAGCAGCAGGGCATTATGTGAATTCAATTCTCGCAAGCCAGGAAGCAAAAGCAAATGGTTATGATGAAGCATTATTAACAGACATGAATGATTTTGTTGCAGAAGGCCCGGGCGCAAATGTTTTTTTTGAAAAAGATGGAAAATTATTTACGCCATCATTAGGAAATATTTTACCAGGAATAACGCGCGCAACTGTTATTGAAATTTGTAATGAACTGGAAATTCCTGTTGAAGAAAAACTATTCACAATTGATGAAATGAAAAAAGCTGACGCTGCATTTTTTTGCGGAACAGCTGCAGAAGTAATCGGCTGGGAATCTTTGGATGATGTTGTATTTCCAAAAAAATGGAATGAAACAGTAAGCAGAAGAATTCAAAAAGCATATGTTGATAGAGTGATTGAGAAAGAAACGGTGAATGAGTTGGTGTGAGAAGAAGATATTTGATATTGGATATTGAGATATTTGGCAATAAGATATTAAAAGTTAGCAACTAAAAAAATGTTATGAATTTAAAAGTTTCAATATCAAATATCCAATATCAAATCACTAAAAATGCCGAACAATAAACCAACCGCACAAGTGTGCGACGCAACAAATGCTGAATTATTAATAAAAAGATCGGACAATAAATAAAAATAAAATGAGCACGGAGTTAAACAAATATTCAAAAACATTAACGCAGGACGAAACGCAACCGGGCGCGCAGGCCATGTATTATGCAATCGGTTTTAAAGAAGAAGATTTTAAAAAAGCACAAGTCGGCATTGCAAGTATGGGTTGGGATGGAAACCCGTGCAACATGCATTTGAATGATTTGGCAACGGAAGTGCGCAAAAGTGTGAATGCCACAGAAGGCTTGCTGGGCCTGCGTTTCTACACCATTGGCGTGAGTGACGGAATTAGTATGGGAACCGATGGCATGCGTTATAGTTTGGTGAGCCGCGATATTATTGCGGATAGTATTGAAGCAAATGCAGGCGCGCAATATTATGATGCGCTGGTTGGTATTCCGGGTTGCGATAAAAATATGCCGGGAACAATTATGGCGATGGGAAGATTGAACCGCCCGTCGATAATGTTGTATGGAGGAACGATTGCACCGGGACATTATAAAGGACAGGATTTGAATTTGGTTTCTGCATTTGAAGCATTAGGACAAAAGATTGCTGGCAATTTAGCGGAATCAGATTTTAAAGCGATTGTACAACATGCTTGTCCTGGCGCTGGCGCTTGCGGCGGCATGTATACTGCAAACACAATGGCAAGTGCGATTGAAGCGATGGGAATGAGTTTGCCATATTCATCAAGCAACCCTGCGCTGAGTGAAGAGAAACAAAAAGAATGTGCGGCCGTTGGCGAAGCGATAAAAATTTTATTGGAAAAAGATATCAAGCCGAAAGATATCATGACACGCAAAGCATTTGAAAATGCAATAACTGTTATTATGATACTTGGCGGATCAACCAATGCTGTGCTGCATTTGATTGCGATGGCAAAAAGTGTGGGCGTGTTATTAACGCAGGATGATTTTCAAAACATCAGTAATAAAATTCCGGTGCTGGCAGATTTTAAACCGAGCGGAAAATATTTGATGGAAGATTTACATCAATATGGCGGCGTGCCTGCGGTGATGAAATATTTATTAAAGAATAATTTATTGCATGGCGATTGTTTAACGGTGACTGGAAAAACGGTTGCAGAAAATTTAAAAGACGCACCTGATTTGGATTTTGCAAAACAGGATATTATTCATCCGCTAGAAAACCCATTAAAGGCAACCGGGCATTTACAAATATTATACGGCAACCTTGCCGAAGGCGGAAGTGTTGCAAAAATTTCTGGTAAAGAAGGTGAACGTTTTGAAGGAACAGCAAGAGTATTTGATGGCGAACATGATTTAATAAAAGGATTGCAAAGTGGAAGAGTTCATGCAGGCGATGTGGTAGTAATAAGAAACATTGGCCCGAAGGGCGCGCCTGGCATGCCAGAAATGCTGAAACCTACAGGAGCCATTATTGGCGCGGGTTTGGGCAAAAGCGTTGCATTAATAACTGATGGAAGGTTTAGCGGCGGAACGCATGGTTTTGTTGTTGGGCATATAACTCCTGAAGCATTTGATGGCGGATTAATCGGTTTGGTGGAAGACAATGATATTATTGAAATTGATGCGAACAAAAACACACTCACATTAAAAGTAGACGATGCCATTCTTAATGACAGAAAAAAAAGTTGGAAACAACCTGCATTAAAAGCAACGAAAGGAATTTTATTTAAATATGCGAAGCATGTAAAAACTGCGGCTGAAGGCTGTGTAACTGATGAAGATTAATTGAAGCCATTAATACCTTTTACAAAACAACATGATAAACCATGTCAGAAGAAAAAATTGCGCAGCATACGGAGAACGCTTTTCACATTATTGGCAACAAAGAAAAAAAATGGAAAGAAAAAATAAAAGAATTTTTATATGAAATTATAATTATTGTTTTTGCTGTAAGTGTTACACTTTGGTTTCACAATTGGAATGACAGGATGCATGAAAAAGAAATGGAAAAAAATTTTTTGATTGGTATAAAGAATAATTTAAAAACAGATACAGCGAGCCTTCATTATTCTATTCAATTTTTAAAAAAACCTATTGCTTACTATGAAAATGTGTTGAAACAGATTAATACAAAAACGATTAACGCAGCATATATAGATGATAACAGCGGCCAGTTGATAAACGATTTATATTTTACACATGACAATGGTTTGTTTGAAAGTTTTAAATCTGCTGGCAATTTGAGGTTGATTGAAAATGAAAAATTGTTGTCTGAAATTACGTCTTTGTATACGGCGAGTTATCCTTTTGTAGAAAACCATGAAGCAGATGTTTTTAAAGAAAGAGAAGAAGAATATTCAAAATATATCGGTGCAAAATATGGCATGGATAGTTTGTGGAATTCAAAAATTGCTGCGCATATTAATGAGCCTGAAATCCGGTTTCACATTCAGAAATATGCGATTTATTTAAATGCAATGAATGATCACCGCGAGAATTTAATTAATGGAATCGTGAGTGTAATTAATAGCATTAATAAAGAACTGAACGACAGGTTTAATATAAAAGACGAAGAAGAAAAAACAAAACATTAATAAAAAATATTGCTGAATATAGAACTGAAGTACAAGTGTGCGACGCCACAAATGTTTAATAGAAGCAATACAGTTTAGTACAAAATAAAAAATTGAATTATGGAAACGCTCGAATTAGTAAAAGAAAAACCTGCGGCAAAAGTGGTTACTGAATTAACAGGTTCGCAGGCTGTGCTGGAAGCTTTTATTGCAGAAGGTGTGGAAACAATTTTTGGTTATCCCGGCGGCGCCATCATGCCGATTTATGATGCATTGTATGATTACCAGGAAAAATTAAAACATATACTTGTTCGTCATGAACAAGGTGGAATTCACGCTGCGCAAGGGTTTGCGCGCACGTCGGGAAAAGTGGGCGTTGTGTTTGCAACCAGCGGGCCGGGCGCAACAAATTTAGTAACAGGTTTGGCTGATGCGCAAATTGATAGTACGCCGTTGGTTTGTATCACAGGACAAGTGTATGCACATTTGCTTGGCACAGATGCATTTCAGGAAACGGATGTGATTAATATTACAACGCCGGTTACAAAATGGAACTATCAAGTGACTGATGCAACTGAAATTCCTGCGGTACTTGCAAAGGCATTTTATATCGCCAAGAGCGGAAGGCCGGGGCCGGTATTAATCGACATTACTAAAAATGCGCAATTGCAAAAATTCAATTATGAAGGTTATACAAAATGCGAACATATAAGAAGCTATCGCCCAAAACCAATTGTAAGAAAAGAATTTATTGCAGAAGCTGCGAAACTTATTAATGAAGCAAAAAAACCTTTTGTATTATTCGGGCAAGGCGTGATACTTGGTAAAGCAGAAAAAGAATTTAAAACATTTATAGAAAAAAGCGGCATACCTGCAGCGTGGACAATTCTTGGTGCCGGTGCAATTCCAACCGGGCATCCGCTGAATGTTGGAATGCTTGGCATGCATGGAAATTATGGCCCAAATGTTTTGACAAACGAATGTGATGTATTAATCGCCATCGGTATGCGCTTTGATGATCGCGTGACCGGAAGATTGGATAAATATGCAAAGCAGGCGAAAATAATTCATCTTGATATTGATCCTTGTGAGATTGATAAAAATGTGAAAGCAACAGTTGGTGTTTGGGGAGATTGTAAAGAAACATTGCCTTTATTAACAGAACTAATCGAACCAAACTTATATCCGCAATGGTTGCAAAAATTTAAAGATTATCAGCAACAGGAAATTGAAGCAGTCATTCATGATGAACTCAATCCAACTTCAGAAGAAATGACGATGGGCGAAGTTATTAATGTGCTGAATGAATTGACGAAAGGCGATGCAGTGATTGTAACTGATGTTGGCCAGCACCAAATGGTTGCATGCCGTTATGCAACGTTTAATCAGTCGCGGAGTAATATTACTTCCGGTGGTTTGGGCACGATGGGTTTTGCATTGCCCGCTGCTATCGGTGCAAAGTTTGGCGCGCAGCACAGAACGGTTGTAGCCATTATTGGCGATGGCGGTTTTCAAATGACGTTGCAGGAATTGGGAACCATTATGCAAAGTGAAGTGGATGTAAAAATTATTATTCTTAACAACAGGTTTCTTGGAATGGTGCGCCAGTGGCAGCAATTGTTTCATGATAAAAGATATTCTTTTGTTGATATTATGAGCCCCGATTTTGTAATGCTTGCAAAAAGTTATGGCATTAACGGGCAGAAAATTTCTGAACGGGAAAATTTAAAAAATGCATTAACAGCAATGCTTAATCAAAAAGGATCTTATTTACTGGAAGTAATGGTTGGCAAAGAAAATAATGTTTTTCCAATGGTGCCGCAAGGTTGCAGTGTTTCAGAAATAAGGTTGAAATAAATTTATTAATGATTACAGAAATTGCTCTTTTAAATATTGCTGATGGATTAAATAATGAATTCGAAAATGCATTCAGCAAAGCGCAATCATTAATAAAAATTCAAAAAGGTTTTATTAATCACGAATTGCAAAAATGTATGGAAGCAGAAAATAAATATTTATTAATAGTGAGATGGGAAACATTGGAAGATCATACAATTGGCTTTCGGCAGAGTAATGAATATAAAGAATGGAAAAAATTATTGCATCATTATTATGATCCGTTTCCAATAGTTGAGCATTATAAAAAAGTTTTTTAAAAATGGAAGCAGCAACAAAACCAATTACAAAATGGAATGCAAATCTTTACGATGATAAACATTCATTTGTTTTTAAATTTGGTGAAGATTTGGTTGATGTATTAAATCCAAAAGCTGGCGAACGCATTTTGGATTTGGGTTGCGGAACGGGTTTTTTATCAAACTTAATTGCTGAATCCGGCGCAATTGTGGTTGGCATTGATAATTCTGCAGACATGATTAATAAAGCAAAAACTACATATCCGAATATTGATTTTCAAACGCTATCAGCAACTGATTTTTCTTTTGAAAAACCTTTTGATGCCATTTTTTCAAATGCTGTGCTGCATTGGGTTTTAGACAAAGAAAGTGCGATTGACTGCATGTATAAAAATTTAAAACCTGGTGGAAAACTGGTTTTGGAAATGGGTGGAAAAAATAATGTATCAGCAATTATTAATGCGCTTAAAAAAGTATTAATAAAATATGGTTTTGAAGAAAATACAAAAACACAAATTTGGTATTATCCTTCATTAAGCGAATACACAACGTTGCTGGAGAATAAAGGATTTCGTGTTACGTATGCATCACATTACGATCGGGAAACAGAATTAAAAGACAATGAAAACGGAATCAAAGACTGGGTGAAAATGTTTTGCAATTCTTATTTTAAAAACATTGATGAAGCAACAATAGATGATATTTTAAATGAAATTCAGCAAGAATTAAAACCAGTTCTTTTTATTAATAACAAATGGATGGCGGATTATAAAAGATTGAGAATAGTTGCTATTAAATAAAAAATAAAAATGATTAATGGGAAAGCTGCTTATAATATATAAATATGTTTTTCTTATTTATAGTATTGATATAGCAGAATTAAGAAGACATATACATGTAACCTTTAATGTAGCCGGTTATAAAAAAAGTTGCAAGTTTTGGCTGGAACCGGAAATAGAAATTGACCACAATAAAAAAGGAAATTTTACAGCAATTGAATTAAAAGAAATTGAAAAAATAATACAAGAAAACAAGGAATTGATTTTACAACAATTGGATTTATTTTATTCAGGCAAACCTGTAAAAGCAATAAGAAAATGACGCACACACAAACTTTACCAGCAATAAAAGATATTTCATTTATTAATAGTATTGGAATGTTTGTTCATTTAGCAAATGAAAGAACGTTTATTGTTCCGCTCGAAAAATTTCCGGTCATTCAAAATTTATCTGAACAGCAAAAAAAAGAATTTGAAATTATTGATGAAACCAATCTTTCCTTTTTATCGATAGATGAAATATTTAGTGTGGAAGAATTGATTGGTTTAATAGAAGCATAACTTTTTAATTTAAAAAAATGAAACAGGAATATACGTTCACGGTTTACACAGAAAATCAGATTGGTTTATTAAACCGTATTGCAATTATTTTTTCGCGTAGAAAAATTAATATCGAAAGTTTGAATACTTCGCCGTCGGAGATTGAAGGCATTCATCGTTTTACAATTGTTATTAATGAAGTGGAAGATGTGGTAAAAAAACTGGCGCGCCAAATTGAAAAACAGGTTGAAGTTTTAAAAGCATATTATAATACGAATGAAGAAATCATTTGGCAGGAATTGGCGCTTTATAAAGTGCCGACTGATATTATAACAGAGAAAGTAAAAGTGGAAAGGTTGTTGCGCGAACATGGTGCGCGCGCAGTAGTGATAAGAAAAGATTACACTGTTTTTGAAGCAACCGGGCAACGTGAAGAAACGGATAAACTAGTTGAAGTGTTAGAACCTTATGGATTAATAGAATTTGTGCGCAGCGCAAGAGTTGCAATTATAAAAGAAAGTAATGGCTTTCATGAAAAGCTGAAAGAGTTTGAACAAATCCAGCCCGGAGAAGAAGTGATTGAAAACGAATTTTTAAATAAACAGCAGGAAGTTTTTTCCATGTAAAAATAATTTTGACTGGCTCCGCGATTTATTGCGGAGAATGCAAACAAAGAATTTTATTAATAATGAATTTAATCAGAACAATACCAATTCTCAGGATATTCGATTATAAAAAAGCGATCGAATTTTATATTGACTGGCTTGGATTTAAAATTGTTTGGGAACATCATTTTCATGAAGGCGCGCCGGTTTATCTGGAAGTGGAAAGAGATGGAATTGTTTTTCATTTAAGCGAACATCATGGTGATGGAACGCCTGGTTCGCATGTGTTTGTTTGGTGCGAAGGCGTGAAAGCATATCATGAAGAACTCATTAATAAAAAATACAAATACAATAAGCCAGGCATTGATAAAACATTTTATAGTTCCTTAACTTTTATCGTAAACGATCCATTTAATAACAGGATTTCATTCAACGAAAAATTGCCGGAAGAAACACAAAAAGATGCATAAATTATTAATCAAAATATTTTTCTGTTTTTTGTTTGCATTTTATTTTTTATGTGCAAATATTAATGCGCAGGTAATTGTTATTAAAACAAATACTACTTCATTAATATTTCGTGTGGATGAAAACAAACAATTGCAACAAGCCTATTTTGGAAATAATTTTTCAGATACTGCTTTATATAATATCGTTAAAACCAGCAACAGCCCTGCGTTTCCCGGCGGCGGATTAAATTATACACGCGAACCGGCGATTGAAGCGCAGCATGCTGATGGAAATATTTCTATTCAATTAAATTATGTTGATTATTCAACAGAAAAGCAAAATGATAATGTTACAATAACCAATATCAATTTAAAAGATCCTGCTTATCCATTTTATACAACGCTTCATTTTAAATCTTTTAATAAAGAAAATATTATTGAAACATGGACAACTGTTCATCATGAAGAAAAAAATTTTATAACACTGTTGCGCTATGCTTCTTCATTTATCAGTTTAAATGATGATAATTTTTATCTCACACATTTTTATGGCGATTATCAAACCGAAGTAGAACCGGAAGAATTTAAATTGCCTGAAGGTTTGTATAGCGTGCAAACAAAACTTGGCGGCGCAAGGGCAACGTATACTTCGTTTCCATTTTTTATGGTTTCGCCAAATAAAACTTTGAGCGAAAATGAAGGAAATGTTTTTGCAGGAACATTGGCATGGAGCGGAAATTTCAATTTGCAATTTGAAAATATCCGCATGAATACGCATGAAGGAAATTCTTTAAAAATTATTTCCGGCATTAATAATTATGCGTCTGCTTATCAATTAAAACCTAATGAAATTTTTAATACGCCACATTTTATTTTCACGTATTCATCAAACGGGCAAGGACAAGCGAGCAGAAATTTACATGCATGGGCATTGAATTATGCAGTGTGGAACGGTTATCAAAAAAGGCAAACATTGTTGAATAACTGGGAAGCAACTTATTTCAATTTTACGCAGGATACATTGGTAAAATTATTTGACGGTGCAAAAAAACTAGGTGTCGATTTGTTTTTATTGGACGACGGGTGGTTTGGCAACAATCATCCAAGACACAGTGATACTGCGGGTTTGGGCGATTGGCAACCAAATAGAAAAACAATTCCTGATGGCATTGAATATTTGGTAAAGCAGGCTGAAGCGAAAGGAATTCATTTTGGAATTTGGGTGGAACCGGAAATGGTTAATCCAAAAAGTGATTTGTATACGCAACATCCGGAATGGTTATTAAAATTAAAAAACAGATCAGAAGATTTGTTCCGCAATCAATTAATACTTGATTTATGTAACCCGAAAGTGCAGGATTTTGTATTTGGAATTTTGCATGATTTGTTGTCGAAAAACCCCGGCATTGCTTATATAAAATGGGATTGCAACCGGTACATGACGAATACTTTCAGCAATTATCTTGGCGCAAACCAGCAAGCGGTTTATATAGATTATGTAAATGGTTTTTATAAAGTTTTAGAACGCATCCGCAAGGAATATCCGCAACTGGAAATGATGTTGTGTTCCGGTGGTGGTGGCCGTGCGGAGTATGGCGCGCTGCATTATTTTAATGAGTTTTGGCCAAGCGATAATACAGATGCAATCGACAGGATTTTTATTCAATGGAACTATTCTTATTTTTTTCCTGCGGCAACAATGTGCAACCATGTTACTTCTGGTGGAAAAGAAAGTTTGAAATATAAAATTGATGTTGCCATGCAAGGCAAACTTGGTTTTGATATTAAAGTAAACGATTTAACTGCTGGTGAAATTAAGTTTTGTAAAACTTCTGTTGATACGTATAAGCGTTTGCAAAGTTTAATTAATTATGGATTGTTGTACCGTTTAATTTCTCCTTATAAAAATAGTACTGCTTCATTACTGTACGCAGACAGTAGCAAACAGAAAGCAATTTTATTTGCGTATAATTTGCATTTGCACAATGGTGATAGTTATCAAAAAATAAAAATGGAAGGATTGGATGCAACAAAAAAATATGTTGTTAAAGAAATAAATGTGGAAGATGGCGAACAGCCTGCATTTGAAGAAAGCGGAAAAATTTTTAGCGGCGAATATTTAATGAAAGAAGGATTGAGCTGGTTTCTGTATGGTTCATTAAAAAGTGCTGTGCTGGAAATTACCGCTCAATAATGAACCGGACGTACAAGTGTGCGACGCAACGATGATGACATGAAAAACAATTGCTGGTAACAAAAAATAAAATCTTAATCAACAAATAAAAAAACAACATGGCACAATTAAATTTTGGCGGCACTCTTGAAAATGTAGTAACACGAGAAGAGTTTCCGCTGGCAAAGGCGCAGGAAGTTTTGAAGAATGAAGTGGTTGCAGTAATAGGATATGGCGTGCAAGGCCCGGGACAGGCGCTGAACCAAAAAGACAATGGCATTAATGTGATAGTTGGCCAACGCAAAAATTCCAAGAGTTGGGATAAAGCAGTGAGTGATGGATTTGTTCCGGGAAAAACTTTATTTGATATTGAAGAAGCGCTGGAGAAAGGAACCATCATTTGTTATTTATTAAGCGATGCTGCGCAAATTGCATTGTGGCCAACTGTTCAAAAACATTTAACTGCTGGTAAAGCATTATATTTTTCTCACGGTTTTGGAATTACGTTTAATGAACAAACAGGAATTATTCCACCGAAAGATGTGGATGTTTTTTTAGTTGCACCAAAAGGTTCGGGCACTTCATTAAGAAGAATGTTTTTGCAAGGCCGCGGATTGAATAGTTCTTATGCAATTTTTCAGGATGCAACCGGCAAAGCAAAAGACAGAGTGATTGCGTTGGGAATTGCAGTTGGCAGCGGTTATTTATTTGAAACAGATTTTCGTAAAGAAGTATATAGTGATTTAACTGGAGAACGCGGGACATTAATGGGCGCGATACAAGGAATTTTTGCAGCACAATATGAAGTGCTCCGCAAAAAAGGCCACTCTCCTTCTGAAGCATTTAATGAAACAGTTGAAGAACTTACACAATCATTAATGCCGTTGGTTGCAGAAAATGGAATGGACTGGATGTATGCAAACTGCTCAACAACTGCACAACGCGGCGCATTGGATTGGTGGAAAAAATTCCGTGATGCAACGTTGCCTGTGTTTACGGATTTGTATGAAAGTGTTGCCGCAGGAAAAGAAAGCCAGCGCAGCATTGACAGCAACAGCAAAGCAGATTATCGTGAAAAATTAGAAGTTGAATTAAAAGAATTACGCGACAGCGAGATGTGGCAAACCGGAAAAACAGTAAGAAGCCTGAGGCCGGAAAATCAACATTAATGTTTTGGCAATTAGCCATTAGCTGTTAGCTATTAGCTTGTAATAAATGCATTTTATTTTCTTAGCCAACAGCTAATGGCTAATAGTTAACAGCCAAAAAAATTATTAATAACACTCTTTAACATGAATGTGAAAGAAAAAGCAACGCCCATATTAGATTTTGCAAAAGCAACAGAGCGGTTAAGCAAAATCGTAATCAGGACGCCGTTGCAACTCAACAGAAGTTTGTCGCGCAGGTATAATGCCAATGTGTATTTGAAAAGAGAAGATTTGCAGGTGGTTCGTTCATACAAATTGCGTGGCGCTTATAATATGATGAGTACGTTGCCAAATGAACAAATACAAAAAGGAGTTGTTTGTGCAAGTGCAGGAAACCATGCGCAGGGTTTTGCGTATTCATGTAAAAAATTAAATGTGCATGGCGTAGTGTTTATGCCAATTATTACACCGAACCAAAAAGTGCATCAAACAAAAATGTTTGGTGAAGATAAAATTGAAATTAAATTGGTTGGCGACACATTTGATGATTGCGCGGTTGCTGCAAAGAAATTTACCGAAGAAAATGGAATGACTTTTATTCCGCCATTTGATGATTATAAAATTATTGAAGGACAAGGAACCGTTGGCGTTGAAATATTGGAAGATTTATCGCAAGTAGATTTTTTATTTATACCAGTTGGCGGCGGCGGATTAGCATCTGGCGTTGGAACTTATTTTAAAACATTCAGCCCATCAACAAAAACAATTGGCGTAGAACCTGAAGGCGCGCCATCTTTATATGAAGCGTTGAAAGTTGGCCATCCAATTACGCTTGATAATATAGAACGCTTTGTTGACGGTGCTTCTGTAAGACGAACTGGTGACATTACTTTCAAAATTTGCAAAGAAGTATTGGATGACGTGCACCTTATTAATGAAGGAAAAGTTTGTTCAACGATTTTAAAATTATATAATGAAGATGCGATTGTTGTAGAACCTGCAGGCGCATTGTCAATTGCTGCGCTTGATGATTTTGCAAATGAAATCAAAGGAAAAAATGTGGTTTGTATTGTAAGCGGAAGCAATAATGATATTGACCGCATGCAGGAAATTAAAGAACGCTCTTTGCAATATGAAGGGTTGAAACATTATTTCTTAATCCGTTTTGCACAGCGTCCCGGTGCATTGAAAGAATTTGTAAACCATGTGCTCGGGCCAAATGATGATATCGTTCGTTTTGAATACATGCAAAAACATAATAAAGAAACCGGGCCGGCTTTGGTTGGCATTGAATTGAAATCGCGAGAAGATTATGAAGCATTAATGGAAAATTTAAACCGCTACAATATCAATTTTACAGAGTTAAAAAAACAGGATAATTTATTCGGATACCTGGTTTAATATTTGTTGATTTTGTGTAAAAAAACACAATTCATTCTATATAAAAAACGGTATTTTTTTGCTAACTTTATACGCTTGCTTGCTCAATTACTTAGATAAATTCTAAGAATCCATATTTATTTTGCAAATATTCAATTAAGAGAAAATGGAAAATAAGGGTTTATACTCTCCGGATTTTGAACACGACGCATGCGGTATTGGTTTTGTTGCCAATATAAAAAGCCACAAATCGCACCAGATAGTTTCTGATGCATTAACGATTTTGGAAAACATGGAACACCGTGGCGCATGTGGCGCAGAAATTAATTCCGGTGATGGCGCAGGAATTATGATTCAAATCCCGCATGAATTTTTCTTTGATGAATGTGTGAAGCTTGGCATTCATTTACCCGCATTTGGAAAATATGGTGTCGGAATGATTTTCTTTCCGCGCGATATTCGTTTAAAAGAAGAATGCCGTGATATCTTCAATCGTTCTGCAGAAAAATTGGGATTGGAAATTTTAGGTTATAGAAAAGTGCCTGTTAATGCTGATGGAATTGGTGCAACCGCATTATCTGTGGAACCGGAAATAGAGCAGGTTTTTATAGCAAGCCCTGATCACATTAATAACCCGGATGATTTTGAAAGAAAGTTATTTGTGCTCCGCAATTATGCGAGCCACACCATTTTAAATTCTGTAAAAAAAGATGCAATCGGTTTTTATTTTGCATCGCTTTCTTATAAAACAATTGTTTACAAAGGCCAGCTCACAAGTTTGCAGGTTCGTCATTATTTCCCTGATCTCAGCAACAAAAGAATTGTTTCTGCATTCGGATTAATACACTCGCGTTTCGCAACAAATACTTTTCCTTCATGGAAACTCGCGCAGCCATTTCGCTACATCGCGCACAATGGCGAGATTAATACGTTGCAAGGAAATTTAAACTGGTTAAAAACAAGCGAGCGCGGATTTGTTTCTTCATTTTTTTCTAAAGAAGAAATGGATATGTTGCTGCCGCTTGTGGCACCCGGACAATCAGATTCTGCGTGCCTTGATAATATGATCGAGCTGCTTACATTATGCGGAAGATCTTTACCGCACACCATGATGATGTTAATCCCCGAAGCATGGGATGGCAACGAACAAATGGATCCGGTTAAAAAATCTTTCTACGAATTTCATGCATCATTTATGGAACCTTGGGATGGCCCGGCTTCCATATCATTTACAGATGGAAAAATTATAGGCGCAACGTTAGACAGAAATGGTTTGCGCCCGTCAAGATATTGTGTTACTACAGATGATCGTGTTATCATGGCATCTGAAACAGGCGTGCTTCCTGTTGATCCAAAATTGATAAAAGAAAAAGGAAGATTGCAACCAGGAAAAATGTTTGTGGTTGATTTGGAACAGGGAAGAATTATTAGTGATGATGAATTGAAGAATGATATCTGTTCGCAAAAACCTTATGCAGAATGGTTGAATAAATATAAAATAAGACTAGAAGAATTACCAGAGCCAAGGGTTTTATTTACACATCTTGAACACGATCAAATTTTTAAATATCAAAAAGCATTTGGTTATTCAACAGAAGATTTGGAAACCATTATTGCACCCATGGCGCTTGATGCAAAAGAACCGCTTGGTTCAATGGGATCAGATATTCCATTGGCAGTATTAAGCGACCAGCCACAGCATTTAAGCAGTTATTTTAAACAACTTTTTGCGCAGGTAACCAATCCGCCAATCGATCCAATACGTGAGCGTTTGGTAATGTCGCTCGCAGCTTTTGCAGGTGGCAACGGAAATTTATTGGAAGAAGATCCATTGGCTTGTCACAGCGTTGCATTAAAACACCCTGTATTAAGCAATCACGAATTAGAAAAAATAAGAAGTATTGACACCGGAAAATTTCAAGCGAAAACTTTGCAAACATATTTTCGCGCAGATGGAAAATCTGGATCATTACAAGCTGGTTTAGATCGTTTGTGCCGTTATGCTGTTGATGCAGTTGATGATGGATTTGAAGTATTAATATTATCCGATCGTGCGATTGATTCTGACCACGCTCCTATTCCTACATTGCTGGCTACGGCTGCGGTTCATCATCATTTAATAAGAAAGGGTTTGCGCGGTTCTGTCGGTTTAATTTTAGAAGCTGGTGATGTTTGGGAAGTGCATCATTTCGCATGCCTGATTGGTTTTGGCGTAACTGCTATTAATCCATATCTCGCCATTTCAACCATTCGTGATATGAAGTTGACAGGAAAATTAGAAACGAATTTAGATGTTGAACAACTCAAGAAAAATTATATCAAAGCTGTTAATGACGGCTTGCTGAAAGTGTTTTCTAAAATGGGCATTTCAACTTTGCAATCTTACCAGGGCGCGCAAATTTTTGAAATCATTGGTCTTAATAAAACCGTTGTAGATAAATATTTCACCGGCGCAACTTCACGCATTGAAGGAATGGGTTTGGATGAAATTGCACGCGAAACTTTAGCGAAACATTTTCTAGCATTCAGCAGTAAAGATATTCCGGTTGAACGTTTGCCGGCTGGCGGAATTTATCAATGGAAACGCAAAGGTGAATTTCATTTATTCAATCCGCAAACCATTCATCTGTTACAATATGCTGCAAAGATGAATGATTATAATACGTTTAAAAAATATTCAAAGCTTGTTAATGACCAAGGTGAAAAAGCAGCAACATTAAGAAGTTTATTTTCATTCAAACCAAACCGCGCTTCTATTAATATTAATGAAGTGGAACCTGCGGAAAATATTTATAAAAGATTCGCAACTGGCGCAATGAGTTTTGGATCTATTTCACATGAAGCGCATTCAACATTAGCAATTGCGATGAACCGTCTCGGTGGAAAAAGCAATACCGGCGAGGGCGGTGAAGATGAATTGAGATATGAAACATTGCCGAATGGCGATTCAATGAAGTCTGCGATTAAACAGGTTGCATCTGCACGATTTGGTGTTACAAGTTATTATCTCACGATGGCAAATGAGTTGCAGATAAAAATGGCGCAAGGCGCGAAACCCGGTGAAGGCGGCCAATTGCCAGGATACAAAGTAGATGAATGGATTGGAAAAGTTCGCCATTCAACACCAGGTGTTGGATTAATATCTCCGCCACCGCACCACGATATTTATTCCATTGAAGATTTAGCGCAATTAATTTTTGATTTAAAAAATGCAAACCGAGATGCAAGAATAAGTGTGAAACTGGTTTCAAAAGCTGGCGTTGGAACAATTGCTGCCGGTGTTGCAAAAGCAAAATCAGATGTGATATTAGTTTCAGGACATGATGGCGGAACAGGCGCGTCGCCAGTGAGTTCTATTAAACATGCTGGCTTGCCATGGGAATTGGGTTTGGCAGAATCTCATCAAACATTGGTAAAAAATAAATTGCGCAGCCGCGTTGTTTTGCAAACTGACGGACAATTAAAAACAGGCCGCGATATTGCAGTGGCAACTTTACTTGGCGCGGAAGAATGGGGCGTTGCAACAGCTGCACTTGTTGTTGAAGGTTGTATCATGATGCGCAAATGCCACATGAATACTTGTCCCGTTGGCGTAGCAACACAAGATCCTGAATTGCGCAAACGTTTTACAGGCGATGCAGATCATATCGTTAACCTATTTAAATTTCTTACACAGGAACTGCGTGAAATAATGGCTGAGCTTGGTTTTCGCACGATTAACGAGATGGTTGGGCAAGTTGATTGCCTCACGCCGCGCGAAAATATTTCTCACTGGAAATATAAAAAATTAGATCTCTCGCAAATTCTTTATAAAGAACACGCATCATTATATACCGGTTCTTACAAACAGGAAGAACAGGATCATGGTATTAATAATGTACTTGACTGGAAATTATTAACAGCCGCAAAACCTGCATTGGAAATTCAACAAAAAGTTTTTGCAGAATTTAAGATCAGAAATACAGACAGGACAACCGGAACAATTTTATCAAACGAAATTTCGAAAATCTATAAATCAGCAGGCTTGCCGGAAGACACAATTCATTTTAAATTTATTGGAACTGCAGGACAAAGTTTTGCAGCCTTTAATACAAAAGGCGTAACGCTTGAATTGGAAGGCGATGCCAATGATTATTTTGGAAAAGGATTATCAGGCGCGAGATTGATTGTGTATCCTTCACAAGATGCGGGTTTTGTTCCGGAAGAAAATATTATTATTGGCAACGTTGCTTTTTATGGCGGCACTTCTGGCGAAGCATTTATAAGAGGCAAAGCAGGCGAACGTTTCGGCGTGCGAAACTCAGGTGTGACGGCAGTTGTAGAAGGTGTTGGTGATCATGGTTGCGAATATATGACCGGCGGGCGCGTTGTAATTCTTGGTAATACGGGAAGAAATTTTGCTGCAGGAATGAGCGGCGGCATCGCATATATTTATGATGTCAATAATCAGTTCCCATCTTTTTGTAATAAAGAAATGGTTGATTTGGATCGCGTTGAAGAAGATGATATTAATGAGCTGAAAGAAATGATCCAACGCCATTATGCATTTACCGGAAGCAGTGTTGCAAAATTTGTGCTGGATGATTTTGATAATCAATTGAAAAATTTTGTAAAAGTTTTTCCGAAAGATTATAAAAAAGTTTTGCAAGAGAAAAAAGCGAAGTCTTCCATTGTTAATAATTAAGGATTAATAATTAGTAATTAATAATGTTTTGACTAGCTCCGGCATTTATGCCGGAGAATGCACGACGGGAATGTAAAAAATATGCCGGATGATTTTGATAATCAATTAAAAAATTTTTACAAAATTTTTTTGAAACGTTATAAAAAAAATTTACGGCAAAAAAGCAAAGTCGTTAATCATTAATAATGAAAATTGATTTGAATAGCTTTCACATGTATGCGAAAATAAAATAATTGAAACGCCGAATAAAGAACAAATGTAAAAGTGTGCGACGCCAATGAAGATGATTAATGAACAAATGTTCAGTACAAATAAAAACTAACTATTTATAATGATGGTATGATTTAGAAAAATCTACAATCGTACATCGTAAATCAAACATGTGATGGGTAAACCAACAGGGTTTTTAGAATTTACAAGAGAGCTTCCTGCAAAGCGTGCGGTGGAAGAAAGAAGAAATGATTACAATGAATTTGTATTGCCGTATTCTCCTGAAAAGCTTAACCAGCAAGCTGCGCGCTGCATGGATTGCGGCGTTCCGTTTTGCCATCACGGTTGCCCGTTGGGAAATGTGATTCCTGAATTTAATGATGCAGTGTATCACAAACAGTTTGAAGAAGCGTACGAAATTCTTTCATCAACAAATAATTTTCCGGAGTTCACAGGCCGCATTTGTCCTGCGCCATGCGAAAGCAGTTGTGTGCTTGGCATTAATCAACCTGCCATTGCGATTGAAGAAATAGAAAAACATATTATTGAAATTGCTTTTGAAAAGAATTTTGTAAAGACAAAAAAACCAAATATAAGAAGCGGAAAAAAAGTGGCTGTTGTTGGTTCCGGCCCTGCGGGATTGGCCGCTGCTGCGCAATTAAATTATGCAGGACATACAGTTACTGTTTTTGAACGCGATGATGCGCCCGGCGGATTATTGCGTTATGGAATTCCTGATTTTAAATTGGAAAAATGGGTTGTTGATCGCCGCATAAAATTGATGGAAGATGAAGGCGTGATTTTTAAATGCAATGCGAATGTTGGAACGGATGTAAGCATTAATGATTTGCTGCGCGAGTTCCATGCAATTGTTCTTGCAGGCGGTTCGACCATTCCAAGAAATTTGCCGATTCCCGGAAGGGAATTGAAAGGCGTTTATTATGCGATGGATTTTTTGAAGCAACAAAACAAACGTGTTAGTAATAAAAAAGTGGACGGTGAAGATGTTTTTGCTACCGGAAAAAATGTAGTTGTAATCGGCGGCGGCGATACAGGTAGTGATTGCGTTGGCACATCAAACCGGCATAAAGCAACATCGGTTACTCAATTTGAATTGCTTCCAAAGCCGCCACACGAGCGGACTTCATTCATGCCGTGGCCAACGTTTCCGATGTTATTAAAAAGCACATCATCACACGAAGAAGGCGCGCACCGTGATTGGGCAATTGCAACTAAAGAATTTATTGGCGATGAAAATGGAAATTTAAAAGCCTTAAAAATTGTTGCGCTCGAGTGGAAATTTACTGATGATAATAAGCCCGCACATTTTGTAGAAGTCGCCGGCACGGAACGCGAAATTCCTTGTGAGCTTGCTTTGTTGGCGATGGGTTTTGTGCATCCGCAGCACCAGGGATTAATACATCAGCTCGATGTTGAATTGGATGAAAGAGGAAATGTAAAAGCTTCAGAAAAATTATACCAGACAAACATTAATAAAATATTTGCCGCCGGTGATATGCGCCGCGGGCAATCGTTAGTAGTTTGGGCAATCAGCGAAGGCCGCGAATGCGCAAGAAAAGTGGATGAACATTTAATGGGCGTTTCATTATTAGAAACAAAAGATCACGGATTGGTGACTGTATAAAATTTATTAATAAAATTTTTAAGCCGCAGATGCGCAGACTTTAAATCTTTGAATCTGCGGCTTTGTATTTTCATTTTAAAATTTCCGCATCTTCAAATTTTCAAATTAAATTATTGTCCGATCATTTAGTTCATTAATGATCATTTGTGGCGTCGCACACTTGTGCATTTAATTCTTTATTCAGATTTTTTAGATTAATGAATTACTGGATTATTAAATTTTTTAATCGGCCATCTGCGGCTTAGCATTCACATTTTCAAATTTCCACATTTTCAAATTTTCAAATTGCTTATTAATCTACACATTTGTGGCTTTGCATTTACATTTTCAAATTTCCACATTTTCAAATTTTCAAATTACTATTTGTCTTCTTTAATCACTTTCATTCCTTTTGTCCAGCGGAGTAATTGTTGCAATAAAATCGCTGCATTTTTTTCAATTTGTTCATTGGTTGTAAACAAACCATCTTCATTAAAAAGTTGATTAACCATCGGAATATTTACCGCTTCATGAACGGCAATTGTTTTTAAAGAAAGCAAATCCTGTTTCAAACTCATTACCGCACGAACGCCCGCAAACGCGCCAGCAGAGTAGCTTACAATGCCCGCAGGTTTGTAAGCCCATTCGTGCACCAAATATTCCAACGCATTTTTTAACGACGCAGGATAACTGTAATCATACTCAGCAGTTACGAAAATAAAAGCATCTGCTTCTTCAATTTTTTTGCTCCATTGTTTGGTGTGGTTGTGTTCGTATTGTTTCATTACCGGATGAATGGCTTCATTCATTAATGGCAGATTCAATTCGCCGAGATCAATAAATTCTGTTTCAAAATTTCCTGTTTTTTGTGCGAGTTCTGCAATCCATTTTCCGATTGCTGTTCCTTTTCTTCCCGGCCTTACTGTTGATGATATGATTTTCAATTTGTACATGTAAAATAATTTTTTAAAAATAAATGTAAAGTTAACACGTAAATTTTTGATGGATTAATAACAACAAAAAAAGAAGATTGTTACAATTTATTAATGACGCATTCGAGTGTTTTAGTTTTTATAAACTTATAAATTTTCAGTAGCTTAGGTAAATAAGTTTATTAATAAATTTATTCAGCCAAAATATAAAAACTAACTGTTATGAAATTTTTATTTTCTGCATGCATTGCATTATTAATCGCTCAATTTTTATTTGCAAACAATCACAAAGATCCGCGGCTTGCAAAATCTTCGCGCGAAGATAAATCGGGATGGATTTATTTGCACCTCGAAGGTTCGCCGGCTACAATTGGCTACCAGCATGGCTTTCTGGCTGCCAATGAAATTGATACCACGATGCGCGCAGTTGCTTATTGGTTAAAGCATGAAACAAATTACGACTGGCAATTTTTCAGAAATGCTGCAAAAAGTTTTATATGGAAAAATATAGATCGGGAATATAAAGATGAGATTAATGGAATTGTAAGTGGCTTGCACGCGCAGAAAAAAAATTATGACAGTTTGGATGTGGCTGCATATAATGCCTTGGAAGAATTGGCTTTTTATTATGTGCCTGAAATAATGAATGCAGCAAAAGCGCACAGCGGCGATAATAAAGCGCCGGGAAATTGCAGCGCTTTTATTGCAACAGGAAGCTATACAAAAGATGGAAAAATTGTGATGGCGCACAACAACTGGACGGAATATATTTGGGGGCAACATTGGAATGTGATTGCCGATATTGTTCCAACAAAAGGAAACCATATTATGATGGATTGCATGCCAGGCTTTATTCATAGCGGAGATGATTTTGTGATAACTGCAAATGGTATACTAATAACTGAAACAACGATTACACAATTCCAGGGTTTTGATTCAACTGCCATTCCGGAATTTGTTCGTGCAAGAAAAGCTTGTCAATATAGTAACAGCATTGACGATGTGATAAAAATTTTTGTAACGGGAAATAATGGCGGCTATGCAAACGACTGGCTAATCGGCGATACAAAAACAAATGAAGTTGCGAAATTGGAATTGGGTTTAAAATATCATCGCGTTTGGAGAAGCAAAGACACAGCAATGATAGGATCAAACTTTGCTAGCGATCCGGAATTGATTGCAAAAGAAACGACGTTTGATACGAAAGATTCAACCACATCACCTAACGCAAGAAAGTTAAGAATGGAACAATTAGTAATTGTTGATCTCAAAGGAAAGCTGGATGCAGAAAGCAGTAAAAAAGTAGAAGGCGATCATAAAGATGCAACGCAAAATAAAAACGCAAACAACCGCTGCGTAATTTGCGGCCACATTGAAGAAGATCCAAAAGGCTGCCCGGAATGGGATTGCAAACCATTCGATCCAATGGGCGCGGTTCAGGGAAAAGTAGTAACGGCGGCACTTGCAGGCAAAATGCAATTTTGGGCGCACATGGGCCATCCATGCGGAGAAAGTTTTATCGGCGCAGAATTTTATAAACTTCATCCAGAATACGAATGGCAATCTTTGTATTTAAAAAATATGATTTCATATCCGTGGACTTTGTTTACTGCAAAAAAATAATTTCTAAAAACATTAATAAATAAAACAGCGAAGCCTTTTTATAAATTATAAAAAGGCTTCGCTGTTTTTAAAAATCATTAATAAAATAAAAATTACATTTTATTCTGATCTACATCTTTAATAAAATTTATAACACCATTCATATACACTTGCTGATCATCCCACATTGATAAATGGCTTCCGTTCGGGCAATATAAAAAACGTCCGTGCTGCACTAATTTACTTTGTTCTTCCATTGCTTTTGGGTCCATCGTATCAAACTTGGCGCCTTCCATTAATGTAGGTATTCTTATTTCTTTCAAACGATTTTTTACATCCCATTTTGCCAATCTTCCGGAAATGCCGAATTCACTTGGGCCTTGCATCATTACATAAATTTCTTCGTTCGCATGTTTCAAAGAACGGTTCACTGCATCAGGCCAATCTTTCAATCTGCATATATGTTCATGATAAAAATTTGGTATTAATAATTCCATGTAGCGCGGGTTTTTATATTCACCTTTTGCTTCTAAATTTTTTACTTCTGCAAGTACTTTCGGATCCATTTGTTTTGCCAAAATACTATCCGCATATTTTCCATATTCCGGGCAGCTTGCCATCATGTTGGCAACTATTAATGCTTTCATGTTGCTTTGATATTTCAATGCATATTGCATCGCTAATATTCCGCCCCATGAATTTCCTAACAAATAAAAATTTGTTGAATCTGCATGAATTGCTTTGCGCACTTGTTCTACTTCTTCCACAAAACAATCGGTTGTCCATAAACTGCTGTCTTTCGGTTGATCGCTATAATACGAACCGAGTTGATCATATTCATAAAATTCAAAACCTTCTTTCGGAAAAAAACTTTCAAAACATTCCATGTATTCATGCGTCATCGCAGGGCCGCCGTGTAATAATAAAATTTTTATGCGCGGATTATTTCCAAAACGTTTTGTCCATACTTTAAAATTTCCAACGGGCGTATTAATGGGAATTAATTTTACGCCGGCAGATTGCACGCCGCTATCACCATAATTAAAATACGATGCAACAGTTGTATCGCTACCAGATTTATCGCCGGTTTTTTGCGCACAGGAAAAAAATAAAATTGATGCAAGGATAATGACAATACAATTTCTCATAAATGATTTTTAAAAAAGTAACAGTTGTTTATTTATTAATAAAAAAAATGAATCAGTTTTGGTTATGCATCATTGCCAGGTAGATTACTTCCTGCATTATTTTTTTCAGCATGTTTCTTAGCCAATTTTTTCTTCACAACATCTTCGGGATATTTTAATGCAAGCTTTCTTATTTCATAACTGAATTCTGTAAAAGTTTCTTCCCACAATTTTGCTTCTTCTTCTGTATAAGTATGAAAACCTTTTGCATTTAAAACGCCTTTGCCACCGGCTTTCACAATATCATCAATTAATTTTGGAACTTCTATACTGTTTGAAAGTGTCGGAAATAAATCTTTCATCACAGTATGATACGCAGGAACGCCAGTAAGATCCATCCATCCAAAAACGCCGACCAATGTCATCCAATAACCAGCATTATTTCTGCATGCACGATCAACATCCTCCACTGTTGCATAGCCATTTTCAACCAAATAAAAAGCTTCGCGGTACATCGCATACATCAACCGGTTTGAAATAAATCCACGAATATCTTTTCTTACAAGCGTTGGTTCTTTCATCCAATAATGCGACAGATCATATAAATATTCTCCTAACAAAACATCACTTTGATCACCACAAATAATTTCCAAAAAACGTGTTGTATGAGATGGTTCGGCCCAATGCAATCCGAAAAAACGATTGGGCAATTTTGTTTGCTGTTGCAAAATACTTATCGGAATGGCTGACGTATTGCTTGCAAGCAAGGCCTCTTTATCAATAACATTTTCTATGTTATTATAAACTGTTTTTTTTATTTCCATATTTTCAATAGTGCATTCGATAACAAGTTTGCAATTTTTTAAATCACCATAATTTTCTGTGATTTTTAATTTCGATAAATAAGAACTTAAATCATTATTAATAAGTTTTTCTTCAATAGATTTTGTAAGATGTTTTGTAATTCTTTTCTCTGCATTATCAAGGTCAATTGGAATTGGCGCAACGGCAACAACAGTATGGCCGGCCATTAATAAGCATGTACAAATACTGCAACCCATTAATCCAAGGCCAACAACACCAACGCTTATTTCCTGCGGAACTATTTTTTCATTCATAAAAAATATTAAATAATAAACTTGAAAATTTTATTAATAAGTAGCACGGCCGCCAGATAAATCAAATGTAAAACCGGTAGTAAAACTATTTTCTTCTGATACAATAAACGCGGCCATCGCAGCCACTTCTTCTAAGGTGCCGCAACGTTTCATTGGTATTTTATCCGTCATATATTTTACTTGTTCAGCAGGCATTGCGTCAACCAAAGCGGTTTGTATAACTGCCGGCGCAATGGCATTAATGGTGATGCCTGTTTCCGCATATTCTTTGCCCTGCACTTTCGTCATCGCAATTACAGCGGCTTTGGATGCAGAGTA
>Ga0206963_10025_pt2 | contig 41412 bp, 29 predicted proteins | sample Alteio_BWOrgHeat_28_FD_152958 | JGI IMG/M metagenome (GOLD analysis project Ga0206963, IMG submission 152958) | Enriched cells from forest soil in Barre Woods Harvard Forest LTER site, Petersham, Massachusetts, United States -... | ecosystem: Environmental > Terrestrial > Soil > Temperate forest >... | reverse complement strand
TCACGGTAAATGCGTTACCAGCAGTATCTGCGATAGGTGGAGGGGCTTCTGCGGTGTGTGTTGGTTCAGTAACCCCAGCGTTTACGGATGCGACAGCAGGCGGAACATGGTCAATAACAAATGGTACAGGGGCTGCAACAATAACATCAGGCGGTGTGGTAACCGGAACTGCAGCAGGAACTGTTACTGTAGTATATTCATTCAATAATGGTACGTGTACAAATACAGCAACAACACCTTTAACAGTAAATGCACTTCCGGTAGTGTCTGCGATCGGTGGCGGGGCAACGGCAGTATGTGTGGGCTCAGCGACACCAGCATTTACGGATGCAACAGCAGGTGGCGTGTGGTCGATAACACCCGGAACAGGAGCGGCTTCGATAACATCAAGCGGAGTAGTAACAGGAACAACAGCAGGAACAGTAACCGTAAATTATGCAGTTACAACCAACGGTTGTACAACAACACAAACAAAAGGACTAACAGTAAATGATATACCTGCAGCGCCGGCGGCAATCGGTGGCGGTGCAACTGGAGTATGCGTAGGTTCAGCAACCCCAGCATTTACAGATGCAACTACAGGAGGTGTATGGTCAATAACACCGGGAACAGGAGCTGCGACAATAACATCAGGCGGAGTGGTAACAGGAACAACAGCAGGAACTGTTACAGTTGTTTATACTGTTACTAACGGCAGTGGTTGTACAAATACTGCAACTGTAAGTTTAACTGTAAATGCACTGCCAGTAGTTTCCGCTATAGGCGGCGGAGCAACAACAGTGTGTCAAAATTCATCTACCCCGGCGTTTACAGATGCAACAACAGGTGGAACATGGTCAATAACAGCAGGAACAGGAACTGCATCAATAACAGCAGGTGGCGTGGTAACTGGATTAACTGCGGGAAGTGTTACAGTAAACTATACGGTAACCAATGCCAGCAATTGTACGACAACACAAACAAAAGCATTAACAGTTAACGTACAACCTGCAGCCCCTGCTGCAATAGGTGGCGGAGCTGCGGCAGTTTGTGTGGGTTCATCAACTGTTCCTTTTACCGATGCAACTGCGGGCGGTGCATGGTCAATAATAGGCGGTTCACCAGGTGCAGCAACAATAACTACTGGAGGTGTGGTGACAGGAACAACAGCAGGAACTGTTACAGTTGTTTATACGGTTACAAGCGGAACATGTACAAATACAGCAACAACATCACTCACGGTAAATGCGTTACCAGCAGTATCTGCGATAGGTGGAGGGGCTTCTGCGGTGTGTGTTGGTTCAGTAACCCCAGCGTTTACGGATGCGACAGCAGGCGGAACATGGTCAATAACAAATGGTACAGGGGCTGCAACAATAACATCAGGCGGTGTGGTAACCGGAACTGCAGCAGGAACTGTTACTGTAGTATATTCATTCAATAATGGTACGTGTACAAATACAGCAACAACACCTTTAACAGTAAATGCACTTCCGGTAGTGTCTGCGATCGGTGGCGGGGCAACGGCAGTATGTGTGGGCTCAGCGACACCAGCATTTACGGATGCAACAGCAGGTGGCGTGTGGTCGATAACACCCGGAACAGGAGCGGCTTCGATAACATCAAGCGGAGTAGTAACAGGAACAACAGCAGGAACAGTAACCGTAAATTATGCAGTTACAACCAACGGTTGTACAACAACACAAACAAAAGGACTAACAGTAAATGATATACCTGCAGCGCCGGCGGCAATCGGTGGCGGTGCAACTGGAGTATGCGTAGGTTCAGCAACCCCAGCATTTACAGATGCAACTACAGGAGGTGTATGGTCAATAACACCGGGAACAGGAGCTGCGACAATAACATCAGGCGGAGTGGTAACAGGAACAACAGCAGGAACTGTTACAGTTGTTTATACTGTTACTAACGGCAGTGGTTGTACAAATACTGCAACTGTAAGTTTAACAGTAAATGCACTGCCAGCTGCAGTTACCATAACACCTTCGTCAGCTTCCATATGCAGCAATGCAACAACGGCGACCTTGTTAACTGCGAGTGGCGGCGGAAGTGCGTCTCCAACAATTTTGAGTCAAAATTTCTCATCAATTGCTCCATGGACGACAACAAATACGTCAACTGGCGGAACTCCAGCATTCGCAGCATGGACTCTTAGAACAAGTCCTTATGTATATACCCAAAGTGGTGGAGGAAATGTAACATTCAATAGCACAAGCACGGGCAGTTCTCAATTTATTTTGTCTAACAGCGATGCGCAAGGTAATGGAGGAACAACCAATACAATAATAGAATCTCCTGCTTTCAGCACCGTTGGATACACCAGTGTTACCTTAAGCTTTTATCAATATTTACGATATACAAGTGGGGATGTGGCTAGTGTTCAGATTTCAAATAATAATACTACTTGGGTGAACCTAGGTACTTTTACTTCAACTCAGGGAGCGTTAACGGCTTTTGCAAACCAAACCTATTCCTTACCAGCCGCTAATCTTGGTCAAGCTACTGTATACATTAGATTTACTTATCAAGCAACGTTTGACTGGTATTGGGCATTGGCCAATATAAATATAACAGGTGTGGCATCTTCAACAAATCCAATAACCTGGACTCCAGTTACCGGTTTGTATACGAATGCTAGTGCCACAACTGCATATGTAGCTGGTACAAATTCTTCTACTGTTTATGCTTTACCAACATCTACAACAACATATACCGCTACTGCTACAAACGCTGGCGGATGTATTTCATCAGGTAATACTACAATTACTGTAAATGCATTACCAACTGTAGCGGCAATCGGTGGCGGAGCTTCATCGGTATGTTCAGGCTCAACAACGCCAGCGTTTACAGATGCAACACCAGGAGGTGTATGGTCTATTGCAAATGGCACTGGAACAGCGACAATAACTGCAGGGGGCATAGTAACTGGCGGCACAGCAGGCAGCGTTACCGTTGTTTATACATTTACTAATAGTAATGGTTGCTCAAGTACCGCAACAACGCCATTAACTATAAATGCATTGCCAACAGTAGCTGCAATTGGCGGTGGATCTGCAGCCGTGTGTACAGGTTCGCCTTCAGCGCCTTTTACCGACGCAACAACAGGCGGAACATGGTCAATAACAAATGGAACAGGTACAGCAACGATAACTGCTGGAGGTGTGGTAACAGGAGGAACAGCAGGTAGTGTAACCGTTGTGTACACATATACAAATGCGAATGGCTGTACGAGCTCAACAAGTACGTCAATTACGGTTAATCAATCGCCATCAGCTATAGTAATTTCACCTGCAAGTGCAACAATTTGTACGGGAGCTTCTCAACAATTAATTGCTACAGGTGGAGGTGGGGTGACTCAATCAATATTAGATAGCTCAGTATTTGAGGGAGATGGTAGTGCGAATCGTTTATTATCTAATGGTTCAGCAGTAGATCGTTGGCTTACCAATACTTCAGGAAGTCAGGTTAATAATCAAAACTATTGGACGATTTCCTTTAATACGGGTTGTGAAATTGATGGTAAACATTCGTTAGAGATATTTAGAGGAACCGGTACTTATTGCTCATACTATAATGGGGTTGCAACAAATACCTATGTATATCGCCAGTTTTCCAGCGTTGGATATTCAAATGTTCAACTGACATTCTCCTATAAAGCAGGAGGAGATGGTACTACTTCAGGAACTGGCAATGACTACGGCACGGTTACTTATTCAACAGATGGAATTAACTGGACAGATTTGCCTACCCATTATTCTATGCAAACAACAGCTACTACGGTAACTGTACAAATGCCAGCAGCGTTAAATAATGCTACAGGTGTATATTATGGATTTAGATGGACAACTAATGCTAGTGGAGGTAGCGGCAATGGATTTATTGTTGATGATGTTTATATGAAGGGCACCAATATTACGAGCTCATCAATAACATGGGCTCCAGCGACAAACCTAGTGTTGTCATCAACAGGAGACACTGTAATTGCAAGTCCAACAACAACAACAACGTATACAGCTACTTCAACGGTTAATGGATGTTCATCATCAACTGATGTATTAATATCTGTTAATCCAACACCGGTTGCAAGCATTAGCGAAGCAAACGCTTCAATATGCAGCGGAAGCACAGATGATATGACAATTACAGGTACAGTTGGCGCTTCAGTAATTTATTCTATTAATGGCGCTAATCAGAATGCAGTTGCGATAGGTTCTGATGGCACTTATCATTTTACTACAATTAATCTATCTGCAAATACAACGTTTGCAATAGTAAGCGTAAGTAATAATGGTTGTACTTCAACAACAGGTAATTCTGTGACTGTTACTATATTGCCAACACCAGCGCCATTCTCTATGGGCGGTGGCGGAGCTTATTGTGATGGCGGAAGTGGATCGGATGTTTATTTAACTGGTTCAGAAACCGGTGTGAATTATCAACTTTTATTAAACGGCAACCCTGTTGGAAGCCCGCTTGCAGGAACAACAGGAGTTGGAGTTCTTGATTTCGGACAGCAGACTAGTCCGGGTACATATACAGTTTCGGCTACAAATGTTAGCTCAAGCTGTACCAAACAAATGCCAGGAGCTGTTACAGTAAGTATTACACCATTACCAAATTTCTACAATGTTGGTGGAGGCGGTTCTTATTGCGCAGGTGGAACAGGTGTTTCTATCACACTTGATGGAAGTGATCTTGGTGTTAACTATCAACTTAAACAAGGAGCTACTACAGTTCAAACTTTACCTGGAACAGGTAATCCGCTTTCATTTAATAATGTTACTGGTGCAGGTAATTATTCAATTAGAACAAACGGATCTTGTGTTGCACTAATGAGCGGTTCAGCTTCAGTGATTATTAATCCACTACCGGCAGCACCAGCAGAAACTGTAACGCAGCCAACATGTTCTGTTGCGACAGGAATTATTACAATTAATTCTCCAACAGGAAGCGGTTTAACATATAGTATTGATGGTGTTAATTATCAATCGGGTTTAGTATTCAATAATGTTTCTTCTGGGTCTTATACAGTATATGTAATGAACAGCAATGGTTGTGTAGCATCATCAACAACAATGGTTAACCCACAGCCGATAACACCTGGAAGTCCAAGCCTTGATATTGTTAGTCCTGCAACTTGTACAATTGCTACTGCAACAATAGCGGTTCATTCGCCTATTGCAGGTTATACATACAGCCTCGACGGTGGAGCATTTGGCACAGCTACTTCATTTGTAGTGAGTGCAGGAGTTACTCATACTGTTGCAGCGAGTACCGGCACTTGTCAAAGTATTCCGACATCTGTCAGCATCGATCCTCAACCTGTGACACCGGCAACTCCAACAGTTACTTTAACACAACCAACATGTGCGGTTCCATCAGGTACCGTAACAGTAACCAATTTTGTTGGCGGATTTACATACAGTGATGACGGAACAACATATTCAAACACTACAGGAGTATTCAGCGGTTTAGCTGGTGGTACATACCAGATATATGCTAATAATGGAAGTTGTCCTAGTGCTCCTGCTCAGGCAATAATTAACAATGCTACAGCGGCACCAAATGCTCCAACAGCATTGATACTTTCAGGAAGTACATCAGGTACGTTTACTGCGCCTTCACCGGCAGCGGCAGATTACCTGGTAATCAGGACTACAGGTTCAGTGCCATCAGCACCTGCAACAGGTACAACGTATACTGCAGGCACAAGTGCACTCGGTGGGTATATTGTAGCGGTTACTGCGGCAACATCATTCACTGATAATACAGCGGTTCCAGGAACCAGCTATACCTACTATGTTTATTCATATAATACAGGAAGCTGCGTGGTATATTCAGCAACTGCACTTTCCGGAACACAAGTGGCAATATGTACAACACCGTCTACTCTATTCTGGGCAGGTTCTGGTACAACCATACCTGGCGGCGGAAATACCAACACTTCAACAAATACACAGTTTAATAATGCAACAAACTGGTCAACATCTGGCAGCAGCTATACCAATGCGTCTTCACTTGCACCGGCAGCATGTACCGATTTGATGATGAACCTTTCAACAACAGGAAATGGTACACATACTATTGCTATGAGCGGTAATACAACAGTAGCATCGTTAACTATAAATGCAAACTTTACAGGTGGCGATATTTATACAATAGATGCAGGCAGCTTCGCATTCAATGCAGCTGGAAATGTATCATTGTCAGCACCTGCAGCAGGCGGTAATATTAAGTTAACGACAGAAGGAGGATTGATTGATATCCGCGGAACAGCGACTATTGGTGCATCTGCAGATGCAGGCAGCAGTTCTATCGGTAATGGAGATGGAACAACGGTGGGCGGAGTAGTTAAATTCAGGGGCAATGTGGCCTTCAATGCAAACGGAAGTGTTTCCAATCCACTTAATGTGAGTGCAGTATTTGACGCAGCAGGGGCTCAGACATTAACCAACAATACAACTGTTTCAAAAGCAGTAACGTTCGTTGGAGTAACCATAGGAGATATTAATACGCCAGCATTAACGCTTGCCGGAAGTGCAGCAGCTTACAACTACGTAAACGGTGGCAACTTTGCTGTAAGTGCAGGGTCATCATTAATACTTCCACGAGGTTACGGATTTACACAGTTGTCTACCTCTACCGGGATATTCTCTGCGGGTGCAGGTGCAACGGTAAGTGTTCAGGGTGATGGCATTGGTGCAATCAATGCTGTTGCAGGAAGCAACTTCCCTGGCGGTTTTGGAACCTATGCTATTGACCCATCAAGTACATTCAATTATTATTCAGCAGATGGTGTGAACCAGACTGTATATGCACCGGTTACTTATGGTAACCTGGCACTGGGCAACACAACCGGTTCAGGTAATACTACCAAATTGCTTACAGCAACAGTAACTGGCATTGCGGGCAACATCACCACCACACCATTTACAACTTTTGATATTGCAACCTTCAATGCAAACAGGACAGCGGCAGGCGGAACATTCAACCTTGCAGCAAATTCAACATTGCGTTTGTCAGGAACAACAAACGGGGCAAGTGCAAACAACAACTTCCCGTCAGGCTTTGTATCAAGCCTTGACCCAATAAGTACAACCGAGTATTATGGTGCAACGCAAGGAGTAAATAATACAGCAGCATACGGTAACCTGACCATCACTACAGCAGGCACAAAAACTGCGGTGGGAAGTGTAACGGTTGCAGGTAATGTGTTGATTAACCCGGCTGCAACTTTTGATGGCGGCGGATCGTTCACGCACAATGTAGCGGGCAACTGGACCAACAACGGAAACTTCGCTTCTCAGACAAGCACAGTTAACTTTAATGGTAGTGCGGTACAAACAATAGGTACAACAGCAGGCGTAACATCATCCTTTAATAACCTGACAGTGAACCAGTCAACTGCTGCAGGAATAACAGTATCGGGCCCAATCCAGGCAACAGGAGTACTGAACCTGATGAGCGGCGTGGTGACACCAACAAATGCAGGTAAAATAACAGTAACAGAAACTGGCAGCACAACAAATGCAAGCAATGCATCTTATGTATCTGGTGCTGTTACCAAAAATGGCTCAACAGCGTTTGTCTTCCCAGTTGGTAAATCAAATGGTTATGTACCGGTGGGCATATCTGCTACAAGCGATAACTCAACAAAAATGTTTACCGCAGAATACATCAGGTCAAGCGCAACTGCTCTCGGCCCTGTGGCACAGCCTTCACCGCTGAATCATGTGAGCAATTGTGATTACTGGAACGTGAACTACAACCCAACACCGGGCACAATCTCTCATGATAATCTACCTGGCGGAACAACGGTTAAACTAACCCTGTACTGGAATGCAAATAATCCTTGCGACAATACAGCTTATGTCACCAATTTGCCAACGCTGACCATCGCGCATTTTGACAGCACCACCAATACATGGAACCAGCTTCCTGGTGCACCAGTACTGGCAGATGCCACTAACCTGACAGATAATAACATATCTTACGAAGGGTTAAACAGTTTCAGTCCATTCTCTTTAGCATCTACGCAATCGGATAATCCATTGCCGGTTGTATTGGTGAACTTTGAAGCAGTGCTAAACAGCAACAAAACGGTTGGCTTAACGTGGACAACGCAGCAGGAAGTAAACACAGACCATTTTGAAGTAGAACGCAGTGCAGATGGTATCAACTGGATAAAAATCGGTACAGTTACGGCTGTAGGCAATTCTTCGGTACCAAGCAACTACGGCTTTACGGATAACTCGCCGCTTAAAGCTAACTACTACCGCATTAAGATGGTAAACATCAGTGGCCAGTATGGATACACTATTGTAAAAGAAATAAACATATTGCAGGTGAAAGGAATCGTGGTGTTCCCTAACCCGGCAAGGAATTATGTGAACATCTCTGTAAGCCAGGCCGCGGTAGACCTGAACGTGAAACTAATGGATCCATTAGGAAGGATACTGCAGGTAAGCCAGGTAAAAGCCGGAACAAGTTCCATGATTACCCTTGACGTTCATAATTATGCACAAGGCACTTACCTGGTACAGGTTGCAGGTTCCGACGGAACACAGCAAACAACCAAAGTAGTGATAATGAGATAAAACAATCGTTTGATAATTATGAAGACCAATTAATACAGCGGCCCGCTTTTGCGGGCCGCTTCTTTTTGCAGTTTATTATTAAATCTCTTGATTAATGATTAAGTATTTTCTAAAGGCAAATATGTAGATATAAAAAAAATATTAATAAGAGTTTGTAACTGAAACAATAATAACAGTTTAACGCAGTTTAGTCTTCAAATCCAATATCAACTGGTTTTCTAAAATATGAAACCTGTAAAATTCATTAATAGCTTTACAAGCATAGGCTTTTTATGTATTTGTCTGTTATTTTCAAGCTTTCAGGCTAAGCCACAATGCGGGGTTACATTACAAAGTAAGTCGTACAGTATTCTTTTAAACGGAACAGGAAATAATTTATGGGGTTTTTCTATCCCACAGTTTGACCCTTCTATTGGTACATTGGTTGCTGTTAATATTCAGTCAATCGTTTCTGTAAACGTCAAATTCAATCTTTATAATTTAAGCACAAACGCTGATAATTTTACTGTGGCAACCGGAAGAAATGATGTAATTACAGTTAGCGCTCTTGGCACACCCATTACCAATTCTTTTTCTCAAAATCACGCTATTTATAATTTGCAGGTAGCACAGGATACTGTTGGCGCGGGAACTGTTTTAGCACCCCAATTTTTTCCTTTGCTCGATAATTATAAAATCAGCGATTCTGTTGTTACTTCTGTTGCCAACTTTTTAGGCAACAATTATGTTTCTTTTAATTATCAGCCACAAACCTATGTTTCTGTAACCTCTGGCAGCAGCTATAATCTTAATAATACTTTCAGCGACACAATGAAAATTTCGCTCACTTATTATTATTGTACACAAAATGTTCTCGCAACCGACATAACCAATTTTTCGGTAATAAAACAAGGCGCCTCTGATGCAAGAATTTCTTGGCAGGTTGAAAATGAAACCGCGGGGCGTAATTATCAAATTGAAGAAAGCACTGACGGAAAAACATTTAATAATATCGCTTCTTTTGAATCTGTAATTGAAAGTAATAATTCCGGAAATTATCAGTACACGACGCCAATAAACGGAGCACCAATTTTATATTTCAGAATTAAAGAAACCGATGCTGATGGAAACTATAAATATTCCGAAGTAAAAACGATAGATATAGAAAATAACAGCACGATGGTTTTGTCTCCAAACCCGTCCGCAAGTTTTATTAATGTTTTATTTAACCAGCAAGAAATCAAAAATTGGGATGTAGAAATTTATGCAAGCGATGGAAGATTAATACAAAAAAACTATTTTTTAAACAGCAATAACGCACACATTTCATTTGCAAAATCAATGGCTGCCGGCGTGTATTTTATCCGTGCTGTTGATCAGCAATCGCAAAAAAAATACACCTCATCATTTGTAGTGCGTTAATCTTTTTTCTTAGCAATATCCATGCACAATTCTATCAAAACACCATTGGTATTTTTTGGGTGAAGAAAACATACGAATTTGTTATCAGCGCCAGGTTTCGGTTTATCGCTTAATAAGGTGAAACCTTCTCCAGACAAGCGTTTCATTTCTGCTTCAATATCATTTACCTCAAATGCAATGTGATGGATTCCTTCTCCTTTTTTATTAATAAATTTTGAAATAACGCCGTCTTCATTAATGCTTTCAAGCAGTTCAATTTTTGTTTCTCCCTGCATAAAAAAAGCTGTGTTTACATTTTCAGATTGGACCATTTCGGTTTTATAATGCTGACAATTAAGCAACTTTTCAAATAAAGGAACAGATATTGATAAATCTCTAACGGCAATACCAATGTGTTCTACTTTTTGCATATAAATCTTTCCTGTAAAAATAACATTAATGAGAATGAATAATTTCACTTTTTATGTGATAAATTCAGGCATAAAATTCATCATTAATAACCAGTTTTCGATTTAAGGAAATAATAAACTCTTTTCTTGAAGCCCTTAATTTGTCAACCTTTTGAGTTAATTTTGCGTTTATATTCTTAATAAATTTTGATATGATAAAATTTCCTATATACTTAGATCACAACGCAACAACACCATGCGATCCGCGCGTGGTTGATGCAATGATTCCCTATTTTACAGACAATTTTGGTAATGCTGCAAGCCGCAACCATCCCTTTGGTTGGGCTGCCGAAGAAGCTGTTGATTATGCACGCGAACAGGTTGCAAAATTAATTGGTGCTGACCCTAAAGAAATTATTTTTACTTCTGGCGCCACTGAAGCAGATAACCTGGCAATTAAAGGCGTGTACGATATGTACGCCAGCAAAGGCAACCATATTATTACCGTTACAACTGAACATAAAGCAGTTTTGGATACGTGCAAACACATTGAAAAATCTGGCGGCGAAGTTACGTATTTGACTGTTGCGCCAGACGGATTAATAAACCTGCAAGAACTGGAAGCAGCTATTAAACCAACTACCATTTTAATTGCAATAATGTATGCAAATAATGAAGTTGGTGTAATTCAGCCGGTAAAAGAAATTAGTGCAATTGCAAGAAAACATGGCATTCTTTTTTTTAGCGATGCAACGCAGGCTGTAGGAAAAATTCCTGTTGACGTAAATAAAGATGGTTTGGATTTGGCAGCATTTTCTGCACACAAAATGTATGGCCCGAAAGGTGTTGGTGCTTTGTATGTTCGCAGAAAAAACCCGCGTGTAAAAGTTACTTCACAAATGGATGGCGGCGGCCACGAGCGCGGAATGCGCAGCGGAACTTTAAACGTTCCCGGTATTGTGGGTTTTGGTAAGGCTTGTGAATTATGTATGCAGGATATGGAAAGTGATAATGCACGTATCAGCAAGTTGCGCGATAAATTAGAAAATGCATTATCCAAACTGGAAGAATCTTATGTAAACGGAAGCAAGGAACACCGTTTGCCGCAGGTTAGCAATATTTCTTTTAAATATGTAGAAGGTGAAGGATTAATGATGGGTTTTAATAAAGATATCGCTGTATCATCAGGCTCAGCGTGCACTTCAGCTTCGCTTGAACCAAGTTATGTTTTAAAAGCATTGGGTTTGGGCGATGATTTGGCACATAGTTCGCTGCGTTTTGGTTTAGGCCGTTTTACTACAGAAGAACAAATTGATTATACTATTGCGCAGGTAAGTAAAACGGTAACGCACTTGCGTGAAATGAGCCCGCTGTGGGAAATGTTTAAAGAAGGAATGGACATGGATAAAATTGAATGGGCGCATCATTAATAATTAACTAATTGGCGAATATGATAATTTGCTAATTAAAATGATTAAATTTAATAGTTCATATAACGAATAAAAACTAACAATTTTAAAATTAGCAGATAAGCTAATTTCAAATTATCAAATTAAAATCATGGCATACTCAGACAAAGTTATCGATCATTATAGCAACCCTAAAAATGTTGGAACGCTTGATAAAAGCAAAAAAAATGTAGGTACTGGTTTAGTTGGCGCTCCAGAATGCGGCGATGTAATGCGCTTGCAGATTGAAGTAGATGATGCAACCGGACTTATTAAAGATGCAAAATTTAAAACTTTTGGTTGTGGCAGCGCAATCGCTTCTTCATCTTTGGCTACAGAATGGTTAAAAGGAAAAAGCGTTGATGAAGCTTTGGCCATTGACAATATGGATATCGTTGAAGAATTAAATCTTCCACCTGTAAAAATCCATTGTTCTGTTTTGGCAGAAGATGCTATTAAAGCAGCCATTAATGATTACCGTACCAAAAACAATATGGAAGCCATCAAATTTGAAACTTCCGCGGTGCACTAAATTAAAAGGATAATTGGCTGATTTATTAATGTGCTATTTGCATTATCACATCAGCTAATTATCAAATTATCAAATTAGTTTTATGATTTACGTAAGTGATAAAGCAAGGGAAAAAGTGAAACACCTGATGCATGAAGCAGCAGTGGATAATACGCCCGATTATTTTGTGCGTGTATCGGTTGTTGGCGGCGGATGTTCGGGCTTGAGTTATAAATTGGATTTCGATAACGAAAAAAAACCAATGGATCAGGAATTTGAAGATAATGATGTGAAAGTTGTAACTGATCTCAAAAGTTTTTTATATCTCGTTAATACAACACTTGATTTTTCTGATGGCTTAAATGGAAAAGGTTTTTATTTCAGCAATCCGAATGCGAGCCGCACTTGTGGTTGCGGTGAAAGTTTCGCTGTTTAAATTTGTTATTGATAAAATTATTTATAAACCTCTCTTAATCGGAGAGGTTTTTTATTTAATCGGTGAATGGGAATGGAATATTTAAATCTTATTAATAGCCTTAAATGAGAAAAACCCGCGATTAGCGGGCTTTTCATGCAGTTGGTTTCGGTTAAATATTTTTAACTTGAACCTGGTATATTTTTTCGAAAGGAAGGCAATCTCGTAGTGAGGTGCGAATATAGGGCAAAATGATTTGTTAAAAAAAATATTTCTTTATACTTTTTTTAAATTAATAGCGATTAAGATTTGATATTTTATTTTCTCTTTCAACAAAACCATTATATCACTTATTTTCGCGTTTATGCGGGCAGTTTGCAAAAAAGAACTCAGGCAATTTTTCAGCAGCTTAACAGGTTACATGGCGATAATGGTTTTTCTGCTATTAAACGGATTATTATTATTTGTTTTTCCCGACACCAATATTCTTGATTATGGTTACGCGACTTTAGATAAATTTTTTGAACTCGCGCCAATCATTTTATTATTATTAATCCCCGCAATTACAATGCGCAGTTTGTCTGATGAATTCCGCACGGGCACGTTTGAAATTTTACAAACAAAGCCATTAACATCAAGACAAATAATTGGCGGCAAATATTTTGCAAGTTTAATTGTTGTTATCATTGCATTATTACCAACACTTATTTATTTTATTTCTGTCCAGCAATTATCTGCACAAGCCGGCATTGATGTAGGCGCAACAATCGGCTCATACATTGGCTTGCTTTTTCTCGCTGCAGTGTTTGTTGCCATTGGTATTTGTTGCAGCAGCTTTACAAATAATGCGGTTGTCGCATTTATTGCAGCAGCATTTTTTTGTTTTTTGGTGTATAGTGGTTTCACGGCCATCAGCCATATACCAACATTTGCTGCAGGCGCAGATTATTATATTGAAATGCTTGGCATCGACTTTCATTACCGAAGCATTAGCCGCGGCGTTGTTGATACGCGCGATGTAATTTATTTTCTCAGCATCATTTTTTTCTTTTTAATATTCACTAACCGCAACCTCGCAAAAAGATAATCATTAATACATGAACAAACTGATTTCTTCAAAACTTTGGTGGCTGTATTTATTGATTATTATTATTGCCATCAATTTTATTGCCTCACAATTGCATTACCGGTTAGATCTTACGCAAGAAAAAAGATATACATTAAGCAAGCCCACAAAAAAATTATTAAGCAACCTCGATGAACAAGTAAACATTGATATTTTTTTAAAAGGCGATTTAAAAGCGGGCATAAAAAAATTATCAAAAAGCACGGAAGAATTGCTGGAAGAATTTAAAGAATACGGAAACGGGAAAGTTCATTTTCGTTTTTTTGATCCATTAATATCATTGGATGATTCTGCAAAAAAAGACTTGGTTGATTCTTTAAAAAGAATGGGCATTGAACCGATGAATATTGTTGCGCAATCAAAAAAAGGCGACGAACAAAGTGAGCGTTTTATTTTACCCGGCGCTGTTGTGAAATACAAAGACAGGATTTTTCCCGTGAATTTATTAAAAGGAATCAGTAACACAGATGAAAATAGTTTGTATAATAATGCAGAAGCTTTGCTCGAATATAAGTTCGCAAATGCCATTGATAAGATAACGCAAACGAAAGTTTCCGCAATTGGTTATGCGCTCGGAAACGGCGAGCCGCTTGACTTGCGTGTATATAATTTAATTGAAGGGTTGCGCAAAAATTACAATTTTGGCATTGTAAAATTAGATAGCCTAGATTTTATTCCTTCGCAATACAACGCAATTATTATTGTAAAGCCAACTATAAAATTTGCTGATAAAGAAAAATTGAAACTCGATCAATATGTAATGCATGGCGGAAATATAATTTACATGATTGATAACCTGCATGCAGAAATGGACAGCGTGCGTTTGGATAAAGAAAACATCGTGTATGATCGTGGTTTGAATTTGGAGGATTTATTTTTTAAATACGGCGCGCGCGTAAACCAGGATTTGGTATTGGATATGCAATGCGCAACAATAAATTTTGTAATCGGTATGCAAGGCGATAAACCGCAAATACAACCTTTAGCGTGGCCCTACTTTCCATTATTAACAGGAAGCCTTACGCATCCAATTTCAAAAAATCTTGATCCTGTTTTTTCAAAATTTACAAATTCAGTCGATACAGTAAAATCAAACGGAATTAAAAAAACAGTGTTGCTGCAAACATCTGCAAATGGCCGCATTATCGGAGCGCCAGCTATAATAAGTTTTGAAAGCGTGAAGGTTGCGAACGATCCTGCAATTTTTAATAAACCAAATATTCCAGTGGCGGTTTTATTGGAAGGAAAGTTTAATTCATTATATGCAAACAGGATTTCGTCGGGCATGGTTGATACACTTGCGAAAGTATATAAACAGCCCTATTTGCCAACTGCAGAAAAAGATGGAAAAATAATTATTTGCGCCGGCGCAGAAATTGTTATGAACGATGTAATGCAGCGTGGGCCTGCACCAATGGGTTATAATAAAGACATTAACTACACTTTCGCCAACCAGGATTTTATACAAAATGCTTTCGATTATCTGGTGGATGCATCCGGCATTTTAGAAACACGCTCCAAAGATTTTACCTTGCGTTTACTCGATCCAAAAAAAGTAGAAGACAATAAATCTTTCTGGCAATTTATTAATATCGTTTTGCCATTAATACTCATAATCTTATTCGGATTCATTTACCAGTTTATACGAAAAAGAAAATATCAGGGTTAATAATTTAAGGCGCAAGGTTCAAGAAAAAAGGCACAAGAAAAATAAATACAAAATAGGCGTATTAATAATTATTATATCGCCAACTTTCATCATTCATCAGTCAACTGCCATCTCCTTATATTTGCTCATCAACAGATCGTATGAATCAAACGCAGGTAACGTATTTAGTTTTTGGAAGTGTTTTATTAATAGCAGTCATTTTTGATTTGGGTTTGCTCAGCAAAAAAGGGTCAAGCATGACTGTAAAAAAAGCATTGCTCCAAACACTTTTCTGGGTCGTTCTTGCCATGGCTTTTTTCGGTTTTTTATGGTTTGAAAAAGGGCAAAAAAGTGCAATCGAATATCTGAGCGCATATTTGATGGAGTGGAGTTTAAGCATCGATAATATTTTTGTTTTCATTTTAATATTTTCTTTTTTCAGCGTTAAGGAAAAATATTATCCACGCGTATTAATGATTGGAATTTTAATCGCCATCTTATTACGCATTTTATTCATCACCGTAGGAATCGCGCTGGTGGCTCAGTTTCACTGGTTGCTATATATTTTCGGGGCAATATTAGTATACACAGGCATCAGCATGTTTGCAGCAAAAAAAAGTGAAGAAGCAAAACTTGATGATAATAAAGTATATAAATTATTAAAAAGAATTTTGCCATTAACTACAGATGATGCCGGCGGAAAACTCACCATTGTTAAAGATGGAAAAAAAATGTACACGGCCATTTTTGTAGTAATCGTTTTGCTTGCAACAACAGATGTGGTGTTTGCAATTGATTCTATTCCCGCGGTGTTTGGTATTACGCAGGATAAAATTGTAATTTATACTTCAAACATTTTTGCAGTGCTTGGTTTGCGTTCGTTGTTCTTTTTGTTGCGCGGCGCAGTTAATAAGTTTGGTTATTTACAACAAGGCATTGCAATTGTATTAATATTTATTGGCTTAAAAATGATTGCAGAAATTTTCAAAATTGTATTGCCGGTTTATGTTTCATTGTTGGTAATTCTTGTTTGTATTTCTGCTGCCATTCTATATTCTGTAAAAAATCCGAAGGAACATGCATAAGCATAAATTAAAATTCAGTTGAAATATTTCATTGAACATATTAATAAAATTGTCGGCGGTTCTTTCGAAAATTTTTTTCAAAACGATCCGATAGAACATTTATTAACCGACAGCCGCAAATTAATTTTTCCTGCCACAACTTTATTTTTTGCATTAAAAGGCCCGAGAAGAAATGGCGATCTTTTTATAAAAGATTTGTATGAACGCGGCGTGCGCAATTTTATAATTGATAATAAAATTTCAACAGAAAAATTTATTAATGCCAATATAATTTTGGTTGATGATGTGCTTAATGCATTGCAAGAATTAACAGCTTATCATCGTTTGCAATTTGATATTCCTGTAGTCGGCATTACGGGAAGCAATGGAAAAACAATTGTGAAAGAATGGCTTAATCAATTGCTGGAAGATCATTATAATATTGTTAGAAGCCCGCGAAGTTATAACTCGCAAACCGGCGTTCCGCTTAGCGTTTGGCAAATGAATGAAACAAATAACCTTGCCATTTTTGAAGCAGGCATTTCTCAAAAAAATGAAATGCAAAAACTCGAAAAAATTATTAAACCAACCATCGGAATTTTTACAAACATTGGCGAAGCACATGGAGAAAATTTTAAAAACGCAGATGAAAAAATTGAAGAAAAAATAAAACTCTTTAATAATGCTGGGATAATTATTTATCCGGCAGATGATGAAAAAATTTCAAAAGCATTACAAAAAAAATCAAACAAATTATTTAGTTGGGGAAAAAACAAATCGACTGATGTTGTTATAAAACAAATTTTAAAAGAAGAAACAAATACAATTATTGAAATTAATTATAACAAAGAAAATTTATCTATAAAGATCCCTTTTACAGATAATGCATCAATAGAAAATGCAATTACCTGCATTTGTGTGTTGCTTCATTTCAATATTTCTTTTGCGGATATTATTAATAAACTTCCGCTTTTATCATCAATTGCAATGCGGTTGGAATTGAAAAGCGGCATTAACCAATGTTCAATTATTAATGATAGTTACAGTGCGGATTTAAGTTCGTTAAAAATTGCATTGGATTTTTTAGAACAACAACACCAGCATGCAAAAAGAACAGTTATTCTTTCTGATATTTTGCAAAGCGGAAAAAATGATGATGATTTATACAAAGAAGTTGCCGCTTCATTACAACAAAAAAAAATAAACCGCTTAATAGGAATTGGAAAAAAAATTTCTGCGCAGCAAAAAATATTTGAACAACATCACATTAATGAAATCATTTTTTTTAATTCAACAGATGATTTTAAAAAAGATTTTCACCAACTGATTTTTCGTGATGAAACGATATTAATAAAAGGCGCGCGCATTTTTGAATTTGAAAAAATTGATCAGCTATTATCAGAACAAATTCATCAAACTGTTCTGGAAATAAACCTGAATGCAATGCTGCACAACTTGAAGCAATACCAGCAATTGCTTCATCCGCAAACGCGCATAATGGCTATGGTAAAGGCTTTCGCGTATGGAAGCGGCAGTTATGAAATAGCGAATGTGTTACAATTTCATAAAGTAGATTATCTCGCAGTTGCTTATACAGATGAAGGTGTTGAGTTGCGCAAGGCCGGGATTAATATGCCGATAATGGTGATGAATGCGGATGATAATAGTTTTGATGCACTCGTTGAATTTAATTTAGAACCGGTAATTTATTCTTTTCATCTTTTTAATTTATTGGATAAATTTTTAAAGAAAGAAGCATTGCAACAATTTCCTGTTCATATAGAATTGGAAACGGGAATGAACCGTTTGGGTTTTGCAAAATATGAAACTGATGATTTGATTAATGCGTTGAAAAATTCTTCTTTCAAAATACAAAGTGTTTTCAGTCATTTGGCTGCTAGTGAAGAAGCGCAGCAGGATTCATTTACACAAACTCAATCAAAAATTTTTATTAATGCGGTTGATAAAATTCAATCGGTTGTTAATTATAATTTTTTAAAACACATTGCAAATTCTGCAGCGATAATCCGGCATAAAGATTTGCAGTTTGATATGGTTCGTTTGGGAATTGGTTTGTATGGAATTGACAGCGCTGCTTCGCATACTTTGGATTTAAAAGAAGTCTCTACTTTAAAATCAACCATCGCGCAAATAAAACATTTGAAGGATGGTGAAACAGTTGGTTACAACAGAAAAGGAATTGCTGATGGAAATAAAATAATTGCAACTGTGCGCATTGGTTATGCAGATGGTTATCCCAGAAGTTTAGGAAATGGCAATGGAAAAATGTGGGTTAATGGGCATCTCGCGCCAGTAACCGGAAGTATTTGTATGGACATGACGATGATTGACATCACTGGAATTGCTGACGTGCATGAAGGCGATGAGGTAATAATTTTTGGAAATGAATTGTCAGTTGAACAAGTTGCGCAATGGGCGCAAACAATTGCATATGAAATATTAACCGGCGTTTCGCAACGTGTAAAAAGAATTTATTTTGAAGAATGAAGAATTTGCACAAAGCATTTTTTGAAAGATGATTAATAATTAACTGTACAAGTGTGCGACGCAACTGAGGATGATTAATGGATTAATGATCGGACAAACGTTTTAATTTTCGTAAAAAATTTTCGTTAAAAAAGGATAGAATTTTTCTTGAAAAAGGCTGAAAATTGCCAACTCTCAACTGCAAACTATTTAAGTATATTTGCGCCTTAAATAAATGGAATGGTGAAAGCAAGAAATGTTTTTTTATTGGTGCTGCTGATTATTATTGCCGATCAAACCCTTAAAGTTTGGGTGAAGACACATATGCCATTGAGCTACCAGTGGGATTCTTATCATGCCGCCGTGAGCCCTTATGATAAAGGCATTCATTTTTTGGGAAACAAGGGACAAATTTATTTTGTAGAAAATGAAGGCATGGCCTGGGGCAAAAAATTTGGTGGTTATTGGGGCAAAATGGCGCTTACATTATTTCGTTTAGTGGCTGTAATTTTTGGTGTTTTTTATATTCAATCCATCATCAAAAAAAAATATCACAAAGGGTTTATTATTTGTGCTGCATTAATATTTGCCGGTGCGCTCGGCAATTTAATTGACAGTATGTTTTACGGATTAATATTTGAAGAAAGCGCTGTCGATCATGTTGCAAAAATATTTCCAGCACATGGTTATGCTGGTTTTTTACATGGAAGTGTTGTTGATATGCTGTACTTTCCATTAATAAGATCGCATTATCCAAGTTGGTTTCCTTTTATTGGCGGCGATGATTTTGAATTTTTCAGCCCGGTATTTAATATTGCTGATGCATCTATTTCTGTTGGCGTTATTGCAATTTTACTTTTTCAAAAAAGGTTTTTTCAAAAAGAACCTGCTACCACTACGTCTTCCATCGAAACAAATCCTTCTGTTAATGATTCCGTTCAGGTTTCTTAATTTATAATTTATTAATAAAAAATAAAGCCGCAGATGTACAGATTTTTAGCTGTACATCTGCGGCTTACTTGTTTCTAATTTTTTATCTTAATTACTTTTTTATTAATGATATTATCAGATGATCGTGCTTGCAAAGTGTACGTTCCTTCTGGTAAATTGCTGAGGTTATATAACCGAATATTATTCAATCCTTTTGATACATTTTGCTTTTGCTGTTTCACAATTCTTCCAAACATATCTATTAATGTAAATGAAGCAACATCATCATCGGGAACAGTGAGATCGAACGAAAGCCAGTCTGAGAAAGGGTTTGTTAATGCTTTCAAATCAAAATTAATTCCTGCATTACTTAAAAGAACTATTGTGCTGAATTTATTATACGGGTTGCTTACCATATTAATGCGATAATAAGTTGTAGCGCCAATTGCTTTTGCATCCATAAAATGATACGTTGATCCTAAACCTTCGCCGGCATTTCCCTGCACAGTTCCAATGGTATAAAAATTTATTTGGTCATCACTTCGTTCAATGTTATAAATAATATTTCCAGTTTCATTGGTGCTAATCCATTGCAGTTTCGCAAAATTGCTTTCTGCATTTCCTTTAAAGGAAATAATATTTGTAGCAAGCACACCCAAACAATTTACACCACGAATAATTTTACTTGCACTACCCGTAATCGCACAATTGCTGTTGCTTAAGTTTGATGCGGAACTTGCAACCGTAAGCCGGTATTTTGTTAATGTATCTGTTGCACTCAAACGGAAATATCTTGAAACCAAATATTCATATTCGTTTGATGAATTATTAAAAACAGGAACGCTTGATCCTGCAGGAGCCGCGCCAGTTGTATCATTGCCTGGAGATGACCATGTTACTCCATTATCCATACTTTTTTCCAATTGCCATTCTGTATAATTATTAAAATAAGAAGACACTTTAAAACGAACGGTATCATCCGAACCCTGGCATAATGTGTCGGGTTTGTTTGGCGTTAAATCAATATTTGGTAAACATGATGCAACAGCGATGTCATCAATCGCCCAGTCATTTCCACCACCGCCGGGCGCATTATTTCTTATATGAATAATCATAGAAGTTTGCGTTGGCCCGGTTAAATACGTTAACCCTTTTTGAATCCATTGTCCGGTGTGCAACATGTTGCCTGTTGAATAATAATCGGCGCCGTTTACATTAAAAGTAAGGTTCGGATAAACACCTGATGAATCGCCGGGCGCAGTAGGAATATAACTTGCACTGCTCGCCCCTTTACCATTAGAATCGCATCCGCATTTGGAACAAATATTTCTAAACCACGCTGAGTATTGATAATAAGTATTCGGGCATAAATTATTTACGGTGTCCAGAAACGCAGTATCCGTGCGGTATGCAGCGTTTATAACGACCATGTAGCCGCCGCTTTGCCCCGCATTATCATCTGTTGGTGGATTGCCGAGTAAAGGATTTGTTGCGCCTGTATGATCGCCAATAATATCCCATACGCCAAAAATTCTGTGTGACGGGCTTGAATTATCAGGAATGTTCCATGAATTTGAAATTGAATAAGCAGTTGTCGAACCACCACTTGTATTGTTAGAAACGCCATAATAATAATCGTTCGGCATTCCGCTGGTGCTATTAAACAATGCATACGTATAATTGGCAGGGACTTTTGCTGAAGCCACACGATCTTTCGCAGAACCTGAACCAAACGTTCCGCCGGATTCAGAAAGAATTGTATTGGCGCCAACGGTGTTGCTGCACATTCCATAATTTTTGTAGACTACTGCATTTGCCGATGGAAACGTTACAACAGTTGTTGCCGCGGTGCTTGTTTTTTGGTAAGAAAAACTGCCATTGCCAAGATCCAAAATTGTTCCTAACGGAGCCGTAACAACAAGTCTGTATGATACAACCATAATACATGCGCCATTAAAAAAACTTGGCTTTGCTGTATTGGCAACGGTGCCGCCATTAATATTATCCGCGCCTGTTCCTAAATTTATAAGAATGGAAGAACCTGTAATAGTTGCCGGATCGCCATCGCTTGCATCAGTCCATTGCTGATATATTTTTCCTTCATTGGTTAATATGCGCAGCGTGTTTGCAATGTAAGTTGTGTTTGCGGGAACAGCATCTGTAAAAGATGCATTATAAGCGGTGCCAGATTTTACAACAAAAGTTGCCCTTATTTCCAGCGTATCGCCGGTTTCTATAGTGCCGCCATTATTTCCTTTAGAAATATTAATAAAACTTTTTCCATAGTCTACAACTGCTTGCGAAAAGCATTTACTGCTGACGGGAAAAAGCAGCGGTATTAATAAAAGTTTGTAGAAAGAACTCAGGGGTACAGTTATTTTCATAGACGAATATTGTGATCGTTGAATACGGATTACTAAGATAAAACCGCATAAAAATAAACAACAATTCCACCTGTGTCAATAGTAGAAATACAAAATGCATTAGTGCTTGACCTATATTATTATAAGGGTTTGTTTTCTATCTTGGCGGCTGTAATACTATTTTTATAAATGATAAAGTATAGTATTGCCATTCTAAATCCACTATCTGCATGAAAAAAAATTATTCATTTATTATTTTTTTCTGCCTTCTTTTTTTAGGCTCCGCAAACATTTTATTTTCTCAGTCATTTACTTATTATAAACAGGTTTTTAAAGTGGATACTTTATATCCATCAACCGGAACAAAAGGCATGAACTCCGCATGGGAACTGGTTTACGGGCCGGATGATTCTTTATGGGTTACAGAATCTCATAATTATAAACTTTGGAAAATCAATCCCAATAATAAAGGCAGCCGTGTGATTTTAGATTTAAATAACAGCAAAGATTTTACAAGTTCGTCGGTTGGCATGTGGCCGCAAGGCGGATTAATGGGGCTTGCAATCCATCCGCAATTTTATGAAGGCAAGCCTTGGGTTTATATCGCTTATGTATACCATGTTGTGTATTGTGCATTGGATGTTTGCTATTGCACCAACAAACCACCATGCGTTTATAATACAAAAATTGTTCGGTACAATTATAATTTCAGTGATGGATCATTAACAGTTATTGATACTGTTATTTCTAATTTGAATGGAAGCAATGATCATAATTCTGGAAGAATAAAAATAAGCCCGGTTGCAGAAAGCGATGGATTGTATCATTTATATTATACGATTGGTGATATGGGCGCGGGCAATAACAATAACAATATTAACCGCACCAACAATGCGCAGGATACAACCATTTATGAAGGCAAAGTTTTGCGCCTCAATACAGAGCCAGATATTGCGCAATCCGGCGGCGCAGAATGGATACCGGATGATAATCCGTTTCCATCAAATGCAGCGGGTGTTTTAAAAAATGCTATTTATTCTTACGGCCATAGAAACCCGCAGGGGCTTGCGTTTGGCTCATCTGACAATGGCGTTACGTATAATTTATACAGCAGCGAGCACGGAGATAAATCTGATGATGAAGTAAATATTATTAACCCGCACACAAATTATGGCTGGCCAAAAGTTGCAGGATTGTGTGATGATAATTATACATCAACCTTAAATGATTCAATGTATCTCGCCAGCAAATCCGTTATTAATGAAACAAATTTTTGTTTATTAAATCATGTGCAGGAACCTATTTTTTCTTTTTATAACTGGTCGAGAGAAGACACAAAAATTTCAGGAAGCAACAGCAACAATTATAGTTGGCCAACCATCGCACCAACAAGTATTGCCTTTTATGAATCATCAACCATTCCCGGATGGAAAAATTCTTTATTAATCCCTTCTTTAAAAAATGGATTGTTCCGGTTAAAATTAAAAGCTGATGGATTATCTATTGACAGCGAATCAAACCCTGCAGATACGATTTCTTATTTTCATGGTTACCGGTTGCGCAATATAATATCTGCACCAACCGGCGATACTTTATTTATTTCGGTTGATAGTTCATGCTGCACATTGGGAACTGCAGGAGTTATTAATGGGAGCCAGGTTGTAACGCCAGATATGGGATATATTTTGCGGATGGTTTATTTAACAACGCTTCCGCTGGAAGAATACATTCCGCCACCACCGCAGGTTACAGGGCCTGCAAGCGTTAAGGTTTATCCTAATCCTGCAAGTAATTATTTATATGTGCAAAGTATAAAAGGCATGCATAAACCATTGCGCGCACAATTGTATGATATGTCTGGAAGATTGATTTTAGAAACAATAACGGCCGATGACAATTTTTCTATTAATATAAAAGGGCAAGCACGCGGAACATATATTTTTAAATTGTTCAGCGGTTATGATATAGAAACCGACACTGAAAAAATAGTTATTGATTAATAATTTTTCAGAAAAAATCAGTGTGATTAACTGATAAAAATTTTATTAATAAAAATTATTGGGTGGTTACCGTTGCCTGGAATGAGCCGTAAGTTATAGGAACATTGTTGCCATTAAAGTCATAAGATATTCCGGAAAAAGTCCCCTTAACAATTTTTGTTGAGCTACTATAACTTATGATATTAATACTCATCACAGGCGGAGTTGTAATTGCGTTTGCTGCAAAAATTACATCGCCATTCATCTTTACAAAAGAAAAATTGTTACCTGCATTTACCGTAGAAAAACTTCCGGTATCTAAACTGTTTCCTGCAAACTGAACGCTTACACCAAATGTTGAATCAGTAGATCCCGATTGCATAGAACCGAATATAGAAAGGCCATCATTAAGTGTTGTAAATAATGCGCCTATAATTTTTCCGCTGTAAGTGTGTCCGTTCGCAGTAAATTTCCACATGTTTAATGCAGCAGCAGTTGAATCAACAGGGCCAGTTGTGCCACCTGTATTCCCACCCAAACCTGTGCCTGTGCTGTCTTTCACGTTTACTGTAAAAACACATGTATTGCCATCAAACGTTACATTATAATTTGTAGATGCAATATTAACAGGTGTTCCCGATGTTTTTAATTTCACCGTATTAATGCCGGTATTATTAAAAACGCCAGTTGCAGAAAATTGCAAACCATTTTGTATATCTGTTGAAATAGAATAACTGCCGGTTGTAAATGCATTCACCTGCACCTGCACATAATTCGTATCGCCGGGAATTACGCCTTCATAATAAGTTCCTACAACAACAGCTGGTAAACAATTTCCTGAAGTATCTTTTAAAGTTCCGGTAGCAGTTGTTGCTATTGGTGTTGTATTTGATTCAACACTTAACTCTTTCGCGCAACTGCAAAATAATAAAGCTGATAAAAAAAACAGGCTGATAATTTTAAAATATGTATTCATAAAAAAATATAAATGGATACGTTTAAAAATTTGTTGTTTATAAACGGATTAATGAGAACGTTTTTACCAAAATTAAATTGTTATCAAATACAGGCTGTGCAAATCTTTTAATTAAATTTCACCAACCATTTTTGCAGGTACAACCCATTCGTCAAATTGCTCGCTCGTCATGTGTTTAAAATCGAGCCCTTTCAATTCGTATTGCAATGCAGCTTCTTTCAATGTAAGCCCGCGTTTGTGCGCATCTTGCGCAATTGCTGCTGCGTTATAATAACCAATTTTTGGGTTAAGCGCAGTAACCAGCATTAATGAATTGCCAACATGTGTTGCAATATTTTTTTCAATCGGCTCAAGCCCAACCGCACATTTATCATTAAAGCTTACGCAACCATCACCAATCAATCTTGCACTGTGTAAAAAATTATAAATGATAACAGGTTTAAAAACATTTAGTTCAAAATGGCCGGTTGCGCCGCCGATATTAATGGCAACATCATTTCCCAAAACCTGTGCAGCAATCATCGTTAATGCTTCACATTGTGTCGGGTTAACTTTGCCCGGCATTATAGAAGAACCCGGTTCATTATCAGGAATAAAAATTTCACCAATTCCGCTGCGCGGGCCAGATGATAGCATGCGGATATCATTTGCAATTTTCATTAAGCTAACCGCAACAGTTTTTAATGCGCCATGTGTTTCCACAATCGCATCATGCGCAGCGAGCGCTTCAAATTTATTTTGTGCTGTTACAAACGGAAGCCCTGTAAGTTTTGCAATATGCGCTGCAACATTTTCCGAATATTTTGGTGGCGTATTAATGCCCGTTCCCACAGCAGTGCCGCCCAGCGCGAGTTCTGCAAGATGCGCCAATGTATTTTTTATTGCACGCAATCCATGATCGAGTTGTGAAACATAACCGCTGAATTCCTGGCCGACAGTTAATGGCGTTGCATCCATAAAATGTGTGCGGCCGATTTTTACCACATGCATAAATGCTGCACTTTTTGCGGCAAGTGTATTTCTCAACTTTTCAATTCCCGGAATGGTAACTTCTGCAAGCATTTTATAAGCAGCAATATGCATCGCAGTTGGAAAGGTATCGTTGCTAGATTGCGATTTATTTACATCATCATTCGGATGTAAAAATTTTTCTTTGTCATTTAATTTTCCACCTTTAATAACATGGCCGCGGTAAGCAACAACTTCATTCACATTCATATTGCTTTGCGTGCCGCTGCCGGTTTGCCACACAACAAGCGGAAACCATTCATCTAATTTTTTATCTAATATTTCATCACAAACCTGTCCAATCAAATCTGATTTTTCTTTTGGTAAAATGCCTGCTTCGAGATTGGTTAATGCGGCTGCTTTTTTTAAGTAAGCAAACGCGCGGATAATTTCTTTCGGCATTTTATTAATATCTTCTGCAATCTTAAAATTCTCAATACTGCGCTGTGTTTGCGCGCCATAATAAGCGTCCGCAGGCACCTTCACTTCGCCCATTGTATCTTTTTCAATTCTGTATTCCATATCAAAATTTATTGCCCAAAATTACGGGATATGGCGGGAAGGAAAAATTGTTTAATGAGAAGAATTTTAATGCAAATTTTTTCTTTGTTTTTGCATTGCTAACACAACCAAAATATTTTTCTTGTATTTTCTTATAACAAAATTTCAAATGAAAATTTCTTTTAAATTTTTTTTAAATAATTAATTAGAATTAAAATATTAAATAATGAATTTTTCTTTAATGCCTTTCAAAATATATTTTATGCAAATTGATTCGATTAATATTCTTGCAAAACAGATGTTAACCACATTAAATAATATAATCACGGTTTCATATTTGATATACATGTACAAGTATATTTTTTACAAACTTAAAAACACCAATTATGAAACATTTATTTTTTACAAAAACATTAAGCACACTTTTATTGCTAATGTCTTTTTGTATGATTACAAAAGCCAACAACAATTCATTCGGAGAACATCCTTATTATTTACATGCATTATCTGATTTGCGCGCAGCTCGCTGGATGATTGAACATCGTCCCGGAGATTGGGCAAGAACAGTTGATGAAATTGATGCAGTTAAACATATTGATGCTGCCATTGCAGAAATAAAAAAAGCAGCTATTGAAGATGGAAAAGATATTTTAGATCATCCGAAAGTGGATGAAAGAAATGATCACAACGGCCGCTTGCATGAAGCCGCAGATTTTTTAAGAAAGGCCCGCAAAGATATCAGCCATGATGAAGACAACAGGTTTGCACAAGGCTTGCAAGGCCGAGCTTATATGCATATTGATGCAGCTATTAATGCAACTAAGAAAGCGATTCATCAATAATTAATTTATAACTTTAGTAATCGTGAATGGTCAATAGTGAATCGTGAAAAAATAAATTCACCATTCACTATTGACCATTCACAATCATTATTTACCTGTAAAATTTGCTTTGCGTTTTTCTATAAATGCTGCTGCGCCTTCTTTCATATCTTCTGTTGCAAAACATTCTCCGAAAGCATGTTGTTCTTTTTCAAAACCATTTTTTCCATTGTTATAAGAACTGTCGCTAACAACTGCAACGTTTACACACTCAATAATTTTTGCAATGGCAACGGGTGCTTTCGTTTGTATAAGTTGTAAAATTTCTTTTGTTTTTATTAATAAAATTTCTTGCGTTGTTACATAATTTACCAATCGCAATTGCAACGCATCATCTGCACCAATTATTACAGCGCTCATCATCAGTTCCATTGCTTTTCCTTTTCCAACCAATTGTGTTAACCGTTGCGTGCCGCCATAACCTGGTATTAATCCAAGGTTAACTTCCGGTTGCCCGAATTTTGCATTTTCGCTGCACAGCCTGAAATGGCACGCCATGGCGAGTTCGCAGCCGCCGCCCAATGCAAAACCATTTACTGCAGCAACAATTGGTTTAGGAGAATTTTCAATTTTAAAAAAAACATCATTGCCTTTTTTTGCAACTGCAAAACCTTCTTCTTTAGTCAATCCTAAAAACTCGCTGATGTCTGCACCGGCAACAAATGCCTTCGATCCTGCACCGGTAATAATTGCAGATTTTATAGCATTATTATTATACACTTCATCAATCACCTCATTCAAATCATTCATCACTTGTTTATTAATCGCATTCAATTTATCAGGCCTGTTTATCGTGATAATATAAATTCCATTTTCCAGTTCCGTTAATAAAGTTGTGTATGGCATAACATTATTTTTTGTGTTTGTTGATGAAACATTTTTGCAATGATTAATCAACTATTTTATTTGTGTAATAATTGTTGTGTAAGAATTTATTAATAAAAGAAAAAGATTAATAGAGATTGAAATTTTAAAAGCTGCGGTTTTCTTTAACCCAGTTTTTTATATAAGAAGTGATTTCTGTAGTTGGCGTTCCGGGTGCAAATAATTTTCCGACACCAGAATCATTAAGTGTTTTCATATCATCATCAGGAATAATTCCGCCGCCTGTTAATAATACATCATCCATCTTTTTTTCTTTCATTAATGCAATTATTTTTGGAAAAACCGTCATGTGTGCGCCGCTTAAAATGCTTATGCCAATTGCATCCACATCTTCCTGCAATGCAGCATTAACAACCATTTCAGCGGTTTGGCGCAAGCCTGTATAAATTACTTCCATACCAGCATCGCGCAATGAAGTGGCAATTATTTTTGCACCGCGATCGTGGCCATCCAAACCAACTTTTGCAACAAGCACTCTTATCGGGCGGTTTATTTTTTCCATGAAAATTTTCTTATTTCAAAAGTAAGCAATCAATCACAAATCCATTTTTCAATTCATTCTTGTTTTGCGTTTGTCTTTTTCTAATTTTTCGATCATCATCTTTTTAAAATCTGCATTGCCATTTTTTAATACAAGAATAAGATCGCCTTTTTCTCTTGCATACGGAGTTGTAATACTGTCAAACAAAACTGCTGATGTAAAATTTTTTATAAACGCATGCTGCATTTCATTTTTATCATCCGTTAATAAAACCAAATTATCAAAGTGAAATGAATCAGGAATCCAGTATAAAAAACTTGCATTATCACTGTATGCCTGCGGCAAATTATATTTCGGCGAATAAAAATTTACGGCGCCAGCTTGCCCGTAATTATCACAAAATAAAATCGCCATTCTTTTTTCATTGCTGTCAAGTGTGTTGTATGCTTTCGACATTTTTTTTGCCATTTCTTCCCAGCTAAGCATGTCTGCAAAATCCTGCGGAAGCGGATGATTTTTTCCGTCTTCCCATTTTAATGCGCCTGTTTTTTCTGCATGTGTTTTTTTATAAAACGCATTTAATTTTTCAGGAATAAAAATTGGAATGGCAATAGGAACAAATATCGGCGACCATAAAAATGAAACAATTACAAAAGCATATCTCCATATTTTGAAACGCACTGAAGTAAGTTTTTCTAAATAAAAAGATCCAAATGCATACAACACCGGATATGCGCCTAAAGCATAATAACCTTTGCCATGTCCGAGTAATAATAAAACAAGTACGATTATATAAGACCAGCCCAAAAACCGCCATGGCGCTGCGTTTGATGAAAAGCTTACAAATAATAATCCTGCGAGCCAGATAAAAAATACGGGCAATTGCATCGTGAATTGTTCAACTAAAAAAGTTACCGGGCTTACATACTGCAATTGCGTTCGCTGCAATTCTTTCATGTGATAAACAACCGGGAAATGTAAATTGTATTGCCATACAAAATTTGGTAAAAAGATTATTAATGCAATTAGTGATGCATAATAAAAATGTTTGTTGGTAAATATTTTTCGCTGCTTTGTTATTAATAAACCAATCAATATCGCAGTAACAAAAAACGCGACAGAATATTTACTCATCATTCCTAACCCGACGCTTATCCCAAAAATATACAGCCATTTATTTTGTGTAGTTTGTATGTAACGAATAATGCTGAATGCAATCATCGTCCAAAAAAATATTTCTAAAAAGTTGGGTTGAAATAAATAATGCACGCGCAAATAACCGCTTAATACAAAGGAAAGAAACGCAAGTATTAATGCAAATGATTTACCACCAAGCGATAAAATTATTTTGCCGGTTATTATAAAAGTAAGCGCGCCAAATAATGAAGGCCAAAATTTTATCCAGTAAAATCCATCACCAAATAAATGTGTGAGCCATGCAAAGACAGACAGCAACGGCGGCACTTCCATAAAACCCCACGCCATGTGCCGGCCTTCTGCGAGATACAATAATTCATCGCGGTGCGGCTCGTATATTGGGTTTTGTAAAAAGAAAGGAAGTATAAATTTGATGAATGCGAGCAAGTATAATAACCTGTTCCAATTTTTCATTTGCAGTAGTTTGATGAAAGTTAGCAACAGGTTTTTTCTTGCGCAAAATATTTTTATTACTGATTTTCACGTGCCGCGATTTATAAAAACGACACGTGAAAAATTATTAATGCAGCAATTGCAAAGTATGTTTTATACGATGAATAGTTTCTTCTCGGCCAAGTAAAACTGCGATGTCAAAAACGCCGGGCCCAAATTTTCCACCAACAAGCATGATGCGGAATGGCAATAATAATTCGCCTGCTTTTATTTGATGAGCCGCAGCCATTTCTTTAAATTCTTTTTCTAAATCATCGTGCTGCCATTCGGTTGCTAATGAATATGCGCGGATTAATTCTGCAAAAAATTGTTTTTTTAAATCATTCCATTTCGGCTGAATGGCAGTGATGTCAATGGTTTCAGGCGATTTGAAAAAGAAAGATGCCTGTTCAAAAAAATCTGGCAATAATGTGCAACGATCTTTCACGAGTTCTAAAACGGTATTAAATTTTTTATCATCATTAATAACAATTCCTTTTTCTTCAAATGAATTTTTTACTGTTAACTGCCAGTTGTCGACTGGCAATTTCTTAATCCATTCATGATTAAACCATTTCGCTTTTTCATAATTAAATTTTGCGCCGTTTTTATGAACACGATCTATAGAAAATTTTTCAATCAATTCTTCTAAAGAAAATAATTCCTGTTCGGTTCCATCGTTCCAACCTAAAACGGCAAGCATATTAATAAATGCTTCCGGCAAAAAACCTAGTTCGCGAAAGCCTTTGGTGAGTTCCTTTGTTTTAGGATCAATCCAATTCATTGCATATACCGGAAAGCCCAAACGATCGCCATCACGTTTACTTAATTTTCCATTGCCATCTGGTTTTAATATTAATGGAAGATGCGCCCACTGCGGCATGTTTTCTTCGCCAAATAAATAGCGCCATAATAAAATATGAACGGGTGCAGAAGGCAACCATTCTTCGCCGCGAAATGCGTGTGTTATCTTCATTAAATAATCATCCACAACAACTGCAAGATGATACGTTGGCATTCCATCTGCCTTTAATAAAACTTTATCATCGATGGTGGATGTATTAAAATTTACTTCGCCACGAATCATGTCTGTAAAACTTACCGTTTCATTTTCAGGAACTTTTATACGAATAACAAACGGCGTATTTATTTCCAGTAAATGTTTTGTTTCATTATCACTTAATGCAATTGAATTTCGCATTTGCGCGCGTAACGTTTTATCATATTGTGGTGATGGATTTTCTAGAGTTTTATATTTGCTACGCATCGTTTCCAATTCTTCAGACGTATCAAATGCATAATATGCTTTGCCATCTTTTATTAATCGTTCCGCATATTCTTTGTATATACTTTTTCTTTCACTTTGCTTGTAAGGACCGTACGCACCGCCGGTTTGCGGGCTTTCATCAGGATTAAGTCCGCACCATTTAAGGCACTCTAAAATATATTCTTCAGCGCCTGCAACGTAGCGGCTTTGGTCGGTATCTTCAATACGCAATATAAAATCGCCGCCATGTTTGCGGGCAAATAAATAGTTGTATAAAACGGTGCGCATGCCGCCCAAATGCAGGCCGCCGGTTGGGCTGGGCGCAAATCTTACTCTTACCTTATTATTCATGTTGGCAAAGATAAGGTTTTGAAAAAGCCATCGTTTTTTTCAAAACTATGCGTTATGATCTCTGCACATTATTAAGTAAATTTGAAAAACATATCCATCATCTTGAAATATCTGTTTATAATATTGCTTGTTTTTAGCGGCGCAAATGCCTTCTCACAAATCACTTACAAAACCGTTTTTGTTGATTACGACAGTGCCTGGCAATATAAAAATTTAAAAGTAATTCCCATTCGCATGTTAAAAGGGCAAGGCAATCCTTTAGCAGCACAACCGGTTTCTCCAAATATAATGTCGCTTAGTAATGCATTGCACAATGGCCTTGCAACAGTTTCTGAAAGAGGCACTGCGTCTGTTGAAAATGTACATTGGCTGCGCATTAATAACAATTCTGATAATCCTATTCTTATAAATTCCGGTGAAGTAATTGCTGGCGGGCGGCAAGACAGAATGGTTGCGAAAGATACGATTTTAGAGCCGACGCATAAAGATCAATACATCTCTGTAATGTGTGTGGAAGAAGAGCGATGGAGCGATAAAGAAAAAAAATTCGAGTACAGTAATTATGCAAATAACCATTTGCGAAAAGTGTTGGATGAAACAAAAAACCAACCATTAATCTGGCGTGAAATAGGAAATCAATTAGAGAATAAAGGAATTAAAAATAACACGCTTGCCTATTTATCGCGCAACGTTGATAAAAGAGTGGCCGGCCCTGGCGATGAATATTTTAATTTTTTTGATCAGAAAATAAAACATTCGGATACTACTATCGTTGGCTTTGTTTGTGTATCTGGCGATAAAATTATTGGCAGTGATATTTTTGCAGGAACCAATTTGTTTTACAGCCAGATGGAACCTTTGCTGCGCGGGTATATCGATGATGCGATTTTTTTTTGGAGATACTGTTACTTTAAAAAATGAACCTGTTCAAAAGTATATGGATAAGATATTAACGGATGAAAAAACGCAACAGGATTTTGTAAATAAAAACGGAAAAATTTTTCGTCAGCATAATGTTGTTATTCATATTAATACTTATTAATGTGGAAGTTTGGAAATGTGATAATGTGAAAATGATATTTAATAAAGAGTAAAAATAATTTGCAATTATCATTACATTAATCCCATCAATTTTATTAATCCATTTAAATCCGGTTCAGATAATTGCTTATTAATAAACTAATGTACAAGTGTGCGACGCAATAAATGTTTATTAATGAACCTGATGATCGGACAATAAATTTTATTAATGATCTTCGAATATTGCTGTTCTTCAACATCAATTTTTCTTCTGTAAACTTCGCGGCCGGTTAGTAATTTTGCAGTATGTTTTACTTTGTAAAAACGCCGGGGTTTTTAAAAAAAATATTTGCTTCCTGCATTTGGAATATGCCTGTTGAAGAAAAAAAAATTTACTTAACTTTTGATGATGGCCCGCATCCAACTGCAACGCCTTTTGTACTTGATGAATTAAAAAAGTATAATGCAAAAGCAACTTTTTTTTGCATCGGAAAAAATGTTGAAACGCATCCGCAATTGTATAAACGGATTTTGAATGAAGGGCACCGCACGGGCAACCACACGCAAAATCATTTGAATGGATGGAAGGTTTCTGATGAAAATTATTTTGATGATATAAAAGATGCAGCAAAGATTATTGACAGCAATCTTTTTCGCCCACCATACGGAAGAATTTCTCAGTTTCAAATTGCGGCATTAATAAAACAAAATATAAAAATAATTATGTGGGATGTATTGAGTGGAGATTTTGATGAAAAAATTAGTGCAGAAACTTGTACATCAAACGTTATTAAGCATGCTGCAAATGGATCAATAATTGTATTCCACGATAGTGAAAAAGCATTAGAAAAAATGAAAGTTTCATTAAGGGAAACATTAAATTATTTTTCCCGATTTGGGTATTCTTTTGAAGTGATTTATTAACAGTGGGAGAAAAAAAATTGCGGGTAAAACTGGTAATTAATTGTCTTAAAATGAATTGGGCCTGGATAGACATCCTGGCCCGTTTTTAATCCGTACCCTATGAAAACTGTTTTAAAGGTAAAAACTTTTTTTTTATAATCCAAAGTAATTTCATTTGCAACACTTTGCAGATGTGGTTTTTACGGTTATTGCAACGTGATAATATAAAGCCAATCGCACACAATCTGCTACAGTATTGAGTTCTGTGGTTCTGATAAATATTTTTTAAAAGCAATTAATATTGCGCACCTACATATTAATATATAGAAAAAATGTTTTTTTTATAATTAAAACGCTCCTCATTTAATGAAACTTATAGATACACATTGTCATTTATACATGCCGGAATTTGATGCAGACATTAATGAAATAATGCAGCGCGCAACCGAAAATGGTGTTGAAAAATTTTACCTTCCTGCGGTTGATAGTAAAAGTTTAGAAGCCATGTTTGCACTGGAAAAAAAGTTTGCCGGCAAATGTTTTGCAATGGCTGGCCTTCATCCATGCGCGGTGAAAGAAAATTATATTGATGAATTAAAAATGGTTGAAGATTTATTAATGCAAAGAAAGTTTGCAGCAGTTGGAGAAATTGGTTTGGATTTTTATTGGGATAAAACTTTTGCGGAACAACAATATGAAAGTTTTCACAAACAAATTGAATGGGCATTGCAATACAATTTGCCAATCGTTATTCACTCGCGCGAATCGATGGAACAAAGTATTAATATTATTAAAGAACACCAGCATGGAAAATTAAAAGGGATTTTTCATTGTTTTTCGGGAACGATAGAATCAGCAAAACAAATTATCGAGCTTGGTTTTTACCTCGGCATTGGCGGCGTAGTTACATACAAAAAATCAGGATTAACAGAATTATTAAAAGAAATAGATTTAAAACATATTGTGTTGGAAACTGATGCGCCTTATTTAACGCCGGTACCGTTTCGCGGTAAAAGAAATGAGAGCAGTTATCTTATTTACATTGCGCAAAAAATTGCAGAAATAAAAAACATAAGTGTAGAAGAAGTAGCAGCGATAACAACTGCAAACGCGCAAAAAATATTCGAATGATACATCATTAAACTGTACTTTTGCTGCCCTTTACGGAGGGGTGCAGGAGTGGTTGAACTGGCACGCCTGGAAAGTGTGTATAGGAGAAATCCTATCAAGGGTTCGAATCCCTTCCCCTCCGCCAGAATCAGTTAATTCAGGTAAATCAAAATAAGGAAAGCTCGCGAAACTCAGTGTTGGCGGGCTTTTTTGTTTTTAGCATGACATCAACTAACCCCGCTTTACACCGTTTAACAGGTAAACTCCAGTGAGTAAATCGTTGAGTCTTTTGTTTTCTTATAAAGACTCACTGGAAATTACACAACCCGCTTTCTATTAACACTTTGTAAGGATTTGAGTTTGTTACGAAGCACGTTCGGAAACCTAATTTTATCAAATTAAAAGTGAGTAAAATGGAGAAGAGTTTTGGCCTGTTATTTTTTATGAGAAAACCCAGGGGATACAAGACGGGGGAAATTGTCATTTCCATGCGCATTACTGTTGATGGAACAGCAGCTGAAGTCAGTACCAAAAGAAAATGTGATCCGGTTAAATGGAACCCGGATGCGGGAAGGATGTATGGAAAAACTGACGATGTAAAGCTGTTCAACGCATTTCTTGACACACTGCAGCAAAAAGTATTTGAGGCAAAACGCCAGCTCGTCGAGACAGATAAGGAGGTGACTGCAGAAAATATCAAAAATAAATTGCTGGGCATTGAGCCTGGAAAAGAAAAACATATGCTTATGGAAGTATTCCGGCACCACAATGATCAGATGCAATCCCTGATTGGCCAGGAATTTTCCTCCGGAACCCTCGAACGTTACCAAACATCTTTCAGGCACACACAATCTTTTTTACAGGTCAGATATAAAGTCAGCGATATGGACATCACAAAACTCAACCACGAGTTCATAACTGAATATGAACACTGGCTACGCTGTACCCGAAAATGCGGGCATAATTCAACCATGAAGTACTTAAGCAACTTTAAAAAAATAGTTAACCGGTGTGTACGAAATGGCTGGCTGATAAGGGATCCTTTTATGAATTTCAAAATCACCAAGCGGGAGGTAGAACGTGATCCGCTTACTGAGCCTGAATTGACAACGCTTGCCAGTAAAGAATTGCAATTTGAAAGATTGAGGATGGTGCGGGATATTTTTCTTTTTAGTTGTTATTCCGGATTGGCATATGCAGATGTAAAAAAATTGAAACGGGCAGATATCTATATTGGCATTGACGGAAATAAATGGCTATTAAGCAAAAGACAAAAGACAGATGTTGCAGCAAGGATTCCGCTGTTACCTGTGGCTATGGAAATCATGCAAAAATACAATGACCATACGCAATGCATGCTGAAAGATCTTCTCCTTCCTGTATTAAGCAACCAAAAAATGAACGCGTATCTCAAGGAAATCGCAGACCTCTGCGGGATAAGCAAAACACTGACTTATCATATCGCGCGGCACACCTTCGCAACCACAGTCACGTTAAGCAATGGTGTTCCAATTGAAACCGTATCAAAAATGCTGGGACACCGCAATTTGAAAACAACGCAGCATTATGCAAAAATTGTGGACAGGAAAATAAGTGATGATATGAATGCATTGCGGGAAAAATTGAATGCTGGTAATGTTAGCCATGAGAAAAATACAGTTGATGGCCAAACCCTTTTAGTGGCAAATTAATCTTGGGGATTTTTCAGCAGACTGGAAATATCGTTCCATAAAAAATAAACCCGCGAACGGATCTTATAGGGTTTCAATTTGCCTTCCTTTATCCATTCATAGATAGTTGGCCTTGTAATCTGGAAGAGTTTGCAAACCTCGTTCATCTTAAACAGGGGTTTATAAGTAAGCCCTGCCGTTTCATAATTTACGGCAGGGGACTTTTCCTTTTCTGATTTAATTATTTCCTCCCGGATGATGAGCCGCAGTCGTTCCCAAAATTGCTGCGGGTCATATGGAAAAAGTATGGGTGTTTTATTGTTCGGATCCATTTCAATTCATTTTTCATTCACACTAATCAGAACTATATTTTTTTGATATACACGATACTTGGCAGATAATAACTGCAGGTCGGCAGATACCTGATGTACCCGTAATCATGCAGGTCATTCATACATTTATTATAGGTTGACCGCGCACTGATTTTTGCATGCTGCATCAGCGACTGCCTGGTTACCTGGACCGCATCACCTGTTTCCTGCAAAAGGTACTGGTAAAGGATGGCCATGTACATACTGATATGCGTTGGGTTTATCCTCGCATCATTTGACACCGCATCATAAAATCCAATATAATGTTCCCGCAGATCCATCCCACTATTTTCGTGTACACATGACCGTTAGTAAGAATAATAACCAGGCTCTGCCGATAAGCATGCATTTCCCAAAATGGAAGCGTGTGCTTCCAAAGATGGAAATGTAATTACATACTCATTCCTTTCCCGTGTTGCTGTGTCCTTTTCTTTGGCAGCAAACTTTCAACATTATCCGTCTTTGCATGGCCCTTAAACTTATTCTCTTTTTTGTCCGGCCCTTTTTCATTCACAGACTTTTTTTTTGCACCGTCTTTCCCTTGGGCCTGTTCCTCGTTTTTTATCGCCGATAATTTTTTTGCACCCTTATCCTCGCCCAAATTATTTTCCTTTCCGTTTGATAATGCAGCGCCGGGCTCTTTTACAGTTCCGGCATTTTCAGATTTAGTTTTCATCTGGTGCACCGCAGCATCAGGCTCATACTGCAGTTTTTCTTTTTGTTCCCGCGACAAAGATTTCATGTCACTGTCATAAATATCCATTGTCTTATATTGCGGGTTGGCCGCGATAAACATTTTCTTTTCTTCCTTCCCGTCCAGCATCGCCACTTCATGGATGTTGCCTTTCTGAAGCGACTTCATCAGCTGGTTTTCTTTTTCTTCACTCAGCGCAGCAAGGGGCAGATTCACAACGGCCCCCTTCAGGTTGTACCCGTAATTGTCCGTAAAACGTTGCACTTTGAAATTGCCCTTCTCATCTTTATTTTCGAAATCCAGTTTTATCCACGCCTGGTATTTTTCACCCTGCTGGTTGGTCATTTCCTTCAGCACTGATCTTCCTTCGAGTAAATTATACGCTTCTTTCGCCGTCACCCCCTTGCCGTTGTCCAACCGGAAACTTTGCGACACATCTTCTTTTTCCGGCCTGCTGAGCCGCGCATCATAACTGTTTAGGAAATACATATCCGAGGCTTCGGATTTCCTGAAATGGAGGGCGGCGCCCAGCGTATCATCCTTCACTGCGAAAGACGCATTCAGTGTGAATTCCGGCTTACCCTCATTCATGTTTTTTTCAAGCGAACCGTTCATCTTGTCCCCGAAGCCGAGGTACTTAATGTTGTCTTTTAAATAGTCAAGATTTTTTTCGTTCATAATTGTAGCATTTTGTTGTGATGAAATAATTAATTGCTGGCGCAGATCTGTCCCATAAGTTATTTGCCTGAACAGATCTGCAACTGAATAAACATTGATTACATTAAACAGGTCATATTCGCTGATATTACCTGATGCAAATTCTTCTGCATCCTCACGGTCCTTAAAAAAATACATATCCTTCTTTTCCAAAAAATAACTGCTGCTGTTATAAGCAAGCCAGTTTTCGTTTTTCTGTATGGCAAGCCCGGCTTCATAAAGGGCATCATCTGATATGACATGTTCTTTATCCATGACTTTATTGAAAAAGATTATAGACGTTATTCATGAGGGGATGGCAGACGCGCCAGGAGAAGTGTCCTGCTACTAATGTGCAATAGCAATATCCTTCCACCATTCTGTTCACTAATCTCACAAACAAGCCGTTTGTCTTTTGATAAAGTGAATTGCGAAAATGCAAATGCAAATTGTTGTTTGGTTTGTCCTGCTATAACGGGCATGGTTAACCGGAAAAGAGGAACGAGTTCCGTTTGCTGCTCAGCGGTTCTTTTGGCTTTACTTTTATCCTGGACAAAAAATTTGATATAAGCTGGTGTAAAATCAATCAGCGAATTATTTTTTATATCAAAGTGAAACCAAAGCACCTTTTTATCTATATAAATGCTTCGCAAAGAGAGTTTCATTTGTTCACTTCGAACAGACTTGTTTAAAAAAGATGGCTGTGATTTAATTGAATCTGCATCAAACGAAATATTCAGCAATGGCGGCTCACTTGCATAACTCACCAGGAAAGAATATAATTTCCCATCTGTCGTTATCACACTTAAATTAGTGGTAATGAAATTTTCTTTATTTGCTTTCACCAGCAATACATTTTCATTGCCCTTATTTTTTTGTACCAATATTTCTTTACTGCCACGGTCAACACTTTTAATGGCATAAGGAAATAACAAATTGGTTGTTTTATTATATCCGATTTGTAAAGGATAGGGTTCAATAGCAATCTGAGAAAAACATTTGAATGAAAACAACACGAACCATACTGCACATAATTTTTTCATAACGCTTATTTTATTTTTGATTTAAATCTTTGAGCAACACTTTATATCCGGCTTTCACAGACACCCGGATGAGTTTTACTTTTTTACTGATTAAAGTTTTTGCAGCCTGTATGCCTGCACTCGCAGCCTGCGCTCCAAGCGAAGGATCTAACGATGTTAATCCAACACTGCTTATTGCTTCATCAGCCGAAGCTTTACTGACGTCACGGTTAATACTGCCTGGTATATATATGCCGGCTAATCCATCCATGTCAAAAACTTCAAGTGAGACAGGAAGAATATTATCATTGCACCGTAAAGAAGTAATTGAAATTTTCAGACGTTCATTATTAAGTGAAGAAATTCCATAAATCAACTGATCTTTTGCAATGAGCGCGCCATGCACATAAATGTTTTGCAGCAACCTTAATTTGATAACAGCACCACTTACCAATGTTTGTGTTTCATCAACAACCGCTTCAATGGCATTTGAATGATTGGTTTCAATGTCATCACTAAATCCATAAAACCCCTGTTGTTCGGATGTATCATTGAGTGTGACTGCAAAACTTTCAGGTTTGTTTTTCAATGTCAGATTTTTCATGCTGTCCTGCAGCATTTCAGGATGCTGGACAAGCATTAATTTTTCAAGCACTTTATCAATCTGGTTTATTTCTGGTTCGCTTTGCCTTGAATTATTTTGTTGCATATTTTGCATCATCATTTGTAATCTTTCTATATCAGGGGAGTTGGAATTTGAATAACCCGGCTGTACTTGTTCCGTTTTTTTAGACAGTGCGGTTTTTAGTAAAGCCAGTTTATCCATTACTTTTTTTTCATTCGGATCAACAGGCGTATTATTTAATGCAGTCATCCCCTGCTGGTTGTTTTCAATGGCTGCATGCTGCATGATGGATTGCAATTGATTGGTAAATGGTGAATCAGCTAGGTGATTTTGCCTTTTATAATACGGATCATTTTTCATGGCTTCATGGATACGTAGAGAATCCTTATTACTCTGTTCATACGATCCGAGTTTGTCTTTTTCTTTTCCTTTTTTAAAATGTGCATCCGGTAATTTTAAATTGAGCCCTGCATTGGTTGCTTCATGCTGCGCTACATTTCCTTTGCCACCGCCAAGCGCAACAAAAATGATCGTAAGAAAAGGTATGACCAGTAATGGCAATACCATAAAAAATTTACGCTGCTTTAAAAATTTGGGTGATGTTGTTTCCATATTATTTTTTTGATTGTGACTGATATATTTTTTCAAATAAGGCGATGCTGTCATATAGTCCCGGCCTGAGTTTAATGATTTCCGCATATTTGTTTTTATCTGTTAGCGATAAACTGTCTAAATATTTTTTAATCAATTCAACCCTGTTAAAATCAGATGGTGAAATATAAAACCCCGGTTGTACAAAACTGGATTTGCCAATATGCGCAGGGATAATAGGATGTTTGATTATTATCGTATCAGGTGTTTTTAAAAAGATGGTTTTAATAATAATTCGCACACTGATGATACTGCATAGCAAACAAAAAACTTTAATCAGTAAAAAAGTAAAACTCATCCGGGTGTCTGTGAAAGC
>Ga0206963_10050_pt1 | contig 41901 bp, 34 predicted proteins | sample Alteio_BWOrgHeat_28_FD_152958 | JGI IMG/M metagenome (GOLD analysis project Ga0206963, IMG submission 152958) | Enriched cells from forest soil in Barre Woods Harvard Forest LTER site, Petersham, Massachusetts, United States -... | ecosystem: Environmental > Terrestrial > Soil > Temperate forest >... | reverse complement strand
GCCTGTTGCCATTTTGCGGATCGAGGAAGGGCGTTTGCCAGTTTGGCTTTTTATCTATCTTAAAATAGCTATTCACATATGAAAATGAGAACCCAAAGCTAAGATCGTGCTGATCGGCCCCGCCGCCCCATGCCTGCAGCATGTCCTGCGCAAACAATGGTTTACTGCAAAAAAAAAGAAGAATGATGAGCAGGTAATGGGTTTTATTCATTTAACGCCTGTATAAATGGAACAGATACCAAACGCTAAAGGCCTGCATTTGGTATTTTTAAAGCCTGCTTTATCCATTATTGCTATAAATTTTTCGCCATCAGGAAAAGCGGCCACCGACTCTGGTAAATAGCTGTACGCCCGGCTGTCCTTTGAGAACAGTTTGCCAATGCCAGGTGTAATATAGTTAAAATAAAATTTATACAATTGCTTTACCGGGAACACTTTAGGTTTCGAGAACTCGAGCACAACCGCTTTGCCGCCGGGTTTTAACACGCGCTGAATATCGGTTAGGCCTTTTTCAAGATCCTCGAAGTTGCGTACGCCGTAGGCAACAGTAACGGCATCAAATATATCTGCATCAAAAGGCAGCTTTTCCGAGTCGCCCAATTTTACTTCAAACTGGTCACTCATGTTCCGTTTTTCTATTTTTTGCTGCGCGATATTGAGCATGCCCTGCGAAATATCGACCCCGATAATTTTTTCAGGCTTTAGGATGGATAATGCCTCGAAAGCAAAATCGCCGGTACCGGTGGCTACATCCAATATCAGTTTAGGCTGATCTTTTTTAAGCTCGTTTATTGCTTTTTTGCGCCAGATAATATCGATGCCCAGCGACATAAAATGATTCAGAAAATCGTAGGTTTTTGATATGTTGTTGAACATATCGGCCACCTGTTCTTTTTTAGTAGTATTATTATCCTGATAAGGAGTTATTGTTTCGCTCATATGATCGGGCAAAGATAGGTATTCTTGCGGTTTGTCGTTCATTGAACATCGTTCTAATAGGGTTTTAATAATCTCGTTTTATGTTTATAAATTGCGGGAAATCCTAAGCGATGTTTGCAATTTCACCAACCGATAACAACTGGTTTAACTTTCTAAAAGAAAACAACTTCAACTCTTTCGTCAATTTTTGGACGCCAACACCTTGGAATATTAAAAAAATCAAAGTTGGAGATAAATGGTATTTTTTATTGAAGTCGCCAATCAGAGAAATTGCAGGCTATGGCGAATTTCATACATACGAAAATTTAACTGCTTTTGAAGCATGGCGGCTTTATGGCCGCAAAAATGGGGCTGCTGATTTACAAGAATTCATTAATAGAATTCAAATGTATATTGATCGAAACAGCGATAAATTCGGTGGCAAAGCCATTGATATTACGACTTATAAAATTGGATGTATTATTTTGAACAATTGCCAGTTTTGGGACTCCGATGATTATAAAAATGTAGAAAGTCACCAAATTAGCTTTGGCAAGCAAGTTGTAAAGTATAAATACTTCAACCAATATGATCCCTTTCAAATCGCTGAGGGGCAATCCAACAGTGATTTCAATTGGTTAAACGAACCCAGGGAAGTTTATAAGAAAGAAGTTAATCAACGAAAAGGTCAAAGTAAATTCAAAGGACTAATTCTGAAAGCTTATCGAAATAAATGTTGCATTAGTGGTGAAACTTGCCCTGAACTTTTGGAAGCAGCGCATTTACAGAAATATGTTGATGATAGATCTAATCATGTTCAAAATGGCATTTTATTGCGAGTTGATTTACATCGTTTATTTGACAATGATTTATTATTTATTGATCAAGAATACAAGATTCATATTAGCTCTCTAATTAAAAACCCCAACTATCGGCAATATGATAATGATAAGATATCGCTACCAAATAACTTCGACGAAAGGCCTTCCAAAGAATCGTTGAGATTAAGAACCTCAGATTTCAGGAAATGATTCCCTTATTTAGCTGAGTTCAATAAGCCCTTTACATCCAACGCGCGCGTAAACATAGTCAGATCGCCATTCTCATCCAATGGCCATTGGTCTTTGGGCTTGTCCCAATAGAGCTCGACACCATTTTGGTCGGGGTCGTTTAGGTAGATGGCTTCGGATACGCCGTGGTCTGATGCGCCTGTAAGGGGATATTTGGCATCGATGAGTCGCTGCAAAATAACGGCAAGGTCTTTACGTTCGGGATATAATATAGCGGTATGGTATAAGCCGGGGGCATATTCTGACGCCGGCGGTGCGCCTTTGCTGTGCCATGTATTGAGGCCGATATGGTGATGGTACCCCCCTGCCGATATAAAGGCAGCCTGGTCGCCGTAGAGCATCATTTTATCAAAGCCCAGCAGTCCGCAGTAAAAATCGAGGGATTTTTGCAGGTCGCTTACTTTTAAATGTACGTGGCCTATACGGGTTTGGGCGGGGATTTTGTAGTCGTTCATTTTTTTGTTGTAAAGTTGTAATATTTTAAGGTTGGAAGGTTGGAAAGTTAAAAATTTGGGCATTCCACCTTTTCAACACAAATATACATGTTTAAACATCTAATTGATTAATCTGAATGTCATTAGTTCGTCGGAGCAACGTTACAACATTTCAACCTTAAAACCTTACAACAGAAAAACCTATCTTTGCCCCATGATCGTCAAAACTGCCGAATTTATTTGCAGCAATACCCAAATCTCCAAATTGCCGCCGCCGGTAAAGGCCGAATATGCTTTTATAGGCAGGTCGAACGTGGGGAAATCGTCGCTTATCAATATGCTTACCGGTAAAAAGGGCTTGGCAAAAACCTCGCAAACACCGGGCAAAACACAGCTGATCAATCACTTTCTGATCAATGATAGCTGGTATATTGTCGACCTGCCCGGTTATGGTTATGCCCGTGCCTCCAAAAGCAAAAAGGCGGATTGGGATAAATTCATCCATACCTACCTGGACAAACGCGAAAGCCTGCAATGCGTAATGGCGCTAATCGATAGCCGCCTTGAGCCGCAAAAGATAGACCTGGAGTTTTGCAACTGGTTGGGCGAAAAAGGCTTGTCGTTTGTGCTGATATTCACCAAGGCCGATAAGCAGTCATCCGTAAAAACCGATCAAAACATTGCTAAATTTAAAGCCGCATTATTGCAAAGCTTTGAGGAGTTCCCGAAGTATTTTGTTACCTCGGCTGAGTTGCATACGGGGCGGGATGAGATCCTGGGATTTATTGGCGGAGTGAATCAGAGCTTTGTGGTGCCGGAATTTTCCAGTTCCCCTCTTGAGAGGGGGCACGACGGAAACGCGGGGTAGCAGGTCCGATGGACTCCCTTGGAGGGTGTGTTTAACAAATCATGCAAAAAATGCCGCGTAAAATCATTCCTTATAACCCAAAACTTAAACAATTAGCCAGGAATCTTAGAAATGATAGCACTCTTGGCGAGGTACTACTTTGGAAAGAATTGAACGGTAAGCAATTCTATGGTTATGATTTCATCGCCAAAAGCCGCTTTTGAATTATATTGCCGATTTTTATTGTAATGACTTAGACTTGATAATCGAAATAGATGGCCGCTATCACAATCATATTGAAACTTATGAATTAGATTTGCAGTGCGAAGCGGAATTAAAGAAATATGATTTGACCATATTAAGATTTACTGAGCAAGAAGTACGAAAAGATATGGTTAATGTGATGAGGACGATTGAAGGCTATATTGCTGAATATATTGATAAAAGTAACAGATAACAGTTCCCCTCTTGAGAGGGGGTGTGTAGGGAAAAGCGCAGAGGCGGGGGTGTGTTTATACGCCATCCCTTGTAGCTGTTCATTTTTTTTCTTCATTAACACATCCCTGCTCACTCACAGGCGGCGCGCCCCCTCTCAAGAGGGGAACTTTTGAAGAACAGTTTAAAATGAAAAAATACTTATCCCTGGTAACCTTTACCCACACCATTTTCGCGATGCCGTTCGCGTTCATTGGCTTTTTTTTGGCGGTTACTACTACCCAGCACCGGTTCGACTGGCTTAAACTTGTTTTAATGGTACTTTGTATGGTATTCGCGCGCAACTCGGCCATGGCGTTTAATCGCTACCTGGACAGGGATGTAGATGCAAAAAACCCCCGCACCAAACAACGGGATATACCCGCTGGCCGAATCAGTCCCACAGCTGCACTTACTTTTACTATTATCAACTGCCTTTTATTTATTACGGCTACCTGGTTTATAAATCCGTTGTGTTTTTACCTGTCGCCGGTGGCTTTGATGGTTGTATTGGGATACAGCGCCACCAAGCGTTTTACGGCGCTTTGCCACCTGGTATTGGGTTTGGGCTTATCGCTGGCGCCAATTGGGGCTTACCTGGTGGTTACCGGCAGCTTTGCACTTACGCCGGTTTTCTTCTCGTTATCAGTACTTTGTTGGGTGAGTGGTTTTGACATCATTTACGCCCTCCAAGACGAAGAATTTGACCGCAATGAGCAACTGCACTCCATACCGGCTTACCTGGGCAGGGTGAATGCTTTGAGGCTTTCAAGCGTATTGCACGTATTGTCGGCCATATTTATTGTTATGCCGGCCTTTTTTACGCATGTTGGCATCCCCTACTATATCGGCATCGCTTTCTTTTGCGCCATGCTGATCTACCAGCACCGCTTGGTTAAACCAAACGATCTTAGCCGGGTAAACTTTGCATTTATGACCACAAATGGGATTGCCAGCGTTGTTTTTGCCGTACTATTTTTGATTGACAGGCTGTGGATACGGTAGAAAGCTGAAAGGCGAAAGGTAAAAGCTTAAAGCTGAGAGCAAAAAAAAGCTTTCTGCTTTAGACTTTTTGCTTTCAGCTTAAAAAAAGGCTTTCCGCTTTAGACTTTCTGCTTTTAGCTCTCAGCTTAACATCACATCATCTCCCCATCTTTTTTCTCGTGATAGGTTTTATAGGCCAAATAAAACAGCAATATCGCCGGCAAAATATCAAACAGCAGGTCTTGCGTTTTTATTTGGGGGACGGTGGAGATTATATCATAAATAAGTAGCCCCACCGCAACGGAGCCACCTATAAGATATACATAGAAGAATTTTTTCATACTTTTTTTACTGGCAAATATCATGCTACGGCTTTTCGACCCGGATTTTCAGCATCCTGAAAATCATAAAAAATCAATTAAATCCTGGTTTACTTCAACTCATACTTCTTCGGTACATCCCTCACCATTTTAAACACCGACGCTGCCAACGGCGGTACTGTAATGGTAATGGAGTTTTGCCTGCCATGCCATATAACCACCTCGCTTTTTATTGGCCCGGCATTGCTTACGCCGCTGCCCCAAAATTGCTGAGCATCGGAGTTAAATATTTCTTCGTAGGTACCACTTTCATGTACCCCTACCCTAAAGTCGTGGCGGGTTGCGGGGGTCATATTCAGCACAATTATAAGATCGTCGGCGCTGTTATAGCCTTTGCGGTTGTATATCAGTATCGAATCGTTGGCATTCCCGCCGTCAACCCACTCAAAACCATCGCTTACAAATGCCTTTTCATACAATGCAGGTTCTGATTTATATAAGCGGTTCAATGCTTTAACAGTTTCTTTGATACCGTTGTGGTTCGGATATTCCAATACGTACCAGTCTAATGAACGCTCAAAGGCCCATTCTGTACCCTGGCCAAATTCGGAGCCCATGAACAACAGTTTTGAACCGGGATGAGTGAACATATAACCGTACAACAGACGCAGGTTGGCAAATTTCTGCCATTCATCACCGGGCATTTTACCGAGCATGGAGCCTTTGCCATATACAACCTCATCATGCGAGAAAGGCAGCATAAAGTTTTCCGTGAAGACATAGATCATACTGAAGGTGATCTGGTCATGGTGATATTTGCGGTATATGGGGTCGTCACTAAAATACTTGATGGTATCGTGCATCCAGCCCATCATCCATTTCATACCAAAACCGAGTCCGCCTGCATATATCGGCCTGCTAACGCCTGTAAACGAGGTAGATTCCTCGGCAATAGTTTGTGTATCAGGGAAATTTCCGTAAACAGCGGTGTTAAATTCTTTCAGGAACGATATAGCTTCCAGGTTTTCGTTGCCACCATAAATATTTGCCTCCCATTCGCCGTGCTTGCGAGAATAATCGAGGTATAACATGGATGCAACCGCGTCAACCCTCAGTCCGTCAACATGGTAACGGTCGAGCCAGAAAATAGCGTTACTAATCAAAAAGGCACGTACTTCGTTACGGCCATAATTAAATATGTACGATTTCCAGTCGGGGTGAAAGCCTTTGCGTACGTCGGCATGCTCATAAAGGTGCGTGCCGTCGAAATTATAGAGCGCGTGTGCATCCCCTGGAAAGTGTGATGGTACCCAGTCCAATATTACCCCGATCTTCGCCTTATGCAGTTCTTCAACCAAATACATCAGGTCCTGCGGCGTGCCATAACGGGATGAAGCCGCATAAAACCCGCTGATCTGGTAACCCCAGCTTGGGTAATACGGATGTTCCATTATCGGCATAAACTCCACATGCGTAAAGCCCATTTCCTTTATATATGGCACCAGTTTATCGGCCACCTGCCTGTAATTCAAAAATTCGTCGGGGCTTTCCCAGTTGCGTACCCATGAGCCGATGTGCATTTCATAAACCGACCAAGGCTTATCCAACGCATTATGCTGATAACGGTTGGCCATCCAATCGCCATCGCTCCATTCGTAAAAGGTATCGGCTACAATTGAGGCTGTATGCGGCGGTAACTCCCAACGCAACGCAAATGGATCGCTTTTTTCCAGCTCCTCGCCTGACGATGATTTGATAAAATACTTATAGGTTTCGCCGTTGCCAACGTGCGGGATAAAACCTTCCCAGATACCCGAGCCATCCCAGCGTGAGTTTAAAGGATGCGAGCCGCGGTTCCAGCCGTTAAAGTTGCCAATTACTGCAACATATTGCGCGTTTGGCGCCCAAACGGCAAAATAAGTGCCCGTTACTTCTTTATGCTGAACTACGTGCGAACCCAGTTTTTCGTACAATTTGTAATGCGTACCCGAGCGAAACAGGCCGATATCAAAATCCGTGAAACGGCTATAAGGCTCCACATTCAGCAAGGGTTCCGCCGCTGCCACCGTCGTTTTCTTTGCCGGGGCTTTGGCTTTTGCAGCCGGTTTAGCTGCGGCTTTTGCCTTTGGTTCGGCCTTTGCTGCCGGGGCAGCTAAGACCGCCGCGGCGGTCTTAGCTTTTGGCGCGGCTGCTTTTTTTGCAGGGGCGGCTGGTTTCGGGTCTTCTGTTTTCTTTTTAGCCATAATTGTATGCCGCAAAGGGCTTAATTATTAAATTTTTCTATCTCATACAGCACGTGCTGTATCCCTTTCAGGGGTATTTTTATCCACTCAGGCCGACCGTTCAGCTCGTAGCCCAGTTCATACACTGCTTTTTCGAGCAAATGGAGCTGTAATAAAAAGTTCAGCTCGGCTTTGCTGCCGAAAATACCTTTAATATCGCCAATTGCCGCCATGTAGGCATCAACATAAGCATCATTTATAAGTTTATACCAGCGGTCGGCTGCTTTTTGGAGTTTAACTGGGTCCACATTCTGGGTCTCGGCGCTAAAGTAAAGCTTCGAGCATACAGCGTAATGGAACGAGCGTATCATTCCCGCAACATCCTTCAGCGGCGAATGTTTTATTTTCCGGTCGGCAATGGTACTTTCAGGCTCACCTTCAAAATCGATGATCAGGTAATCGGCGCCTGTAAATAGCACCTGGCCCAAATGATAATCGCCGTGTATGCGGATCCGTTGTGATTGCAGCGGGTTAGCTGCCACTTTTTTAAAGAAATTCTCTATCTCTACTTCGGCATTAATAAAATGGTCGGCCAGTTTTTTGGCGATTTTATCAAGCCGGGCGTAATTTTCTTTTAACAGGGCGATGCGTTTTTTTAGCAGCTTTAACAGGTGATTTTCAAGCCATTCTGCGTATTCAGCATTAAAGGTTTCGGACTTAAACGCGGCATCCGTTTTACCCGATAACAGCGCAAGGTGCATTTCAGCCGTACGTTTGCCCAGCAGCTCCACTTTCTCAAAAACAAGGTCGCGGATGGTGAAGGACTTATCAACAAAGCCGAATAAAAAGTCGTTCAGATCGTCTCCGGTAGCAACCCAGCTATCCGATTTGCTCACCACCTTTTGCATCATCAGGCCGAGGGTAACAGGAGCAATCTCGGGCCGCTCGTAAACCATGCTGCCGCAATAAGCTGGTATATTTTTAAAATTGCCAGTTTCGGTTAAAAACTGCAGCATCTCCACCTCGGGGTTAACCTCGCGGAAGAGCTTGCGGTATAGTTTAAAAAAATATTTATTGCCGTAAATAAGTGACGAATTGCTTTGCTCCAGCTGCGGCACCAGGCACGAATAGGCCATGTCGGCATCCTTTTTATCAAGCCCTTTACCTTTGTAGTAACTTATGCTGCCATTGGCCTGTTTGTCGACCGCGTTGCCAATTACGCTTTTAAATATCTCAGTTTGAAAACGAAAATCATAAATAGCGTCAATCAGCCAGCCGGTACGCGCTCCGGCATTGGCGCGAACAATGAACGCCTTTTTATTTACCTGCTGCAGCAAAGGATAATCGTCATCGATAAAAGATAGCGGGATGCAATAGCGTTCCTCATCACCATAGGTATAAGCCACTTGCAGGATGAGCAAAAACGCAATATCATTTTCGACAGGGATATTAAGAAGCTGGACTATCTTAATGAATTTTATCTTACGTGCTTTACCCGCAAACCAGCGGCACTGGCGCATATATTCGTCCAGCACGTGCTCTTCCAGCCATTGTAAAGCTACCGCGTCCAGAGCAAACTCTCCCCATGGCTTGTTCAGCACTAAAGTGCTGGCGGGTTCGGTTTGGGTTGCGGCGTCCATCTTCTATCATTTATAATTCTATCCTGAACAAATGTACAGGCATGTGATGCGGATTCAACTCCACGTAGTTCCATTCGTGCATCCACTCGTAGCTTTGCCCGGTTATCATATCAAATACGGTAAAGCTCTGCCCTTCGTGCAGGCCCCATTCGTATATCGGCGTTTTTATATAGCCGTTTTGGGTATTATTTGGGTCGAGGTTTGCTACGCAGATGATGTGGTTATCGCCGCTGGTTTTGTAATACGCCAGCAGATTATCGTTCGCCACATCTAAAAACTTAATATTATTGGTTGTTTGCAGCGCCAGGTTCGTTTTGCGCGATGCATTTACTTTGGTGATCACTTCCATCAGCAAATTGCGATGTTCCCAGTCCCAATAGCGCACTTCGTATTTTTCCGAGTTGATATATTCTTCCTTACCGGGATAAGGCTGCCATGCCATCAGCTCAAAACACGGCCCGAAAATGCCATAGTTTGACGACAGTGTTGCCGCCATAAAAAACTTAACGATAAACGCGGCGTGGTTTGGCGTTTGCAGCGCGTATGGATTAATATCATGCGTGTTAGGCCAAAAATTGGGACGGAAATAGTCCTTCACTTCGGTTTGGGTTAGCTCGGTCATGTATTCTATCAGTTCCTGTTTGCTGTTGCGCCAGGTGTAATAGGTGTATGATTGTGTGTAGCCCACTTTGGCCAGTTCCTTCATTACCTTTGGCTTGGTAAATGCTTCGGACAGGAATATAGTGCCCGGGTATTTCTTTTGTACTTCGGCAATGCACCACTCCCAAAAGTTGAATGATTTGGTATGCGGATTATCAACCCTGAAAATACGTACGCCTTGTTCGCACCAGTAATCCAGTATGCTTTTCAGCTCTTTCCACAGGTTTTGCCAGTCGTCGTTCTCGTAGTTGATGGGCAGTATATCCTGGTATTTTTTTGGGGGATTTTCGGCATACTGAACCGTACCATCAGGCCGCCATTTGAACCAACTCGGATGTTCTTTAACATATGGATGATCGGGCGAGCATTGAATGGCAAAGTCCAGCGCAATTTCCAATTGATGTTCTGCCGCCTTTTTTATCAGCTTTTTAAAATCAGCGAGTGTACCCAGGTCCTTCAATATGGCCTTGTGGCCACCAGCCTCGCTGCCAATGGCATACGGTACCCCGTCATCACCGGGCAGGGCATTTACCGTATTGTTCTTCCCTTTGCGGAAATTGAAACCGATAGGATGTATCGGCGGAAAATAAAGCACATCAAAACCCATTTCGGCAATGCGTGGTAACAGTTTTTCGCAATCTTTAAAGGTGCCGTGCTTACCCTCAACCCTTGCGGCTGACCTCGGGAAGAACGAATACCAACTGCTAAAGCCGGCCTTGTCTCGTTCCACATAAACCTTTAGCTCGCGCAGGTAGGTGGTGGCGTTCGTCAGGTTTGGATAAAGTTCGATAAGCCGCATCATATCCTTACCCAATACCAATGCTATGGCCGCGTCGTATTTTTTTGCGTTGCGGAGCGTGGCGATAGTTTGTGTAAGCAGCTTTTTATCCGCAGCCGAGGCTTTCGGCAGCATTTCTTCCAGCAAATTGGCTCCGATAAGCAGCTCCACTCCCATTTGCTGGGCATCTTCATATTTTTTCAGGAAACCGTGGTGCCAGGTAAGTGCGTGGTCGATCCAGCCAATAACAGTATAATAGTAAAAGCCGGTTTTTGGGAAGGTACAACTGGCGTGCCACCTGTCGTTGTTGATCAGGTGCATCTCATGATGCTGCCACTCTTTTTCCGTCTCGTGCCTGCACAACAGGCGGCCGCGCACGTGGTCGTGCCCATCGGCAAAAATATCTGCCTCAACCCTTATTGTCTCGCCCGCTACTTTCTTTATATAAAACCGACCAGCGTCAATTTCAGGCGTAACATGCTCAACAATAACCCTTTGCAAGCCATTGGCGTTCATAAGCAGATAAAATTTAGTTCCGGTATATAATTGGTTCCTATAAAAGTAATTATAATATAACAATTAAACAGCAAATCGCGTTAAACACACCCCTACACCCCTCTCAAGAGGGGAACCGCACTTTGCCAACGCTTTTATTTATTTTACTATTTCTAATTTTTTAAAATTCTTCCTGAATTTAAGCTGAACAATTTTGTCGGCATCTATTATAAAATCCTTCGTCTCGCCGTTATCAGTAATAATTTTCGACGGCTTAAACGGCAGGCCGATGATGTTGATATGGTAATTCTCATACCTCGGCGTATACAGGCCTTCCATGCTTTGCTGTATGGTTAACCTGTCGTTTTTGCCATTTACCACAAACTTTTTTTCCAGGTATATATCCTGCTCGTAGGCAAAGGTTTCGCCATAATCTTCAAACAGGAACGAGTTCACCTCGTAATCACTGTAATAAATATTCATGATCACCTCTTCTATCTCCTTTTCGCCAACATACTGCATCACCGGGTATTCCGGAAGTACCGATCCTGCCTTTATAAATACAGGTATGGTTTCCAATGGCGCCGAAACCTCAAGCTCTTTACCGCCGTCAACCATCTCATTCGTCCAAAAGTTGTACCACTTGCCTTTTGGCAGATACACCCTGCGGCTGGTTTGGCCCGGCGCTAAAATAGGGCAAACCAATATTTTATCGCCGTAAGTAAACTCATCCTGCCTAAAGTGGTTGGTTTGCACCGCCTGCTCCTGCATTACAATTGGCCGCAATATGGGGAAGCCATAACGGTGATGCTCCCAGAAGGTTGAATACAAATAAGGTATCAGCCTGTAACGAAGCTCAATAAATTTGCGGTTGATGCTGGTAAACGGCTCGCCGAAACTCCAGGGTTCGCGTTCCTTGGTATCGCCGGCGGAGTGCGCACGCATGAAAGGTGAGAATGTACCCATCTGGATCCAGCGGGTAAACAGCTCGCCGTCAGGCTCGCCGCTAAAGCCGCCTATATCAGTGCCGCAAAACGGTATGCCTGATATGGAAAGTCGCTGGCATTGTATATTACCCAGGCTCAAATGCTCCCACGAGGCCACGTTATCACCCGTCCAAACTGATGAAAAACGTTGTACGCCCGAATAGCCCGCCCTTGTAATAGTGAAGGGCCGTTTATTTTTCATAATGGTACGTAAACCCTCATAGGTCGACCGTACCATTTGCATGCCGTAAACATTATGCGCCTTGCGGTGCGATCCGCGGTGCCCATCGTACTGGTGCCTTACATCATCAGGAAAAGTACCCGCACCGAAAACGGCAGGCTCATTCATATCATTCCACACACCGGCTACGCCCATCTCCACCAATTCATCAAACAAGCCGCCCCACCAGGTACGTACTTCGGGGTTGGTAAAGTCAGGGAACTGGCAACGGCCCGGCCACACGTGGCCCTCCATAAAGTAATCATCGCTGCGGCGACAGAAATACCGGTTTTCTTTTCCCTCTTTAAACACCCAGTAATTATCGTCCACACGTATGCCGGGGTCAATAATTACAACCGTTTTAAAGCCGTCTGCCGCCAGATCGGCAATCATTTTCTTGGGATTGGGGAAATATTTACGATCCCAGGTAAAGCACCTGTAGCCGTCCATATAGTCAATATCAAGGTAAATACCGTCGCAAGGTATTTTACGGTCGCGGAAACCTTTGGTGATCACCCGTACTTTCGCCTCTGGATAATAGCTCCAGCGGCATTGGTGATAGCCCAGCGCCCAAAGCGGCGGCATAGGGTGCGTACCGGTGATAAGGTGGTAATTTTTTACCACATCCATCATGTGCGGGCCGTGGATATAATAGTATTGCAGTTCGCCGCCATCGGCCCAAAAACTGGTTTGGGCTTTGTTCTCTCCCCCAAAATCAAACTGCGATTTAAACGTATTATCAAAGAAAATACCGTGCGCTATATCTTCATTTAAGCTGATATAAAACGGAATACTGCGGTATAATGGGTCCTGGTTCCAGGCAAAAGAGTAAGCATCGGTGTTCCAGTTCTTTAGCCTTTTACCGCGCAGGTTCAAATCGGTGGGTTTATCGCCGAGGCCGAAAAAGCTTTCATCAGGCTGGCAAACCTTGGTACAGTACACATAATAACCACCGAACTTCACATTCTCCTCCCAGTGCATAGGCACCGCGTCGGCATTGGTAATATGACCAAAATTATCAGAGAACGATATAAAAAAGTCCTTTTTACGGATGTGGCAATTCACATTCCGGGTTGATACGCAAAATTCAAATTCATTTTCAAGCAGCTCAAAACTGGCGCCTTTCATGTCGAGTTTTGGCACCGCGTACGAAAATTCTTCTAAAAAAACACCATGCGGCGCAAGGCGTACGCGGATAATATCATCGGTAACCACGTAAACCTCAACCTTGGCATCCCCATCACTAAAGTAGAACTTATTCCCCGCCTTTTCCACATGGTTGGGGACGGTTAAGTACTTCTTTATAATGGGCTTTATATCATTTGCAGGGTTATTTACGTGGTGAAATTCTTCTTCTTCCTCGGGTAAGTTATTAACAGGCAGTTCGGGATCAAGTATATGCTCTTCCATTCAAATTAATTAGTCGCTTCCAAAATATGCATCTTTTATGCAATATACAATATTTTTACGTTCAAACAGGACATAATTCATGCCATATCAGTCATTGGTTGTCTGAATCAGAATTTACAGAATTAAAGAATGACCAGAATTTAAGCCGCTTACGGTCATTCGATAAATTCCAAAAATTTAACAAATTCGAGTTCAGACAATTTAAGCTATCGTCCTTGTCTCAGGCACCGCCTCATCAATTATCTGTATCTTCTTGCTGTCATCAACAAATAATACCGAAAGAGCAGCTAAAAACATAAATACGCCGGCCATTACCAAACCGTAAATAGCCTGGCTGTTGAATACATATTTAATGATGAGACTACCTGTTAAACTGTTTACAATTTGCGGGAACGTGATAAAAAAGTTAAACAAGCCCATGTAAACGCCTATCTTTTTAGCAGGTATCGAACTTGATAATATAGCGTAAGGCATAGCCAAAATACTCCCCCATGCCAAGCCTATGCCCACCATTGGTAAAAGTAACAGATAATGATTTTGGATAAAGAAAAGCGAGATAAGCCCTATGCCGCCCATTGTTAATGAAAATGCATGGGTAATTTTTCTGTTCAATTTTTTCACTATCCAGGGCAACGAGAGCGCGTATATGGCTGACACTGCATTATAAACCCCGAACATATTACCAACCCAGTTCCCGGCATCGTTAAACGCCTTTGAGGTTGTGTCGCCGGCGGCAACGTGATAAACGTGGGCGGCAATACCAGCCGATGTGAACACCCACATGGAAAACAGCGCGAACCACGAAAAGAATTGCACCACGCCCAATTGCTTCATGGTTTTTGGCATGTTGGCCAGGTCATGAAAAAATTCGGACAGGCCGCTGCGCTTTTCTGAAACCTCCGTATCCTCTTCGTGAAAAGTGGCATATACTTCTGGCGGATATTCTTTTGTTTTGACCACTGTCCACACAATACAAGCTATGAGAACGATCCCGCCGAAGTAGAAAGAATACAATAAATTGTCGGGTACGATACCTTTTGCAGCTACCGCAGGCACATGAAACCAATTGGCTAATACCGATGGCAAAGCTGAACCTATAATGGCGCCCACGCCTATCAAACATGTTTGTAACGAAAAACCAACGTTATGTTGGCTATCGGGCAAATTATCCGCAACCAGGGCCCTGAATGGCTCCATAGCTACGTTGAACGAGGCGTCCATCAGCATTAACATACCTGCGCCTACAATTATTGGAGGTATCAAAAATGCCAAACCTGATGAATTTGGTAAAAAGCACAATGCTACGCCAGATAACAAAGCTCCTGTAAGAAAATAAGGACGTCGGCGGCCAAGCTTTGTCCAGGTACGGTCGCTGTAATGGCCGATGATGGGTTGGATGATCATCCCCGTAAGCGGCGCAGCCAGCCAAAACAGCGACAGGTTACCCACATCAGCTCCGAAGGTTTCCAATATGCGGCTGGCATATCCTGTTTGCAGCGCAAAACCGAACTGTATACCCAAAAAGCCGAAGCTCATGTTCCAGATCTGCCAGAAATTGAGGCGGGGCTTTTGTACAATAATACGTTTACTCATAATTCTTTATTTTTGGTTTAATCAATTGGTCATTAGGTGTCTGAATCAGAATTTACAGAATTAGAGAATGAGCAGAATTTTAAAAAAATATAAGCTCATCTATAAATTCTGAAAATTTACAAATTCTATAAATTCGAGTTCAGACAATTAAAAAGCAAGCAGTACCCCGCTTGTAGGCGGCAACGTTATGTTTAAGCCCTGCTGCGCCATATCATCTGTACTATATTTATTGCCGGTTAGCAGGTCGGTAAATTCAGCCTTCCCTGTTAAATTTAGCTTTGCTATCAAGTCGGCCGGCAATATTACAGTTAGCTGCCCCTGGCTGCGGTTAAAATTGGCGATCACTAATATACGCTGCTTATCAGTGTATCTAAGGTATAAATATATTTGGGTATTAAAACCGGGTTGACGCTCATTAGCACACATCAGCTCGTAAAACTCACCATTGCTCAGTGCGTCACTGTTTTTTACTGCGTTTAGTAAGGTGCTGTAAAAGCTGCGCAGGTTTTTTTGATCGGGCGACAGTTGGCCGCCATCATAGTGCCCGTTATTCAGCCATTTCTGATGCTCGGGAACACCGCAATAGTCAAATATACTGGTGTGTGCATTCACGCTGAAACCCATCGACCCATTGGCCGGCTCCGCTACCTCCTGCCCCGAGTAAACCATTACCGGCCCGGTTGAAAGCGTGGCGGTTACTATCATACCCGGCACTGCATACCACGGATTGCCTGCAAAAACAACGTTGGCAATGCGCTCTTCGTCGTGGTTTTCCATAAAGCGCAGCATGTGGCTGTCAATGCCTTTGGTCTCGTTGTTCCAAACATTGTTAATGGCCCATGTATTGGCGCCCAACTGGCTGCGTACAAGCGCTTTTACGGCATCGTACAGGCCTGTTTTATCGTACAGGTAGTCGAACTTGCCATCAAAAATATATTTGTTATAGAGGCTGTAATGATAGGCTTCGCCGATGAATATCAGCGCCGGGTATTTGGCTTTCAGCTTTGTTATCAGCCAACCCCAAAACTCTACCGGCACATATTCTATCATATCGCATCTGAACCCGTCGATGCCTTTTTGGGCCCAAAAATCTAAAATATCATACAGCTTGTTCCACAAAGGCGGAGGCGGATCGAAGTAGGTTTTCTTATTATCGCTAAAGTCGACACCATAATTCAGTTTGGCGGTCTCGAACCAATCATTAATGGTCGGCGATGCGCTGAAAACATCGTTACCTGTAGCTTTGGCGGGATTCTCATCGAATTTGCCATCCTTTAACGGGCTCGTAAACCCATCGCCGCCTGGATTATATCCGCCCGGCACCTTAAAGGGCTGTCCGCAAATGTAGTAGAAATCATTTTTGGGGCTAAACGCCCTGGTATTGTCATCATCCTGGCCGATGTCGCGCGCCCCGGCCGGTTTTACATCCGATCCATAGGTACGCGCCACATGGTTGGGCACAAAATCCATAATTACCTGCATGCCATGGGTGTGGGTACGCGTTATTAGCGCCTCATATTCGGCCATGCGGTTTTTTACGTCGACCGCCAGCCCGGGATCTACATCATAATAATCCTTTATTGCATAAGGCGAGCCGGCGCGGCCCTTCACCACATCGGGGTCGTCGGTTTTTATCCCGAATTGCGAATAATCCGTCATGCTGGCGTGCTCAACTACACCTGTGTAAAATATATGAGTAAAGCCCATTTTTGCGATCTCAGAGAGCGCTTTGTCGTTTATATCGCTGAATTTACCGGTACCATTTTCTTCAACCGATCCGTAAAATTTATTCGTGGTATTAGTATTGCCGAATAAGCGCGGCAATAATTGGTATATGATGAGTTTGTTGGTGGTCGACATTATTTTTGTGATTCGGCTCGTTCCTTTATTACCTTTAATATGTTTTGTTGTATGTCCTTCATGATCAATCCCGCCCATATATCGGCGTAAAAATTAAATGTGGTATGCAATTTAAAACTGCTGTACAAATGTAGTTTGCACGTATTTGGGCCGATCTGTTCCAGTTGATATGTACCGGTCAAAACATCAAAATAATCGCCGCCGATGACGATATGTTTATCCATTGTGGTTGATGGAATATCGTAGGGATTGGCATGGATGGTGAAAGTCATTGACTTTTCAGGCTGATAAGCGATAACCTCCTCGTCAAATACCAAACCCTTGTCGAAAATAGCTTTGCGCCTGCCGCCTACCGCCTCCTTGTCCAACTCGGCCTTAATAGGGCGCGGAAAACCGAGAGAACGCGTGAAAGATGCGCTGTCTTGTTTTTGGTCAATGGTGCGTACGCGGGTTACGTTTTGCCAGATCTGCCGTTTGGTAGCGTGTATAGTAATTTCGGTATAGGCCTGGCTAACTTTGGTTGATGCGCCGATGTAATGCTCGATAGGCGCAACGATAAAAGGCAAAAGTAATACGATGGAAAGCTGCAATTTATTTTTATTTTGCCGTTTGCGCACATTATGCGCCCAAAGGCCGCCAAAGCTTGATGCGATCAAAAAAATGGGCAGCGCCATTATCCAGCATGCCCAGCCTTCAACGCTGAACGCCAGGGTAAGCAGGAACAGGGCCATAATAGAGATCCAGGGTGTGAAGATGGCAAAAGGCATTTTATATATGTAATTCTTTTCGGCGATATAAACGGTAATATAACCGATAAGAAAAGGCACACCGAGCAGAAAACCGATACCCATCACCTCAAAAAGGCCACCGGCTAATTGAGAATCAAAAAAGCAGCGGATGAGGAACGCGAGTACAGCGGCAATGATCACCCCCATGAATATTTGCTCGAAGCGTTTCAGGTTTTTCATTCTTTAAATAGCTGCTTCAGAATTTGCCTTTACAACACATTCATTATCATGCACCAAAACACTGATGTCTGACGCAGATAGATTTTTAATGTACGTTCCGCTCTTGCTCACCTTAACATTCAGCAAAACACCCCGGAAAGTTATAGTAAAACAAAACGATTCCCACTTACCCGGCAAAAACGGTTTGAACGATAGCTTGCCATCCTTTACCCGCATACCGCCGAAACCTTCCACTACAGCCATCCATGTACCGGCCATTGAGGTGGTATGGCAGCCATCCTCGGTGTCATTATTATAATTATCAAGGTCGAGGCGCGAGGTGCGCAGATAGAACTCATAAGCACGTGCCTCGTCGCCCAATTTAGCAGCCAGAATAGCATGCACACATGGCGACAATGACGATTCGTGCACCGTCCTCGGTTCATAAAAATCAAAATTGCGGCGGATGGTATCTATATCGTATTTGTCCTCGAAAAAATAGATGCCCTGCAACACATCGGCCTGTTTAATAAAGCAGGAGCGCAGTATACGGTCCCAGCTCCATTTTTGGTTTAGCGGGCGGTCGGTTGCGGGCAGATCCTTTACCAGTATCTGCTCTTTATCAAGGTAGCCGTCCTGCTGTAAAAAAATCCGCAGCTTCTCGTCATACGGATAATACATATTTTCAATAATGTGGGTGAACTTTGCCGTTTCCTCCGCCTCGATAAAGTTCAACTTAGTTACCAGGGCATTGTATTTACCTATATCCGCAGCTTTTACCTTTTCCAACACCTCCATGGCATATTGCATACACCAGGTGGCTATGGTGTTGCTGTACCAATTGTTGTTTACGTTGTTCTCGTATTCGTTTGGCCCTGTTATGCCCAGCATTACAAACTTTTCGCGGGCTGCTGACCAGCTTACCCGGTTACTCCAAAAACGGGCGATGCCCAACAGCACTTCGAGACCGTAATCGGTTAGATAACTTTCGTCGCCGGTATAGCGCACATAGTTATAAATGGCGTAGGCAATTGCTCCATTGCGGTGCAGTTCCTCAAAAGTAATTTCCCATTCGTTGTGGCACTCAATGCCGTCAATGCTCACCATAGGGTACAGGGCTGAACCGTTCCCGAAGCCCAGCATGGCGGCGTTTTCATAAGCCTGCGGCAATTGTTTATAACGATAGAGCAGTAAATTTCGCGATACCGCCTGGTCGGCAGTGGAAAGGTAAAAAGGCACACAATATGCTTCAGTATCCCAATAAGTTACGCCCCCATATTTTTCGCCGGTAAAACCTTTTGGGCCAATGTTTAGGCGTGCATCCTCGCCGGTATACGTTTGGTTAAGCTGGAATATATTAAAACGTATCCCCTGCTGCGCCGACGCATCACCTTCAATAACAATATCGTTGTGTTTCCATTTCTCGGCCCAGGAAGCAGCCTGTTCAGTCAGCATGGTATCGAAGCCTTTTGCGCTGATGCGGGTTAACGTGGCTTTTAAATTGGCGGCAAGTTCTTCGACCTTATGATTTTGCGACGATAGGTTAGCCGCATATTTTACAAGGGTAATAGCCTGCCCCTGCTGCGCTTGTAATTCAACCTTTGTGCCGATGTATTTTTCGCGGTTTATGGCCTGGCCCGAAAATTTAGCCTGCTGACCCTTTTGCGCGATGGTGAACTGCATCCCACTGATCACATCGAAACCCGTCTTCTTGGTTTTCAGGTGAATATAGCCCGCATTTTCCCAGTATTCTCGTTTTATCTCATCCCAGAATTTTTCATCGTAATTTGCGTCCTCATTCTTAACGTCGCCGTCGATAAATGGTGTCAGGGTAATAGTCCCGTTAAAATTTAAAGGGGTGATGGAATATTTTATAGCGCCAGCCTCGTCATCAATCATGCTGCAAAAGCGGATGGATTCAACTTCAACCACCTTACCCTGACTGTTTTTAGCCTGGAAGGTGCGCTTTAGGTAACCGCCCTTCATATCCAACTCGCGCCGGAACTTGCTTACTTCGCATTTTGCAAGGTCGAGTTGTATGCCGTCGATCAGCACATCAATACCGATCCAGTTGGCGGCATTCAATACTTTTGATGAATATTCAGGATAGCCATTCTTCCACCAGCCTACACGAGTTTTATCGTTATAATAAACACCGGCGATATAGTTTCCCTGTAAGGTCTCGCCGCTGTATGCTTCTTCAAAATTGGCCCGCTGACCCATGCGCCCGTTACCCAGGCTGCAAACGCTCTCGGCTATCTTATTATATTGAGGATCAAAACCATCCTCAATTATTTTCCATTCGTCTACTTTAAAATAGTTGATCATATAGCCCCCTCTAAATCTCCCCCCGAAGGGGGAGACTTTAAAAACCAGGTTGTTTTTTGTTTATGTGTAACAGTCAATATAATAATGAATTGGCTTATCAAAAGTCTCCCCTTCAGGGGAGATTTAGAGGGGCTTTAATTTTTCTAAACTCATCTCGCTCAACCCGCTTACCACCAGATCAGCCTCACCCAGCACCTGCGGCGAGCCTATACCTACTACTTTCATCCCCCCATTAATAGCTGCTTCTACACCTGCTATGGCGTCCTCAAATACTACGCAATCTTTGGGTGCTACGTGTAGTTCCCCAGCACCCTTCAGGAAAACCTCGGGGTCGGGTTTGGCTTTGCTTACCTTGTTGCCGTCAATAATGGCATCAAACATGGCCGTCATGCCTATTTTATCCAATATCATCCCCGAATTTTTACTGGCCGAGCCCAAGGCGGTTTTTATCCCCGCATCGCGGCAGCTTTGCACAAATTCGCGGGCGCCAGGCAGTATTTCATTAGGTTTCATCTGGTTTATCATGTCAACGTACCAGGTGTTCTTTTCGGTTGCCAATGCCTCTTTTTCAGTATCGGTTTTGGTTATGCCGCCCCATTGCAGTATCAGTTCCAGCGACTTTACCCGGCTTACGCCCTTTAATTTCTCGTTTTGTTCCTCCGTAAAATCAAACCCTAAGGAGTTTGCCAAACGTTTCCAGGCTTTATAATGATATACCGCAGTATCAACAATTACACCATCAAGGTCAAAAATACAGGCCTTTATTTTACTCATTAATTAGTATGTACAGTTGACACTAAGGTATACTTTTTATAGGATATGGAAATATTAAATTAAAAAAGAGCCCTAATGTCATTTCGACGAGCCGTGGGAGGCTTGGCTCTGGGCGAGGAGAAATCTTATAAAAGCGACTGGCTTGATGCAAATACAAAGCGATGCAAGGCGTATAAGATTTCTCCTCGCCCTAAGTTCAGTGCCACTTCGCTCGTCGAAATGACATGAAACTATAAATTGAATGCAACCTCTACTGTCTCGAATTATACTGATCTATCAAAAAGTGCGGCGTGCCGCCTTTAACCAGCGAGGGGTCAAACTCAATGGTTACGTTCTTGGTTTCGCCTATGGGTATGGTGAAGTAATTGTCGTTCATAAATACCGGCAACACGCGCGAACCATCAGGGTTCATGAGTTGTACGTGCACATCAAACGCCAGTCCGCCCGAATTTGCCGGGTTGGTTAAGTTAAGGTTGATGAGCTCGTTGCCGTTGGCCAATTTAGTTGCAGTATAACTTTGCTGTAAATTGACCACGGGTATAGTACTGAACGAGGTAAAATTATTGCCCGGGCTTGCCCAATAAAAGTTATCCGACACCAGGTTGCCCGACGCATCGGTAAGTTTAAGCTTGATAAAATAAACTGAGGGTAGTTTTATGGGCTGCGCATATACGGAAAACTCATACAGCGAATAGCCGAACACATTACTCTTTTGCGAGCCAAGCATCCTTACATAACGCGCGGTAACCGTTGGAAAAGTAATATTTTCGGTACCGCCGGCGCCAGCTGTGGTTGTATACACATTGGTCCAGTTAGTAGCATCGTTTGATACCTGGATGGCATATGATATGGCAGAATTTTGCCATACCAGCGACACAGCGCTCACGCTTTGTGGTGTGCCCAGGTCAACATATATCCAGTCGTTACTATTAAAATCATTCACTGCCCATCGAGTGCCCAGGTTACCGTCAAACGCATTTTGCACCGGAAACTGCGTTGCCGACGACGTGGCATACCCGGGTTTATTCAAAGCCAGATCGGCAGCGCCAATGGCTTTAAAACAAAACGTGGTGGTATCATTAGTGGCGTTCACTGTAGCCGTATTGCTGAAGCCCGGCACCACGTTTCCGCTAATATCATACAGGGTCGATGTTGCGGTAAGGCCGTTCATATCCTTAAGCGTAGCATTTATCACCTTTACCGAATCTGACGCGATGCTCCATTGGATATGCACGGGTTCACAAGCCTTTTTTACGCCCCAGTAACCGCCTGTGCAATCCAGGTAAAAATCGTAGGTCTGCCAAATCATGGTGGTGAATGATGGCTGACTCATCCACATTAACAATCCCGAGGCATCGTTCCACATGTGGTCGTTATAACCCTCGAACATGGCCTTGTGGGTTTGGATATTTTGCAATTGGGCTTTTCGGCAAAAATCTTCAAGATACTGTGCCGTTCCAAATTGGTTGTTGATGCGGTTAACATAATCGCCGCAACCCGCACCGCCGCCCCGGCTTTCGGAGCTCGACGTATAGCCGAAATAATGATTATAGTCCCATACACTGTTCTCGGGCCACAGATTGGCTGCCGGCATAAACTGCCTGAAACTTTCACTCGTTACAAAACAAGGCAGGCCCCATTCGGGGTGAAAACCATAATTACCTGTAAAAATGGACTGTGGAAGTGTATTATAGCCGGTCGAAGGAGTCTTTGTGAAATATGACGTAAGGTCAAGATCGCTATAAGGCCCATCAGCGGATATACCCCCCTGTGATTTCAAGCCGAACTGGGTATTATCAGCGGTATTCCCAGCGTTTGATGTCGATTGGTACAGACGCTCATTTTCATCATACTTTTTAACGGAATCTTCCAGCTGCGTATCCACAAAGGATAGCCCTTCGTTAACACCGCACCAAATAGAAACGCACGCATGATTACGGTCGCGTTTCAGTTTAAATGGCACATTAGCCAGGTAATTATTCTGATCATTCAGGAAGTTATAGGGGCCATTTTCCCAAAACTCATCCCATAACATTATACCATATTTATCGCAGTAGTCATAAAATTCGTCGTCGGTTTCGGTACCGCACCAGGCGCGGATCATGTTAAAGCCCATTTCCTTATGGAAACGTATCCGTGGTTCATATCCTTTGCCATGTACGCGCAGCATATATTCCGACATGCCCCAGCACCCGCCGCGCACAAAAATCTTACGGTTGTTACAGTACACGTTCAGTACGCCAAACTTGTCGTTCTTATAATTAAACTTCCGTACACCAAAGTTAAAGCTGGTACTGTCGGATATATTACCGTTGATAGAATATATCAGCTGGCAATGGTAAAGGTTAGGGTCGCCATAGCCATTTGGCCACCACAATTGCGGATTGTTAAGCATATAGGTGCCGGGCGTAAACACCATCCCCTGTTTAGGCTGCAAAGTAACCGGTACGTTTATAACGACGTTGCCCGGATTCATGATAATAGCCATGGTGCCGGTTTGCACGCTGTCGCTGGTGTTTTGCAGCGTGGCTTCCAGCTTCAATGTTGCCTGGCTGTTGTCGCTTGCTAACGCGACGGTTTGCATATAAGGATCGGCAATGGTAACCGCGCCTGTAGCATTCAGGAATATTTTATCGGTAAGTCCACGGCTATAGCCCGGCAGCTGTGGCGTATAATCCCAGCCATTACCTGCCATATAAGTTGGTTGCTCCCAGTCGTTTATACTGGTTTTGTTAAAGGTCCCTATCTTTATGGCAAGTACATTCTTACCGGTTTTATTTAAGCCGCTGGTGATCTCGTACCTGCCACTCATGCGGAAGCCTTTAAGGCCGCCCAAAAGCACATTGTTCAGGTATATCTGCCCTAATTTATTAATGGCCTTTATATTTAACCATACTTTTTTGCCTGCATAAGCGGGTGGAATAGTAAACTCCGTACGATACCAAAAACTATCATCGAACCGGGTATCGCCTAAAGCATCCTGAACATTGGTGCCAAAATCGGGATCTTTCATACCTGTTTGCACACTGTCGGTAACATAAGAGTTATAAATAGTACCGGGTACTACGGCGCTAAGCCAGGCCGATGCGTCGTAACCGGGTACACGCATGTTTATACTGTCGGCGCCGAGCGAGTCGGCTGATTTTATTTTCCAGGGTGATGAGGTAGCCGCATGGTAAACCGCCCAAATGGATGCCGGCTGATTTGCGCCGATAATGCCAACGGTTGTTGTCCCTGCTACATAGCCCGAGCCGCCATTGGTTACTTTTATAGCAGTAACCCTACCATTGGTTAATACGGCAGTCGCGGTGGCACCTGTGCCTGCGCCGTTAATGGTGATGGTTGGCGCAATTGCATATCCCGAACTTGATGCGGTAACGGTTATTTTGGTAACCTTTCCGTTTGTTACCGTTGCTGTGGCAGTAGCTGTTGAGGCATTATTCCACCCACCGGAACCTATCGACCTAAAATCGCCTTCCTTTTGCGCAAGGGCGGATAAAGGCATCAGGAGCATTGAAAAAAGGATAAATTTTGTAAAGTTTTTATACAGGTGCATTAGTCCGGATTATAATTTGATCAATTTTGCCGATGATTTTTTGCCGCCGTCATTCAGCGTGATGATATATACACCCGATGGCCAAGCGGATATATCGGTGTTCCATAATTTTGCTCCGCTGCCTACGTCTGCCGACAGCATTTTTCTGCCGGTGCTTGTTATAATGCTGATGGTGCCATCACTGCTTACCTGCGGGAATGAAAGATTAACCACGCCCGTTGCCGGGTTGGGATATACATTTAATTTAGTTGCTAATTTAACATCGGTGCTTGCTACCGCGAACAGGCCGAAAGTGGTAAAGCCGGGCGCCGATGCCTCATAAGGTGCTGTAGCGGTGCCCTGTCCGCTTACTGTAGCGGCTGTAGGCGCCCAGGCGGTTCCGTTGTAATTGATAACCGAAACGCCCGAGGCCGGGTTAAATCCGGCAGCCTGATCGGCTATAAGCCATTCCGGCGAAACCGTTACGTTGGCTACGCCTACGCTATCAGGCGTTATGGTCCATTGCCTGTTCACCACTTTATTGCTGTTGGGCACAGGGTTATCAAACTGGCTTTTTACGGATACATTGAAATTTGTGGCTGTGCCTTTATTATTCAAGACAACCGGGCTAAAAGTAGTTAACCCTGGCGCACCAATGGGGAAGACGACATCGGTGTTACCCACATTCCGCTTTAAAACACCCGTGCCATAGGTGGAAAAATAATTGTTGCCCATATTTAAATAACTGGTTAAAGTGGCATCAACCAGTGCGGCGTCGGCTATATTAAACACGATATTGCCCGGAGGCAGCGCGTTAGCCCTGTTATCATTCAATACCGAATTAAAGGCGCTTCCCAGCTTAAGTTTGCCGTTTACGTTCACCGTGGTTACCGATGCATTTGAAAATGTTGGTGTAAAATTCAATGTGTCCGTAGTGGCAGTAGCGTCAAGCGTACCGTTGATGTTATAGGTATAAGATCCTCCGCCCTGCTCACTTGTTTGCAATTGTGCAGTAGGGTTTATCAGCTTAAGCGTTTTATTGGTATCAATATTAAAAGTGATCGTATCGGTAACAGCGCTGCTATCCGGCAAAGCCGAAAATGCTGTAGCGGCGTTATTAAGCGTCGCGTTCTGGCTAAGTATAAACAGTAGCTTACTGTTGGGCGCCGATGGCTGGATAGCGCCGATGGCGGTAACACCCGTACCCAGCAGCCTGATATTTGTACATGTAGACGGCGGCGCAAGGGCAATACCATCATTACCACCGCTGGCAGAGCCAAATATGCCGTCGTTCTCTAAAGTATCAAGACTCCCGGCCGTTCCGCTACCAGCCTGCAGGCTATAGGAATTGCCGTCGGCCGCATTGGTGATCGAGTTAAGAATGGCGCCTTTTTGTATGGTAAGTTTTGCTGCTGTGGCTGTTCCATCAAGCGAAACAGTGTCGCCGGCTGTAATGGTAACGGTATTATTGCCGGGCTTTACGCCAATATCAACCGGCGTCCAGGCTGCCGGAACACTTGAGGCAAGCGACAGCATATTATTTTGTCCCATTGCGGTAAAACAAACCGCACAATTAACCAGCGTAAACAGTAAAACACCTTTCAGTTTGGTATAAAAGATCATCCTATAACAATTTCTTGTTTTTATAATTGGTACGTAACAGGCCCCGGGCACCGCTTTATCGTATAAAGCAAATTAGCAGGCCGTTAAAAGTAAAAATTAAAAACGTTTTAGCAAAATATGTTTTTGAAGGATTTTTTGAGAAGCGGGAGATTTAGAAACAGCGAGGCCTTCATCTATTGGTGCCGTTACGCAAGTTGTCTGAATCAGAATTTATAGAATTAATTAATTTTCAAAATAGTGGCGGCTATGTTGTTTTCTTAATTCTGGAAATTCTAAAATTCAGTAAACGGCGATAGCCTTCTTGAATACCGATTAAATAAAACACTAAATTCAAAATTCTGATTCAGATAATTTGGGCATTGCCTGCGGCCCGCGCTATACGCTCATACTGCACGAGGCCTTAAGCTCGGGGCCGGTATCCGCTTCTATCGCCAATGCGGGTTGTCTGAACTCGAATTTTAAGAATTAAAGAATTTATAGAATGTGTCTATTAATTTTATTCTGCTCATTCCAATAATTCTTTCAATTCGAGTTCAGACCATCCTTCAACCCAAATACTTTGCTTATTATTGTTATTGAATAACTACCGTAAATGAAGGTTTTTAAAGCTATAGTCGCCGTTGTACTAACCGTAGCGCTTATTTTGGTGCTCGAGGTTAAATTGCCGGGCATTCCGCCTATTGCAGTGTTTTTAAATCCGGCCACCGGTTTCTGGCAAAATGCTGAAAGCAAGCACATCTCCCCCACCGAAAATTTAAAGCTGCCGGGATTAATTGATGAGGTGATCATTAAGTTCGACACGCATATGATCCCGCATATCTTCGCTCAAAACGATCACGACCTGTATTATGCGCAGGGCTTTGTAACCGCCCGTGCGCGATTGTGGGAAATGGATATACAAACGCGAAGTGCGGCAGGCCGGTTGGCCGAAATTGTGGGCCCCGCCGCTTTGGAAAACGACCGCTACCAGCGCCGCATGGGCATGGTTTATGGTGCCGAGAACAGCATTCGCCGCATGATGCAGGACCCTGTAATGAGCAAGGTGATACAAGCCTATACGGACGGCATCAATGCTTATATACACCAGCTGAGTGTACGCGATTACCCTATCGAATTTAAATTACTGGATTATAAACCAGAGGATTGGAAGCCCATAAACTGCGCCTTTTTACTAAAATTGATGTCGGAAACATTGGCGGGCGGCAGCAACCAATTCGCCATGACCAATACGCTCAAACGATTTGGGCCGGCCGTGATGAATGACCTATTCCCCGATTATCCGTTCCGCGAAGATCCTATCATCCCGGCAGGTACAAAATGGAATTTTAAACCGCTGCCAATACCCAAACCATCAGCCTCGTTTATAGCGCAAATGACTGATACCATTAAAACCAAAGCAAAGGTTGAAGGGATTGGCAGCAACAACTGGGCCGTAAGCGGCAGTAAAACTGCCAGCGGCTACCCTATTTTAGCTAATGACCCACACCTCGACCTCACATTTCCATCCATATGGTATCAGGTACAGTTATGTTCGCCTGATGTTAATGTTAATGGCGTGTCGCTGCCGGGCTCGCCGAATGTGATCATCGGCTATAATCAAAAAGCCAGTTGGGGCTTAACCAATGTAGGCGCCGATGTATTGGACTGGTATCAAATTAAATTTAAGGACAACACCAAACAAGAATACTGGTACAACAACCGCTGGAATAAAGTGAACAGGCGCGTGGAGGTGATCAATATTCGCGGAGAGCAACCTGAATATGACACCATACTATATACCCATCATGGGCCGGTGGTTTATGAAAGCGCTGCAAAGAAAACGGCTAAATCTCCCAAAAACATACCCGTTGGGGACGCCTTGCGGTGGATAGCACATGATGAATCGGACGATATTATGTGCTTTTACCTGCTTAACCGGGCAAAAAATTATAGCGACTATCGCGAGGCACTTACCTATCTCACTGCCCCGGCACAAAATTTTGTCTTTGCCGACGCGGATAACGACATAGGCATAATCCCAAACGGCAAATTCCCGCTTAAATTTAAGGACCAGGGCAAATATATTTTAGACGGCAGCGACCCGGCAAACGACTGGCACGGCTTTATCCCTTACGAGCAAAACCCGACTGTGAAAAATCCACCGCGCGGCTTTGTGAATTCGGCCAATCAGTCATCGACCGATCCCTCTTATCCATATTACATAAACTGGCAGTTTGAAGCCTATGAACGCGGCAAACGGATAAACGATCGGCTTGCCGTTATGAAAAATGCGACCGTTGATAGCATGCGCATCCTGCAAACCGACACCTATAGCATCCGCGCACAGAATGTGCTGCCGGCCATGCTCGGTTATGTTGATCCGACAAAACTGGACGACCAACAGGAACAGGCTTATCAGATCGTCAAAAAATGGGACAAATATTTTGCCGCCAATTCCGTCGGCGCCACCATATTTAATGCCTGGTGGATAAAGTTATACGGCATGACATGGAACAACAAATTCAAGGATAAAAATTTGCTGATGCAGTTGCCTTCAGCTGATCGTACGGTGCAGCTGCTCACAAAGGAGCCGAATTCCAAATGGTTTGATAATGTAAAAACCCCCATACACGAGACAGGGGCCGACATAGTTTACAAAGCATTTACAGCCGCGGTTGATGAATTGATCCGCAAGCACGGGAAGCCCGGCGAAGCCTGGGAATTGGGCCATATAAAACCGATGGAAGTTGCACATGTGGCTAAACTGGATGGCTTTGGCTCCGGCAATTTCGTCAGCGGCGGTTCAGGCTCAACTATTGATGCATTAGTAGACGGCCACGGGCCATCCTGGCGAATGGTAGTGCAATTGGGTCCAAAAGTAAAAGGCTACGGCATCATCCCCGGCGGCGAATCGGGCAACCCTGGCAGTTATTATTATAACGACATGTTCCAAACCTGGAAAGATGGAAAACTGGACGAAATGCTGTTTATGGCAGCCCCAACCGACGACGCCAAACAAATTAAAACCACGCTGACATTGACCAAATAAAAAACTACCAATCAACTAATCACTGTTCACTAATCACCAATCACTAAAAATGCTCTTCCTCCTCATCCTCATACTCTCCTACGCCTGCGGATTTTTCATGCCGTGGTGGGTTGCGGCTATCATCGCTTTTTTGGCGGCTTTGTGGATAGGCAAAACACCTTGGCGCTCATTTTTCTCAGGCTTTTTCGCGGTGGCATTTGTGTGGCTGGCGCTGGCGCTGTTCAAAACCGTCCCTAACGGCCATATTTTAGCCACGCGCGTTGCCACCCTTTTTCATTTACCTGGCTGGGGCTATTTGCTGGCGTTAACTTGTATTATCGGCGGTTTGGTTGGGGGCATGGCAGCACTGAGTGGGGTTTTGGTTAAAAAAGCCATCAAATAACACTACGGCCCATCACTCTCCTTTCACGCCTTTTGTTGGAGTTGTCTCCAACAAAAAGCGGGTATTTTTATGTTAACCCTTGTTTTTTTTAAATTGCTGATAAACAATTAGTTAACTCATAATATACTGAAATAGTGTAAACTTGTGTTAACCATAAAACACGTCATTCGGGGCTAATTTACGGCTAAAAATTCCTCCCTACTTATTCAACACATCATGATACTTAGCCGGTACCGTTTGTAAATACGCATATATCGCATCAACTTCATACGGCTTTAGCTTATTAAATTTCGGCATTGGTATCTTCAGTTGCCTGTTAGGCGCCTGGCCATCCACGAGCGCCTTGCGGAAATCTTCTTTTGTATAATTGCCTATCCCAGTGTTTTTATCAGGGGTGATGTTGGACGCCTTTATTTCTATTTCATGCTCACCTTTCAATTTTATTCCACCTGCAAGATAGCCCGGTGTTTGGTCGGGAAACAAATAGTTCAGTTTGGTAAGGCTTGCGGAGTGGCAGTGGAAACATCCCAAATTATCCACAAGGTAATAGCCTAAAGCAACCTGGTCGCTTGCGGGCGGTAGTTTTACCCCTTGCTTGTATTCAAGCGGTTTGGCGTGCATATTCATGTATGTTTTACCCATAAAAGTTAAGTGGGTAAGGCCGACGGTGGTGTCGGCAGCGGCTACAGCCGGGTCGTTCGACCGCAGATAAACGATAATGGCGTTTATATCCTCCTCGGCCATGTTGGGGCGCAGCATATAGTTTAGGAAACGGCCATCGCGTGCTATGCCGGTTTTGATCAGCTGCCTTATTTCGCCATCGGTATAAAGCGGAGCAATCCCATTTGTTTTGGAATGGGTGAGATTTGCTGAATACACCTTGCCTGCAATATCCGGTATATCATGAATTTGCGTTCCAATGAATTTATTTATCGAATGATCGTAATGGCAGCCCGCGCAAATACTGAAGGCCAGCACTTTCCCGCGTTCAAACGCTGCAGGCGATGAGACCGCTGTAAAATTAGATCTGGTTGTCGTAAAACGCGTTTTGCAACTTATGATAATGGCAACCGCTACCATTACACACAGGCCTATTATAAATTTATTTTTTCGTGCCATTTTGCAGGTGATTGAACTTTGTTAAAGCGTTAACACTGATTCAGAGAAAACGTTGGAAAGGTCAAAATAAAAAGTCTGCATAGCGCTATGCAGACTTTTTATTTAGCTACAACTTAAATGCATACGCTAACCTTACGCCAACTATCCCAAAATGATCAACCGTGCTCGAGAAATTGTCATAATGTACAGCAAAATCCCAATGATTGTTGGCATATCCCAAAGCAGGAGATAACAGCAGCCTGGTTGGCCCCCAGCCGCTATCGGTTATCTCGAAAGCCGCACCAACCTCACCGCCAACATATATGTGCGGTGCGAAAAACTCCTTAACACCTGCTTTAAAAGGTAGCTCGCCATAGCTATCGTATCTTTTATCAGTGCCTGGTATAATTTTCGTGTGAAAGTGATATGCACCGCCGGTTAAGGTTAACGCAAAATCATTTGTAATACCGTATTGTAAACGGATAGTACCCCCTATAGTAAAATTAGTACCTATACGTGCATCACCTGTGGGGTCGCCGAGTTCAAAACCTACGCCCATCCGCAGCGCATTGGCAGGCGTGGTTTGCGCCTTTGCATTAATAGTAAAAAATATAGCCGCAAAAGACAGTGCAAAGGCTATGGATCTTGATAGTTTTTTCATGTTGTGTTTTTTATAGAATAACTTTACAGTTATTACCGCCGTTTAGATTGATAGGTTGCCTGTGTTTAAAATTTTCAAATCACAGTCTAATCAACTGCATCGCCCACCCACAAAAAAATGCCCGGACCAAATAGCCCGGGCATCAGATCAAAACAAAACACTAATAATTTTACAAGGCTTCAAGGCTTTCCTTTAAAATACGCACGCCTTCGGTGGTGCTTTTGCCGGTCATAAATATATCCTGCGAGCTCATGTTGCTGCCATAAAAGTTGGCATTGGCATCCTTGTCTATAGCTAAATTTGAACCGTTAATGGTAATGCCTGCAAATAAGCCCCGGCTGCGCGAGTACGAATAAACCTCGGCCTGCAACTTATAATCGGTGCTGGCTGTACCACTGCGGCCAACAGGACCGGCCGCCGCCGATACATCGCCGCCAATAGTAAAATCGCCGTTCTTAACTTTGGTCAGCACACCTTTATGGCGGAATACCAACACCAGGTCGACCGATTGTACACCAATCTGGAAGCCAAAGCTGCCGCCGGTTAACGTAACAAAAACAGGATCGCTCCATTTACCGTTGTCAAGCTTCACCATGGCCACGCCCTTTCCGCGCTTTCCGCCTATACCAAGGCCGGCGTTTATCATGTGCGGGATAATGATAATACCGCTGTATTCTTCAATAAGCTGATGCGGTATACTTTCCTTCATTTTGCCGAAGTCTTTAATTACGTTGGCCGCGTTGTGTACGCGCTCGGTCTCCTTGCTGGCATCAGGCGTTGCCGATGCCAGTACTATAAATAAGCTCATCAACATTGGGAGCATTAAAAATTTCAACTTTTTCATGGGTCAATTTTAATTAAATGATGTTTTTATACAGGTAAATTATACTCAATCAACACGTTAAAATTGCAATTGTTTAGCTAAATTATGTATAAATTACCTTCAAATATTTTTTGTGGGATGAATGATAAAAACATACCCTTTACGGTGATAGACTGGCACGAGGTCGGGCACCTATATTATCCCGGCGAACACGGCCTGGCGCTTTGGAAAACGCTCCAGTTTCCGGGCATCCGCATGCGGATAGTCGAGTATTCAGCCGGTTATGTAGCCGATCACTGGTGCCAGAAAGGGCATATCGTCTATTGTCTCGAGGGCGAATTCACGACCGAACAAAGCAACGGCCAATCCTTCACCCTGAAAAAAGGAATGAGCTATATTGTTACCGATGAGATGAGTACGCACCGCTCAGTAGCGGAGCATGTGGTAAAACTGCTCATCATCGATGGGGATTTTCTGAAATATAAGAAGGATAATTAATCCGCAATTCAATGCATTTGCACATCTGCATATCCGCACATCTGCACATTTCCATATCTTTGCGCGGACAATGAATTTGACCCAGGAACAGATATTTTCGATAAGCGATGAAGAGCAGTTTAACACGACTGCCCTGCGGGTTTTTCAGCACCAGGCCAGCGCGTGCACTGTTTATAATGAATTTATAAAGGGGTTGAATATAGATCCGCTTGATGTAAAGCATGTTAGCCAAATACCCTTTTTACCAGTCGAGTTCTTTAAATCGCACAAGGTTGTCAGCTCAACTGATGCTGCAGAGATGATTTTTACCAGTTCAGGTACAACCGGCATCACCACCAGCAGTCATTACATCACCGACATGAGCTGGTATGTCAACAGTTTTCGTAATGCGTTCCGTTTATTTTATGGCGATATTGAAAAATATACCGTCCTGGCCTTGCTGCCCTCCTACCTGGAGCGCGAAGGTTCATCGCTAATATATATGGTGGAGGACCTCATCGCCCGGTCAAATAATTCGGATAGTGGTTTCTTTTTATATAATCACGATGAACTCTATCTTCAGCTAAAAAAACAACAGAAAAATAAAAAGCCGACTTTATTAATAGGCGTAACATACGCGCTCCTTGATTTCATTGAAAATTTCAGTATTAATTTTCCTGAGCTGATAGTAATGGAAACCGGCGGCATGAAAGGCAAACGTAAAGAAATGATTCGGCCCGAATTACACGCAACCCTTTGCAAAGGTTTCGGGGTTGATGCCATCCAATCAGAATACGGGATGACAGAGCTATTGTCACAGGCATACTCCAAAGGCGAGGGCATATTTAACTGTCCGCCGTGGATGAAGGTGATGATACGCGATACCAACGACCCAATGAGTTTGATCGAGGGTGATAAAGCCGGCGGAATTAACATTATCGACCTTGCAAACATCAATTCATGCTCTTTCATCGCAGTTCAGGACCTTGGTAAGGTATTTGATGATAATTCATTTGAAGTGTTGGGCCGGTTTGATAATGCCGACATTCGCGGATGTAACCTGCTGATCGCTTAAAAATTAACCTGCAAATAACATAATATCCTTATTTTCGTTGCGTAATTAAAACAATAGTATGATCGATAATTTTTTGAAAGACGAGCAGGACCTTAAAGCCGTCGAAAAAGTATATTCACGTTTAACCGACCTGCTGAGCACAGGCGAAGAGATAATTTATATAGCGGTGCAGAAAAAGCCACTGGTTAATATATTGCCTGATTGCATTGCACTTACCAACAAACGCGTTTTATTCTTCACGCCGGCCAACTTAGGGCTATCGATAAAATTTGTTGATTTTGTTTGGAAGGACATTGTTGATGTATACACCAAAGAAGAAATTATAGGCGCAATCTTTAGCATAAAAGCCACCAACGGCACCGAAGTCGGTGTTGATTATTTGCCAAAGGTGCAGGCCCGTAAATTATACCAATACGCCCAGGAGCGCAAGGAAGCCGAGCGCGAAGCACGCCGCCAGCGCGAACTGGAAGAAAAACGTGCCGAATCAGGCGCCATGCAAATAGACCATGCAGCAAATGTAGCTTTCCAACCGGTTGTAGTGGAACCACAAGTGGTACACGAGCCTATTCCGGCTCCTGTCCAGGAAGCGCCAAAACCGGATATACTAACTGAAAAGTTAAAGAAGCTGAAAACGCTGTTTGATAACGGCCTTATCTCACAAGAGGAGTACAACCAGAAAAAACTGGAATTGCTAAGCGATTTTTAGAGTTGCTTTAAACTCATATTTATACAAGCCGTTTGTCGAAACCAAACGGCTTTTTGCTGACCACCTTAACCGATTTGAATTGCGGATGAAGCGGGTTAAGTAAATAGTTGAACTCCTCAGGCACAATTACCGATGGCACTTTCATCAACAGGTATTTTTGTTCGCTTATAAAGGCGTTTCCTATTTTTTTTAATTCAAATGGAGGCGATATATCCTGCCAGTTTGCAGGAAGTTTTTCTGAAGTTAAAGTTAAAATACTGTTTTCAGGTACTTCTATTTCGGCTATGCAAAAATCGCCGGGGAAAATGGTTGGCGATAGATGAACCAGCACTTCTAAAACAGCCAGCGATGGCGTTGCGGCCAAATAAACCATTGATTTACCGACGCCATTCCAGCGGCCGCCGTATAATCTTGCACCCGCGCCGCTCAGATCGGCGGCATAGATGCACTTGGTGATTCGGTAAAGTATCATTTAAACAAAAATACCATGCTCAATGCGGCCCAATTCATTGAAAATCATATCAAAACCGAACGAAGTATCCAGTAACGATACCGGCGCTTCATTGTTGAATATATGATTAGGTGATTTCATCCAGGCTTTAAATTTCTCCATGGAATCAAAAACCTCCTCACCACGCGCATACAGGCGTACAAGCTCAATGGCTTTCTCAGAATATTCGGTTTTAACTATCTCGTCATCATCATAGCGCTGCAGGGTGCGTTCAGAGATATGCATAATATTGGATAGCTCCTGGAGGGTTAATGATATTTTTTTGGCGAACGCCATTAACACCCGCTTAGGCAAACCTTGCCGGCTAAGCTTAAGTATGTCAAAATCAGTGGAGAAATTGACTGGCTTTAAGCCGTTTAATATGCTGTAAAGCGGATTTGATGAACCTGATGTAATATATGCTGCCATAGGTTCACTAACGATTGGCGGCTCCGAATGTTTATCTTTATACGACATAAGTACAAATATATTGCACTTTTGTCGTAATTCCAAATTATTCTACAACAATTAAAAAATAATTTTTCTTACCCTTTTGGGCTACCAGGAATTTATTATTGATCAGTGAATCAGTAGTATAAATATCGTCGGCAGTATTTATTTTTTGCTTATTTATAGCAACGCCGCCGCCTGTTATCATCTTTTTAGCCTCGCCTTTCGACGGGAACACTTGCGTGTGCGCGGCCAGCAGATCAGTTGCATTTATGCCATTTTGCAGGTCGGCTGCATTTATGGTAAAATTGGGCACGCCGTCAAACAATCCTATGATCTCAGTATCATTTAACTCGCTTAAAAATTCGATACCTGTATTGCCAAATAAAAACTCCGACGATTTTATTGCCTTTTCATACTCGGCTTCGCTATGCACACGTATGGTTATATCCTTTGCCAGAGCTTTTTGCAATGCACGTGTATGTGGTGCGGCAGCGTGCTCGGCCTCGATAGCTTCTATGGCTTCTTTCTCAAATAAGGTAAATATCCTTATCCAACCTTTGGCATCGCTGTCGCTGGTATTTAACCAAAACTGGTAAAATTGGTATGGTGATGTTTTTTCAGGATCAAGCCAAATAGCGCCGCTCTCGGTTTTGCCAAATTTAGTGCCGTCAGCCTTTTTGATAAGTTGGGTAGTTAAAGCGAATGCCTCGCCCCCATCTTTTCTACGAATAAGTTCGGTACCGGTAACAATATTGCCCCATTGGTCGCTGCCGCCCATTTGCAGTACGCAGTTTTTATGTTTCCACAAATAGTAAAAATCGTATCCCTGTACTAACTGGTAGCAAAACTCGGTGAATGACATGCCGGTATCACCATTCAGCCTGTTTTTAACAGAGTCTTTCGACATCATGTAATTCACCGTAATGTGCTTGCCAACGTCGCGAATAAATTCAAGGAAAGAAAAATCCTTAAACCAATCGTAGTTATTCACCATTTCGGCGCTGTTATCGCCACGATCAAAATTTAAAAACTTTTCAAGTTGCTTTTGCATCGCCTGCAAATTATGCTGCAAAATATCTTCCGAAAGCAAATTACGCTCGGCCGATTTGCCCGATGGATCGCCTACCATGCCGGTAGCGCCCCCTACCAGAGCATAAGGCTTATGCCCTGCCTGCTGAAAATGTATCAGCGTCATGATCTGGGTAAGATGCCCCACATGCAGCGAGTCGGCAGTTGGGTCAAAACCAATATAACCGGCAGCCATACCCTTGTTCAGCAGTTCTTCAGTTCCGGGCATAATATCATGCAGCATGCCCCGCCAGCGTAATTCTTCAACAAAATTCATCTAAACAATATAATTTTTATAGTCGGCAAAGATAGGTTTTGATGCGCTAAATTTGATATGCAGATATGCAAATGTGCAGATATGCGGATGTTTTTCAATTATTAACAACCAATTAAGGCATCTGCACATTTGCACATTTGCCTATCCGCACATCTAATAGCTTGCACATCTGCCCAACAATGGGTAACTTGCAGCTATAGCTTATGAATTTTTTATCTCATTATTATTTCGAAAGGAATGTTACCAACTGCTACCATATTTTGGGAATAGTACTGCCCGACCTGCTGAAAAATGCCGATAAAACGATCGTATTGCATCCTGAAAAACTGCAGCATACTAACAAGGCTGTAAACACTATTATAACCGGATGGAACAAACACCTTGAGGTCGACCGTTATTTTCACTCTTCCGATTTCTTTTTAACCCACTCGCACCAATTAAAAAAACAACTGGCGCCGGCGATTGATGGCTCTCCGGTAAAGCCATTCTTTTTGGGGCACATAGCTATTGAATTGATACTGGATAACCTGCTCATCACCACCAATAAAATAACGGTAGCCGACTTTTACCAGCACATGACCGGCTGCGACGATGAGATCATACAGGAGTTCCTGACCTTTTCAGGATTGAAGGACAGTACGGCCTTCTTCCGTTTTTTTAACGGATTTAAGCGAGATGGCTACCTGCATACCTATTCCGAAACCCCCAAAATAGCCTACGCCCTAAAACGTATCTGCATGCGTGTGTGGAACGACCCGTTCACCGAAGAACATGAAGACGCCATGAATGAGGTTTTAGTTGATTACCGCGAACAGATCTACGATAGTTTTATGGTGATATTTGATGAGATAAAGGGTAAGCTAAGTCGCAATAAATAGCTGCCTTCACCAAATTGAGAAACCAAATTCCCTTAAAACACCGATCTTTCCATCAAAAACGCCTTAAAATCAATATTTAAGCGTAAAAATTCTTTTCTGAAATAAAATTATATCCGTACCTTTGCAGTCCCAATTAAGGATTGGGAAAAAGGAGATAAATTATTTAATGGCAAAAAAACAAGAAGCAGAAAAAGAATTAAAAGCAAAAGAAGCTGAACTGGACACAGTTACCGCTACTGCAGAGAAAGAGACAATTGAATCAGAAGCTGATTCGATCTCTATCGAAGACATCAAGTCACAGATCAAAACTACACCCGATGCGGATTTTGACTGGGATGCTGATGACAAGAAATTTGGCAATTACAGCGACAGCGACCGTGAAAAAATGGAGAAATTGTATGATGGGACTTTCAGCTCTATCACCAAAGGCGAAATTATCACCGGTACAGTTGTAAATGTAAACAGTAAAGATGTGGTATTGAACGTTGGATTTAAATCTGACGGATTGGTATCAGTTTCTGAATTCCGTGATACACCTGATCTGAAGATCGGTGATACCGTTGAAGTTTTTGTTGAATCGCAGGAAGATGCTAACGGACAGTTGGTACTTTCTCGCAAACGTGCAAAAACCCAAAAATCATGGGAGCGCATTAATTCCGCTTTGGATAACGATGAGATCATCACCGGTTTTGTAAAGAGCCGTACTAAAGGTGGTTTAATTGTTGACATCATGGGCGTTGAAGCCTTTTTACCAGGTTCACAGATCGACATTAAACCTATCAGGGATTATGACGTTTATGTGGGCAAAACAATGGAATTTAAAGTTGTTAAGATCAACCACGAGTTTAAGAACGTAGTGGTATCGCACAAAGTGCTGATCGAAGACGACCTGGAAAACCAAAAAACTGAAATTGTTGCTAAACTTGAAAAAGGACAGGTACTTGAAGGTACCGTTAAAAACATTACCGACTTTGGTGTATTCATCGACCTTGGTGGTGTTGACGGTTTATTGCACATTACAGATATATCATGGGGCCGCATAGAACACCCACGCGAAATTCTTGCATTAGATCAAAAGATCAACGTTGTTGTGCTTGATTTTGATGACGAGAAAAAACGTATTGCTTTAGGTTTAAAACAACTTACCCCACACCCTTGGCAGTCGCTTGATACCGACCTGGTTGTTGGCTCGAAAGTGAAAGGTAAAATTGTTACTGTTGCTGATTACGGCGCATTCCTGGAAATTATCCCGGGTGTTGAAGGGTTGATCCACGTGTCAGAAATGTCATGGTCTCAGAACCTGCGCAATCCTCAGGAATTCCTGAAAGTTGGCGACGAAGTTGAAGCTCAAGTATTGACCTTAGACCGCGACGAACGCAAAATGAGCTTAGGCATTAAGCAATTAACGCCTGATCCATGGCAAAATGCTGCCGAGCGTTACGCAGTTGGCACTACGCACTTAGCTACAGTTAAAAACATGACCAATTTTGGTGTGTTTGTTGAACTGGAAGACGGTATTGACGGTTTGATCCACATCAGCGACCTTTCATGGTCTAAGAAAGTTAATCACCCTAACGAATTCACTAAAGTTGGTGAGAAATTAGATGTGGTTGTACTTGAACTTGATGTTGAGAACCGCAAACTGAGCCTTGGCCACAAACAGCTTGAAGAAAACCCCTGGGATACTTTTGAAACCATCTTCACTATTGATTCAATACATGAAGGCACGGTGTTAAAAGTAACTGAAAAAGGCGCTATCGTAGCTTTACCTTACGGTGTTGAAGGCTTCTGCCCTACCAAACACCTGGTTAAAGAAGATGGTAAATCTTTAAAAGCTGAAGACTCTGCTGAATTCAAGATCATTGAATTTAACAAGGAGAACAAACGCATAGTTATTTCACACTCACGTATATGGGAAGAAGCCCGTGCTGATGCCCGCGTACAGGAATTTGAAAACCGTAAGAAAGAGGCTAAATCAGCCAGTAATGCGGTTAAGAAAGTGAAAGAATCGGTTGAAAAATCAACTTTAGGCGATCTGAGCGTATTGGCACAACTGAAAGAGCAAATGGAAGGCGCTGAAAACAAAGCGCGCAAAGCTGCCCCGGTTGCACCAAAAAAAGCCGCTGAGCCTGAAGAAGAAAAATAAGCTCCGGTTAAAATAAATACCAAGCCCCGCTGATGCAAGTTAGCGGGGCTTTTTTGTGGCCTCACCCTGCCCTCTCCAAAGGAGAGGGTTCTAATTCCCCTGGTTTAAGAGCGCTGCGCTAACTCTTAAATCAGGGAGTAGGAATGACGCCAAAAACAAAAAGGATCATGAAAATCCTTTAATCCTAAAAACGGCGCAGCCCTCTTGAACACCTTAAAAAAACAAACAACAAGTGAAAAATCATGGTTCAGACAACCCGCGTTAGACAGTAGTGGATACCGGCCTGTGAATAAAGCCTGTGCAGTATGAACGGATGGCCCGACCGCTTCTATCAGCGGGAACGCCCAAAAGCCTCACCTAAATCCTCTCCAAAGGAGAGGACTTAAAATAAACGCAGTTAGAACCCTCTCCCTTGGAGAGGGCAGGGTGAGGCTTCCCCAAAACCAACAAAGCCCGCGGTCTTACAACCGCAGGCTTGTTACTTCAGTACTACACCAATTAGTACTTCAGCACGATATAACCAGACTTACTTTTAATTATACCCTTCGTTTTGTATTGCAGCATATAGAAATAGGTACCCTGCGGCATTAAGGCGCCTGCTGCCGAGCGGCCGTTAAAAGCATTGTTCGCATTGTCGTAGTTTGATGACTCGAACACCTTGGTGCCGTTGGCGTTCATTACCATTATTTTATTTTCAGGATAGCTTGCTATGTTATCAATGGTGAGCACATCATTGATGCCATCGCCATTTGGCGTAAGCGCCTGGTGAACAAGTGGCTCAGCCCCTGTTGGTAACGGTGTATTATCGAACACTATAGCCGGCCTGAATACAGCGCTAACAACAGGGTTAATAAACTGCCATTCGGCGCTGTAAAAGCCCGACCCTGCGCTGGCATACTGCGCGTACCCTGCCAGGTTCTGGATATTCACCCAGTCTGACGTTTGCCACCTGTTCTCGATATAATCCCAGCCATCGCCGGTTGAGGCTATCGACCACATGGCGCTGTACCATACCGGGTTGCCGGTGGTAGCTTCAATGGCGCCATTCTGATCTTCCACATGCATCATATTGCCTGTAGCTCGGTTTTTCAGGTACACATACCCGCTGCCTGCGTCAACCTGGGCCCATTGGTAGGCGTTATTGCCTGATGGGCTTGAGCCATATTTTACTTGTCCGTTGCCGCCATCATACAAATAGGTATTGGCCTGCCAGCGGTTTGATATGTTGTACCAGGTTAGCGTCCCGGCCGCGTCAACAGTAACGGCGCAGGTCGCGGTAAAGCTGCCATCGGTTGATGTAGCAGTTACTATATCCTCGCCTGCAGCCACCGCGGTTACCAGGCCAGATGAACTTACCGTGGCGATAGCGGTGTTGCTTGATGTCCACGTAACGGTGTTGATGGTAGCATTGCTTGGCGCCACGATAGCCGCGAGCTGTTTGGTCGCACCTGTTGCAATGGTTGCCGTTGTGGGGCTCATGGTTAAGCCCGTAACAGGCACGGGTTGTGTATTGTACCATGTTCCGTTATAGTACCAGCCGTTCGACCCCCTGTTTAAATTGGCGGTTTGGTTGGTACCATCATTAAATATCAGGTTGGTTGATGTGATGTTGGTAAAGGTATAGCTGTACCAGTTGCTCCCCTGGCTGGTCATGCTTACACCCGGCCATGTGCCATCGGCAAGGTTACCAGCCGGTAATGCGCTCCACCAGTAAATTTTAATACCCGTGCCCCAGGTTGACGGTCTATAGAAATAAACCGTAAAGCCCGATGTGGCGGTTACCGTAACCGCGCAGGTGGCTGTTTTGCTGCCGTCTGTTGTTTTAACTGTTATAGTAGCTGAACCTGCCGCCACGGCAGTTATCAGACCGCTGCTGCTTACAGTTGCTACAGCTGTATTACTTGATGACCATGTTACATTTTTATTGGTAGCATTGCCGGCCGGCGTTTTGGCCGATGGCACCTGGCCCGGCGTAAATTGCACCAGCCAGGGCAATAACTGGTACAGCTATACATTTGTGAACGTTACGTCAACCAACCTTATATTTAACGATGGCACCAATCAAACTGCCAACCTAAGCCGGGCGGGTACAAACGGCTGGTATTATAACGGTAACTGGTATAACAGTCAGCCAGTGCCAACAACAGGCGTAACCGTTAGCCCAACTACGGCAAGCCTGTCTGTAAACGCAACACAACAGCTCACCGCAACTGTAGCGCCA
>Ga0206963_10048_pt1 | contig 42599 bp, 35 predicted proteins | sample Alteio_BWOrgHeat_28_FD_152958 | JGI IMG/M metagenome (GOLD analysis project Ga0206963, IMG submission 152958) | Enriched cells from forest soil in Barre Woods Harvard Forest LTER site, Petersham, Massachusetts, United States -... | ecosystem: Environmental > Terrestrial > Soil > Temperate forest >... | reverse complement strand
TTCCGAAGCGATTTTCCGATCGGGCGGCAGATGCCCGCCAAATCGCAATAGAAGCCTTGCTGGCAGTCATTATCGAAGTCGCAGGCCAGTAGGGATCCGCCCGCCAGCATAAAGAAAGTCGATATGATTGCCAGAAAATTACCATTCGTCTTATTCATAATCTCTCCATAAATATTTCGGCCCCTTACGACAACCGATGTGCTGCGATTATAAGGCCGGGCAGATCTCTGAACAAATGAAAATTTCTATTCAAGCAGTAGTGCTGCGGCGCGCCTGAACGGAAAGGTATCGGCTATCTGTTTCAATCCCTTATTTCTCGTTCCAATTTTAGAAGTTTCTCTTTTGTTTTTATGCCCCCGGCAAATCCGGTGAGACTACCATCCGAACCAATGACCCTATGGCAGGGGACTACAATAGAAATCGGGTTTCTTCCGTTCGCGGCTCCCACCGCTCGAGAGGCCTTGGGCGCGCCCAATCTTTTGGCGAGCTCCCCGTAACTGCGAGTCTCCCCGTAAGGAATTTTTCGCAAGGCGGTCCAAACCCGTTGCTGAAAATGTGTTCCCTGAGGGTCCAAGGGAAGGTCAAAACTATCGCGAGTTCCCAAGAAGTACTCCCTAAGTTGTCTTTCTGTTTCCTGTAGGACCGGATGTTCCGAATTTTTTTGAAGCTTCGGCAACCGCACTCGTTTTGTACTATCTCCCTCCCAAAGAATGGCAACTAGGCTTTGCTCATTAGCAACCAGGGTTAGCTTTCCTACTGGAGTAGTGGTTTTGGTGTAGTAAAGTGTCATGGTTTTTTCCTTCTCTTTTTTGAAAGCGGTTCGGCGTATTCTTTCCAAAGCGCCATCGCGGCATAAGCACGCCAGGGCTTAATCGAATCCATTGGGAATTTTGGGTGCATGGTTAACACACGCCTTAAAATTAAATCGGTGCCGGGAAACGCATCGGTATCTCCCAGCGAACGTAAGGAGACATACTCGGCGGTCCAATGACCAATTCCTTTGATTTGAACGAGGGAATCTTTAAAAGCCTTCGGGTCTTGAGCGGAGTCTAAATGGATCTCTTTGGAAAGAACCTTTCTTGAAAATAGTCGGATGGCGTTGCGTCTTCCTTCCGTGGTTCTAATTTTTTCTAAATTTTTCGTAGCAAGAACCTTTGGCGAAGGGAAAAGAAAACCCGTCCTGCCCGAAGAGGTTTTGACCAGTTCTCCATAATGAGTCACCAGTTGCTCTACTAGCCTCGATGCCTGTTCGGTAGATACTAACTGTCCCAATATAGCCGTTATGGCGGTTTCGAAGGGATCCCACCCACGGGGCAGGCGCAGTCCCGGATATTTTTTATTTAGGTCCTTTAGAAGCTTGCTAGAGGAAAAAGCCTTAGCAATGAGAATAGGATCTGATTCCAAATCGAACATGTGGCGCACCGAACGAACCACCTTATGAAGTAGTCGTGGGTTTTCCAATTCGACTTCCAGAGTAAGCTCCGGTTTCTCGGGATTCGGTTGAACTCGCATGTACCCCAGGGACTCTTCAAACTTAAAAATGCGCTCATAAGACAAGTCGTTGATAGTCTCGACCCCCTTGATCTGATGGGATTTATAAAAATGTATTAGGGAAAGCCAATCGAAGGGCGGCCGATAGGAAATGGACAATTGAAGGCCATTTGTCGCGCTTGGCTCGTCATTTGACTTTCTTAGTTCTCTCGGTGAGCGATGAAATCGTTTTTGTACGGCATCGTTAAATCGGCGTAATGAAGAAAAGCCGGAGGCAAAGGCTATTTCTGTGACCGGAAGGGTGGTTTCAAGAAGAAGTTTCCTGGCAAAATTGAGTCGATTTTGCCCCGCAATTTGTTTTGGGGTTCTCCCCAATTCCTCTTCGAAAAGACGTCGCAGGTGTCTGGCACTTACCCCAAGCTGAGAGGCAAATATTTCCTCGGTGGAATGGGCCAAGTCATCATTGGCGATTAGTCTTAGTGCTCGGTGCACAATAGCACTTTTACCGATCCACGCGGGTGACATGGGAGCCGATTCCGGCCTACATCTTAGACAAGGACGATACCCTGCTTTTTCCGCGAGCAAAGCGGAGGAGAAAAACTCCATGTTTTTACGCTTGGGTTTAGCGGGACAAATGGGACGACAATAAATTCCCGTGGTTTTGACGCCCACGAAGAATTTGCCATCGAATCGGGCGTCCCGAGCTAAGACCGCGCGGTAAAGAATATCGGCTTCTTCCATGGTCGGTACCTTACCGGACGGTACTTTTATAAACTAGCCATTTTAGGACATGATCCTTGTGGAGCAGGCTTTACCATTTTTGCCTTTGCAACCCCTCCTATGTTACTTGTCCGGTGTTGTTCGGAAATGGGTTTTGCGAATGACAATTCAATAGGGTGAAGGGGGAAGAATGAAAATAATCTTGTTGGTCTCGTTGGCGATCGCGGTGCCTGGTTTCGCGGTGGAGACATGCACGGGATATCTCAATGGGAATTCGGCCACTCCTCAGGTATTCACGACCACGTGTTTTGCGGGGCAGACGCCCGTTGATACCACATTCACCTTCGATCCGAGTTGGACCTGGCCGGAAGCACAGGCTCGCTACCTTTATAAGATGGCCTCGCAGGGATACCAATTGACGGGGTCCTTGGCGCGGATGAGTTCGGTCAAGGCCGAATGGTATTACTATTTTCAAAAAAACTAGCGGGCAGGCCCGTAGACAAGGCAATAAGGATCACAAGCTTGTGTTTTCGGCTTATTAAAAGAAGGGAAACGCCAGTCCGCGTGGATTCCAGGCCGGTGCTCCACTGGAAGGGGTCACGCTACAGGTGTTGAGGGTGCCATTAACGTTTAACGAGCATTGATAGATATGGCCCAAGTTGTCCGCCACATAAGCGTACTGCGTTCCATTCACGGAAGCGATTTGTGTACCGTATGGGTGCCAGCTTGGCGCACCACTCGAAGGTGTGATGATACAAGTATTAAAGGTTCCATTGCTGTTGAGCGTACATTGGTAAACTTTTCCGGTCGTATCCGACACGTAGGCATATTGGGTTCCACTTACGGTCGCAAACGATATGCCGTAGGCAGACCAACCGGGAGCACCGCTTGTGGGCGTCGTGCTACAGGTGTTAAAGGTTCCATCACTATTTAGCGTACACATTCGCAAGTTGGCACTTCCAAAATCGGTAACGTACGCGTAGGTAGTTCCACTTACCGTTGCTAAGGTAATAACGCGAGGGGTCCAGGCAGGCGCTCCGCTGGCGGGAGTGATGATACAGCTGGAAAAAGTCCCATCACTATTTATCACGCATCGATATATGTGGTCGCCCGACTGATCTCCGATGTACGCATATTGAGATCCATTCACCGTTCCGATACCCAAGCCGTGAGAGTTCCAACTGGGAGCGGCACTAGATGGCGTTGCACTGCAGGAATTAAAGGTCTCGTCGGTTTTCAGCGAGCATTGGTAAACGTGCCCGACAATGTCGGCTACGTAGGCGAACTGAATTCCGTTGACCAGCGCGAGCGCAATTCCGTAGGGAGTCCAGGCGGGGGCACCGCTTGAAGGGGTAACGGAACAGGTGTTGAAGTCTCCTCCCGAGTTCAAACTACATTGATAGACATGACCTGAATTATCCGCGATGTAGGCCGATAAGATCGGTGTTGCGGTAGCCTCTGCGGTAGCGTCGGTCGTGCCCGACGTATTGACCGCGGTTACCATGTAGTAATAGGCAGTTCCATTCGTAAGGCCGGTGTCGGTGTATGGGCTCGTTGCACTCGTACTCACCGTTGTGGGATAAGAGCCGGATGTCGTTCCGCGCTTCAAGGTATAACTCGCGGCATTGGTCGAGGCTCCCCAACTAACCGCGATTTGAGCATTTCCCGGCGTTGCTGCCGAGATCGCAAAACTTCCCGGTGGGGCGATAGGAGTCGCGGAGGCTTCCGCGTTAGCGTTGGTTGTGCCCGACGTATTGACCGCGGTCACCATGTAGAAATAGGGGGTCCCATTCGTAAGACCGGTGTCGGTGAATGGGCTCGTCGCACTGGTACTCACCGTCGTGGGATACGATCCGGACGTTGTTCCCCTTTTCAACGTATAGCTCACAGAACCGGTCGAAGCTCCCCAAGTCACAACGACTTGGGCATCGCCCGCCACGGCTGAGGAGATCGCAAAACTTCCCGGTGGGGCGATGGGAGTCGCGGAGGCTTCCGCGTTAGCGTTGGTTGTGCCCGACGTATTGACCGCGGTCACCATGTAGAAATAGGGGGTCCCATTCGTAAGACCGGTATCGGTGAATGGGCTCGTCGCACTGGTACTCACCGTCGTGGGATACGATCCGGATGTTGTCCCTCTTTTCAAGGTATAGCTCACAGAACCCGTCGAAGCTCCCCAAATCACAACGACTTGAGCGTTACCCGCCACGGCTGAGGAGATCGCAAAACTTCCGGGAGGACTTCCGACCGTACCCGTACCTTGGCCGCTCACGGCGGAACCTCCCTGGTCAAGACCGTCGGAGCTACTGGTTTGTCCGCCGAGGCCGCTGGCGACTACGGTATAAGTGTAAGTCTGGCCAGAAACCACCGTGTTATCTGTGTAAGGAGAGGTAGCGTTACTAGAAAGGAGTGTGAAATCTTCCAAGGAGATGCCGTGCCGGATCCCTATCACGGTCGCAAGCCAAGACGATAACTTTCGACTCCCGGCTCGTCTATAAAGCGAATAGCTAGTCGCGCCTTCAGAAGCCGACCAAGTGACTACCAATGCGGATCCGGACAGGGAGACGGATTCCACCCCGAAAGGGTTGGGAGGGTTTTGCAAAAGTGACGACTGACTGTTGGGGGAAGATGAAAATAGATTACATCCCCCTAGAAAAAGGAGAACTCCCAGGTAACTCAAACAATTTAGCAAAGGCTTAACCAATGGAGCCTGTCGCCCAAACATTCTTTCTTGAACCATAGAGTGCTTCCCCCAAATTCTGACTTCACTAGTTGAAAACCTTTCGGCGTTTGGTCTTCGTCTGTAATTACCCGTCGAATCGAAATCCGAAGAGCAGTCCAAGAGTCCAACTTGATTCCTCTACCAGATCACTGTCTTGGACCGTTCGCTCCAGATTCAGACCGACGGAGCAGGGCATTCCCAGAACCGCCTCTCCCCAACCGGCTTCGCCGCGAATCGAAATGCCAGAATGGGCGTGCGAAACAGTGGTAGATGCCGGAAGTAGATAGGCCGATTCTGCTCCCACATACAGTCCGCGCCCAATATCGGTTCCGAGCCAATATCGTGCGGCTAGACTCAGCTCCGGAATCGTTCCCGGATCACCTGCTAAGGTGGTGGTGTTTTCGCGACGAATAAAAAGTCGGCGCGTCAAACCCGGTCCAGCAAAAAGCGAAAGCCTGTCGGTCGCCTGAATTTCCGCACCTACTTTGGCCGACCAAAACCACGGAGACGGCGCATCGAAAGTGTCGGTGGCGGAGGTTGTTTGAAACCCCATATGTTCGATACTTCCGGACGCCACTAGTTTAACGCCGTTCGGTAATCGGTACCGCCATGTTACGTAGGCGCCGGGACTGAGCGCATCCGAAGCAAAGGTGCCATTTCCATTACTTGTTACATTGACCACAGCCTGCGAAAAGCCGAGTTGAGCATCGATACTTCCCCAACGCGCCGCGGAAACCCTTGGTTCGGAAATAGTAAGATTTTCAGATGCCGGTGTCCTGACGGGAACAGGATCCGGTTCGGAAACTGCCGGAGGAGGCGCGGGAATTTCCGCAACGGTCGGTTGAGTGGTTTCCTTTGCCTGTTTTTCGCAACTAACTCCCCAGTGATCCATCAAAGTAAGATAACGACTCACTTTGTTCTGACACGCACCTACCGGGCCGTGGAGAGATTTGAATAGAACGCGCTTTTGTTGGTACTCCTCGATGTCGCGATACCAATACGCATCGCAGGGCACTGGAGTTCCTTGCGTTTCATAGTTTAGCTCGACGTGCCGTTCAAAAGCACTCCCCTTTTTGCAAACCCAAGTGGCGGAGTGCCACTCGTCTGCGACCAAACTGGCGCAAAGGATTGCGCACCCGAGAACCACGACCTTGTAGTTCATTCCCACCCCGTTTGCTTCTGATTTTTTGGAGGCAATTTATAGTGAACCGACGATTATTATACACAAACTCATCTACTGTTCACTGATTAAGATAGTTAAAATCCGGCCACCGTTTCGACGAAGAAAAAATATAAGAACGAATAAACCCGAAGACTCCAGCTCGGATAGGGTTGCACGGTGCGCTAATAATCCGCTTTGCCAAACTAAAATACAGCGACCAAAATCACTGACTATCGGGCGGCACCGGGGAGGGAATTTGAAAGAAATGAAGAAATTTTGGTCTTTGGTAATAGGTTTGTTTTGCGTGGCTTCCCACGCTTCTCGTGTCCCACAGGTCACATTATCGTATGCGGAAACTTTTGATTCCATTTGTCTAAAACAAACCGGTTCGAGAATCGATACCAAATGGGTAGACGAACTGACAAGTCGTCTACCCCGACTCCAATCTGAGTGGAATAGATCCGGGAAGACACTTTTAAGAACTACGGTGGCAATTATCGGCAAGAGGTTCACAGAGTCGGAACTCGCGGCTTCATTGTCCCTCTGCTCGTTCCCTTCGATGCATGAACCTCTTCTCATTAATATGCGCTATTCTTTGAATAGCTTTGTTCAGCCTTCGCTTTCCCAAGCGGTTACGATAAGTATTATTTTTCACGAGATCCTGCACCGGTACTTGAAAGACAGAATTCCGGCTAATTCTTCACTGCTTTTGAAGTATAAGAACGAAGATGAAACGGTTTTGTCCCACCTCCATCTCTTTGCAATTCAAAAGGCAGTGTATTTGGCGCTCGGTGAGAGGGACATTCTTAGCGATGTTATAAAAAAGGACGATTTGCTACCTAATTCTTCGTATGCTCGGACATGGGAGATTGTGAATTCTCTCGAGGATTATAGATCTTTCTTAAAAGAACTAAACGGTGGGGATTAGTCCGAGTCTTACTGACTGAGCTGTGACGAATAACCTTGCGACCCCGGCGAATTAGAGCGTTGCCAATACCTTAGTCCAATAATAACTGTTAACGGACGGCGAAAGGAGTTTGGAAATGAGATTACTCTTAAATGTGTTTTTGATGTCCGCCTTAGTTACCATCCATTCCGTGTCGGGTGCCGATATATGGTGGAAGGCGGATCCTAATTCAGTCCCTCCGGTGGTGACAGCCGCTGAGATACCCTGGTTCGAGCTTCGGGTGAAGGACTTAGACAAGGCTTTTCCGTTTTACGCCCAATTGTTTGGCTGGAAATGCATCGACGAAGGCAGCGACAAGTTAAAAGCCTGTATTATTTTAAAAGCAGATAAACAGATTGGTGAAGTCATTGAGAAGCCGCTTGATAAGGATTCCAAGGGGTCGGGAAACGCGGTATTGATCTATCTCCCCGTTCAAGACGTTAGATCGACGTATCAAAAGGCCATGGGCATAGGGGCCACGTCAGTCTATCAACCCATGAATATTCCCGATGGGCATAAGGGATCGATAGCCGTTATTAAGGATTTGGAAGGAATCCCCATTGGGCTGTTCTCAGACCGGCCCTTGTGATCCAGCGCTTTCCCAACTTGGGTCAGAGTTGGCAGAGGACCGTCCTCAAAAACGACGCGGCGGCAGATGGATATGCAATAATTGGGATCTCACCTCCAGCCTGCCGATCGATCGGTTTTCGATTCGGCGCTTAAGGAGTAGAGAGGGGTTTTCTTTCCATGACGTCATCGAAGGCGCCATCTTAACTTTCAATAGATAATCTGTACATTCAACTCTCGAGTTTCAAGATAGTCTAACAACTGCCTAGCACAAGGTTGAACGAGCTCGCGAAGATGCCACCTATTTGCGTTTCTTTGGAGCAGATAAGCAAACACTTCGTTGGCCATGACGGGAATGTCGTTTGTGTTGTAGAACCGCCCAAGCTCACGTTCGGCTACCGTTCGATGGGCCACGCTCAACGCCTTGGTATAAAAATCCGTCACCGCTTCGCGAAGACGATCATTTAAAAAAAATTGGGCATGTAAGGCCTCGTGGCTTACGGCGTCTTCATAGGAGGCGACATTTTGAATAGAAAAGCCAAGGATCACTCCCTCGGAACGTTCGGCTAACTTATTCCAAATCTGATCCCGAAATTCCATTTCGTGTACGTTCAACGGCTCATTGAGGGAGAAAAAGGCTCTAAGATCCGCAAACGTCAGATCGTGTCCTTTGGCGAGGACGAGGCCTTTGGCGTAATCGTTAGACGATAACGGGAGAATGGCCCCTCGGTTCCTATCTTTACCGCCTTCTGCAAAAAGGCTGGCTCGATAGAATATTCGGTTCATTGTTTCTTGCAGGTAGCTCAGACAGAGAAAGGCGTTCGGAATCTCGGCCATTTCGATGCATTCGGTAGATCCCGTCTCCGGTTCTTGGTCCTCTCGGATTCGCTCTTCTGAACCCATCTTAAGTTCATCCCTCCACCGGGCGATATTCCCGCTAGCCGGGTACGGGTCTGGTTTCAGTACGGTGTACCCAAAGCAGCTAAAACATTGAAATATCAAAGTAAATAATAGCGACTGGCTTTTCATCGTTTCCCTCTGTCGGTTCGACACTAGAGGTATAACGAGTTTTCATCATATAAATCCAGTCACAAATATTTTAGTTATGATATAAAAAAAATTGATATGAACCTATGGCATCGAAATATTGAATATTTTCTTAAATGTGCCGAGGTAGCCTCCTTTCAGCAGGCTGCCCGAGAATCGGGAATCACCCAAGCCGCGATGAGTACGGCCATTCGTAATTTCGAAAATGAGCTGAGTCAGCAGCTCTTCGAGAGAAAGTCGAAGGGGGTAAAGCTGACGCCGGAAGGGCAACGTCTTTACGACCTGTTGGCGAAGCGATCTCGCTCCTTAGAGCGGGAATTAATGCACACGCTTGAGCCAGGTGCGGAGATGCTAACCTTCGGATGTACGGGGCACTTTGCTGCCCGAAAGCTGATTCCCTACTTGGAGAGTCACACGGATATATTTCCGAAGTACCGAATGTACGTTGGGTTCTCTTTCATTAACATGACCAATGTGTTGAAAGGGGCCTTTGATTTTGGATTAGTGACTTGGACGGATACTCCAAAGGATGTCATTCACCACCGCATTGAGGAAGATCCCTATCATTACGTAGGACTGAAGTCGGTGTTTCCTGAGGTAGCCAAGGCGAAAAGTCTTAAGGACTTAAAAAAGTATCCGATGGTGGTGTTGCCGAAGATTCAGCGGGACATCGTGAACTACCTTCCGGAGCGGAGTAAAGGATACGTGGTCAATAGCTATGAAAATTACCGCTATCTTTTATTGAGTGGACTGGCAGTGGGCGCGGCCCAGACAAACTTCTTCACGGAAGAGGAACAGCGCGGATTCGCGGTCGCTCCATTCCCCGTACTCAATCAGACCTCCCACATCTACCTTGTTCTTTCTAAGAACGCTTCCCCACGAATTAAAGCAATGGGGGAGTCTCTGGCCGCCGCTTTAAAAAAGATGAAACCTGAGTGCGTACTGCCGCTTTACCGAGGAAAGCGATAGCACTCTCCAGCCATTGACAACGACTACGATCGACGACAAAAGGTTCCGTATGAACGCGATATTCGTTTCCTTAGTCGTATTTGGATTGGCTTTGAGCTCCCAAGCGGCGGCGGTGCCTCCCCCAGGACCCTTCGAAAACAGACCCGAAGTGGCCGAAGGTATTAAGACCTTTGCCGCTCAGTTTAAAGTGTGCGAGGTACAGCGAGACGCTGGCGTCGTATTGGTGTGTGATGGAAGACCGCTTGGCTATACCTGCGCTCCTCCGGCTTGTTCCGATGTGTTGACCCCGACTTGGGTGGGATCGCTCTTGCTGGATGTGGGGTATAAATTCGTTGGGGTACGTTCCTCTTCCTACAGTGCCGGCGTAGATAAATTCTATTATGCGAAGCAGTGAATGAGTCCACATTCAAAGGACCCTTTAGAAGGCATTACCCTTGAGAAAATTCTTAACGACCTGGTGGCTTGCTACGGATGGGAAGAGCTTGGGAAAGAGCTAACTATCAACTGCTTCAATAACAATCCAAGTATCAAATCGAGCCTGCACTTTCTACGAAGGACGCCGTGGGCCCGGAAGAAAGTCGAGCAGATCTACCTCGACTATCTCGAAGCGAGAAAAACCTAAAATTTTAGGGTCGCACCGGTCTTCACTCTCCGCCGCCTTTAATCTCATTCGAGCCGTATTGCGCAGAGAGACAGGATAACCGCAGGCGGCCTATAACTAATTAACATTACTAATGAATTAGTAAATCGATTTCCCCCTGGTTTTGCCCCTGAATCTTGTGCAACGTGTTTGAGCTTTGAGATTGCTCTCAGACTGATGTCTCGTAATAATGGCGCTGATTTGTTTTCAGCCTGACCGACGGTTAGGTGAAGATGAAGCGATATGCCTTTCTTGGAGCCTTGATTTCTAAGAGAGTAAGAAGGGAACCACAGATCTAATGAACGAAATCTCCTCTTGTGGAGTTGGATTTGTCGCAAGCCTGAAAAGTGCTTGGACCCATGAGACACTTCAACTCGGTCTACGCGCGTTGGTCAATCTCGAGCATCGAGGTGGCAGCGGTCTAGATAATGGCGTTAGCGACGGTGCGGGTATTCAAACGGATATTCCGCACGAGCTATTGGGTGTCGATCCGGGGGATGCGGTTGCCAATCTGTTTTTGCCTCGCGAACCAACCGCGCGGGTGAGATCCCTTAAGATGTTTGAAGAGACTTTTCAGCACGTTGGACTCGATGTCGTTCGCTACCGCGAAGTACCGTTAGGCTTAGGAGTGTTTGCGAAGGCGGCGCATGAGCGGCGGCCCGAATTTTTGATGGCGTTTATCCGTAGGCCCAAACACTGTAGTACCCGATACAATTTTGAAAAGATGTTGTATGCGGCAAAACAGCTGACTCGAATCAAACTTCGGGAAGCGGGAATTCTAAAACAATTTTTCTTCACCTCTCTCTCGGCCGGTACGATCGTCTACAAAGCGTTGACCTGCTCGGAGAAGCTTTCCCAGTTTTACCTCGATTTACAAGATCCCACTTTCCGTACTCGCTTTGTGATCTTTCATCGTCGATTCAGCACCAATACCGCAACGGCGTGGGATACTGCCCAACCGTTTCGGGTCGTCGCTCACAACGGGGAGATCAATACCATCTCCGGGAATCGACTTTGGGCGCGGGCTAGAGAACGGGCTCTGGGCTTAACCGAGGATGAGTTGCTCACGCATATCGGGATTAGCGATTCGGGAAGTGTGAACGAAATGATAGAAGCGCTATCCTTTCGTAGCAGCATCCCACATCTTGAGGACAGTCTGGCAATCCTCATGCCTCCCGCCAATAGTAGACATTCATTCTACAAGTTTTGGAGTCGCGCGATGGAGCCATGGGATGGGCCGGCGCTTTTCACCTTCTCCGATGGTCGGACGATAGGGGCCCGTTTAGATCGCAGCGGCTTTCGTCCCTGCCGTTGGGCTAGGACCCAGGAACATTTCTTTCTTTCGTCGGAAGCCGGCTCATTTGATCTGGAAGAATCAGCGGTCTTATCAAAGGGGTCCTTATCCGGAAGTGCCTCGGTTAACGTTAATTTGCGCAACGGCTCCGTCCATTTTAAAGATGCAAGCCAAGTGAGGGAGAATCTCGATGCTACGTTTGATCCCCGACTCTCGCTGCTAAAGCGTCTTACCGCCCCCGAAGACTATGTTCCTATGCTTCATCAGCTTGCGCTGTTCAACTACACTGACGAAGATATCCGACGCATTATCGTACCGTTAGTCAAAGAGGGGAAAGAAGGCATCGGTTCCATGGGCGATACCGCAAGACTCGCGGTTCTTTCGGGGGAAACTCGCTCGCTTTTTGATTTTTTCTACCAGCGATTTGCTCAAGTGACCAATCCACCGTTGGACTACCTTCGGGAAAAATTAGTCACCGATATGTCGGTGGTATTGGGACGAAAACCAAATATTTTCGAGCCCAAGGAACTGCTTCCCTTAAAAATCGGCATTGATCTAGAAGGACCGGTTCTGACACTGGGCCAAATCGATTTTCTAAAGAAGCTGGATAGACGAAATGGATTCGAGGGGCCTTGGCCCGATTCCTTTACCTTAGATACGACCTTCAGTCGAACGGAAGGCGAGTCCGGGTTTAGGGAAAAGATCTCGCGGCTTCAAGCGGAAGCGAGGAAGGCGGTCTCGAATCGGTTGAGTGTGATTATCTTAAGCGATCGCGCCGCATCGATCGATAGGCCGGCCATTCCGATTCTTCTGGCACTAGGTTCGGTTGTGCAAGCGTTGCAATCCGACGGAGGTCGTTTACGAGCCTCTCTGGTTATCGAATCGGGAGAGGTTAAGGATGTTCATCATCTAGCCGCCCTTATCGGATTTGGAGCCTCCGCGGTCTGTCCGAGGCTACTCATTGATCTGGCAAGAATTCATCCTAAAGAGTTGATGGGGGAAGTGCCAACCGGGACTAGTGAGGACCAACGCGAGCGGACGCTAATTCTGGCCATGGAATCAGGTCTGTTAAAAGTAATGTCGAAAATGGGCGTCTCGGTATTACAGAGCTATCAGGGGGCGGAACTTTTTACCATTTTAGGACTCGGACCAGAGGTGCATCGGGAATTTTTCCCGAGTCATCGTTCGCTGGTTGGCGGATTGACGCTCGAGCAAATAATCTCACAGGTCTTAAGAAATACATCCTCCGATCCCTATACCCAAACTCGCTCGAGCTCGGGGCTACTTCACAATTATTTATACAAAGAGCATCAGAAACAATTAGGTGAGAAGCATTCGATGACCCTAGGTAGGTCTCGGGCGATTCATCGACTGGTGGAAGACGATTCGGATATATCCTCCGAAATACTTGGCGAGTATCAGAAATCGCATGGTGATGAAGAACCTATCTCTTTTCGTCATTTGCTAATTCCGAAAAGTGGAACGCCGTTGCCTCTCGAACAGGTGATACCCATAGAGCAGATACTCACCAAATTTGGTTCAGGAGGAATGTCTTTCGGTGCGATCAGTCGTGACGCGCAAAGAGATCTGATCTTAGCCATGAGGGAAATTGGAGGCCGTAGCAATAGCGGTGAGGGAGGGGAGAATCCCTACTATTTTTCTGAAAATATTTCGGCTCAGACAAAACAGGTCGCCTCGGGACGCTTCGGGGTTACGGCCGAGTATTTGGTTACCGGAGAAGAGATTCAGATCAAGATCGCTCAAGGGGCGAAGCCTGGCGAGGGCGGGCAGTTGATGGCGGCTAAAGTTAACGCAGACATTGCTAAGGCGAGACACGCCGACCCTAATGTGAATTTGATATCGCCCCCGCCCATGCATGACATTTACAGTATCGAAGATCTCAAACAATTTATTTTCGAACTTAGGCAACTAAAACCCCAAGTAAAGATTAGCGTTAAGCTCGTTTCCGGGGAGAACATTGGTACCATCGCGGTGGGAGTCGTAAAAGCGGGTGCCGATATTATTCATGTCTCCGGACACGATGGAGGGACGGGGGCGGCCACCCTTAGTTCCATGAAGCACGCAGGCCTCCCCTGGGAAATCGGTCTTTGGGAAACACATTTGGCACTCTCGGAACAAGGGTTGCGTGAGTGTGTCACCCTTAGAGTCGATGGTGGGCTGTCGACTGGCAAAGATGTCGTTCGGGCCGCTATCCTTGGAGCGGAAGAGTTCGATTTTGGAAAGCTTCTGCTAGTCGCGGAAGGTTGTATCATGGCCAGAGTGTGCGAGAAAAATACCTGTCCTACGGGTATTGCGACTCACGATCCAAAGTTTACTAAGTTGTATAAGGGATCAAAAGATCGCGTAATTCGTCTGCTGAAATTGCTGGGCGAGGATATTAGGTCTGAACTTTCAAAGGTGGGCGAGGAATCCTTGGCCGGGCTAGTGGGAAGGTCGGATCTTCTAGAACTGGATCCCCGGCACAGTGACTTGGTGAAAAGCCGGGGCCTGAGTCTGCTTACCTTCTTCTCCCCCGTGCGAACTTTACTGGCGAAACACCGCAATCCTTTTATTGAAGGGATCTCCGAATATAATCGGGCGTTGCAGAGCAGAGTATCCGAAACCGAGAGGGCTTTTACACTCGATTTTCCAATTCGGCCTATCCACCGGGCCGCGTTGGTCACTTTAAATGGAACGGTCGCAGGAATTCGCTCGAGACGCCGACAAGGCCATATTTCCGATCTTAGCGAAAAATGGGAAGCTCACCTGTCGACGGGAAAGTTGGTGTTTCGAGGGAGCGCGGGTCAAGGGTTTTCGGTGTTCCTCCAAGAGGGGATGGATGTTCGATTGGTTGGGGAGGCCAACGACTCTGTGGCCAAATCCATGTCCGGTGGGAAACTTGTGATTGTTCCTTGTGAGGAGGCCCGTTATCCGGCCGAACTCAACACTATCATCGGGAACGTGGCTCTCTATGGAGCGACCGGTGGAGTTCTCTATGTCAGAGGAATTGCGGGCAACCGATTTGCGGTGAGAAATAGTGGGGCGATAGCGGTGGTGGAAGGGGTTGGAATGCATGCCTGCGAGTACATGACACGAGGGACCGTGGTTATCTTGGGGGAAGCCGGTCTGAACATAGGGGCGGGGATGACCGGCGGAGACCTATATTTGTTAAGAGAGTACGCGGTAAATACGAATCGAGAATATATTACCGGAAGCGATCTAGATGCTGACAATGAGCGGAACCTTGGTGAGGTGCTGAAGGATTACGCACGCGAAACGGGAAGCGCTTCCGCCAAGTATTTCTTGGAAAATTGGGATGAGGCCAAACGTGGCTTTATTCGATTTACTCCGGTGAACGGCTCCGAACCCAAGAAGGTGGTACTTCCGCTTACCGTTCAAGGAGATCAATCGTCCTCTCTGACGGGTCTTTTTCCGACGTAATTGATACGTCTCGTGTCCGCGTGTACAATAAGTCCACTTCATGACACGACTGCTTCGTATTCTCTTCTGGGGCTGCTTCTCTTTCTTTGCGATATTGTCTTTGCGCGGTGTGCTTCTCAGTTTTTTTGATGGTCACGACAGTCTTTTGTTTATTGAGCAGGCTAGGCGACTGGCCGATCCCCATTTTTTTTCCCACAATATCCAAGTGACCCGACCGCGCGGTCTGGTGATGCTGATTGCGATCTACGATTTTTTTATTCACAGTGTGACGGGACGTTTTCCAAGTATGGTGGAATATCATCTGTTTAGTTGGATGATAGCGATAGCGTTTATTCTCGTTTGGCGCAGCACGATCCGCCTTTTTTTTGACGATGCGACAGCTTCCCTCACCGGAATTTTACTCTGCGCTAACTACCTAGTGTTCTCTCATGCCTCGATGATGTTAAGCGATGTACTCACTGGCTTATGCTGGGGAATCGTTTCGGGGGGGTATTTTCTTTTTACGAAGGGGTCCTTTTCATCTAACGCCCGGAGAATTTGGTGTTCGGTGGCCATCGGGTTTGCGGCCGGAGTTTTGGCGCTCTGCAAGTACCAATATTTTTTCCTGTTTCCCACGCTTTTAATAATTTCTTACGCGGCGGGTAAGTGGCTTCCCAGACTTGAAGATCGTGATCAGTTTAAGAGAATTCCTTACGGCGAAATACTACTTAGCTACGTGCTCACTGTGGACCTAGGCCAAAGGCTTACTGGCGAGCTAGGCGTGGGATTTTGGTATACCGTTAAGCTATACGCCTCATTTTTGAAACCTCATGCCGCAATATTTTTACCTCCGACTTCCCCTCTGATGTATCTCAGGGACTTTTACTACGCTTACGGATTTGGGTTGTGTCTCATCGTGGTATCCGCGGCGGTTATCTCTTTTCGTCGCCGTGATCGACGTATGGGAAAGCTTAGCATTGTCGGACTACTTTGGATCGGTGTGAACGGCCTCTATCTTCTTTTTAATCAGGTTTTAGTCCATCGGGAACCCCGGTACTTATTGCCTCTGCTTCCTCCCCTCATTGCGATCGCGGTGACTCCTCTTGCTTATCTAATAAGAGACTCATCTAGAACCTCTCGTACGGTATGGAGTGTGCTTTTTTGTTTGTCTCTGCTATTTCCCCTGCGGGAACAGATTAAATGGACTCGGCAACTGGAAGGCCGAGCCGCCGCTTTTCGCAAGGCAAATTATGGTCAATTTTGGAGCTATCTCAATTCCAAGGAAAACGGAAAATGTGACGCCATCCTCGCGTGTCAGACAGAACTTCAGGCCCCTCACTATCTGTACTATCTCCCCGACTTAGACAGTCGGGTTAGTTACTGCGCCGGGAAGCCCTCTGATTATAAACGCTTGCTAAGTAATCGTCCGAGGGCGGGCTTGTGTTACGTCCTAGCTCCCAGTCGCACCGGCAATGAGTTTGGGAATCTTGTTCGCGTAGAAAAGACGTTAACGGTCGGAATGAATCAAGCCCAGGCCGATCGCTGGCTGGATTCGGCCAAGACAACTTATCCCTCGGCTAGTGTCGATTGTGAACGTGACGATAATAATAATTTCTCCTGCTTTAGCGAGCGTGAATTCTTTTCTGAAATTCCTTCTGCGAGCCCTAGGCTGAGTCAAAACTAGAAGGATGAAACTACTTTTCCGTTGACGAATTGTGTCGTCTAACGCAGCGTCGATTGAATGGGGGCGCACATGGGTAGTTCGATGGGGCTTTTTTTCTTATCCTTATTCTCGGTAAATCTCACTTTGGCTTGGGGCGAGAAACCTGAAATGTATCGGAACATTCTTTGGCAGACTCGAAGTCTTGAAGCCTCGAAAACGTTGGCTTCAATCTTGGGGGCAGGTGACAGGAATGATATCGAAACGGCGCGATGCTCGGTACGAGTCGTTAGGCCCAGACTTGGCAACGGTGTCCTGGTTACTCCGACAAATGCCTTTTCGTGCGATCTCACTTCAAAAACTGGGACCGAGCGATCGGTGAGTTGGGCGTTAAGTGCTGCCCCCATCTCGCCTTGGGGAAATCGCTTCTATCCTAAGGGGTTTTCGCTGACCGCGGCGCATGCCGAAGACTTGTTTGTGGCGATGGAGAAAGTGCACTCGCTGGATGTTCAGGACGAACACATTGCCTACCGAGAAGAGCATTTTTCTAGCCCGCTAGGTAACTTCGACGTCGATGAGTTTGTGCTGTTTGATGAAGTATTAGAGTCGTCTGAGGAAAGACAAGCGCCGCTGAGTTGTGCGAAATACTATTTGTATCCCGCGGGAGAAGCGAAACCTTCAACCCCTATCAAAACTCGGTGCGACTTTATTTACCAATTTGGACGAATTCCCGGAGACCTCTTTTAAGAGGTTAACTTATTTAGGTATGGAACTTCAGCCGTGGTCTGAAAATGATCTTCCTCTGGTGGAAAGATTTTTGAGCAATCCTCAAATGATGAAGTATTTGGGAGGACCGCAGGACCCAGATAAAATTCTGCAGGCACATCGGCGTTATTTAGCACTGGCCGTGCAGAGTAAGGGGGGGAAGTTCAAGATAGTGTTTGGCCATCCCTCGGTTGTGGCGGGATCGGTCGGTTATCGGGAGCGGACTTGGCAAGATAAGGTCATTTATGAAATGGGGTGGAGTGTCTTTCCCGAGCATCAAGGGCAAGGAATTGCAGGGCGTGCGGCGGCGGTTCTACTTTTGAGAATAAGATCCGAAAAGAAATACCGATTCCTTCACGCCTTTCCTTCAGTCTCCAATCCTCAGTCGAACTCGATTTGCAAGAGACTGGGTTTCACCAATGTTGAGGAGTGCGAAACCGAGTATCCCGCAGGATGTTTCATGCGAAGTAATAACTGGCGTTTGGATCTATTTGCCCAGGCCGGTTAGGCAGGCGTGATCAACACCCTAATAATATCTTGAGAAAAATAGTGTTGACGCGTCGTGATCGTCTATGTGTAAGTTGAGGCATGGTGAGATGAATCTTCAGCGGTTGGGTTACTGCTGAGGGCGTTTAAACTTAATGAGTTTTTGGGGTATCTTTCTTAATTCAACAATCGTGGTAGAGGCGTTTTGATCGGCGTGTTTTAGAAGCGCCCGAATCAGGCGGGGTACACTAAAGAATCGGTCTGCGGTCTTTTTTTGGTTGGCGTTGGTTCTCCATTTTTTTGGAGAGCAACATCGACCCGGGGATTGCTTTGCCCGCTTTCTTTTTCTTGAAACTCTTCGAAAGAAATTGAAAAGGAATACATAATGGCTTTACCGAATTACGGATCGGCTTTTCGGGAAAGACTAGCCACTGGACAGGTGCTCCCCCTGGTAGGTGTCTACGATGCTTTCTCGGCCAAGTTGGCCGCGCAACGTTTTGATGGGGTCTTCTGCAGCGGTTTTAGTTTTGCCGCAAGTCATTACGGGCTTCCGGATGTCGGCTATGTCAATTGGCGCGATATTTCTGATTTTGCCCTAAGAGTCAGACAGGTTTTGCCTCGAACTCATCTTCTTGTAGATATCGATGACGGCTTCGGCGATCAGACTATCGCTTCCACGGTGGTTGAGAATTTAGAAAGCATCGGCACCTCGGCGGTGATGTTTGAGGACCAAAAGCGTCCACGACGCTGCGGCCACTATGAAGGAAAAGAGATCCTTCCGGTAGACGAGTATCTGATTAAACTTCGCGCGGTCTTGGATGCCAGAGAGACCCTCTGTGTGATTGCGCGTACGGACGCGACCAAACCGGCCGAGGCGATGGCCCGGGCCCAAGCCTATGCGGACGCTGGCGCGGACGGCGTGATGGTCGAGGCGGTTAAAGATCTTAATCTTATCTCCGAGCTTGCTAATAAAGTGAATGTTCCGATCATGCTAAATCAACTTCATGGTGGGAAATCGCCCAACTGGTCTCTACAGGAGCTTCAAAACGCCGGAGTCGGGATCGTTATCTATAGCACTCCATGTCTGTTCAGCGCTCAGCGTGCGATGGAACTCTATCTAGAGGAATTGTACGGCAGCCAACGTTTGCCCGAAGAAAACACGGCCACCATTAACGACTGCAATCATGTTCTCTTCCGGAGGGAAGCGAAACCGCGCTCTTCATTTATATTTAATGAAGTCTCCAGTATCGAAGCGCCCAGGACGGCGTTAGCGGTGGAATAGGTGTTATTTCGGAAAGTGTGGGATTCGTTTGAGTAACGATCGGAGCATGGAGGGAGTATGTTGGGACTCAGGGGCATTGGTTTAGCACTCTTGTTGGCAGGAATCGGGGTTACCTCTGTGATTGCGGAGGTCGTGCCACCCTCGATTAACGATCCCTCTCCCGGGAAAGCGACCTTTCGTTTTTATGGGCTCCCGCCGGGGGCTAGGATTTTTTTTCAGAATACGGAATTTACCGACACGTTTGCTCCTTACATTGCTAACGGTTCGCTAAAAATATTCTCCCGGCCGATTACGGACGGAGCTACCTATCAAACCGAGATTCGGGTGGAAACTCCGGCCGCGGATGGCCGCTACAGTTCATGGAAGACGGTCAGGTCTTATAGTGCTGGCTCAGTGGTGGTCATTAACCCCTACACGCCTTCGCCCGCCACGAACGACAACATCGGCCATCTTAGGGTCATTGTTACCCTAGACACTTTAATCTTTATTAACGGGAGGTTGACCCTTCAAGAGGGGGAGGTCCGTGACTTTTCCACTCCACCTTTGGACGACGGAAAGCCGTTCAACGCTAAGGTGAAATTCGATTTTAGAAATAAAACCGGACGAAGAATTATTCGTACGAAGGCAATTCAGATCCGTCCGGGTGAGACGGTGAACTTCTTCAACATAGAGAAGCTCACCGATGAAGTAGCGGCCGAGGGGTAATAGTCTATTAGGGACGGTTTTTTGGGAGGGGGGGCAGTGAAACGTCGGGGCAATATTGTCTCAATTATTTGCGTGTTTGGTAGCTTTTGTTCTTTGCTCCGTGGAGCACCACTCTATTCCCCTTCGCTGGAAGGGAGTGAAATTCTTAAAGTGATCGCGGCCGGCAATGGGAGGCTGCCCGATACGCTGGAGGAGATGCATGACATCGTCGATGCGGGAGGGAAAATAACGGAGACCATCATTCCGTTCTCTGACAGTCCACTTTTTACCAGCCTCTATGAGCCAAGATTGGTCATCTCTAATTCTCCGAAATTCTACTATGCACCGATTCCTAGACTCGATGGCTCTACTGACATGGAGTTCCTCTCTTGGAACAATCGACATAATGAGTTCGACTTTGGTCGTATCGTCAATTTTGGAAAGCCCAACGCCGCCGTCGAGGCGGCCAATGTAAATGAATGTATGGCTTGCCATAAAAATCGCGCGCCTCTGTTTTCGGACAGACCTTGGCTAAACGTAAACGGGGCGAATGCGCCGATTGGCACTTACATTAGTTTTGCCCTATTACGGACGTTGATAGAACGGGAGCCTGCGCGCTATCAGCGGTTTGAGCCTTTGTTGCAGATGAAGGCTACCGCGTATGATCCGGCATTCGGAAACCTTGCCCCAGAACCTGCGATAGCCCTCGGTTCTATACTCCTTCGCGGCACCCCGGTGTTCCAGCTTCGCGGCTCTTTCGACCTCGACGCGAATACCCGACGAGGACATTATTTGGCCTATACTCACCAAATTTTAAAGGCCTTGCGTGATAGTTCGAAAATTGCATTCGTAAGAGGGCTTACGGAAGGCGCATTAAAGGGAATCCTATTTCCCGAGCAGATGGGGCTACTGTTCGCTTGGGATGAGTATTTAACGGCCTGGGTGAGTAGCAATCCGGAGCTTCAAGGACTTCCGGCCGAAAATTCACCGGTTTTGGAGAATTTCCAACCGCTGTTTGATAATCCAGAATTGTTAAAGAAGGCCGAGATTTCCGATGAGGCGGTTCAACTCGATCCAGTGGAGGCACTGGTGAAACTTGGGAAATACGTTCAGAAAAATCAGGTCAAGGCGTTTCCCGTGGAAAGGTTGCCTTCCTCAGGAAAGACATTCATCAAGCTAAAGCCAAATCATAACGGGGGGGCGGATACGGCGTTGTGGTTGCTTACTGATTTCACCAAGAAAGATGGATTGGCGGTTAGACAACAATTGAAGGTCAAGCGGATCTCCTTTGGTTCCATTCTTGAATCGCCGTCATGGGGAAAGCTTTGGGCTATGCCCGAATTTCCGACTCGAACCGCGATGCTAGAGGTTTTTGCAGGTGCTCTGGGTATTTCGGTGGAAGAGCTGACCGGAAAATCGGATGCCAATCCGTCGTCACATCCAAAACCTAGAAAGCCAACCCCACTGCCCATTACGGAGTCGGAGGTTCGAGGGCATTCCTGTATCGTCTGTCACAACAGCGGGCCTTCTGGAATGGCGAGGGCGTTCCCCTTCGATCCTGCAAAGCTTGAAGCGTGGAGAAAATATTTTAGCGATCCTCAGACTCGTGAGGAGGCGCAAGACTGGATAAACGGAGCCTACGAACGTCTTAGTGGGAAATTGATGCCTCCCCCCGATAGCGAGCAAGGTCAAAAATTCTCGCTTAAGGCGGGAGAATGGCCAGAGATTTATAAATTCTTAACGCAGAACGCTAAGTAATTTTTGTCGGGTGAAACCGCAAAAACTACATAATTCTAATAAGACGCGACAGTAGATCCAAAATTTGATTTAATTTCCCCTTTCGGGAAGGGGAGCAAATGCCAAATTGGAAAAATGTGGGCCGATCTGTTTTCTTGGGGGGAATCTTCTGTGGACTTGGGTTCATGGGGGGAGATCTCCTGGCGGCCACGGTCTCTGATCTTTCCGGCACGGTTCCTTCCTCTGACTGGCAATTCAAGACGAAAGTTTCATTGGGTTATCAGCCTGAGGGAAGTGCACCCAATGGCGCCTTTGTTTTTGAGCCCTCTCTGCAGTATCTAGTCTCGGAACGCGACAGCTTAGTTTTGTATAGTGCCTTTGAACGCCCCACCAATCCCTACGTAGATACGAAAATTCCGAAAATGATGGCGGCATGGCTTCACCCCCTCGATGGGATCAAAGGGTTTGAAACTACGCTTCAGGCGTCACTCTCCGGTCTAAATCTTTCCGACTGGAGATCAGATGGGTATCAAATTCGCCCTTCTCTTTCTTTGAATTTGGCCCAGGTTTTGTCTCCCGGCCTGCGATTTGCCTTCCGAATGGGCGGATTTGGGCAACTAAATCGCTATCGACAAACGTTGGGCGGCTCGGAGATTCCGATGGGCGGTTTCAACGAACGTCTGTCCCTCAGTTATGATGTTGCAAAGATTAGTGCGGGCGTCGCGGTGATGGCAGAACAGGGATACGGGTTTTCCTGGCAAAACAATTTTGCCACGCAGGAGTTCATCGCCTACCAACTTCACAGCCAGGTGAGTATCGGTTTAGCTCACTCGCTGGTGAGTGAACTGGTTGATGATACCCAAGGCTCCTATGATTTGGCGGCCCACACCACCGGCACGCAAAACCGGGTGGCGTGTTTTTTTGATTTCACTTTCTAATTTTACCATCCGTGACGCGCATCGCTTTGACGCTTATCGGGTAGCTATATAGCCTATGCAGAGGCATTAGTCTAAGTTCACCGGCAGTAAGAACGATACTCAACTAACGGACTTTTTTTTTATGGTATTCATGCGTCATGAGTCCACTTCGATGCCGCTAGGTTTTCTCAACCGATTCGCAAGGCTTAAACTCAACCACGTTGCACCGGACGCCATCATTATCATCCTATCTGTCTTTTTTGCAGCGTCCCTGCGAGAAGGCTATGGATCTTCGTCGCTATCGCTTACGCGCCACATGATTCCGCTCTTTGTGGTGCTACCCATGTCTCTTTTTGTCGTAATGGGCGCCTACGATATTATGTGGAGGTACATTTCGTTTAACGACGGAATTCAGCTCCTAAAGGCAATCACGATCTCCTCCCTTATCACTGACTTGGTAGCAAGTCGCTGGCTTGGCTCCATTCCGTCCTCGATTTTTGTGATTCACTTTCTCCTTCTTTCCATCGGGATAATTGGGGTGCGTCTGGCTAGAAGATATTTGTACGAATATTCTTCGCGTATCCGCGCAAAGACCCATGGACGGGGCACTTTAATCTATGGGGCCGGGGCGAATGGGCGAACGGTGGCGGATAGATTGCGCAATGATCACGATCACGGATGTCACCCTATCGGCTTCATTGACGACGATCCAGGCAAAGCTGGACGTTCCATGGGCGGCCTTCGCGTTCTGGGTCTTGGAAAAGACTTGGATAGGCTCCTTGCACTCTCGGGTGCCACGGAATTGATTGTTGCCATTGGTCGGCCAAGCGGCGAATTACTGAGAAGAATTCTCGAGGTCTCCGCTCGGCATAAGATCCGCCCCCGAATGATAAAAAAACTAGCGGACTCGCGGGGGTCAGGCCAACCGACACAGGTATTGGGAGATATCGATCTTAATGATCTGCTCGGCCGCAAGAAGAAGGATATCGATCTGTCCGCGCTCAAAAAGTACATTCCCGAAAGCACGGTGCTGGTCACCGGAGCCGGAGGATCGATCGGAAGTGAACTAGCACGGCAGATCATGGCGTTAAAGCCAAAGCGACTTTGTCTGCTAGACCACGCGGAGTATCAACTTTACCAGATCGAAAAAGATCTCAGAGAAGCCTTTCACGGCACGGACATCATCATGCCTCTGCTGGTCGACATTAAGAACCGCAAAGCTTTGGAGCAGGTATTTTTCGAGCACAGTCCACAAATTGTTTTTCACGCAGCGGCGTATAAGCACGTTCCTTTGGTAGAAGCCAATCCGCACTCGGCCATTCTGAATAATATCTTGGGCACCAAGAATTTACTCGACTTGGCGGAGGAACAGGGCACTGAGTCGTTTATTCTAATTTCGACCGATAAAGCGGTGAGTCCCATTAGCGTCATGGGGGCTACCAAACGATTTTGTGAATTGATGGTTAGCGAAAGGGCACGTCGAACGGGGCGGCGGTTTGCCTCGGTCCGCTTCGGAAATGTTTTAGGAAGCAGTGGAAGCCTTATCCCTTTGTTGAAAGAGCAAATTAATTCAGGCAAAGCGATCACCATTACTCATAAAGATATGAGGCGCTATTTCATGCTAATTCCCGAGGCCGTAGCTCTGGTATTGAAAGCCTCCGCGATGGCGGCTCCTGGCGATGTAATGGTACTGAAAATGGCGGAATCCATTCGTATCGTAGATATCGCCAAGAGTCTTATCGCCCTGATGGGAAAGAACGTAGACGAGATACCCTTTATGTATGTAGGGATTCGGCCGGGTGAGAAAATTGAGGAGCAACTTTTTCTTACGGGCAGCGAAATTGATACCAGCGATCCGGACATCATGGTCATCCGCGAGGGAGTGGTAGCGGAAAGCGATTTCGATGTGTCTAGTCTACGCGGGATAACGGACGATCTCATCTGGTCCGCCTATCAGGGAAGCTCCCAGGCAGTCGAGAAGTTAAGACGAGCCACGTCCGATGAATTTAATCTTCTAGAAGACTGTGATTCTTACTCCGAATCTCTTGCCTATCCCATTGCCGCTCGTGATTTACGCGCAGAGTTGCAATAGGGCTGCGATTTCGAAATCCAAATAATTGGGTTTCTGTTCTTCGCTTGTCATTCAACGACATTCTGGAAATAATCGTCATTATTCGAACCTTTAGAAATTCTTTGGGGGAGTGTTGGGTATGCTTAATTTTGGCCTCTTGGGCTGTGGCAGAATAGCGCCGAAACATGCTGACGCACTGAGTTGTAATCAGATTCCCGAAGCCAGACTGGCGGCGGTCTGTGATGTACAGGAAGATCGGGCGCGCGCATTCTCTGAGAAATATAGAGTTCCCTATTTCACCAACCTTGAAGCGATGATGAATGAGATGCAGCATAAGCTGGATGTGGTGAATGTTCTGACTCCTAGCGGACTCCATGCTCGCGATACCATAAAGATTGCCTCCTTCGGTAAACATGTTCTGGTCGAAAAGCCGATGGCCCTGACCCTCGACGACGCGGATGCGATGATCGAAGCCTGCGACCGCGCTAAAGTGAAACTGTTTGTGATGAAGCAAAATCGTTACAATTTGCCTGTAAAAAAATTACGCCAAGCGGTGGAGAGTGGGCGTTTTGGGAAAATGGTGATGGGTACGGTGCGAGTCCGATGGTGTCGCAGACAGGAATACTATGATCAGGATGCTTGGCGAGGTAAGTGGGCTCAAGATGGCGGGGTATTGGCCAACCAAGCGAGTCATCATGTCGACTTGCTGGAATGGATGATGGGTAATGTCGAATCGGTGTTTGCAAAATCTGCGACCCGCCTCGTTAATATCGAGGTTGAGGATACCGCAGTGGCGGTACTGAAGTTTACTAGCGGGGCGCTTGGCGTCATCGAAGCAACCACCGCTACACGCCCCAGAGATCTGGAGGGATCGATTTCCATTCTGGGAGAAAATGGTTCCGTAGAAATTGGGGGCTTTGCCCTTAATGAAATGAAGGTTTGGAATTTTTCCTCGCCTCAACCGGACGACGAGGATGCCCTGACAAAATATCGTCAAAATCCTCCTTCGGTATACGGTTTTGGTCATCAGGAGTATTTGGCGCATGTTGTGGACTGTATTCACAATGAAAAAGCGGCACTGGTAGCGGGACTTGAGGGACGTAAATCGCTTGAGCTAATTAGTGCGATTTACGAGTCGATTGAGACTGGGAAAGAGGTCGTCTTGCGTTTCCGTCCTCAGCGTTGTCGGCTGGGCATTTGAACGGGAACGGACGTTTAGGGTGATTATGGAAGACTTAGTCATAGTGGGTGCCGGGGGATTTGGACGCGAAGTTCACCAGATTGTGCTGGATCTGAACTCCGTCGAAAAAAAATGGAACGTCTTGGGATTTTTGGACGAGGCCTCTGCTAAGCATGGTTCCGAAGTTCATGGGTTACCCGTTCTCGGGGGGATTGAATGGCTTCGGCATCAAGGATCGGTCTCGGTGGTAATTGCCATTGGGCATCCGGCACCGAAACGAAAGATGGTCGTTTCCATCGAGGCGATGGGATCCATTAATTTTGCCACTTTAGTGCACCCACTGGCTTGGAGTGGACAAAACGTAAAGCTGGGCAAAGGGGTTATCGTCGCCGCTGGAGTGAGGATGACTACCGATATTGAAATCGGCGACCATGTCATTCTCAATCTCAATTGTACCGTTGGCCATGACGCCATCGTCGGGGATTACACGACGTTGGCGCCTAACGTAAACCTTTCCGGGGGAACTATCGTTGAGGAAGGGTGCGATCTGGGGACCAACTCGGTAACTCTTCCGGCTATGCGTTTGGGTCGGTGGTCGGTTTTTGGTGCCGGAGCTATCATAGCGAAAAATATGCCATCTAACGTCACCGCTCTTGGTGTCCCTGCAGTTCCCGTCAAGGAAAGGACTAGCGGCTGGCATTTGTAACGTAGGAAGAGAATGATCTTTATCATTACGGTACGCCGCGTCTCAAATAGGGTTTGATAGACCGATGCCCGGGTGTTAATTTTCACTGCTAAGCTGGCAGATCACTACACCCAGAAAATTGCCCGGGGACGCCGATTTTTTTATGAGACGTCGAATGATTTTACGGCAGTTTTTTCTTTTTGGGGTTGCGGCAGCGTTTATCGCCGTTCTTAGTACTTCATACATTTATTTCGTCCAACCTACCTTCAAATATCTTGGATTGGTTTACCACCCGGCTCCCCTGGAATTTCGCTTTGTTTCGTGGATCGTTGCGTTGCTTCCTTTGGTATGGGTCAAAAGCAAAATAGAGCGGCCCTCTCAATGCGCGTACTGGTTGCTATATATCACCGTTTACGTTCCTTCGATCATCATGCCTTACTTGGTACTTAATCAAGAACCGACGCCTATTTTGGGGCTAACGCTTGGCATGTTTGCGGCCTTTCTCATTTTATGGACTTTTTGCAACCTTCCTTCGCTTAACGTCCCACCACTTCGTTTAAGACCCGCTACCTTCTACACATTGATTTTCACCTTTTGTGTACTAACCGTTTTAGGGGTTTTTGCGATTTACGGAGTTAAATTGAGTCCGCCTTCTCTGGCTGACATCTATGATGTGCGATCGGAATTCAAGACCACGGCGGAAACTTCCAATCCCATCGGTGGCTATCTCGTCCAATGGTTAATCTATTCCGTCGCTCCCCTGTTATTCTCATTTGGACTGGCCTATCGAAAGAGGACATTGGTATTGCTATCTTTCCTAGCTATGTGGGTGATCTATTGCACCCTAGGGTCCAAAACGTCCTTTCTGCTTCTACCGTTGGCATTCGCCATAATAAAGGTAGTAGGAACAGACGGAAGAAACTTTGGACTTAAGATGCTGGGCGCCGCGACTTTGGTACTTTTGGTCACTATGACCATCGATTCCTTTTCGGGGACCAAAATGGTGACCGGAATAATATCGATGCGAATGCTTCATGTGCCGGGAATTTTATCCGCATACTACTTTGATTTTTTCTCGCACAACCCCACGCTGGGTCTTAGTGAGTCCTTCCTGAAATACTTTGTTCGCAACCCCTATGGGGTCAGGACTCCAAATCTAATGGGATTCGAATATTTTGGAGATTCAAATATCTTTTCGAATGTACATGTTTGGGGAGAAGCCTTTGGAAATTTTGGTTATGCCGGGATTTTCGTATTCACGGTGATACTCGGATCTCTCTTTTGGCTCTACGATAGTCTTACGCTACACATCGATGGAAGAGTTCCCTTCTTTCTATTTGTGATTCAAAGTTTCGGTTTTGCGAACAGTGGGCTATTTACTACCCTGCTAACTGGGGGCTTTCTGATCAATCTCGGAATCACTTACCTGTTCCGAAGTGCGTGGCTTAGCAATCCAAATTTTTTGCGCGTGTCGAGATTACCGGAACCCAGGTGGTTCGATCTTCTTGGAGAACGAATGCTCTCCTTCGGTAATCTCACCCGGTCGATAACCGGGTAGACGATCGGCAAAGAGTTCGGGCAAAGAAAAAAAAGAGGAGTCTTAACAAAAAACTATGCAGCCAATCGAAAACACATCGACGAACTTGGGACAGAATAGATTTATCCGATTCTCCTTGGCTTCTTTACTGGATACTCTCTATTTCCGAAAGCGTATTATCGCGGCAACCGTCTGTGCCATACTGGGATTGGCCGTTTTGCTCCACTTTTTTCATCAGAGATACACGACGACGGCGGTGATCTCTATCTCGACTTCGAGTGATAGTCCAGTAAGCGCGTTACTCGGCGGCGAATCCAAAGCGGGAATGGCATCGCAGTTTTTCGACAAGGGAAAAGATACCGTCACCAAAACTCTTCTTAATCTCAATTCACGTCACTTCTTTCTCTCTGCGGCGCGTAAACTTCAGTCCGAGAACGATCCCGAGTTGGTGACCGCTAGGGAAGGGCTCCTGAAACGGAGCGCGATGAGCCGTCTGAAGAGCCATGTGTTTTCCAATCAGATTATTGATCCCGATTCGAAAGAGGCTCGCCAAGAGAGCCTGGCCACCGCTCTGGAGAAGATGGCGCGGATCAGTAAGTCGGGGTTTGATAACGTGCAAATTCAGGTCACTACCAACGATTTCAATCACTCAGTGCTTTGGGGGAACTTTCTTTCGACGGTTGCCGTGGAAGAGCTGCGAAGGGAAGAACTGGCCGAGTTAAATCAGGCCCAAGATTTTTTTGATCATGAATACGATACTTCCAGTAAGCGTCTCACGATTGTGGACAACGAAACGGTCGGATACCGGCGCCACAGCGACCTGGTGATCAGTGACGTTAAGGCGGGGACGGTCGCTTCTAGAGTGGTGCAGTTGGAGCGCACACTCGATGATAGAAATTTGCAGCTGGACGAGAATCAAAAGCAGATCGACCTTTTGACCACCCAATTAGAAAAACGAGAAACGGAGCTTTTCGATTCGAATAGTGTCGGCCCATCGGTATTGGACGCGATCTATATGCTTAGGGAGCGCGTACAAGGGTTGCAGGGCAAAAAAACTAAGATGCTGGCTCAAGGCTATGAGCTACGATCACGGCCAATGGCCGACATTGATGTTCAAATATCGGAAAATGGGGATAAGTTGAAGGCTCTGTTGGCGAAAGCCGATGTAAAAAAGGGAATTGTGGTTCCTGAGCTTTACGGCGGATTGGCCTCTCGGTTAACGGAGCTAAAACTGAGTACGCACTCCATCGAAGAAAATATGGAGTTTCTTAAGAAGGATCTCCGAGAAGCCAAGGCTCAGGCCGAAAGGTTGCCGGGGGCCCAACAGGTTCTGGTCAACCTCCACCGAAGAACACAGATGGAATATTCTTTGATGACTGAATTTCGTCGCAAGTTGCTCCAGGTCGAGGAGTTAAGATTGTCGCTAAACAGTCGCATACGGGTGATTGAGGCCGCCACGATTCAGGGAATTGGGGTCCCGCTGAGTCTTATCGGAAAACTGTTTGTGGCGCTTGTGCTGGGATTGGCTCTAGGGCCAGCCCTGGCGCTCGTTCTCGATCTCCAACAGACCTACATTCAGTCCCAAGATGATCTGGTCGACCTAGGGCTAACGTGTCTCGGCTCAGTTCCAGCGATGGCAGTTACGCCGACTCCACAAATAAGAAATGGACGGGCAGTTGCTGATTCGCCGTCCGGAATCGCCTTAAGACATATCATCGCCAAATTATTGCGGCACATGAATGAGCGGACTGGTCAGATGGTTCTGCTCTTGAGCCCTGGAAAGTCGGATGGTACCCCTCGACTTTGTTCACAAATGGCATCGCTTTTGGCTGCATTGCAGCATCGGGTCTTGGTGGTGGACGCTGATCTTCGCCATGCTCCCTTGTCCCGCATTTGGAAAACTAATGATCGGCCTGGACTCAATGGAATTCTTTCGCTCGGCCTAGAGGCGAGTCAGGAGATTGTCAAAGTTGTCGACTCTCATCTCGACTTTCTGCCTGCGGGAAGCTCCTCTCATCCACCGGTAGAGCGTCTTAACTCAATCGCATTCAAAGATTTATTGGCCGAATTGAAACAACAGTACGATTACATTATTGTCCATACCGGGCCGCTTTTCAGTAGTCCTGAATGTTGGGCATTGGCCGACTGGTCGGATTTGCCATTGCTGGTCGCCGCGTTGAGGAAAACGAAGCGTGAAGAGATACAGTTGGCTCTGCAAACACTTCACCAAATGACCTCTCGGACGGTTCTGGGTGTCTTGAATGGGACTAGGAAATTAGAGTACGCTAGTTCGCTTCAGAGTGATGCCGAGGGGAAATTGGCATCGGGGCCGGTCGCTTTTTGGCGGGGTATTTTAGGTTTTGGGATGCGAGAAATTTAGAAGGGGAGTAAACGGAATGCGAATTAGCAAATGGTTGGTGGGCTATCTATGTTTGACATTTATGATGGGCAATCCCTACTGGGCGCTTGCCGCTTTTGAGTCGGCCGGCGGCGGAGGAGAAAAGTCGTCAGACACCAGTCTCGACAATTTGGACACCGCTCCTTATGGATCAACGACCCTGACTGTTCCATCAGTGCCTCGTCTGGACCCCTATTCCGAACAAAAACGCGCTGGCTCGAAAGAGAATTTTGGTGCCTCCGATCTTCTTCTTAAAGAGGAATTGCCGGGAGCCGGATTCGGTAGTGAATATGTCTCTGGCTACTATCCGGGAGCGGTGCTTATTCCGGTCAATATTTGGGGGGCCGTGCAAAAGACGGGGGTTCATCATATCCCGATGAAGACCAGTCTCATCTCGCTAATAACATTGGCGGGAGGCCCTACTAGTGAGGCAAAACTGGATGAAGTCGTAATCCGTCGACAGAATAAGGAGAAGGAAGAGGTAATCAATGTCGATGTAAAAGAGATGGTAAATAATCCGCTAGCGACTTCTCCGGCGATTGAAGCGAATGATCTTGTTTTTGTGGCGGTCAAAAAGCCATTTATCGATGCCAATGTGCTGACTCTAGTCGGCATACTCACTTCCGTGGCGGCGGTCACGCTGTCTGCCATTCTTGTTGCCAGGAGGTGATAAAGTGAAAAAGGTTAGCGTTGGTGTCCTGACGTCGTTGCATCCGGCCTTCGATATCCGAATTTTCCATCGAGAGTGCAAGACTCTGGCCAGAGCTGGTTATGACGTCACTTTAATCGCTCCTCATGGGAACGACCTTGAGTGCGATGGGATAAAAATTAAAGCTGTAGCAAAGTCTCTCCACCGTGGGCGCTTAACCCGCGGGGCACAGATGATGTGGAGAGTTTATCGATCGGCGATTCAATTATCAGCCGATATTTACCATTTCCATGATCCGGAATTAATCCCGATAGGTCTGTTATTACGGTTGCAGGGAAAAAAAGTGATCTATGATGCCCACGAAGATTTGCCGGCCGATCTAAGATCGAGAGAGGGAAGTTTTTTTCCAGACTGGTCACGCGTCTATGTTGCTTGGTTTATAAAACTGATCGAGGAGTTTTCTTCTCGGTGGGTAACGGCTATCGTCACTGCTGGAGAAGACATTACGGCTCGTCTGAACTTTTTCAATAGGAATGTTGTGACGGTGGAAAATTTTCCGCTGCTTGAGGAATTTGTTTCGATCCCTTGCCCCGTGGAACGGTACCGATCACATCGGATCGTTAGCTTTGGGGGGATGAGCGAGGCTCGTTCCATTGGCGAACAGATAGAAGCATTGGGCCAACTTCCCGACGAACTTACGATTCGGCTGGTGATAGGCGGTAGGCCTGCGGAGCCAAAGTTACTAGAGAGGTTAAAGACTTTGAAGGGATGGAAACGTGTTGATGACTTAGGGCAGGCAGCGCGTCCGGAAATGATCGGCGCCTTAGCCCAAGCCTCGGCGGCTCTGATTCTTTTCAAACCTGGCCCAAACCATTACGCGATTCGTTCCAATCGTCTTTACGAATCATTGGCGGCGGGTCTTCCCGTCATCGTTCCTAATTTTGAAGCTTGGAAAGCGTTGGTGGAAGAAGCGGGGTGTGGAATATGCGTAAATCCGTTGGACCCGGTGGCTATCGCGGAAGCGATGAGTTTTCTATGCACGCACTCGGAGGAAGCGGCATTGATGGGGGCTCGCGGAAGAAAACTGGTGTTGGAGAAATTCAATTGGAGGAAGGAAGAGACCAAATTGGTCAGTTTGTATGGAAGATTGGCGCAGGCTTAGACTAGCGTTTCGTTAAGCCCCAGGAGATGTGGTGAAGGAAGGCCCGATAAGGCTAGGTGCGTTTGTCGATAGTGTCCCACGGCGCGCTCCAAGCTTTCAGCCATTCCCACCATGACTTTGTCCGCACAAAACTGTGTTTCAAATAGTTTTCGAGCCTGACTTGCCATCAAATCCCTTTTCCCTGGAACTCGGACTAGATCGAGAAGGTTTTTCTTTAGATCTTCAGAGTCTCCATTCCGGTAAGTCAATCCACAACCATGCTGGCGCAGGAGATTTTCTAGGCTTCCCCCTAGACTCGAAACGATAGGTAATCCGCCCGCCAAATATTCAACCGCTTTCGAAGGGACAGAGATTAGAAAATCACGTCGACTATGATAGGGGGCTAGCCCGGCGATAGACATATTCATCAGGGTCTTAATTTCGCTGGCGCCGACCCATCCTGGTAAAATGACATTCTTGCAATCGATGGCCTGCTTTCGGTAGGGCTCAAGCAAATCTCCAGTGCCACAAATCACAAATTTAAAAGGAAGTCCGGCATCCTGAAAGTCCCTCGCTGCCGCAAGTACGGGAGCCATATCCAACTTCTTCGACATCACTCCGAAGTGGCAAAGGATGAAATCTCGCTCGGCATCCAGCCCCTTTTGCTTCCAGAAATTGCGGGCATTGGATAATTTGTCTTCCCTCATGTCCTGGTCACGATAGCTGTGCCAAAAATAGCGATCGCAGGGATTCTCCGGACGGCCCGCAGTAGTTCTGGCCCATGAGAGAAACTCTGGCGTGATGCTATAAAGAGCAAAGGCCGATCGCGCGGTCGTTCTGAATTCAGCCAGCAGTGGGAGGATCGCCAGCCGTCCCAAGAAGCGAATCGATTCAGGAAGAGCTTCGAGGAAAATATCGGGCCACATATCACGAAAATCTAAGATCACAGGAATTCCATAACGTTTACCAAAATTCACAGCGGCATGACTTAACTCAATCGTTGGCATTGCGCTAATGATCAAGTCAGGTTTTGACTGCCGCTCGGCGAGACTCGTGAACTCTCGAGCTACCGCCCGGTGGTGAAAAATACGTTGGACGGATATATTTTTTTTGTAACCAGGTCCTTTGATCAGATGGAGATCCATTCCGGGGCGAATATTCACTAGGGCACTTTTCTGACTTCGCTGCGTTTTCTTCATATGATCGAACGTCGATGCCCACCAATGCACCTCGTGTCCACGATCTTTAAGAATATGGGCTAGCATGCCGGTTCGAAAAGGTCGAATCTCCCCGTCTACGGGTAGAGGCTCTCCGGTTTGCAGAAGCCAAAAATTCACTGGTTCAGCGCTCCTTCCCATGCCCGTTTAAGATCCTCCCGGAGGTTCTCCACCGGATTCGCCTTCCACGCTCTTGGGTGGCTAAGAAGGTAGACAACCGGCTCCCCTCTTTGAATCGCCCCCAGAGGGGAGAGCGGAAGCCATTGGTTGGGATAAATTCCATCGGAATGTCGACTGGTAACTGGCCTAGTTATCGCCTCGTCGTAAACTTCAACTTTGATTCCCAGTTCCCGACGGAGTGCGAAATCGGTGAGGATTTCCTGGTTATGAACCCCGAGCTTTCGGTTCATGAAATCCCCGTGCGCGGCGACGGTCTTCATAGGTAGCGAAGTCAATTTTCTAAGGTGCAAGAGGTTGGCCCGGAAATTATCTTTGGCCTCTTCCATTCTGGCTCTTACGGCACTCGCAGATTTTAAACGGTATTGTTTGGCAAGAGTTGAGAGCTCTTCGTAGTGGTAGCTAGCCTCGCTGCCGGAGTCTTGGATTCGCCTCATCAAATCGGGAGCCAGGGTGCAGAGGCGGAAGTAATAGGAGGAACAGACTCCCAGCTGCCTTTCGATTTTCCACATCTCTTCAGCCGTACGGGGATCGGTGTCTACGTCATGACGCAATACGAAATATTTATTTCGAGGGGTAATCTTTCCCTCTTGGATCAAGTTCCAAAAAGTGGGGATACTACAGGGGAGATAGCCCGCGTTAAGGGCTTGGCTGAGCAGTTCTCGATACTCGTCCAGGCGGCATGGCATTAAGAAATTCGAATACAAACGGTGCCAAACCTGAGTCAAGCCAACCTCCATCCAACGACCGTCGCTCAAGGCGAAGGTGAAGACAGAATATCCCACGGTTCACAGATATAAAAGTGACTAACCTTATGCGCAGCGCTGTTGGTTCTCACTTTCTTAGCCTAAGAGATTCGATTTAAATTTGACTATAAAGTGGAAAGAGCGGCCACTTGCTTGCCTGGGGAAAGGGGGACCTGCATAATAGTTTTTGGTTTCTTGCAAAATAAGGATTTAACATGCGATTCACGGAGATTCCCTTTTTTCTGTCAGAGTTTCCGCGCCTTCCCAAAGCGGATCTCTTGCTCGGTAGTGACGCGACCTCTTTAGAGGCTTATGAGCATTTCACCAAGCCTCATCCACGTCTTAAGATCATTCAAAATAAGCGATGGGGGGTTGCCTTGTTTCCGCTTCCCCCGAGTTTTGAAGAGTATCTTAAGCTCGTTCACGATGAGGTTAGGGCGAAACGGCGAAAGTGCGAAAGAGCGGGGTTCTATTACCAACCTTTCGACGCATTTGATCGGGCTGAAGACATTATGGAGATTCACCTTTCCATGCCGGTTCGCCAGGGACGTCCGATGGACGCGGACTATGTCGATCCGCAGCGCGTACGCGCTTTTTTTGAAAGACGGCGTGGGCTGCATGGCATTTTCGATAAAGGCGGAAAGCTTCGCGCCTACGCTTACGCGCCGATAGTGGGGCAAACTTTCCACTACCAACGTTTGCTAGGTCACGAAACCTCCTTGAAAACGGGGGTCATGTACTTCCTTATTACCGAGGTTGTGCGAGTGATGATGGAGAAACGAGGAGCGACGGGCGAGCCTTCATGGGCGATGTACGATACCTTCTTTGGGGCTAGCCGTGGCCTGCGGGAATTTAAAATGAAATTCGGTTTTCGCGCTTACAAAGTGAACTGGCTTACTTGCGTCCGGGCACCCCGAACTACCGAGGAGTCTCAAACCTTTCGTCATTGCGAGGAGAATCTTTAGGTCCGACGGGACAACTCGCTGCGCTCGCAAAAAACTCGGGCCACTCCCCGTCATTGCGTTAGTGAAGCAATCGTCGCAACCTTGAATAAGAATTTATCGTCGGTAGTTTACAGAACTGTGTGCCTTATTTCACTTGATCTGACTTCCCGAATCGGCTTTCGATCTATCGTCGAGCCTAGCCAAGCCAATGCCACGGCTTCGGTAAATAGCGCTGGTTTTTCCTGTAATTGTTGTTCGGAGAAAGCTTTATCAAAGTCTGAGTGCTTCACAAACTCGCGAATGGCAGACTTGTGACCGTTGAGCCGCTCTCTCAGGGAGTCGCCAAGCCCGCCTTTAATCCAACTCGCTTGAGGCACATTGAATCCCCTCTTCGAACGAGCTAGCCGAATCTGATCGGGTATTTTTCCTTTCGTGCTTTGCCGGATGATCCATTTTCCAAAGCCTTTTTTTACTTTTGCTGCTTCCGGAAGGGCTAACCCTAATTCCACCAAGCGATAATCCATGAAAGGTAATCGACTCTCTACACTATTTCCCATGGAATTTCTGTCTTCGAATCGAAGCAGCGTAGGAAGACTAAAGTCTAAAATATCTCGAGCCTGTCGGTGACGGAGGGGTTTCATTACGTCGTAGCTTAGAGACAGAGGATTTGGGGGAGGAAGATTTAAAATAGAGCTTTCACGTCCCACTGCCCGGTATCGGAAGCGCTGATGCCAATAAGCCGGAAGTTGAGAAAATTCACTTAACGCTAGAGGGAGGAAACCAAAAGAAAAACCTAGAGCGTCTACATAATTTCGGGATGCCATCAACTGTTGGAAACGAAAAATTTGGAATTTTCGATATCCCATAAAAACTTCATCCGCCCCTTGGCCACCCAAAATAACCTTGAAGCCCATGGCCCGCGCTCTTTGGTAAACCAAGTACTGGGCGATAACACTCCCCCCATGAAAGGGGCCGTCTTGACTATCGACCACTTTCCAGAAGACCTCGGAGAAGCGGTTTAACGGAGGCCAAATGTAGTCGATCTCCATCGAGAGGTAGTTGGCGAGCCGTTGAACGGTAGGACCTTCCGAAGAAGTTGCGTCAAAATGACCAAAGGTGAAGCCGGATACGGACGCTTCGGGACCATTCGCCAAAGCCGCAATCGTCGAGCTATCTAATCCCCCGCTTAAGGAGATGGCGACCGGGACATCAGCGCGCAACCGAAGTCGAACGGCATCTTGCATCAAGTGGGAAACGGCCTCGACCTGAGATCTGGCCGACATTTTTTCGAGACTCTCAACCATTCGGTTAGCATTCTCTTGCAAGTCATAGTATCGAACCAGAGTCTCTTCAATTCGATTTCCAATGGGAGATAAGAGCAAATAATGTCCGGCCGGTAACGCCATGACACCCATAAACGGCGAGATATCTCCCGAATCTTCGAAGACGTTGTAGCGAATACCTCGGGCCACGTATTCCAAATTGGGAGGCAATCCAACGCACTTCGCTAGGGCGCCGGAGGTAGAAGCAAAGACTACGCCCTTTGACGTTCGGTGGAGATAGCAGGGCTTCACCCCGAATCGATCGCGGCAGATCCAGAGCTTCTCCTCGTGGGCATCAAATAGAGCGAAGACAAACATTCCATTGAATCGCAAAACGCAATCGATTCCCCACTGTTTGAAAGACTCAATCAGCACTTCACTGTCGCTGGTGGTTCGGAAAGAGTGTCCGAGAGCTTGGAGCTCTTTTCTTAGTTCGGCATAGTTGTAAATTTCCCCGTTGTAGCTAAGGCAGTATCGGTTGGTCCCATCCCACATCGGCTGATTTGCCTCGGAAGATAGGTCGATGATGCTCAAACGATTATGTCCTAAAATACATTCGGTTTGAGTTCCTTTTATCGCAAGGACCGCCTCGTGATCGGGGCCACGCGAGCGCTGAACCCATACCATGTCCTCGACTAGTTTATGCCTAGCGTCAGATGGTGGCCCTATGAAAAATGTGCCAGAGATACCACACATGGCTACTACTCCCGTTGATAAGTCGATGAAGCGTTGCGTTTGGCAAGTAGGCTCATCATATAGTTTCAGCAATCCGATGATAAGAAAAAAAAATTAGGGTACCATGTCCCATTGGAACTACTGATGAAGCAAAAACGCAATGGGCCATTTACTATGAACCGAATTATTCTTCTAGTCTCACTTGCCACTCTCGTCCAATGGGGCTCAAACGTCATGGGGCAGATTGCCGATAACGGGGCACCGAAGCTTTCGACCACGATCGTTGCCAATTCGTTCTGGTCGTCCAGCGCCTCCGGGAATAGTTATTCTAGTGAGACAAAAAAGGACATCGACCGCGCGATCGAGGGAATGCCGAAAACGCTTATGGTTACTGAGGGGCTGTCCGATTCCGCTCGAGCAAGCCAACTTCAGTGGGCGGTCAAGGTGGTGAACGCTATACGTGACGATAAAGTCACGCTACTAGTCCCGGCTGGTCGATACGACTTTAGTACGCTTGGGGGGGCTCACGTTGACACACCTAACGAAGGACCTGCCCGAGCGTTTATGCCTAAGCTCGTGGTAACTCGAAATCACGTCACGTTACAGGGGCAGGGACACCCGGTTTTCACATACGCCGGTCCGGGAACTAACCAGAGTTCGCACGGAAGGGTTTTGTTATGGATTCCGTATTCTGCTAAGGGCTCGACAATTGATGACGTGACGATCAGCGGAATCGACTGGGTGGGAGACCAAAGTTATGACCGCATCTTAGAAGCCGAATACTCCGCCCATGAAAATCACGAAGTACTTTTGGGTATCTTTTCCCATGGATATCGATACGGACTGATCATGTCAGGGTTTCCCGGGAAAGTCCCATCGCAACGTCATATCGTCATCGAAGACTCTGTTTTTAAGAATTTTAACCTTCAAGCGATACATTTGACCGGAGGTGCGACAATTTCTCGTGTCCAAGTGGAAGGAGTGTTTCCGTCTCCCAGCGAAGCGTTCGTTCCCATTTTTGCGAATATTGAAAAAGCGTTGCAAAAAAAGATTGGCCCTCATTTAGGCGATGCGTTTCAGACGGCAATCGAACAGGATGGTTCGAATTCTACTACGACGGTTAGAGACTCTGAATTCAGTCACCTGAATGAAGGACTCCAGTGTGGCTACAATGAGGAGCGGTTTGAAGTTCTGAGTAATCGCTTCCAGGCTGTTTTTGACCACAGCGTTTATATTCTTTCAAATCGTCAAAATCTTAGAATTGTGGGTAACCAATTTACTTCACCGTGGGAAGCGGCAATCAAAGTGGGAGCCAGCTCGACGGCCTTACCGCTGCGCTATTCAGCAGAAATTGCCGCCAATGTATTTAAAGAGCCTCATAAGTATTCCCTCCTTTTCTCAGGTAGTTTTGCGAACGTGCATGACAATCGAACCCAACATGATGACTCCAGCTCCTTTCCAGATTATCGGATAACCACGGGAGGCGGTCAGGCGGGGTGGAGCAATCATGCCATGGAGAATCGATTCGTAAATAATCAGGCTATCATTCTGCTGGAACAATTCGTAGATGCTGAAGACAGGAGTATTGCGGGAAATGTTTTTGAAGGAGAAAAACAGACGGTTTACTTCCATGCTAAGGAAAATTCAGCCTTTCCAGCAGTGATCGATGTGGCCGGTTCGCGCTTAATTTATGGTGCTCCACCGCAGTGCACGCAATGTTACCCAAACGCCACCGGGTATCTATCCCGGAAAGAGACGAATCGTTCGAACTCCGGAGTTCAATAATATGAATAAGAGGATTTTTCTTTCGCCGCCACACTTGGGATTAGAAGAATTTTCCCTGGTCACCGAGGCGTTTGCATCCAACTGGATTGCGCCGCTCGGTCCTCACGTGGATGCCTTTGAAAAAGAGGTGGCCGGGTATTTAGGTCTTGCTGATGGGGTGGCCCTTAACTCGGGGACGTCGGCAATTCATTTGGGCTTGAAGCTCTTAGACGTGAATCGAGATGATACCGTTTTTTGCTCGTCCTTCACATTTGTGGGAAGTGCCAATCCCATACTCTATGAGGGAGCTAAACCCGTCTTTATCGATTCGGAGCCAGGGAATTGGAATATGTCGGTGTCCGCCCTTGCCTTAGCGCTGGAAGATAGCGCGCGAAATAATCGCCTTCCCAAAGCCATTGTTGTCGCGAGCCTTTATGGACAAAGCGCCGATTTCCCCAGCTTGCAAGAGGTGGCTAGTCGTTATGAGGTTCCCATCATTGAAGATGCTGCGGAATCTTTGGGGGCGACGTTTCACGGAAAGAAGAGTGGTTCATTTGGGCAGCTAAGCATCTTGTCCTTTAATGGGAACAAGATTATCACCACCTCGGGTGGAGGGATGTTACTCGGCAACGACGCTAAACTTCTGGAGAAGGCGCGATTTTGGTCCACGCAAGCCCGCGATCCCGCTCCACACTACCAACATAGTGAGGTGGGCTATAACTATCGTCTTAGTAATGTGCTGGCCGCGATTGGCCGTGGTCAGATGCGCATTCTTGACCAGAGAGTTATTCAGCGCAGAGGGGTATACGAACGATATGCCCAGGCGTTTTCTGACATAGAAGGCTTCGAAGGAATGCCGGAGGCCTCCGGTGCGGTTAGTAGCCGATGGCTTAGCGTTTTTACGATTGATCCGTCGAAGCTATCCATAATGCCAATTCAATTAATAGAAAAATTAGCCTTGCACAACATCGAAGCTCGTTTGATTTGGAAACCGCTTCATCTTCAGCCGTTATTCAAGAACGTTCCCTACTATCGCCATGAGGGGGCAGATAGTTTTTGTGACAAGCTCTTTGAATACGGACTCTGCCTCCCTTCAGGATCAGCGCTTACGATGGAAGAGCAGGATCTCGTCATCGAAGTGGTACGTGAAAACCTATTGGCATCATGCCAACGGGGAGTGCGCCACGGTCGCCCCATAACCAGCGAGCCTCTCTCCCAAAACGTGTGAATCGATGGAGCTGTCTAACAAATGGAGATTAGATCGAACGCAGAGACTGATTGATGTGGCATTGTCTCTGATCGGTCTTCTTGTACTAGCGCCCCTGATTGCATTTATCGCGCTGCTAGTTCGGGTAAAACTTGGTTCACCGGTTCTTTTCTCTCAACGTCGCACTGGCCTGAAGGGTCGCCTCATTACTCTCTGGAAATTTCGCACCATGACCGACGCTCGGGATGGCTTGGGAAGACTTCTCCCGGATACTGACCGGATGACTTCGTTTGGCACGTTACTTCGCAAATATAGCGGGGATGAACTTCCTCAATTATGGAACGTACTTCGGGGTGAGTTAAGTTTAGTGGGACCAAGGCCGCTCTTACCTCAGTATCTGGAGCGATACAGTCCGGAACAAGCACAAAGACACTCCGTGACGCCGGGCATTACTGGGTGGGCCCAGATAAACGGCAGAAATGCTATCTCTTGGGAGGAGAAGTTTCGGCTCGATGTTTGGTATGTGAAGCATCGTTCCCTATCTCTAAATTTCAAAATATTGTTTCTGACGATTGCGAAGGTCTTCGCTAAGAAAGACATTTCGGCGAGCGGAGACGCTACGATGCCAGAATTTATGGGGCAGCCATCTGACGCGTAGCGATGGATCGGCAGTTGCGATAATTCACTTATCTGTTTCCAAGCGAGTCCTCCATGGGGATAATTTCGGCTGGTCTTCATAACTTTACCTAGTTCGTCCATTATGGCTTTACAGAAACTACTCTTTATTTTCGGGACTCGGCCGGAAGCCATCAAGATGGCGCCGCTCATTACCCAGCTAAGACAAAGGCCGGATCGTTTCGAAGTGCAAGTGTGTGTTACCGCTCAGCACCGAGAGATGCTCGATCAGGTGCTGAAACTTTTTGACCTTCGTCCCGAGTATGATCTCGATCTGATGACGGCCGGCCAGGATTTGACCGATCTCACCTGCCGAATTCTGACAGGGTTGAAGCCGGTACTTGCCAAAAGCCGACCCCACCGAGTGCTGGTGCACGGTGATACCACGACAACTTTGGGAGCTAGTCTTGCCGCCTTTTACGCAAAGATTCCCGTTGCTCACGTAGAGGCCGGTTTGCGCACCGGCGATCGGTATGCCCCTTGGCCAGAGGAGATGAATCGGAAAATTACCACGGCAATCGCCGATCTTCACTTTGCTCCGACGGAACGTGCCCGACAATCTCTGCTAGCGGAAAATGTGCCTGACTCACAAATCCATGTCACCGGCAATACCGTGATCGATGCACTTTTGGCGGTGGTAGGAAAAGTCCGCATCGATGCCGGGATGAGAGACCTACTTGGGCAACAATTCAACGCTCTAGATAGCGAGAAGAAACTAGTTTTGGTTACTGGACACCGAAGAGAAAATTTCGGGGTCGGTCTTGAAAATATTTGCCAGGGCCTTTTGCGAGTGATGGAACGCTTTCCTGATACAGAGATTGTCTATCCAGTGCACCGAAATCCATCGGTTCAAAATACCATCTTTCAGTTTCTGGGAAATGCTTCGGAAGAAGTTCGGGGGCGCCTGCATCTTATCGATCCCCTAGACTACCTACCTTTTGTCTACCTCATGGAACGTTCCCATTTTATTATTACCGATTCAGGGGGAGTTCAAGAGGAGGGGCCTTCCTTAGGTAAACCGGTATTGGTGACGCGGGAGATCTCCGAACGTCCGGAGGCGGTGGCGGCGGGCACTGTGCGACTGGTGGGAACGGATGCGACACGACTTTTTGATGATTGTGAGCGGTTGATGACTGACCCCGATTTCTATTCGTCAATGAGTCAAGCGCACAATCCCTACGGAGATGGAAGGGCTTCGGAAAGAATTTCAGACATTTTGAGGGAGGTAACATTTCAATGAAGGTATGCGTAGTCGGATTAGGTTACATCGGTCTTCCCACGGCGAGTCTTTTGGCGACCAAGGGAATGACGGTTCTAGGAGTTGAGATTCGCGAGGATGTCGTCCAGACGATCAATAGAGGTGAAATCCATATTCAAGAGCCGGAACTTGATATCCTAGTGAAATCCGCGGTTCATAGTGGAAAATTGACGGCCGCATTGAAACCTCAACCCTCAGATATTTTTATTCTGGCGGTTCCGACTCCATTCAAAGAAGAACACCAACCGGATCTATCTTATGTCGAGTCGGCCACTCGATCCATCGCTTCGCACCTGGAGCCTGGAAACTTGGTGATTTTGGAATCCACCATTCCCGTCGGAACGACGGAAAAGGTATCGCTTTGGCTTGCCGAAATGCGTCCTGATCTTCGGTTTCCCTCTCGCAACGGAATAAAGAATCCCAATAAGCAGACTCAACCTACGGTAC
>Ga0206963_10047_pt1 | contig 42700 bp, 38 predicted proteins | sample Alteio_BWOrgHeat_28_FD_152958 | JGI IMG/M metagenome (GOLD analysis project Ga0206963, IMG submission 152958) | Enriched cells from forest soil in Barre Woods Harvard Forest LTER site, Petersham, Massachusetts, United States -... | ecosystem: Environmental > Terrestrial > Soil > Temperate forest >... | reverse complement strand
TAACGCCATTAAAAGCCGGGCAAAAATTAACTGATTATGTGTTCAACAATTTTAAATACATAAAAGGAATTACTTCTGTAGAAACAACGGCTGATGAAATTTGGAAACTGAAAGCCGGCGTGTGCCAGGATTTTGCGCATATTTTATTGGTGATGCTGCGCATGATCAATATTCCTGCGCGATATGTGAGCGGTTATATTTGCCCGAACAATAATAATGAAATGCGCGGCGAAGGTGCAACACATGCGTGGGTGGAAGCATATATTCCTTTTTATGGATGGCTTGGTTTTGACCCGACAAACAATTGCATTGCAGACGATTTGCATGTAAGACTTGCCGTGGGCCGCAGTTTCAGCGATTGCTCACCGGTAAAAGGAACGTACAAAGGAACATCAGATCATACATTGGAGGTTGGCGTTTCAGTTGTGTATGAAGATGGAAGAACAAGCGATGAAGCCGCAACTGTATTAACACCGCAACCCATAAAAAACGGAACACAAAATTCTTACAGGAGATTTTTAGAAATGCAGCAACAACAACAGCAGCAATAATTTTTGAAAATTATTAAAGATTATTCAACTCTTTCAGTTTTTCTGCATCCTGTCTTTTCAAGATATCCTTCTCTTTTTTTATTTCAGACTTCAAATATTTAACTACAAAGCGAGAAGAAATAATATAAAAGTCTTCACTTTCGACAAGCTTACATTCATTGTTATAATTATATTCATGTTTGTGAACTACCGAAACTCCTTTTAATGATGGGTATGTATATAATTCCGTTTGAGATTTTTCTTCAAATTCATGAATGGGAAATTTTTCATCAGCATGTTTGATGGATGTTCGACACTTGATAGTTTTGCTTACTATACTTTTTTTTGGTTCTCCATATTTTACTCTAAATGCATCAATTATTTCTGGGCTAGATTTAAAATCTATTGAATATAATGTGTCTTGAAAAAAGTCTAATTTAAGTCTACTAAAAAGAATTGCCGATATTTCGTATTCGTTAGAATAATATTGATTTCTTGAGCTGTCATAATAAAAAGTCCCTGCATTTGTATCTATAAGTGTAGGCATTTCTTTTAATGTCGTTTTTCCAACTTTAAAGAATCCTATACCTGATGCTTGACGTTGTGTCAAAGCCAAGCCTGGAGTATAAAAAAGTAAGATCAAAAAAAAGAATCTCATTTTATTGTTTGTGTTTCTACTCTTTAAATTCTTATTCGCTTTCTTCAGGCAATTCATCAAAATTTGATCCGCAACTTTTGCAGTGATAATATTTTTTTACTTCCTGCGCTTGCCCGTTTATTAATAAAAAAGAAATGGTTTGAAATAAACCTTCGGGTTTTTTTATTTCGATAATGTGTTCAAGTGTATTTTCGCCGCAAACTTCACAGCTAACATCCAATAAAAATTCTTTATCAGCCTGGTCAATTATTTGTTTTGCACGTTGCGATTGTTCTTCCACAACCATCAGTTTCATTCCGCCAATAGCCGGGCTCAGCAAAGGATCTATCGTTATGGTATATTCATCTTTTAAATAACAATTAATGCCTTCTTCCTGCAATAAAGCCAATTGCATATTTGCATTAATATAATTATCAAAAGAATTTATTTGTACAAAATTCATCATTCAATTTAATAAAAAAACCCCGCACAAGCGGGGCAATTATTTTAATAAAGGATTGATAATATTAACTGTTCAACATCAACGGCATTACCAGCATTAATAATTCTTCATTTTCGTCACTGTCTGTTGGTTTAATAATTCCTGCTTTTGTTGGCGTTGACAATTCTATTTTTATTTCGTCAGAACTTGTTGCGTTCAGCATTTCAATTAAAAATTTTGCGTTGAATGCAATCGCTAAATCTTCACCATCATACTGGCATTTCATGCGTTCATTTCCTTCAAACGAAAAATCGACATCCTGTGCGGCCAATTGCAATTCGCTACCTTGTATATTTAATACAACCTGGTTTGTACTCTTGTTACTAAAAATACTTACACGGCGCAACGCGCTTTGAAAATCACTGCGGCTCACTGTTAATTTATATGGATTATCAAGCGGGATAACGACTTTGTAATCAGGAAAACGCGCATCAATTAAACGGCAACTCATTTGCGTGGTTCCGTGTTTTACAAAAAGATGGTTGCTGTTGTAGCTAATGGTAATTTCATCTTCATTCAATGGCAGCGCGGCTTTCAGCAGTGTCAAAGGTTTTTTCGGAACGATTAATGAATCTGTTTTCGGGCAGCTTACATCTGTTCTTTTATAACGAACAAGCCTATGCGCATCTGTTGCAACAAATTGTAAACCTTTTTTATCCATTTCAAAAAATACACCCGTCATCGCCGGGCGCAAATCATCACTGCTTACTGCAAACAATGTTTTATTAATAGCCGTTACAAGCGCTGATGATGTTGTAGTAAAAGAAGTTGTATCATCAGAAACAGGTTCCTTCGGAAAATTATCCGGGTTTTCTCCCATCACTTTATACTTGCCGTTATCGCTCGTTAATTCAACACCAAAATTTTTATCAATATTAAAAGTAAGCGGCTGGTCAGAAATATTTTTTAAGGAATCAATCAAAATTTTTGCGGGAATACAAACCTTGCCATTGTCTTTTGCTTCCACATCCAGGTTCACTTTCATTACCGTTTCCAAATCTGTGGCAACAACAGTTAGTTTGTTTTTTTCTACTTCAAATAAAAAATCTTCTAAAATTGGCAATACCGTATTTGCATTAATTACACCACTGATTTGTTGCAGTTGTTTTAATAATGCCGATGAGGAAACGATAAACTTCATGGAGTGTGTCTTTGGGGCGAAACTACTGATTTTTGGTTAATACCCAACAGATAAACACAAAGCAAAACGGTGTGATTTTTTAATTGTTAATTTCTTGTGACTAAGAATAAATAAACAGGCTATTTTTGAAAACCACGATAAAAATGATTCCAAAAAAATACAATACAAAAGAACAGGCGCTGCAAAAACTGAAACATTATTGCGGCTACCAGGAGCGTTGCCACAAAGATGTGAAGGAGAAATTATACTCGCTCGGGCTATGGAAAAAAGATGTGGAAGAAATTATTTCGCAACTGATAGAAGAAAATTATTTGAATGAAGAACGCTTTGCGATACTTTTTGCAGGCGGCCATTTTCGCCAAAAAAAATGGGGCCGCGTAAAAATAAAATATGAACTCAAACAAAAACAGGTGAGTGATTATTGCATTAAAAAAGCAATGAAAGATATTGATGAAGAAGATTATCAAAAAACATTTAATAAGCTTGCTGCAGAAAAATTAAAAACCTTAAAAAGCGAGAAAAATATTTTTATAAGAAAGAAAAAAATACAGGATTTTTTATTACAAAAAGGCTACGAACATGAAATGATTAAATCATTATTTGCAACGGATGATAAATGAAAAACCCTGCAATTTGCAGGGTTTTTATCGTGGAGGTAAACATCTTTTGTGGCTTGGAGATATTGAAATTTAATTTCTCTTGTAATAATTCAGCTTCGCATTGTCAATATCTTTATCCCTTTCCTGTTTTAATAAACGAACCTGGTGGCGGCGTTCTTTTCCGCTTAAACTTTTATCGTGTTTTACCGACCAGATTTTATCATTATAATCGTTTTTAATATCCTCTATTTGCATGCCTAATTTAGTTGGCCTGCTGCCATAACCATAACCGTATGGATAACCAAAAGGATAATAATAAGGATTATAAAACGGACTATAAAATGGAGAATACCCGATACCAATTCCAACGCGCGGGCCACCATAAAAACCACCAACGCGGCCAACAAAATGTTGCGCAGAAGCGGCCGTTACCAACCCAAGTGATAACATAATTATTAATAGCTTTTTCATGATCTTATATTTTATATATAAGACGCAAAAAGCACGCTAAAGGTTTACTTTATAAAAACGAATAACGTTTCGATAACAATGATAAAAAGAATCAATTTACTTGTACAAAAACGATAAAAATTATTGCTGATGAAGTGTTAAAAAATGTAAAATTTTATAGCTGATGTTTCTTCATTTCTTCAATTAACTTTGTTGTATTCTTCATTTTAATTATTATGTCTTCATTAATCATCACCATTATACAAACAAATCTTTTTTGGGAAGATAAAAAAGCAAACCTTCAATTGCTTGAAGAAAAGATTAATGGCATTAAAGAGAAAACCGAAATTGTTGTGTTGCCTGAAATGTTCAGCACAGGTTTTAGCATGCAACCAGAAAAGTTAGCAGAAAAAATGGATGGAGAATCTGTTGCTTGGATGAAAAAAATTTCATCAACAAAAAAAATAATCCTTACCGGAAGTTTAATAATTGAAGAAGATGGAAAATATTTTAACCGCTTAATTTGGATGTTGCCAAATGGACAATTTGGTTATTACGATAAACGCCACCGCTTTGCATTTGCCGGCGAAGATGAAAAATACACTGCGGGAAATAAACGATTAATAGCTTCTGTAAAAGGATGGAAAATAAATTTACTGGTTTGTTATGATTTGCGTTTTCCTGTCTGGTCGCGCCAGTCTGCTATTAATAAAGAAGAAGAAAAAAAATTAGAATTTGATTTGATAATTTATGTTGCTAACTGGCCGCAACGCCGCAACATTGCATGGAAAACTTTATTGCAGGCGCGTGCTATAGAAAACCAATCATATGTTGTTGGAGTGAACCGTGTTGGCAATGATGGCAATAATATTTATCACAGCGGAGATTCCATGATCATTAATCCGCTTGGTGAAATAATTTATCATAAAGAAAATGACGAAGATGTTTTTACATATACATTAAGTAAAGAAACGCTTGATGAAGTGCGCGCGAAATTTCCTTTTTGGAAAGATGCAGATGAATTTTTTATAGAACCATAAATTATTAATAATGTCAACAGCATTTATTGCACGCGAAATTTTTACAGGCCATGAAATAGTAACAGGAAAAGCTGTGCTTGTGCAAAATGGAAAAGTGGTTGATGTGGTGGATAAAAATTTAATTCCTGCAGATTACCGCGTTAAAGATTTGAATGCATACATGCTTGCACCATCATTAATAGACTTACAAATTTATGGTGGCAACGGAAAATTATTTTCTACAGAATTAACCACCGAATCATTGGAAGCAACGTATGAATATTGCATGCACGGCGGATGCTCGCAGTTTGTGATTACGATGGCAACAAATTCTATAGAAAAATTTTTAACAGGCATTGAAGTTGTAAAACAATATTGGTCAGCAGGCGGCAAAGGCTTGCTGGGCCTGCATTTGGAAGGGCCATATATTAACCCAATTAAAAAAGGCGCACACGTTGAAAAATATATTAAGAAGCCAACACTCGACGAAGTAAATTTATTAATACAAAAAGGAAAAGGCATTATTAAAATGATAACGCTTGCGCCGGAGCAATGCGATAAAAATGTTATTGATCTGTTGCTTGAAAATGATATTGTCGTTTCTGCCGGCCACAGTAATGCAACATATGATGAAGCGATTAATAGTTTTTATGCAGGCATTCCCGCAGCAACACATTTGTTTAATGCAATGTCTCCACTGCAAGGCCGCGAACCAGGAATGGTTGGTGCCATTTATGATCATGATGAACTGATGAGCAGTATTGTTTGCGATGGCGTGCATGTAGATTTTGCATCTGTGCGCATCAGCAAAAAAATTATGGAAGAGCGTTTATTTTTTATAACCGATGCTGTTGTTGAAGTATTGCATGGCGACTACGTTCATGTGTTTAAAGAAGACAGATATACATTGCCAAACGGCACATTATCCGGCTCTGCATTAACGATGCTAAAGGCTGTAAAAAATGGCGTTGAAAAAGTTGGTATCACTTTGCCGGAAGCATTGCGCATGGCTTCATTATATCCTGCAAAATTGATGGGTTTGGAAAATAAATATGGCAATATAAAAAAAGGAACAACTGCTGATTTTATTGTACTTGATGATCAATTAAAATTGCAGCAAATAATTATTGAAGGCGAATAGAAAATTATTAATAAATATTATTTGTGAATATTCTTTGCGTTGGTTTGTGGTGTTTGTTCCCTGCGTTGTAAAATTAATTCGTGTGCTTTTTCTGCCTTAAAATCGATACCGTTTTTTATAGCTTTTGTAGTTGGTATAACAACAACATCAGGCATTACGCCGCGCCCGTCTTTCACCCAATTTTTATTAATAACCAAATGAAATTTTGGTAAACGAAAACGCAATTGTGTATTTGGCAAAGTAACTTCCGGAATCATCCAAGCGGTGTTTCCATAATAAGCGCCGCCGGTTTCTTCGCCTATTAATGTTATATTTTTTTGCCCTTTTAATGAACCTGCAAATAGTGTTGTTGCAGAAAAAGAATTCCCGCCAATTAAAATATAAGTATCACCATTAAAATGATGATTTTTTTCCGGCTTAAAATAATGCCTTTCAAAATAACCGAAATGATATTTTCCGTCATCTCTTTTTTTGGTAACAAAAACCATCAGCATCCTGTATAAAAAACTTTTACCAATGTATTTATCATACTTACTATGCCGGCTAATTGCATATAAAGAATCAGCGAGTTTGAATTTTTTATTAATAAGATATTGAGTTAATAAAGTAGAATTAGTTGCATCTCCGCCGCCGTTTGATCGCACATCAATCACTAAACTTTGTATATGTTTTTCATCAATCGTTTTAAAAGATTTTCTAAAGAATTTTTTTAAACCAAAACCTCTTGCAAAAGTATTAACGGTCATGTAAGCCGTGCTGCCAACAGTATCCAATTGCAGGTTGCGCGATAATGATGTAAAAAACTGGTGTTCTCTTTTAAACTTTTTTTCATCCTGCTGCGGCCTGCGGAATTTTATTGTATCAGCTTTCGGATCATACACAGGTTCGGTTACTTCTTTTTCTTCGCCGGCACTATCTATGTAACGGATATTTAAATTTGCAGGCAGGCCAAAGATATTTTTATACCAGCTTCCGAAAGTAAAATCGCTGCTTAATGATTGATATTTTCCACTCATGCTGTAACCATCTGTTACAATATAATTAAACAATGAATCGCGCAATTGTTGCTGCGTTTTTCCATTAATACTTTTAATAACCACGCCTCTTTTTAAAATCGGATCACGGCGATTAATGTTTGCAGTTACAACCATCGTATCGCCCCACAATTTTATGCTTAATGGAAACAATTTAATTTTTGCTGTATCTAAATATTTATTAAATGCTTTTGAATAACCAACAGAAGTATGGCCGCAATTAATTTTTGCAATCGTATAACTGAGCACCGATCTAAATTCCGGAACAGTCATTGAATCCTTTATTTTTTGATAACCATTATCAAAAAAATAATTGAGGCTGTCTTTTGTTGTGTACCAATATAAACTCGGGTGAGAATCTTCCAGGATATTCCTGAAAATAGTATAATCCTGTTTTAATTGCTGGGAAGAATATTTTTTATCGGGATCGAAAGTATTTTTACTTGCGTTGCAGGCAAAACAAACAAAAGAGATGATTAACAAAAATGAACAGAAAAAATCTTTCATCACTAAATCCATTTTATCCCGCAAAATCGCGCGCATTAATAAACGCGGTAAACCTTTATTTATTTTGACGAAAAAGCGTTCCATCCCTGCGCTGTTATATCAAAAGTACTGCCACCTTTGGTGATTATTTTTTTACCTTTTTCCGGTTCAGTCATGTATCCGATAACGCTTATATGCTCATTCAAAACAAGTTTATCATGATCTTCCTGCGAAATAGTAAAAAGCAATTCATAATCTTCGCCGCCGCTAAGTGCGCATGCTGTTGGATCAAGTTCAAATTTAAAAGCTGCGCTGCGCGTTTCTTCTGCTATCGGAATTTTTTCTTCGTATAAAACGCAACCCAGTTCACTGTCTTTACAGATATGTAAAATTTCGGAACTTAATCCGTCGCTTATGTCCATCATCGACGTTGGCATTAATTCATTCGTTTCAAAAAATTCAACGATATCTTTTCGTGCTTCTGGTTTTAATAATCTTCCGATTACATATTTTTCTCCTTCGAGATCTGGTTTTACGGCAGGGCTTTCTAAAAATATTTTCTTTTCTCTTTCTAAAAAAACCAATCCTAAATATGCTGCGCCCAAATCGCCGCTGCAACATAATAAATCGCCTTTTTTTGCTGTAGTTCTTTTTACAAATTTATCCGGCGCCACTTCGCCAATGGCAGTAATAGAAATAATAAAACCTTTTTGTGAAGAAGCGGTATCGCCGCCAATTAAATCGACGCCATATTTATTGCACGCAGCATAAACACCTTCATAAAATTCATCCAGCGCTTCCAAACTAAAGCGGTTGCTGATGCCAAGCGCAATGGTAATTTGCGTTGGCACAGCGTTCATCGCATAAATATCACTGAGGTTTACAATTACACTTTTATAACCAAGATGTTTTAACGGCGTATACATCAAATCAAAATGAACACCTTCTATTAATAAATCTGTAGTAACAACAGTTTGCTTTCCGAAATGATCAATCACCGCCGCATCATCGCCAACGCCTAAAATGGTTGAAGCATTTTGATGTTCAATATTTTTGGTGAGATGATCTATTAATCCAAATTCTCCGAGAGAGGATATTTCTGTTCTTTCCATAATAAATACGAAATAATAAATACGAAGTACGAATTATTTTTTTTGATTATTGAGCCTTTCTTTTGTTGTATTAATAGAAGCAACAATAATTTTTAATAATTCAGTTCCTTCGTTTATTAATGAAATAATATTGTTTGAATGATCCGGATTAAAAACTAAAAGAAGTTCAAGAAAATAAACAGTCTCATCATTTTCTTCTTCAACAATTTTTAATTTATTAATAAAATCATTGGATGATTTTGCTTGTTGGGCAGCTCTATAATTTGCACCGACCGAAGATGAACTTCTGATTATTTGATTAAGATAAGCACGATTAATTAAATTATAAGGTAAATCAACAGCAAGTTTTGCAATTGCAACAGCAAATTCAAAGGTTCTTTTTTTAAGGTTTATATCCGGCATTGGTAACAAGTACGAAATTTTTAAATTATTATCTCAAAAAAAATTCATATTTCGTACTTCTTACTTCGTATTTAGAATTCATCATTAATCCACAACAACAATTCATCATGAATTTTTCCATTGGTTGCAACGATGTGTGGTTGATAGGGCGAATAATATTTTCCTGAAAAATCTGTTACTTTTCCACCGGCTTCTTCTACAATTAAAAAACCTGCGGCACTGTCCCACGCTGATAATTTATGTTCATAAAAACCATCAAACCTTCCAGCTGCAACCCAGCATAAATCCATTGCTGCAGATCCTAATCTTCTTACCGGAACTCCTTTGCGAATTAATCTTGCAAAAACTTCCAGCGGGCCATTTTTATTATCAAGATAAGTGTATGGAAAACCGGTTACCAAACAAGATTTGCCAACTTCAGTTTCTTTACTGACTTCAATTTTATTATCATTCAGCGAAGCGCCAAAACCTTTTTGTGCAAAATAAAATTCATTAATAAATGGGTTATACACAGCGCCCATTATCATTTCTCCATTTTGTTCAAGGCCAATGGAAACACAACAAATCGGGATGCCATGCGCAAAATTTACCGTGCCATCAATCGGGTCAATAATCCATTTATAATTCGAATCCATAAAAATTTCACCAGCTTCTTCACTCAATAAAAAGTGATCGGGAAAATCATTTTTTATAACATCAAAAATTGCTTTTTCAGAAGCATGATCAGCTTCGGTAACTAAATTATTAATGCCATCTTTATTTGAGATTTTAAATTCGCCATGAAAAAATTGCTGCATCACTTTTGCGCCAGCTTCAGTGGCTTTTAATAAAGTATTTTTTAACATGCCGCAAAGATAAGAAGTTGAAAGTTGGCAGTTAACAGTTGGCAGATGGAATAATTTTTTTCATTTTATTTATTAATAAATGAGCATAATATTTCTGTTGATGGTTAAGTCATACATTTATAGATAGTAAAATTTTTATGAAAAAAAATTATCACCGCAAAGAGTTTTTGAAACTATCATTAATGGCAAATTTGGCTTTGTATGCCAAACCTTTTTCTATTAATAATAAAAAAAATGCTGCGCAGGTTTTATCATCAACAAACAATGTTGTTTACTATAAAAAAGAAGATAAAGAATATGATATTTTAAGAAGAGGGTTTAATACACGCATCGAAAAATATCCGGCAGTAATTGCGTTGTGTAAAAATGAAAATGGAATTGCTGAAGCATTAAAATATGCGAAGGAAAATAATTTACCAGTTGCTATAAAAAGTGGCGGACATAGTATGGAAGGTTTTTCATGCAACAATAATGGAATGGTTATTAATCTTTCTTTATTAAAAAAAATGGAATGGGTTGATGATGAATTTGTAAAAGTTGGCCCAGCATGCACACTGTCTGAACTCAATGATTTTTTGTTGCCGAAAAATAAAATTCTTCCCGGCGGATCTTGTGGAAGCGTTGGTATTGGCGGCTTGGTACTTGGCGGCGGCTACGGATTAATAAGCAGGAAATATGGATTAACGTGCGATAGTTTGATAGAAGTTACCATGGTTGATGGCAATGGAAAAATAAGAAATTCTGTCAGTGAAAAAGATTTGCTGTGGGCTTGCAGAGGCGGCGGCAACGGCAACTTTGGTGTTGTTTCTGAATTGAAATTTAAAGTGCATGATAGCCCGGAAGCAATGCAAAGTTTCCATTTTCAATCTGCTAAAATTACCAGCGCAAAAGCAACATCTATTTTAAAAGAATGGTTTACGATTACAAAAAAATTGCCGCTAAGTTGTTTCTCAGAATTTGTTTTAAATAATAATGATATAGATATTTTATTAACAACAACAGAAAAAGTAACGCGCGATATCCAGATTGTTATTGATAAAATTTCTTTATTAACAGAGAAAAAAACAGAAACAGTTCCGGAACCTGTGGCAAAGGCATTGAAAGCTTTTTATGGCATTCAGCATCCGGTGCGTTTTAAAAATGCATGTGCAGGATTGTATAAAAGTTTTGATGATATTGAAAAGTATATTGATAAAGTTTTAGACATTGTAACTACAACTCCCGGGATGCTTTTTCAAATAAATACACTTGGTGGCGCAATACAAAATGAAGATGCGGAAAAGGGTTCATCTTTTCCGCACCGGAGATTTTTTTATATTTCCGAATTACAAGCGTATTGGGACCAGGAAAAACAAGACGATGGATTAATACAAAAGTTTGAAAACATTCAGCAAATATTTTTTCAACATGGTATTAATGCGCAGTATTGTAATTACCCGGATATTAATTTTAAAAATTATCATTCTTTATACTACGGAAGCAATTATAAAAAACTACAGCAGATAAAAAATAAATATGATCCCAACAATGTAATCCGTTACGAACAAAGTATTGAGAATAAATAAAAAATTACCTGTTCACACTTCCCATCATTTCTGCAGGATAACGCAAACCTGCAGCAATGCCTTTTGGTGCAATAGAATCAATTTCTTTTAAATCTGATTCAGATAATTGAACATCAACAGCGCCGATATTTTCTTCTAAAAATTTAATCCTTTTTGTACCAGGAATTGGAAAAATATTTTCGCCCTGCGCCAAAACCCACGCCAGCGCAAGTTGCGAAGCAGTGCAATTTTTCTTTGCCGCAAGTTGTTCAATCTTTGTAACAAGATCTAAATTTTTTTGAAAATTTTCTCCCTGGAAACGTGGCGAATGGCGGCGATAATCTGTTGCATCCAAATCTTCAAACTTTTTAAATTGCCCTGTTAAAAAACCTCTTCCTAATGGACTATACGGAACGAAAGCAACGTCCAAGTCTTTACAAACATTAATGATTTCATCTTCCGGTTCGCGGCTCCATAATGAGTATTCTGTTTGCACCGCCGTTATTGGATGAACAGCATTTGCCTTGCGCAAAGTTTCTGCAGAAACTTCTGAAAGCCCGATGCCTTTTATCTTTCCATCTTTTATTAAATGCGCCATTGCTCCAACGGTTTCTTCAATCGGCGTATCATTATCTACGCGGTGCAAATAATATAAATCGATCACATCAATTCCTAAACGTTTCAAACTTCCTTCAACAGAGGTTTTTACATATTCCGGCTTGCCGTTAAAGCCACGCTTGCGCGGATCGTTTGCATCACGAACGATTCCAAACTTTGTTGCGATGGTTAGTTTTTCTCTTTTTCCTTTAATGGCTTTTCCAACTAATTCTTCATTAATGTATGGCCCATACATATCGGCTGTATCAAAAAAAGTAATGCCCAATTCAATAGCGCGGTGAATAGTTTTTATTGATTCATCATCGTTGCGTTCGCCATAAAAATCGCTCATGCCCATGCAGCCCAAACCAAGTTCAGACGCGTGTAATCCCTGATTGCCTAACGGTTTTATTTTCATAAAAATATTTTATTAATGAAAAAAGAAAAGGAAATAAAATTACTTCCTTTTTTTTTGTAACAATAAATTTTACGTTATGTTTTTATAAAGATGTTTGTTGATAAATGATTTTTTTATGAAATCTTTTATCAACAAATCAAATGCTTATTAAGCATTAACTGTTTCTTCTTTATATGCAGGATAATCTGTGAAACCTTTTTCGCCCGGCGTGTAGAACGTAGACATATCAAGGTTTTCAGACAACGGCTCGTTATTAATAAACCGCGAAACAAGATCCGGGTTATTAATAAATGGTTTGCCGAAAGCAATTAAATCTGCATTGTTTTTTTCCAAATCTTCTTCAGCACGCTGCTCATTATACCCGCCGGAAAGTATTAATGTATTTGTAAATTCTTTGCGGAACATTTGTTTAATTTCAACAGGAACAATTGGTGCGCCCATACTGCTGTGATCAACCACATGTATATAAGAGATGCCGATTTTATTTAATGCTTTTGCAAGCTGCGTATATGTTTCGTGGATTTCATCATACGCTGGCATATCATTAAAAGCGCCATAAGGAGATAAACGAATACCCACTTTTTCTTTACCGATTTCTTTTGCAATGTCTGTTGCAATTTCCACTATAAAACGAATACGGTTTTCGATGCTTCCGCCATATTCATCTTCGCGTTTGTTGCTGAATGGAGAAATAAATTGTTCCAGCAAATAGCCATTTGCGCCATGCAATTCAATGCCATCAAACCCTGCTTCTATTGCATTTTTTGCTGCATTAATAAACTCTTGTTTTGCGTGTTGCAATTCTTCGCTGGTAAATGCTTTTGGCAAATCATTAGGTTTCATTCCTTCGCTGTCGGTCCACATTTCACCCGCGGCTTGTATGGCAGATGGAGCAACAACTTTCGCGCCTGCAGGTAAATTCAAAGAATGTGTTATTCTTCCTGTATGCATTAATTGAACAAAAATATGACTGCCTGCATTATGCACAGCTTTGGTTGTAAGCTTCCAGCCTTCCACTTGTTCTTTACTAAACATACCTGGAATGCGCGCGTAACCAAGCCCGTTTGGTGATGGCGAAGTGCCTTCTGTTATTATTAATCCTGCACCTGCGCGTTGCAAATAATACGCAGCAATTAATTCGTTCGGCACATTATTAATAGCGCGTGAGCGTGTCATTGGCGCCATAACGATTCGGTTTTTTAAATTTGTTTTGCCGAGTGTATACGCGGTAAATAGTTTTTTTGTCGACATGATTTTTATTTTTTTTATTGTTGATTTACTTGTTTATGTTTTATAAATATTTCTTTTATTAATAAAAATTTTACCCTTTTAATTCGTTTAAAAATTTTTTATAACCATCAATTATTTCTTTGTTTAAAGTGTATTTATGATGGCGGCCTTCTTTTTCAGGTTCTATTAATCCTGCTTCAATTAATATTTTTACGTGGTGGGAAATGGATGGTTGCGCCAAATCTACAACAGCATGCAAACCAGCGCAGGCGCCACTTCCGCCTTTATTGGCAGAAATATAATGAAGTATTTTTAAGCGGTTCGAATCGCCTAAAGCTTTTGAAATTTTTTCTATTTGTTTGATACTTAGCGGCAAAATAAATACATTGATAAATGCAAATGTATCAATCTTTATTAATAACAATAAAAAATAGTTTGTTAATAAACCACGCATGTTTATTAATGTTTTTGTAAATAAATTTTAATCAGAAAATTAAAACTTCGTACTTCGTATTTCTCACTTTGTAATTATGAAAAGGCTTTCTATCATAATCGTAAATTATAATGTAAAATATTTTTTAGAGCAATGCCTTTGCTCGGTAATGAAAGCTATTTATAATATTGAAACGGAAATTTTTGTGGTTGATAATCATTCAACCGATGCAAGCCTGGAATATTTACAACCAAAATTTCCTGATGTAAAATTTGTTATTAATAAAACAAATTCAGGTTTTGCAAAAGCAAATAACCAGGCATTAATACACGCTTGCGGAAAATATATTTTGTTTTTAAACCCAGACACAATTGTTGCAGAAGATAGTTTTGAAAAATGTATTGCTTTTCTTGAAGCCAATAAAAAAGCCGGCGCCATTGGCGTGAAAATGATTGATGGAACTGGTTCTTATTTAAAAGAATCAAAGCGCGGGTTTCCGTCGCCGTTGGTTTCTTTTTATAAATTATCAGGGTTAATAAATGTGTTTCCAAAATCAAAAATTTTTGCGCGTTATTATCTTGGCCAGTTAAATGAAAATGAAAATAATGAAGTGGATGTTTTGTCTGGCGCATGCATGATGGTTAAAAAAGAAGTGATTGATATTATTGGCGGATTTGATGAACAATTTTTTATGTATGCAGAAGATATTGATTTGAGTTTCCGTATTCAAAAAGCAAATTATTATAACTATTATCTGGCAGAAACAACCATCATTCATTTTAAAGGCGAAAGCACGCGCCGGGATTTGAAATACACAAAATTATTTTATAAAGCCATGAGCCAGTTTGTGCGCAAGCATTATAAAGGCGGCATTTCTTTTCTATTTAATTTATTAATGGATGGCGCAATCTGGCTGCGGGCGGGCGTTTCATTAATAATCAATTTTTTTAAGCCAAAAAAAATTACGATTAATAATAAAGAAATTAAAACTTTTATTGTTAGTGATTTGGCTGATGAAAATTTTATAAAAAATAATTTATCATCAACACAAAGAAGTTTTGTTGATGACAAAAATAAAGCCAATGAAATAATTTTTTGTGAAGGAAACAATTTTTCTTTCAAACAAATTATTAATGCGTTTGAGGAAAATGAAATGAATGTTCACTATAAAATTCATGCAAATAAAAGTGGCAGCGTTGCAGGCAGCGGATCAAAAAATGCGATGGGAGAAACTATTCCATTGAATCCATAGTAGCAGATTCTTCATCATTATTACTAACAGAAGTTCTGCTGCGGCTTCTTCTTTTTCTGTGGCGGTGTTCGCCTTTTTTAAAAAGCGTTAATAAACTTTTGTAGGTAAATAAAAAAAATATTAAACAAAAAAGCCCCCATAATAAAACGAGAAAAGGCGTGCCTGGCATAGATTCTTCCTGCATAATATCATTAGAAAGAAACTTGCGCATGATTACGGAAACAACGAGATAATCTATAATAACCGGCATTAATAAAAAAAGCGGAATGATTAATAACCGATCTTTTAATCCGTTGGTTATTTTAAAAGCTTTTATTAACGGGGGAACGGTTAATAATAAAACGAGCAGCAAGCCGCCAATTGCAACTGTGCGGTGATTGCTTCCATCGGGCGTTTGAAAAAATTCGCGCACAGCATTTGTTTCATCACTATTGCCTCTTATTGCTGCAAGAATTTGTTTTAGCGGCAGCGTTGCAAACATTAATGAAAAACCAACGGACCTTAATGACACTGATTTTCTTGATTCAATAATGCCGTAACCAATCCACAAAATAAGGTAAGAAATAAACGGGCCGGCAAGCCAAGCAAAGGCCAGTACATTCCCTGAAACTTCGCTGTGATCGCACATTGTCCATGCGCCAAAAGTTTTTGTTCCCCAGCAGCCCGTCACGTTTTGGCTCATTAACACACTTGCCCAGTCACGCAACTCATGAATTAAAAAAACCAACGAGAAAAAACTGATTAAATACGGTAACGAAAACTTTATTTTCATGAAAAAAATGTAATAATTAAACGGGCGTATCTAAAACGTAAAATTAAACTTGTGAGTATGCCAATGGTTCAAGAAAAATTTTGGTAATGCGCGAAACCGTGTTTGCATATTCCGGCAATGCGGAAACCCTTTTCCAATCAGCATCTGCGCCAAAAGCCGCCCAATTTTTTTCGCGTTCTTCCATATTGCTAAAAGTGATCATGTACGTAAGGCAAGGCAAATCTTTTCCAGCAATTACTTCTCCAAAAAATACAGGCGTAAGTTTTGTGCGGTAAAAAATTTTAAATTCTTCATCGTTAAACATTTTTATTTTTCTTGCGGCTGCATCTTCGTTGGCGCTTTCGTAAGTGCGCAATTCAAAAATGCGCGGCTCTTTTGCAGGAACGGCAAGTTGCGTAAGCCCGTCAAACGCAATCATTAATTTACTTGTATAGCGAATGAACGGAACTTTTTCTGCCGGCAGTTTCATATAATCGGTAGAAGCTTTTTTAAAATCATCATCCGTTTTTATTTGCGCATTAATAACCGGGAAAGTTTCGAACGAAGCATACGTGATTAATAAATAAATTTTAGCAGGTTCAGATTTGCTGGTTTCTTTAAACACACCAACATTTTTTACGCCGTATTTATTTAATGCAGGTATTAATGCATGCTGAAAATAATTATGCAAATCGTTTTCGCTTGCGCCAAAATGTATTTCATATTCGCGCAATTCCAGCAACGCTTTTTGCTGCGCAGGATTTTGTGAAGCCTGTAAAGGTTTGCCGGCGGTTAATGCAGTTGCGGCTATTAATGAAGATTTTACAAAATTTCTTCTTTGCATATTTTTATTTTGGGTATAAAAAAAACGAAGGTAATAAAAAACAACAGCGCGTTTATAAAACTAAATGAATCAATAAACGGTACATTGTATTTGTTGTTAATACCTTAATTTTGATGCAATCATAATTCTTGCTCTTTAATGGCGCTTATTGATATTCAATTTCCTAACTCACTTGCTAAAGCACTGCGATTGCCGCAAAAATCTCCTCGGCGGCAGCAATTGAAAGTATTAAAAAAGTTGTTGAAAAAAGCACGCTTCACAGAGTTTGGCCAGCGTTATCGTTTTGATGAAATTTTATTAAATAAACATGCAGGAAAAAAGTTTCAGGAACTTGTTCCGGTGTTTGATTATAACACCATTTATTCTGCCTGGTGGAACAAAACATTAAAAGGCAGTTCCGACATTTGCTGGCCTGGAAAAATAAAATATTATGCACTCAGTTCCGGCACTTCAGAAGCCGGCAGTAAATTTATTCCGATAACAAATGATTTGCTGCGCGGCAACCGCGTGGTGATGGTTAAGCAATTGCTTTCTTTAAGAAATTATCATGATTTGCCAATGAAAAGCATTGGCAAAGGATGGCTTATGATCGGCGGCAGCACTGACTTGCAGAAAGGGCCGGGATATTATTCTGGTGACCTCAGCGGCATTACTGCGCGCAAAGTCCCGTTCTGGTTTTCTCCATTTTATAAGCCGGGAAAAAAAATTGCACGCACAAAAGACTGGACAAAAAAATTAGAAGAAGTAGTAAAGCAAGCGCCCAACTGGGATATTGGTTTTATAGTTGGCGTGCCCGCGTGGATACAGATTTGTATGGAAAAAGTCATTGAACATTACAAGCTAAAAAACATACACGAAATATGGCCGAACCTTGGCTTTTTTGTGCACGGCGGCGTTTCGTTTGAACCGTATAAAAAAGGGTTTGAAAAATTATTGGGCAAGCCAATTCTTTATATAGAAACTTATCTCGCATCGGAAGGTTTTATTGCGTATCAGGACAGGCAGGATGCAAAGGGAATGCGGTTGGTAACAAACGATCATATCTTTCATGAGTTTGTTCCGTTTGATGATAACAATTTTGATAACGAAGGAAATCTTGTGGCGAACCCGGAAGTTTTTATGATTAATGAAGTAGAAGAAGGAAAAGATTATGCTTTATTAATAAGCACAAGCGCCGGAACCTGGCGTTATTTAATTGGCGATACGATTCGTTTTACAGATAAAAAACGCAGTGAAATTATTATTACAGGAAGAACAAAACATTACCTGAGTTTGGTTGGTGAACATTTGAGTGTTGATAATATGAACAAGGCTGTTCAGCTTGCGAGTGAAGAATTAAATATTTCTATTCCAGAATTTACGGTTGCCGGTATTCCGCATGGTTTATTTTTTGCGCACCAATGGTATTTGGCAAGCGATGATAAAGCAGACACACAAATATTAAAACAAAAAATTGATGCCAAGCTGCGCGAACTGAATGACGATTACGCCGTTGAAAGAGACAATGCATTAAAAGATGTTTTTGTAAAAGTTTTGCCCGAATCAAAGTTTATGGAGTTTATGCAACTGAAAGGAAAAATTGGAGGGCAGCATAAATTTCCGCGCGTATTAAAAGGAAAAATGCTTTTAGACTGGCAAAAATTTTTAGAAACCGGTAGTATTTAATTTCTTATTAATAGCACTTTCTTTTCTTCATAAGTTATCATTTGTAACTTCACTTTTTACACAACAAAATATTGGCTGAAGATTTAATTTTTTTATTAATAATTGTGTAAATATTTCAGTCCAACAATTTTTTATAATTTATGATTGAAGCCATATTAAAAGGACTTGCACTGGGATTTATTCTTGCATTATCTGTTGGCCCGATCATTTTTACCATCATCAAACAAAGCCTTAATAATGGCCACACCGGCGGTTTTAGCTTTGTTGCCGGTGTTTGGCTCAGTGATATTATTCTGGTTACATTAAGCAATGTATTTACTGAATTTGTTGCCACCATGCTCGAATATAAAAGAGACATTGGCTATGCAGGAAGTATATTTTTAATTGCGATGGGCGTATATTTTGTTTTTTTTAAAAAAGTACATCTTGCAACAAGTGCCGAAGGAAATATTGCGCGGTTCCGCAAAAGAGATATGGCAAGAATTTTTGCTTCCGGGTTTATTATTAATACGCTTAATCCCGGAGTTATAATTTTTTGGTTGGGCAACGCAACTGTTTTATCGCTCACGCACACGTTGGAACAACGCATTATTATTTTTTCAGTTTGCCTGCTTGTAAATATTGCTGCAGATATCGGCAAAGTGTTAATGGCGGGAAAGCTGCGCAAAAACATGACTTTAAAAAATCTTTCTATCATTAATAAAATTTCCGGAACAATATTAATTGGTTTTGGAGCTGTGTTGCTTTGGGGCGTTATTTTTTTGGCAGCAAAAATAAAATAGCATTAACAAAATTCTTACAACATCAATGCTGTGGTTTTAATAACTTGTAGCAACATGAAAAAATTACTGCTCGCTTCTTCTTTTTTTATTGCATTACAATGCTGCGCGCAAAATGATGTGATGATGCTCGAAAAAAATGGCGAACGTGTAAAAACATTTGGCCCAGGAGTTTCTATTCAATTTGAAACCATTTACCAGCAATGGTTTCAGGGCACGATAGATTTTTTGAGAAATGATACGGTTTATATTAATGGCACAGCTTTTAACTATAAAGAAATTGCAACAATAAAAATAAACAGGAAACATTTAAACTACGAAGCAGACGGAGCTATATTGGTAACAGCCGGTGCTGGCGTATTATTAATCGGCGCGATTAATGGATTAATAAGGCATGACCCGGCAAGCGCGTGGTACACTACAACAAGCTATATCACTTCCGGCGCATTATTATTGCTTGGCTATTTATTGTTGCATTCAATTAATAAAACCTATCATCTTGGCAAAAAATTTACACTTCAATACCTCGCATTAAGTGCAAAATAATACGCATCATTTTTATACATTAATAACTCAGCAGTATATTGCGGCAGTAAATTTTTTGGATGGCTCTCAAAACTAAAGGCATCGTTCCGCGAACGTGGCGATGGATTAAACGGATTTTTATTTTTTTATTTTTTTTCCAGCTCATTTATATCCTGATATTAAAATGGGTAAACCCGCCAATTACATTAACGCAACTTTCCAGTGTATTTCACGGTTATGGATTGAAGCGTGATTATGTTGGGATGAAAAATATTTCTCCATACGCAAAGCTTGCTGTCATTTGTTCGGAAGATCAATTGTTTCCCGACCACGATGGATTTGATTTTAAATCCATCGACAAAGCGATGAAGCATAATCAAAAAAGTAAATCATTACATGGCGCAAGTACAATTAGTCAGCAAGTTGCAAAAAATGTTTTTTTATGGCAGGGAAGAAGCTGGATTCGCAAAGCGATGGAAGTATATTTTACTTTTATGATTGAATGGATTTGGGGCAAAAAAAGAATTTTAGAAATGTATTTAAATGTGAGCGAAATGGGCGAAGGCGTTTTTGGAATTGAAGCCGCATCGCAACATTATTTTAAAGTGCCTGCAAAAAATTTAACGCGGCAGCAAGCTGCAATGATTGCCTCATGTTTGCCAAACCCGAAAACATTTACTATTAAACCACTTTCAAAACGAGTGGCAACGCGCTATCCGTGGATATTAATACAAATGGTGCATTTGCAGGATGATGATGAAATCGAAAATTTAATTCAATAAATTTATTGAAGAATATTATTAACAGCTGCAATTGCTGATTGAATTCTTTCTTCATTCATTCCTTTAATTTCAACCCACGGAGTATTTTGATTGATCATAATATCTTTATAAATGTGAAATAATTTTTCACGCGTTTCCAAATCAGGATATTCTCTCAGTTCATCTTTTGTCCATGGTAAATCTGTATTGCAAAGCAAATACAAATCATATTTTCGCGAAATAATTTGATCAATAATCCATTGATGGCAATTATTAAAAACAAACTCGCACCAAATTTTCATTACGTACATGTCAGTGTCGATGAAAAGAGGTTTGTGAGATTCGTGATTCGGGATACGAGATGTATGTTTTATACTTTTATTATTTCCTGTCAACTGTAAACTGTCAACCGTCAACTCTTTCGTGATTTTTTCTTCCAAACTCAATTGCCCTTTTGCAATCGTTAATAAATTATCGAATGAATAATTATTTCCATTCTTTAATAAATATTCTCTTGCAAATTCGGGAACCCATTTTGTATTAAAATGTGTTGCAAGCATTTCGCACAAAGTGCTTTTGCCTGTTGATTCAGGACCGATGATGACGATTTTTTTAAGCATTAATATTACTTGCTTTTTTTTGCCAGCTTATTAACCCGATGATTGCGAGTATTAATAATACAATATAATAAACACTTGTAAATGCATAATGCTTTACAAAATATAATGGGACTGATGCAATGTTTGTTGCAATCCACCAATACCAGCTTTCTACTTTTTTCTTTGTCATCAGCCACATGCCTGTGTATGCAGTTGCGGATGCAAAAGCATCTGCCCACGGAACGGCGCCGGGCGCAAAGTTTGTTTTAAGAAATGACAATGAAAAAAAGATGGCAATATAAAATGCAGCAAAAAATAACAATTGGTTCATCCATTCTTTTGCTGATGAAAAAGTTATTAATAATACAGGTTGTTTTTGCTGATCTTTTTTTGCCCACAAAACCCATCCATAAATACTCATGATGGTGTAATATAAATTCACGCTGGCTTCGCCAAACAAATGGCCTTTAACGCTGAGAAAAATATAAATGATGGTATTAATAAGTCCGACCGGATAAACCAAAATATTTTCGAGCCGCGAAAACCAAACGCTTGCAATGCCTGTGATTACGGCAATAAATTCAAGCCAGGTTGTTTGTTGGAGTTCATTAATAAACTGCTGAAAAATTTCGTGCGCGCTCAAATGATGTGGTTGAATTTCAAAAATAGCTCTTCATATCTTATAAATAAAAAAGCCCCAGATAATGGAGCTTTCTTTATTTATAACATTGAAAATTTTTATTCTGCTTCTGCAACAACTTCTGTTACTTCCGGTATCATTCTTTTCATCATTCCTTCAATGCCGGCTTTTAATGTAATCATAGAAGATGGGCAACCGCTGCAGCTTCCCTGCAACATCAGGTTTACTTTTCCTTCTTCATAACTTTTAAATTGTATCGCGCCGCCATCCATTTCTACTGCAGGTTTCACATAGTTTTCAAGCAATTCTTTAATGCGTTTTACCACATCATCATCATCTGCATCAATCGTGTTGCCTTCGCTTTTTACAATCACTACTTCTTCTTCATTAATAACAGCTTTGCCTTCTTCCAGATATTCTTTTAAAAATAAACGGATAGCAGGGATTACATCGTTCCAATCTGTATCGTTGGTTTTTGTAAGCGTTACAAAATTGCTGGCGATAAAAACGCTTTTTATAAAAGGAAAACCAAACAACTCAATCGCCAAGGGCGATGGTTTTGCAGTTTCCACATCAGGAAAGTCTATGCTTTTACCGGGGTATAATAATTTGTTTGCAACAAATTTCATTGTTTCCGGATTGGGCGTCATTTCTGTATAAATGCTAATTACCGGGTTGCCTGTCTTTATCATAATAAAATCTTTGTAATGTAAAAATAACAAATCTTCCGGCTACTTGTTTTTGAAATTGGGAAAACTATTTAGCAAAATGGTTATTAATAGTTTCTTTTTGATGCGCAGCGCGGCAAAAGCGGAAATTTACAAAATGCGCAGAAACAATACTTAAAACTGCAAACGGCAAAATCCATAACTCATAATGGTGCCAGTATTGTTTGGCAAACAATAGCAACATTCCGCCGGCAAATAGCAATAGAGGTAAAGCGCGCTGGTGATGTTTTTTATAACCATGCGATAAAGCATACACGCCAATTGCGAACGCCACAAAAATCATTAAATATTCAAACTTATTATTCTCAATAATGTTTATTCCAAAAACCGGCAAGCTGGTAAGCACAACCGGAAGCACGGCGCAATGTATCGCGCATGCAACAGAAGTTCCAACACCCAAAGCATCCCAGTTTATTTTTAAATTCATTTTATTAATAAGCATTCAAAGATAAATAATTTGCAACAAGGTTGCGAAAAATAAATTTCGGTTATTTTAAAATGCAGATAATTTTTACAAACATTAACTTTGCAACTTATTAATCAACAAAAAAATGATAACAAAAAAAAGGCTGTTGTACATTGGTTTTTTTGTAGTGTTGTTCGTGGTTTTTTATGTTGCATTAACTAAAATTATTCCCGGTTATGGCGATGTAAAATTGCCCGTGCTTAGTTATGTAAAACCTTTTTCTTTTATTAATCAGGATGGAAAAACAATTACAGAAAAAGATGTTGCAGGCAAAGTGTACGTTGCGGAATATTTTTTTACAACCTGCAAAGGCATTTGCCCGAAGCTGAATAATAATATGAAACAATTGTTTACGGATTATAAAAACGAACCCGGTTTTTTAATACTTTCCCACACGGTAGATCCGGAAACTGATTCTGTAAAAAGAATGAAAATTTATGCAGATTCACTTGGTGCAAACTCAAGAACGTGGTGGTTTTTAACAGGAAGAAAAGACAGTTTATACAGTGCAGCGCGCATCAGTTATTTGCTGGATGATCCAAAAAATAATAACACAAACATCAGCCAGCAATTTATACACACGCAATTTTTTGCATTGATTGATAAAGCAGGAAGGGTTCGCAAAATTTGCGATGGATTAAAGAAAGATGAAATTGCTGAATTAAAAAACGACATTAATAGTTTGCTTAAAGAAGATGCTTCAAATGCACGTTTTATAAGTTCGCAGTTCAGCAATAATCCTGGATAAAATTTTTTTTGAAAGCAATAAATATGGAAGCAAGCATAGACGATATTTTAAAAAAAAATCAGTTAAGCGTAACAAGCAGCCGCAAAAAAATATTGGAATTATTTCTTGTTAATAACGGCGCTTTATCTCATGGAGATATTGAAAAAAAGGCCGCGTCAAAATTTGATCGCGTTACAGTTTACAGAACGTTGCAGGCATTTTTAGAAAAAGGCGTGATACATAATATTCCCACTGCAGATAATTCCATACGTTATGCTTTGTGTAAAGATGATTGTTCCGAAGGGCATCATCACGATAACCATGTTCATTTTATTTGCAACAATTGCAGCAGTACAATTTGTTTGGATAATGTAATCATACCTTCGATTAAACTTCCGAAAGGTTATACATCAACGCAGGTAGAAGTAGTGGTGAGCGGAGTTTGCAAGGAATGTAAATAAAAATTCTTCTATAAAAAAAGATAGCCCCGGTGTAGAAACATCGGGACTATTTGGTTAAGGCTTTGATTAGTAGCTATTTTAAAAACAGGCACAAATTTTTTCCTGTTTAATTTTATTTTTGTTTTCGCAAATATAAATTGACTGAAGCATATTTGCAATACTACGTTCAATGTATTGCATTTATTTTTTTGAAATAACAGCCTGTAATTCTTTACCAGCAAAATCCATTAATCGTTTTATATAATCGCCTGAAAAATTAAATTGTAAACCAGCAGCATTATACAATTCAGGCAATGTTTTTGTTCCGCCCAAACTCAATGCTTTGATATAATTTTCGAGCGCAGCTTTTTTATTTTCTTTGTATTGCATCCACAAACCGATTGCGCCTAATTGTGCAATGCCATATTCAATATAATAAAATGGTACTTCAAATAAATGCAATTGCCTTTGCCAATTGTACTCACGGTAATTTTGTAAACCGCTAAAATCAACTTCGGGTGAAGAAAATTCCTGCAAAATTTCCATCCATTTATTTTTTCTTTCTTCCAAGGTGTGCGATGGATTTTCATAAACCCAATGTTGAAATTTATCAACCGTCGCTATCCATGGAAAAATAGTAATCACACGTTCCAGCTGATGTTCTTTTGCTCTTTGCAAATCATCTTCATTATTAAAAAAAACATGCCAGTAATCCATGCTGAATAATTCCATAGACATACTTGCAACTTCTGCAATTTCCATTGGATATTCTTTAAATGCACTCAACTCCAAATCGTGTGTAAGAAAAGAATGAATGGCATGGCCGCCTTCGTGAACCATCGTTGTTACATCGCCCATTTGTCCGGCTGCATTCATAAAAATAAATGGCGCCCCAGTTTCTGTTAATGGGCAATTGTAACCGCCCGGCGCTTTTCCTTTTCTGCTTTCCAAATCCAATCTGCCCATCTTTTTCATCGTCATTAAACAATCGCCAAAAAATGGATTTAGCTCATTAAAATCAGCAACAGTTTTTTCTATTAATTCATCGCTTCCATTAAATGGCTGCAAGGGTTTTGTGCCAGCAGGTTCCGCTTCCATATCCCAAGGGCGAAGCGTTTCTAATTTTAATTTTTCTCTTTTATTTTTATTAATAAGATTAACGAGCGGCAAAATATATTGCTTCACAGATTCGTGAAATTGAAAGCAATCTTCTTTGGTATAATCGAAGCGGCCAAGCTCCACAAATTTATAATCGCGGTAATTGGCGAAACCTGCATTTAACGCAACCTGGTTTCTTTTGGTGATTAATAAAGTATATAAATTATTTAATTTTTCTTCATCCATTAATCTTCTTTCCTGAATTTTTCTGTACACGTCTTCGCGCAAATTTCTGTCTTCACTTTCTAAAAATTTTGCAGCTTGCTGCAATGTATATTCGTGGCCATTTACTTCGATGGTCATTTTGCCGGAGATGGCGCCAAACTGTTGGCCAAGCACACCGAGCTCTGCCTGCAACTGAATATTTTCTTCACGAAAAAGCTCAATACTTTTTTTAACGGAACGCAGATAAGTAAAATATTTTTTCTGATCCAATTCTTTGGTAAACGGGTTTGCGATTAATTTGCGGTTAAGCAAATATGCATACGGCTGAATTTTTGGTTGAATTTCCATTACAAAATACGTGAAGGATTCTTCCAACATTTTATTTTCTGTATCACAGGTCATGCGGATCTGGCGCCAGCAAGCATCTTCGCTTACAACAGCTTCCAGTTCGCTCATATCTTTCAGCCATTTTTCCAAATCATTTCCTGAATTGATTTCTCTTTCTGTCAAATCTTTAAAAAAAGGTTCTAATGTTTCCCAATTGGTAATTGCAAAATTTTCAGGTAAAAAATGACGCTGTGGTTTTTTTATATCTGCGCTGTATTGCATGGTTTAAAATTTTATAAAATAAAAAAATTAACCTCGCGAAACAGTTTATTAATAACCGTAACGGGAGGTTTATTTATATTAATAACAAATAGTTTATTCTTTAGTTTTCTTTTTTGCCGGCGCTTTTTTTGGTTTAACTTCTTCTGTAGTTTCTTTTTCCAGTTTCGGTTCTTTTATTTCTTTTGGTTCTGCTGTTTTTTTAGCTGCTGCTTTTTTTGGTTTGGCTGCAGGTTTTTCTTCAGCAACTTCTGCAACAACCGGTTTTGCTTCAACAATTTTTTCTTCAATTGCAGGAGTTGGTTCTTCCACAGTTTCTTCTTCTGCTATTTTAAATTCTATATTATTATTTTTTAAAACAGAAAACCATTTTACCATCTTTTTCAAATCGCTGCTGTAAACGCGATCGAAATCCATATCAGGATATACTTTTTGAAAATAACTTTTTAATGCAGCGCTGTCTTTTTCATCAGGCAATTTTTCTTTGCTTAAATCCATTGCTTTTAAAACGTCAACAAGATTTGCATTTTCGCGCGTTGTAAAAACTTCAATACTTTCCAGGTGAGAAAAGTTATGTATTCTGTTAGACACAAATTTTGAACTTTTATCTTCAAGCGAACGCACAATGGCGCCATCAGATTTACTGTTTAATAATTCATACAATCCGGGCAAACCTGTTACTGCAATAATTTTACTGTATTCCATATTTATTTTATTCATTATAAAGGACGTGCAAGTTAAAACGAAAAAAGGAAATGAGAGTTTAAAAATTATCAGGATTTTTTGAGAAGATTAATGCCGTTTTTATTAATAAAATAATTTTATTTTTCTGCCACAGAAAGTTCCGTCAATAAATTATTAATCCTTGTTTTTAAAGTTTCATAATCTGTAAAACCTTTTGCAAGCAAATAAAATTTTGATTCATTAACCTGCAATAAAACCGCGGGAAAACCGGTGACCTGCAATTGTTTTACCAGCGCAAATTCATAATAAGCTTTCTCTTTATACTCTTCGCTGTGCAATTTTGTATAAAACTCCTGATCATTAATGTGATATTTTTCAAGCAAATGCCGGTAAGCTTCATCATCACACAAATCTCTTCCTTCATAATTTAATGCATATTGTAAATCACCCGCAAACTGAACCTGCAATGAAGGAAAATAATCTTTAAAAACACACAAAGCAATAGCTGGTTTTTCGGAATTTAAAAACCAATCACTTTTATCCGGATTAAAAATGTGCCATAAAAAATCTTCGCCAAATTTTATGCCTGTGCGTTCCTCAACAATTTTATAAGCTGTTTGAATATAAGTTGCCATTGCGCTTATTGGCTGCGGTTCTGCAGGCAAAATCATTCCGCCAGAAAGTACTTCAAACTGAAAATTGCGTTTATATTCTTCTGCAATTTTTTTTATAACCGGGCTAAAACCATAGCACCAGCCGCAGTATGCATCATAACAATAAAATAAAGTAAGTGCCATTTGAAGATTTTAAAAAGCAAACTTACTTAATTGAAAGATTGGTTAATAAGGAAATTCAATATACAAACTGCAGCCGTTTCCGGGCGATGAATTTAATTTCATTTTTCCATGATAATACTCAACCCGGCTTTGAATATTTTGAAGGCCCAAACCTTTCTTTATTTTTTTTGATTCAAAACCTTTTCCATTATCAGTTAATTTTAACCGTAATTTTTTTGAATTAAAACTCAGGTTGATTTTTAATTCGGTTGCCTTTGCGTGTTTAATTACATTATTAATATCTTCCTGAACGATGCGCAGAACCGACAATTTAATTTCATTCGGAATTACTTTTTCATCGTGCGTTTTTGAAGGGTTAAATTTCAGAAAAATTTTATCCGTTTCATTTATTTTTCCGGTAATGTCTTTTATCGCCGCAACCAGGCCGAGATTATCTAAAGTGTATGTTGTAAGGTTCCTGGAAATATCCCGGATTTCATTAATAGCCTGCTGCAGATTATTAGTGCATTTAGGAATATAATCGGAAGCAAGACCTGGATTTTTTGCAGCCAAATCCAGTTGCAACATACATGTGGCGAGCACCTGGTTTATGTTATCATGCAGTTCATAAGCAATTTCTTCCCGCTCACGTTCCTGTGCTTGAATAATTGCTTTTATAATTTCTCTTTTTTTCTGAATTTCGTCATCGATTAATTTTTTTTCAAGCATTCTTTGTGCAGAAACATCGCGTAGCGAACCAATTATTCTTACTATATTATTATTGTCATCTTTTACTAAGTAAGCTTTATTAATAACGGTTTTGTAAATATTGTTTTTACACAAAACGCGGTACTCAGCTTCCCAGCGATCCGCTTTTTTTTGAATGGCATTCTCTAAACTTTCCAGCATTTTTTTTCTATCATCCGGATGCACTCGTTCTCCTTTTTCGTCGGCCCAAATAAAAGATTTATTGTAGCCAAAAATTTTTGCAAAACCCTGCCCGCGATATATTTTTTGCGTTTTATAATCCCAATCCCAAATTGCATCAGATGTTGCTTTGGCAACGTAATCATATCTTTCATTGCTTTTTACCAGTTCTTCTTTTGCAGTAATTATTTGTGTGATGTCGGTTAAAATTCCATTATAAATATTTCCTTTTTCCGTTTTTACCGGCAATGCAGAAGTGCCGCGCCACCATTTTATACTTCCATCAGGAGAAAGAAAACGGCCTTCAAATTCCCAAGGTTTTATATTCTTTAATCCTTCTTTTACAGAACGATCCCATTTCTTTTTATCAGCAGGGTGAACCATTTGTTCTAATGAAAACAGTTGCGAAGGTTCGATATTAAAATACTCTTTTAGCTTCGGGCTCATATAACTAAAGCCGGAAGTTCCATCATTATTTTCGCACCATTGATACAAAACGCCGGGAACACTTTTGGCAATATTTCTAAAACGCGCTTCACTTGCTACAAGCGCCTCTTCAGCTTTTTTTCTTTCTGTAATATCAATAATAATTCCTGCAAAAATTTTATTGCCGTTGCCTGTTAAATAAGAAAAACAGGAGTTGGCAGAAAACCACATAACACCTTTACCGGGAATAGAAAAATGGCCTTCAAAATTGAAAGGTTCGTTTGTATCTATCGACTCAATATTTTTTTTAGAAATGGTTTCTGCTTCATCGGTATTGGAATTTATATAACTCAAATATTCATCGGCAGAAATACCGAACACTTTTTTTATAGCCGGGCTGATGTATTTAAAACCATGCGATCCATTTTTTTTGAAAATATATTCATAAACAATTACAGGAAAATTTCCTGTTAATGAACGAAAAAATTCGAGGCTTCGGCCGAGCGCAAGCGCAGATGATTTTGATAAAGCAAGAGAATTTAATTTAGGAAAATCATAAGCAACTTCTTTTTCCGGAACTTTTTTAAAAGTGATACTCGTGCCTGTAAAACAAATATTTTCCGGCTCGCCGTTTTCATTTATTAATGCAGTCATTTCCCAGCAAATTTTGAGGGAAGTATTTTTTGCATCAACAAAATGAAGTTCTATACTTTTTGAAATTTCAGGATTTTGCAAAAAAATATTTTTTGTATGAAAATATTTTTCGCGCTCATTTTCCGATATATAATCGTGAAAAAAATTAGCCTGGTTATTAACGAAACTATTTTTTATACTTTTTTGAAAGTGAAAATTATGAAAGCGGATTTCTCCTTTTTTGCTGGTAATAATGTAAAACTGATTTGAGGAGTTGCCGGCCAGTTTCGCAGAGTAAGGTTGTAGAAAATGCATAAATTAAATTTTTCATAGTAAAGGATAAACTACAAAAACGAAAATATGAATAAAAAACAACCTAAGTGTAATTTACTAAATATATTAACAAAATACATGTACATAAAAAAGCCGGAAAATATTTTCCGGCTTTAAAAGAGATTAATATTATGGTTTATCTTCCATGCCTGTTTCCAACATTTCCGCCTCCGCCGCCTGAGCGTGCAGGTGCAGGATTACTTCGTGCCGGAGCACTGCTTGGCGCAGGCCTTGCCTGCTGAAAATTTTGCTGGCGCACTTGCCCCCTATTTTGCATTTGTTGTTGCCTGTTCAGATTATTTACCTGCTGAGAATTATTAACAGGCTGCCATTGCCTTTGCTGGCGTTGTTGCCACTGGCCCTGGTTTCCGCGCTGGTATACATTTCCCTGCCTGTCGGTAGTTACATTATTTGGGCGCGCCTGGTTTTGATTAGGCGCCATCCTATTACCTGCAGAACCATTATTATTAAAACGGTTTCCTGGGCCACCGGTAGTATTCATATTATTAGGTCGGGCATTGTTAAATCCACCACGGTTAAAACCATTATTAATGGGGCGATTATTAACAGCCACGCCACGGCGGTTATTATAAATATTGGTTGTATAACGATTATTAATCCTGTTTACGTTACCATTAAAACGCACACCGTTTCCATAATAACCTCCGCCGTATCCAAAGCGTGATCTTCCACCACCACCCCAACGAAACGGAGGATGATAAACCGACGGGCCCCACCAGCCACCGCGCCATCCGCCCCAGGCACCGCCACCAAAACCAACATTTAACCAGCCATAATTATAACCGTAACCAAGGCTCCAACCCAACCATGGATTATAATGCATATTAAAACCCCAAGTGCACGCACGTGGATAATAATAGTTGCCATACCATGGAGAATAATAAAAACCTGTTCCGTAAACTACGGTTGGCCCATAAATATATGTGTTCAAATAGCCTGGTGTATAACCCATATAAGCCCAATCTGGCGTTACATCATAAATGTAAACGTACTTCATATTATAAACCGGGTAACTTGGCGGAATGGTTTCCACATCATCAGGCCTGTCTGTACAAACAACCCACGGGCCTTGAGGATTTTCTGCTTCAAACCAAACACCATTATCTACTGAATAATATTTTCCATTTTCACGTATTACAGAACCTTGCGTGTTTACCGCATATTGCATATTTGTTCCCTGTATATTTTCAAATTTCGGATCGCCATCATAACTGATGTTTGCAGTTGCAGTTCTTCTGTCAACTTTTGCAGTTTGCGGAATTTGTGCATCCATCACTGCTTCTCTCGCGGCATCAGTTCCTGCAACACTTGCAAGCACGTTATCTTTCGGAGAACCTTCCGGTATTTTGGCAAAATCTGCAGGCAAAGTATTTGCTGCAACATATTGCCAGCCACCAGTAAGTTGTGAAGATTTATACCAACGGCCAGATAACAGCACATAATATTGCTGCGTGGTTTGATCCATAAAAATATCATTTCCTGTATTGCTTACAAAAGATAAACTCGTTCCCTGCACAGGTGTAAAACTTGGTTCGCCATCTGTTTGAATTAATTCTGCAGGCGTATTGCTTACAATAATATCAGAAACTGTATTGGCTGATTGTGCTGCTGCAGAATCAGTATATCCCGGATCTGTGTTGGCGCTATTAATAGCATTTTCAATTTTTTCGAAAGACGGCGGAACATCATTTGCATATGCATACTGGCCGGTTGCTGATGGCGCAGTGTACCAATGTTTGCCACCGTACAAGTAGAAATTACCGTCACTATTTTTTATAATGGTAAATGGAGTATTAACAACAACATCCACGTTCCAGTCATTATTGCGTTGCAATTTTGGCTGGCCATCAATAACAACTAAAATAGAAGGCTTGGTAGAATAATAAACTTTCGGCGCCGTGTTGTTTAAATTTTTCGAAAGCTTTTTTTCTTCTTCATTCATATCTAATGAAGAGAGAACCTGGTCTAATGAGAAATCAACATTCAAAGTTGGTATCTGCGTTTCCAGCGTAGTTTTTATATAACTTATCCTGCTGTCATCTACATCGCCGGGAAATTTTACATTCGGAATTTTTACAGACTGAACAGTAATGCGACGGTTATCACGATCTGTTTCAACCGTTGCAACTTCCCAAAAAGTTCCAAAAGTTGGATCTGATTTTCCACTTTCTAAAATAGAAATTGCAGATCTTGATTTTAAAATATTTCCCTGGAAAGATTCAGGCTGTGGTTCATAAATTTTAATAATACTGCCATCAGAAGCGTTAACTGTTTTGGGCCAATCTTCCTGGGTTTTTGCGCTGGCAGTAAAAAACACCGCGCCAAAAAGTAAAGAAAGAATTGTAGCGAGAATTTTCATATGCTAAAATTTAATTTTAAGAAGTGAAATAAATAAAATACTATTCAATTTTTCATGCTGCGATTTAAAAAGTGTAAACAGCTTTTGTAAGACGGTTTAACAAAACGAAAGTTGTATTATTATTTACAAAGAATATGTTAATGTATTTTTTTTAATGTGCAGCAAGCCATGTTTCGCCCATTCCTATTTCTGCTTCTACTGGCACGCCGTTCGGAAGTATTAACGCATTCCGCATCCATTCCAGTATTAATGGTTTTATTATTTCTGCTTCTTCTTTTATTGCATCAAACACCAATTCATCATGCACCTGCAAAATCATTTTTGATTTGAATTTATTCTTTTTAAATTCTTCGTGAATCTTGACCATCGCAAGTTTAATCATATCCGCAGCAGTTCCCTGAATGGGTGAATTGATTGCATTTCTTTCTGCAAAACCACGCACGGTAAAATTGGCGCTGTTAATATCTTTCAACCATCTTTTCCTACCCATTAATGTTTGCACATAACCATGTTCGCGCGCAAAATTTATGGTATCGTCCATATATTTTTGTATGTAAGAAAATTGCTTTTTATAATTATCAATAATTTCTTTTGCTTCTGCCCGGCTAATGCCCAAATTATCTGCCAAACCAAAAGCGCCTTGTCCGTAAATGATGCCGAAGTTTACGCTCTTTGCTTTGTAACGCATTTCTTTTGTTACATCAATTTCTTCAATCGTATAAACTTTTGCAGCGGTTGCGGTATGAATATCTTTTCCAGATTTAAATGCTTCACACATATTCGGATCGCCGCTTATTGCTGCAACAATCCGCAATTCTATTTGAGAATAATCGGCAGATAAAAGCACGTGGTTATTATCTCTTGGTATAAATGCTTTTCGTATTTCCCTTCCGCGTTCTGTGCGCACGGGAATGTTTTGCAAATTTGGGTTATTGCTTGAAAGCCGCCCTGTGACTGCAACCGCTTGCGCATATGAAGTATGAACTCTTCCGGTTTTTTTATTAATCATTAATGGCAACGCATCTACATAAGTTGATTTTAATTTGGTGAGTTCGCGATAGATTAAAATGTCTTCAACAATTTTATTTTGATTGGCGAGCTTTTGCAAAACATCTTCTCCTGTTGCGTATTGTCCTGTTTTTGTTTTTTTTGCTTTTGGATCGAGCTGTAATTTTTCAAATAAAACTTCGCCCAATTGTTTTGGCGAAGCGAGATTAAAACGAACGCCGGCTTGTGTATACACACTTTCTTCTGATCGTTTTGCTTCGATATCCAATTCTTTTGAATAATCATTTAAAAAACTTTCATCAATTTTTATTCCTTCAAATTCCATGTCCGTTAATACTTTTACCAACGGATTTTCTACTTCATTAAAAACTTTTTCTACATTTTTTTCTTTTAATAATGGAGAAAAAATATGTTTCAATTGCAACGTGATATCTGCATCTTCTGCAGCATAATCTTTTATCTTTTCAATTTCTACATCACGCATTGTTCCCTGGCCTTTTCCTTTTTTACCAATCAGTTCAACAATATGCACTGGCTCATAACCTAAAAATTGTGCGCTCAGCAAATCCATGCCACGCTTGCCTTCCGGCTCAATTACATAATGTGCAAGCATGGTGTCAAAAATATTTCCTTTCAATTCAACGCCGTACCATTTTAATACGAGCATATCATATTTTAAATTCTGCCCAATCCAAATTATTTTTTCATCATCAAATAATTTTTGAAACTGATCAAGAATTTTTTTTGTTTCATCCTGGTTTGCAGGGCAGGGAATATAATATGCTTCGCCGGCTTTAATAGAAAAACTTAAACCAACCAACTCAACATTGTTTGCATCAATGCCGGTTGTTTCTGTATCAAAACAAATTTCTTTTTGCGTGATTAATTTTGATATTAATTCATCAATTTTTTGTGCATCATTAATTAAAATATAATCGTGTGTTGTGTTATTAATATTTTTTTCTGCAGCAATTCCTGTTTCATTTTTTTCTTCAATGTCCTGTTGCGTTACTGCTTTTATTTCTGATTTTTTTTGCACAACAACCTGCCCGAATAAATCTGTCTGCACACCTTCAGGCGCATTATTAAACACGTTGAAATCATCGCCTAGTATGCGTTTGCCGAGTGTTTTAAATTCTAAATTTGTAAACGCTTCTATTAATGCAGGTTTGTTCCATTCTTTCAACCGAAAATTTTCTTCATGAAATTCAACGGGAACATTCGTGATAATTGTTGCCAGTTTTTTACTCATTATTGCCAAATCTTTTCCGGCTTTTACTTTTTCTCCCAACGCGCCTTTTATCTTTTCTGCATTGTCTAAAATATTTTCAAGCGTATTATATTCATTCAATAGTTTGGCTGCAGTTTTTTCGCCAACACCGGGAATGCCGGGAATATTATCGACAGCATCGCCCATTAATCCCAAAATATCTATCACCTGCGAAACATCTTTAATGCCCCATTTTTCACACACTTCTTTCACGCCCATTATTTCAATTGATCCGCCTTGATATGGTGGTTTATAAATTTTGATATTCTCTTCAACCAATTGCCCGTAATCTTTATCCGGAGTTACCATAAAAACTTCGTAACCTGCAGCAGCAGCCTGTTTGCTTAATGTGCCGATTACATCATCAGCTTCAAAACCATCCATTTCAACAACAGGAATATTGAAGCCGCGTATAATCGCTTTTATATCTGGAATGGCGCTTAATAAATCTTCAGGCGTTTCCTGGCGGTTGGCTTTGTATTCCGCAAAATCTGTGTGGCGCTCGGTTGGCGCAAGTGTATCAAAACAAACAGCAAGATGTGTAGGTTTTTGGTTATTAATCAACTCAACAAGCGTGTTGGTAAAACCAAATTGTGCATTGGTGTTTCGTCCTTTTGAAGTGAAGCGCGGATTGCGGATTAATGCATAATAAGCACGGAAAACAAGTGCCATTGCATCAAGCAGAAATAATTTTTTTTTCATTGCCTTTTATTAAAATAAGTGGCAGCTAAGTTACTTAATTCCTGCACCGCGCGGCAACAAAAAAACCACAGTATTAACCGTGGTTTAATTTTTTTATTAATAAAAAATTTTATAGAAAATAAAATTTCTTTTCTTCTTTTGAAAGAATAAAAATTAATTATTTTATAAATGCAATTGGTTTAGATTTTGAATCTGTTTTAGCTTGCTGATAAGAAGAATGTGCTTTGCCTTGTGATGAAGGTTCGTCTTCTTTGCGTACAAAATTTATGTACAATGCTAATGCAAGAACTGAAAATGCGAACAGGTTGAATAACCTACGGTATGGATTTTCCATCGTATATGAATATTGGATTTTAAAAAATAGCGTTGACAATTATAAAACGAGAAGTGTGTTTGGAATATTGTTTCTGCAGAAAAAAATATTTCGATGATCGTTGATCGATTGCCGTTTGCCGAATTATAATTTAGAAATATTGAGTTAGGAAAAAATGTATAAAAAATAAATGTATTACGGCCATCCACCAACGATCATCTTGCTTCGCTATCCTTTCATCGTGCTCAATTTATTTTGCATTGCAAACATTTCATCCCTTAATCGTGCAGCTTCCATGAAATCCAGGTCCCGCGCGGCTTTTTCCATATCTTTTTTTATTCTTGAAATTACTTTTTCAACTTGCGGAATGGTTACATAATCTGCTTGCTCTTCTGCGGCAGCATTTACAATTTCTCCATCAGGCGCAAGTGCATATGGATTTTCCGGATCATAACCTTTAATATCAAGCACTGCAGTTTGTGCAAAAACCTGTTGCTTGGATTTTATAATCGTCATTGGCGTAATGCCGTGTGCAATATTATATTCAATTTGTTTTTCGCGGCGGCGTGTTGTTTCATCAATGGTGCGCTGCATGCTTTCCGTAATTTTATCTGCATAAAAAATTACTTTTCCATCAACGTTTCTCGCAGCGCGGCCGGCAGTTTGTGTTAATGATCTTTCGTTGCGTAAAAAACCTTCTTTGTCTGCATCTAAAATTGCAACGAGAGAAACTTCAGGAAGATCCAAACCTTCTCTTAATAAATTTACACCAACCAACACATCGATATCACCCAAGCGCAATTGCCGAAGAATTTCTATTCTTTCCAGCGTGTCTACTTCACTATGAATATATTTTGATTTGATATTAATGCGGTGAAGATATTTATCCATTTCTTCCGCCATTCTTTTAGTAAGCGTTGTTACTAGAATGCGATCGCCTTTCTTAACTGTCTTATCTATTTCATCCAGCAAATCATCAATCTGGTTTAAGCTCGGGCGAATTTCAATTGGCGGATCCAACAAACCTGTTGGCCGCACAACTTGTTCTGTAACTACACCGCCGGTTTTTTCCAATTCATAATCGCCGGGTGTTGCCGAAACAAAAATGGTTTGGTTTAATAATGATTCAAACTCATGAAAATTTAATGGTCGATTATCCAACGCACTTGGCAAACGAAAACCATAATCAACCAACACTAGTTTGCGGCTTCTGTCGCCGCCATACATGCCACTCACTTGAGGAATGGTTTGATGGCTTTCATCAATCAAACACAAAAAATCTTTTGGAAAATAATCGAGCAAACAAAATGGCCGCGTGCCTGGTTTTCTTCTGTCAAAAAAACGCGAATAATTTTCAACGCCATTACAATAGCCGAGTTCGCGTATCATTTCCAAATCATAATTCACACGTTCTCCCAAACGTTGGGCTTCAATAAATTTTCCGGCACTTTTAAAGTAATCAACCTGCGCGCCCATTTCATCCTGAATTTCATTCAGCACTTGCTGCATCATATCTTTCGGCGCGATATATAAATTTGCAGGAAAAATTGCGGCATCATCCATTGATTTAATACGCTTGCCGCTTTGCAATTCAAAACTTTCAATTTCATCAATTTCATCTCCAAAAAAACTTATGCGGTAACCGTAATCTGCATAAGGAAGATTAATATCGATTGTGTCTCCTTTAACACGAAAAGTGCCGCGTGTAAAATCAAACTGGCTGCGGTTATACAAAGAATTTACCAATGAATGTAAAAATCCCTGGCGCGAAATAATTTGTTTTTTTTGTATGCGGATAATACCATTTTCATAATCCGTTGGATTGCCCATTCCATAAATACAACTTACAGAAGCAACGACAATAATATCGCGGCGGCCGCTTAATAATTGTGATGTTGCCTGCAAGCGGAGTTTGTCAAGTTCATCATTAATCGACAAATCTTTTTCTATATAAACATTGCTCACCGGCATGTAAGCTTCGGGCTGATAATAATCGTAATAAGAAACAAAATAACCAACCGCATTATCAGGAAAAAATTGTTTGAACTCGCCGTACAATTGTGCAACCAACGTTTTATTGTGGGTAAGAACCAATGTTGGTTTTTGAACATTTTGTATAACATTGGCAACTGTAAATGTTTTGCCGGAACCGGTAACGCCAAGTAAGGTTTGGTATTTTTCACCATTTAATAATCCTTCCGTCAACTGGCTGATGGCTTGTGGTTGATCGCCTGCGGGCTGGTAAGAAGAATTTATTTTGAACGGCATATTAATACGTTTTTTTCGAACTGTAAATTTACCTCATTATACAGACAGTAAACGAAAAAAAACCCGCAATTTTTTTGCGGGTTTGTAAGAAATTTTATTGTGCATTTTTTGTGATGCCATTCAGATAATCTGTAAATGTTTTTAATACTGCGGAAACAATTTCAATTTGATCCTGCGCTTCTTTCCAGTTGCGTTGTTCAATGGCTTCGCGGATTCCGGGCAAGGTTTTTACACCATATCCAGTATAAAATCCGGGCGCATAAATTGCATGTTTGTACCATTCGCGGCGTGGCAATCCGTTTGATAATAATTTTTGTTCCGCTTTGTATAATGATTGATTTATTTCATCCTGTTTTGCAGTTGAAAATTTTCCTTTTGCCAATGCAGATGATAATTCATTGGTTGTTTTTTCCAATTCTGTTAATGCGTTTTGCAGGCTTGAAAAATTTAAATAAGGCACTTCATCTTTAATTGTCGGCGGCAATAATTTTATAGTTGGGTCGCCGGCGTAGCTGTAATTTTTTTCTTTTATTAATTGATTTTCTACAGCAGTATTTTCGCGAAGCTGATCAGCAAATGAAATTAATTCAACCGCGTATCCATTAATCGTTTTATATAAAGATTTAAATTCGAAAGGCAACGCTTCGGCATCAGCCAAACGCAATGCAGTGCGGCCGGCGGTTTTAGCCAATGTAACCCCATAAATAAAAGTTGGATCTTTAAACCTTTTGTAATCATCATAAGAATCATAAATAGAATGATATTCTCCGCCCGGATCTTCGCCACCAAAACCTAAATCAATAGATGCAAGCCCGGCATGTTGTAAGAACGGAGAAAAATCAGAACCAGAACCCAATGCGCCAATGCTGATAGTTTTTTTCATTAATAATTCTTTTTTGCCTTTGCTTGATTTTGTATTTTCAATATCAAGCGATCGCCTGCGGTCCAAAATGCTGATGCCGGTTTCGGGATCAGTAACATCTCTTGCAACTTCATTAATAAAAGGCTCCAGTGCATGCGAACCTGATACGCCTAAAAAGCCACGGCCGTTGCCATCAGAATTTATATAAGCAACTACTTTTTGCTGCAATTCCGCCGCATGAAATTCAACCCATTCTGTTGAGCCTAATAATCCAGGTTCTTCTCCATCCCACGCGCAAAATATTAATGTGCGTTTTGGTTTCCAACCTGTTTTTACAAGTTCGCTTATTGCTCTTGCTTCTTCCAACATTGCAGCTTGCCCGCTTAATGGATCGCTTGCGCCGTTAACCCAGCCATCATGATGATTGCCGCGAATAATCCATTCGTCGGGTCTTTCACTGCCGGCCAATTTTGCAACAATATCATTAACAGGTTTTATATCCCAATTGAATTGTAATTTCAAATGAACCATTGCTTTTCCCGGCCCGATATGATAAGTGAAAGGAAGCGCACCGCGCCAATCATCAGGCGCAACAGGCCCTTCAAGCGCGCGTAGCAACGGTTCTGCGTCATGATAACTTATAGGCAAAACGGGAATTTTTAATAAGTTGGTTGCATCTTTTCTATCCAAACGTTTTGCATCTTTTGTTGCGCCAACCCCCGGTGTTAATGGATCGCCGGGATAAATCGGCATGTCCATTACAGAACCTCTTTGCACGCCATATTGATTTTTATATGCGCCTTTTGGATAAACATCACCCTGGTAATAACCGTCTTCTTTTGGATCAGAATAAATGATACAACCAATTGCGCCATGCTCCTGCGCCACTTTTGGTTTAATACCGCGCCATGAACGGCCATATTTTGCAATCACGATTTTTCCTTTTACATCAATACCCATTCTTTGCAATTGATCATAATCTTCAGGCAAACCATAGTTTACAAAAACCAGTTCGCCGGTAACATCGCCATCAGCAGACCAGCAATTGTATGTTGGCAACTGCTCAGTTTTTTGATTTGATGTCGCATCTTCTTTTAATGCAGGTTCTTCCAAAGTTGCTTTATAAGAAGTTGGCCCGGTCATTTCCAGTAAACGTGTTTTTGGTGTTGGAAACAAAACATAAAATGTTTCTACTTGCACATCATAACCCCAGCTTTTAAATTTATTAAAGATGTATTCAGAAACAGCCTTGCCGCCCGGAGAACCAACGTGGTGCGGCCTTGCAGACATTTCCTTAATAAGCCGATCGACATTTGAAGCCTTTAAATAACTGTCGAATTTTTCTTCCGCAGCAAATTCTTTTTTTGCAGTGCTATCACTAAAGCCCGATAATGTTTTGGATTGCGACCAGCCAAAAACGGCTGATAACACGGCAATGCCGGTTAATAAAATTTTTCTCATGGTGTAGTAGTTGGTTGGTTTAAGATGCAATAAAATGGAAGTATTGAAATTACAAATAAACATTTGCAAAAAGCGATTGCAAAATCTTATTAATAAGAATTTATTAATGATTATTTAGTTTGCTAATTACAAATTAAGGTTGCGCTCTTTTTAAATAAGCACTGTAATCAGGAATAATAGATTCATAATCCTGGTGCATTAATGGCGATGTAAGAATAAAATCTGCAGATGATCTGTCGCATGCAAAAGGAATATTCCAAACCACGCCAAGCCGCAATAATGCTTTAATATCGGGATCGTGAGGTTGCGCTTCCATTGGATCCCAGAAAAAAATAAGTACATCAATTTTACCTTCCGCAATGCGCCCGCCAATTTGCTGATCGCCACCAAGCGGGCCGCTGAGAAATTTCGTGATAGGCTGTCCCAGCGCGGTTTCCAACATCTTTCCAGTAGTTCCTGTTGCATATAATTTATGCATTGCAAGTACTGTTTTATTATATACCGCCCATTCGATAAGTTCCAGTTTTTTATTATCATGAGCTACCAACGCGATGCGTTTGCGGCTATTTAATTTTCGTATTTGCATGAACAGAAATTTTAGTAATAAAGAAAAGATAATACAGTTTTAAGAACATTATAACATCATTGAAAAAATTTATTGTGAAATGATGCGTTTGCCTGTCGGCACGCATTTTGTTTGCAAAGGAGTTCCTTACCTTTTTATTACCAGCACCATCTATGAACAAACCATTTTTGCTTACCTCATTAATCATTCTATTGGCTGTTGCTGCAACCGCGCAACAGCAAAATGATTCTGTGCAAACCATGCAGCAAGATTCATCTGTTGGTAAAATATTGTTTACAGATTTTGTTTGCATTGTAAAAGAAGAACACAAAATTTTATTGCAATGGAAAACCGACAGCATTGATGATAAAGATTATTTTGTTGTTGAGCACAGCAACGATGGCGACCATTTCGAAACGCTGAGTGCTTTAAAAGGCGCGAGCAATTTATTACAATATGAACTTACTGATAACGCTCCATTCAGCGGTTCCAATTTTTATCGGATACGATATGCCGGAAAAGCAGGTGGCATTATTTATTCTAAAACAAAGCAGGCTACAGTTTCAAAAAACGCCGCGTTTAGATTTTATCCAAATCCTGTAGACAAATCACTGATTGTACAAATTGATCATCCTGCAGACATGCAAATTATTAGTGCGCTTGGCGCGGTATTAATAAGCAAACAATTGCAACCTGGCTTGCAGGTTATTAATGTTTCTACTTTGGAAAAAGGAAATTATTACTTGCGTATTAAAGACAAGCAAAATAACCGTGATGAAATGGAGCAGCTTTTGAAGAATTGAAGGAATGTGAATAAAAAAAATAAATTACCTGTCCGGGGTATTGCATAATTGATTCCTATCAATTATCTTTACCTCGGTTTTTCATAGGATATTGGATTTTAAAACGGGGTTGAATTTCTATTCTGGCCCCTTTTTTATTTTAATAATGTTCTGAACTATATAAAAAAAAATACGGCCACGATAAATATCGCGGCCGTTTTACTTACTAACCCATTTAAACCAACTAACTATTTTAAGCCTCAGCCATTTCTTTAATTTTAGCCCGGATTTTTGCTTCAATTTCTGTAGCTAACTCAGGATTATCATGAAGCAATTGTTTAACGGTATCACGGCCCTGGCCTAATTTATCCGTTCCGTAACTGAACCAGCTTCCGCTTTTTTGAACAACGCCCAACTCAACACCCATATCTACGATTTCACCTACTTTGGAAATGCCTTCGCCAAAAACAATATCAAATTCTGCTGTACGGAAAGGCGGCGCTACTTTATTTTTTACCACTTTTACTTTTACACGGTTTCCAACGGCTTCATCGCCGTCTTTTATTTGCGCCATGCGGCGAATGTCTAACCGAACAGATGCATAAAATTTCAAAGCATTACCGCCGGTTGTTACTTCCGGGTTGCCAAACATTACACCGATTTTTTCACGCAACTGATTAATAAAAATGCAAATGGTATTTGTTTTACTAATGGTGGCTGTCAATTTTCTTAATGCCTGCGACATTAAACGTGCATGCAATCCCATTTTACTATCGCCCATTTCTCCTTCCAGTTCACTTTTTGGAACAAGTGCAGCAACCGAATCAATTACTACAACATCCAACGCGCCTGATAATATTAGGCGATCTGCAATTTCCAAAGCCTGCTCGCCATAATCTGGCTGAGAGATTAATAAATTATCAATATCAACGCCAAGCTTTTGCGCATACGCACTGTCAAATGCATGTTCTGCATCTATTATAGCGCACATGCCGCCTTTTTTCTGTGCCTCGGCAATTACATGCGTTGCAATTGTTGTTTTACCAGAAGATTCAGGCCCGTATATTTCTATTACCCTGCCGCG